>Ga0272441_10015959_pt1 | contig 10446 bp, 12 predicted proteins | sample SSMProp6N_FD_193582 | JGI IMG/M metagenome (GOLD analysis project Ga0272441, IMG submission 193582) | Marine sediment archaeal communities from Little Sippewissett salt marsh, Falmouth, MA, United States - SSM-Prop-6N | ecosystem: Environmental > Aquatic > Marine > Wetlands > Sediment ... | reverse complement strand
ATTTCCGCAGCAATACATTCCGCCTCTGCCGCTTCGTGCTGATGTCCTCACGTGAATCGACCGGCGGCGGTCCCTATGTGATCGAAGAGGCCTATCCGCTCATTGCGCCGTGCGGACGGGCAACGGCGTCTTTCACGGACAATGAAGACTATCATTCCTACCACGTCATGCGATAGTTTTTCCCGGTGGAGCGAATTCGACATTGGCAAACGCTGTTGCGCCGCGGAAATAAATATGTCGCAACCCGACCACACGGTTTTCACGATGCCGGAGAATATGACACATGCATGCAGAAAAACTGTCAACCACCGCCATTACCGCTGAACTCGATGGTCTTGTTGGCTGGATGGTCAGTTCGGAAGGCGATGCGATCAGCCGGGAATTTGTCTTTGCCGATTTCAGCGAGGCGTTCGGGTTCATGACGCGGGCAGCGCTTGCCGCCGAGAAACTCGATCACCACCCCGAATGGTCAAATGTCTATCGCACCGTCAAGGTGCGTCTGACCACCCATGACAGTGGCGGTCTCACCGAGCTTGACTTTACCCTTGCCCGGCAGATGAACGCCCTTGCCGGCAAGGCGGAGTGACCGCTGGAATTGTCATGCAAAAGGACAATTCTTGCATTTCCCCCCTGCAGACGCCATGTCTGACAAAACCGTCTGACGACGGGCAAGGACTGTTGCTTCGCTTTAAAGCTATCGAAACACGAGGCAGATGCGCCAAAGCGGCAACCGGACGTGCAACTGACAAGGATCGTTTTGATGGACGATGTCAAGATTGGTGAAATTCTAGAACCGGGCGATCACGACACGAATCGTGAGCGGGAAACGCGGGTGCGTGCGACATTCTGGAAGACGCTGCGCCGTGCCGGGCGGCTGATTCCGTTCAGCGAGGATCTTGTCGCGGCGTATTTTTGTGCGCTGGATGAAAAAACGCCATCGCGGGTACGCGGCATTCTGCTCGCCGCGCTGGCCTATTTCGTTCTGCCGCTCGATTTCATTCCCGATATCATTCTCGGCGTCGGTTTTGGTGACGACATCGCCGTTCTGATGACAGCCATTACCGCCTTGCGTGCCCATTTGACGCCAGCCCATTATGCTGCCGCGCGTGCCGCGCTCGCCGATCATCAGGACAAGTAGCCGGATCGCCAGACACCCCGGCCGCCAGACGCAATGACGTTTTTGCGTATCAGATCTCGTCAAATGCCGTATCGGCTTCCAGAAGACGCCTGAGCCGCCCGAAAGCAAGCCGTATCCGCGACTTGACCGTTCCCAGCGGCAATTTGGTCTGTTCGGAAATCTGACTGTGTGAAAGCCCCAGAAAGAAGGCCATGCGGATCAGTTCCATCTGTTCGTCCGGCAACTGTTGCATTGCCGCGCGCACGCGTGTGTCGCGTTGTTCGGCATCGACGAGTTCATCGGCAGCTTCCGTGCCGCTGGGGTGCAGGATGGGGTCCTCGGGATCGATCAGCGCCGAACGGTCACGCCGCATGGCATCGATCCGGCGATTGCGGGCAACCCTAAACAGCCAGGTCGACAGCGAAGACTTGGCCGGGTCAAACAGATGCGCCTTGTGCCAGAGCACAATCATGACTTCCTGCGTCAGTTCTTCGGACTGGGCGGGGTCGAGATTGAGACGCTGCAGATAGGTTTTGAGGCGGGGTGCAAAATGATCAAAAAGCTCGGCAAAGGCAGCTTTGTCTCGACCATCTGCCACAGCCTTCGCCAGAGATGCGAAGCGCTCATTGAGATCAGTCGTCATCGGGTTCTGGCAGCCCTCCGCACGTTGCAACCATCAGCCCGAGACGGATTGCAATTCTTGAGCGCCAAAAGGTACACAGCTTTTCTCGCAGGTCAAATTCTTGCCGGATTTTTTTCTATAGCACAGGTCTGAACGAAGATCGCGCAGATACGACCCTGATGGGATTTGAGTCAGACGCCGGGACATGGCATGTTGACGAATTGGTAACCAAGATATTGGTAACAATCCTTGTCTGCAGTCACAATTTATCCGGCAAGCGCGTTCATCGAAAAGACAGGCTCTCATAACAGGTCTGATCCTTTCGACGAAACGGAACCGGCAAACGGCAGGAAATCATGCTCAAGAACAAAACACTTCCGGCACTCGTCTTTCTTGTAACGGCAGCCCTTGCGACCGCTGGCCAGGCGCAAACGCCCACGCCCACTCGTATCGAGCAGTTCAAGGCCTGGGGCGCCTATTCCTATCAGGCAGATACGGGCAAGGTCTGCTATGTCCTTTCGGTTCCCACCGAAAGCCAGCCAAGCAATGTCAACCATGGCGAAAATTTCTTCCTGATTTCGCAACGGCCCGGACAAAGCGTCGCCTACGAACCACAGGCCATGATGGGCTATCCGCTGCGTGAGGCCTCAAAGGTCACCGTCGATATCGATGGCCGCGAGTTTACCTTTTTCACACGCGAGAATTCTGCCTGGGTGGAAAATGCCGCCGAGGAACCGGCGCTTGTCGAGGCGATGCGGGCCGGACGCGCGATGACGGTGAAGGCAACGTCGCGGCGCGGCACCAACACCACCTATTCATTTTCACTTTCAGGTGTCACGGCGGCATTGAAGAAAATCGAGGACTGCAAATAACCGGGGCATTCGTCGGTCCGGTGACCTTGCCGGAACGAAAGGCGGGTATGGCAAGACGATATATGGCCGGACCTTTCGTTGAAACCGGACAGGCAGACGGCCTGGCCAGTGGTCTTGCGGCATTTTCACGACCGTGGCGGGTCACCTCGAAATGCTTGGCCGCCAGACATGGCGATCAGACTGAACTGGCCGGATGACATGCCCGCCGATCGATGCTAGTCACCTGAATCTGAAGTTCGTCTCATTTTTCAGCGCGCACAGAACGAACTTCAGATTCAAAGCCGCAGGACATCGGCAACGCCGCTTGCTTTCTGTGTTCCGATGGAGCCTCTATGGTCACCGGAGTGGCGATGGAAGTCTATGGAGGGTGCTGCATATGAAACCGGTCAATCTGGCTGAGAAACTGGCCCGGTTCACTAGCCATTGGGATCCGCATGTGGTCGCCGACTACAATGACAACGATGTCATGGTCGTCCGGTTTCAGGGTGAATTCCCGTTTCATCTGCATGAGGATACGGATGATTTCTTCCTCGTTTTGGACGGTGAGATGGTGATGGATCTGGAAGAGGCATCCCATCCTGTTCGTGCCGGCGAACTCTTTGTTGTGCCCAGGGGCGTGACGCACCGGCCGCGCGCGGATCGCGAATGCAAGGTTCTGCTGATCGAACCGAAGGGCGAACCAAACACCGGTGATCCTGCCACGGCCGCGCCCAAGCCGCACATCTGAGAATGAAACCCGGCCCCCGCAACCTGATCACCGATATACCGGGCCTGAGGGTCGGCAACGCCAAGGACCCGGTCCTGAAATCCGGGACCACCGTGCTGACCGCCGATGCCCCCTTCATGGCGTCGGTGCATGTGATGGGCGGCGCGCAAGGTGACGAGCAAGCCGATGTTTTGAGTGCGGTTTGCGAATTTGAACTTCGCTTAGGAAGCCGTTGATACAAGGATGCGAATTTCAAATTCACCGCACCAGGGCGGTCATGAATTTGCATCTCCATGAAGCCGTCGGCGTCATCTTGCAGCAGCAGGAACCGTTTTCATCTCACCTGATGCCGGAGCGGGGTGAGCGAGGATTGCGAAAGGTTTTTTCATGCCCACGGCCATCGACCTGACTGATCAATCCCTGCGCTCCGCCTTGTCCCGGCGCGCTCACGATCATGCCGGGCCCTCGCCTGACCGGCCCCTGATCGGTCTTTCCCGGGATGAGCTTGGCAATGAACTGCGCGGCCTCGGCATTGCCGAACGGCAGATCCGCATGCGGGTTTCCCAGCTTTGGCACTGGCTTTATGTACGCGGCGTGTCGGATTTCGACCAGATGCGCAATATCTCGAAAGAGCTTCGTCACAAACTTGCCGAAACCTTCACCATCGCCCGTCCGCATATCGTCGACGAACAGATTTCCGCCGACGGCACCAGAAAGTGGCTCCTGCAATTCCCGCCACGCGGCGCCGGACGTCCCGTCGAGGTGGAAACCGTCTATATTCCCGAAGAAGGCCGGGGCACGCTGTGCGTTTCCAGCCAGGTCGGGTGCACGCTTACCTGCACTTTCTGTCACACCGGGACACAGAAACTGGTGCGCAATCTGCGCGCAGACGAGATTCTCGCCCAACTGCTCGTCGCCCGCACGCGCCTTGGCGATTTTCCCGACAGTTCGGTTCCCGATGGCGCGATCGTGCCGGCAGAGGGACGAAAAGTGTCCAATATCGTCATGATGGGTATGGGAGAGCCGCTCTACAATTTCGACAATGTCAAGAAAGCACTGCTGATTGCCTCCGATGGCGATGGCTTGTCACTTTCCAAACGCCGGATCACATTGTCGACCTCGGGGGTCGTGCCTGAAATTGCCCGCACAGGCGCGGAAATCGGCGTCATGCTGGCCGTCTCGCTCCATGCCGTGCGTGACGATCTGCGCGATCAACTGGTCCCCCTGAACAAGAAATATCCGATCGGGGAACTGCTCGATGCCTGCCGGTCCTACCCCGGTCTTTCCAACGCCAGGCGGATCACCTTCGAATATGTCATGCTGAAAGACGTCAATGACAGTCTGGCCGATGCAAGGGAACTGGTGCGGCTGCTTAAGGGCATCCCGGCCAAGATCAACCTCATTCCCTTCAATCCATGGCCAGGCAGCGCCTATGAATGCTCGCACTGGGAGCAGATCGAAGCCTTTGCCGATCTGATCAATCAGGCCGGCTATGCCTCGCCGGTGCGCACGCCACGCGGCCGTGACATACTGGCGGCATGCGGCCAGTTGAAATCGGAATCAGAGCGTCTGCGGCGCAGCGAGCGGCTGGCGCTGGAAGCCATGATGATCGCCGGCCATGGCGCATGATGATGCTGGCCCCGAGAGCAGATCCGACGTTTAAGCCCTGTCATGCAGACGCATCCTCTCAAATGTCGACTTCAAGAATTCCTCCTGATCATAAAGGGTTAGCAGTGCTTTGCCCGTCTTCTGACGTCAGCCCTGGCATGCCCGGGCTTTCATTTCATTTGCACATGCCGCGCTCGAGCCGCTAGGCTTTGTCCGATCTTGCGGTTTGACAGGCGGGCCCAGTCCATGCGGCAGTTGTTGCGTCTTTTTGTTCGTCTCGTGGTGATCGTGCTGGCTTTTTGCGCTGCCATGGTCATGGCATCCATTGCCGATTTCTATCTGTCCGGCTGGATGAAGACGGAGGCCGCCGGCAAATTGACACAAGGCGCGCTGACGCCGGAACTGACCATCGCTGTACTTGGCTATGCGGGTCTGCTGGGCAGGTATTTTCTCCTGCCGGCAGGCCTGCTGATCGGCCTTGGTGAAATTGCAAAACTGAGAGGCTGGCTGACCCATGCGCTTGTCGGGGCGGGTCTTGCGGGCGCTGGCATGCTGGTTTACGGGCTGGCGCAAAGCTCGACACTGGATGCGGTACCGCGTCTTGCCGGCGCCATTGCCGCGGGCATCGTTGCCGGGCTCACCTATTGGCTTGTCGCGGGGCGCAATGCCGGACGCTGGCTGCCAAGCGAACGGGAAATGCGCGAAAGCGAGGCCGAAGAAACTTGAACGGAAGGATAAGCCGCGGCTTGCCGCTCAGGATGGGCCGGTCGTTGTGCTTGCCGGCGTCTTGCCGATGCGTTGCCAGCGTCTTGCCAGCGAGACGCTTTCCTTATTAAGTGCGCCGCGCAAATTCGTTTGGCGCGTCCTCTCTTCTGCCGTCATCGCCAAAAGACAGCAAGAGGCGCCAGGACAGGCAATTGAAACGCATCACCATTTTCGTGGAACGAGGATATGTTGCGAACATCCTCTTCCCGGCCCATCTCAACAGGAAATTCCATGTCCACACTCAAAGACGTCAAGAAAGTGGTCCTCGCCTATTCCGGCGGTCTCGACACGTCGATCATCCTCAAATGGCTGCAGAGCGAACTGGGGGCCGAAGTGGTCACCTTCACGGCCGATCTCGGTCAGGGCGAAGAACTGGAACCGGCCCGCAAGAAGGCCGAAATGCTGGGCATCAAGGAGATCTATATCGAGGATGTCCGTGAGGAGTTCGTTCGCGATTTCGTCTTTCCGATGTTTCGTGCCAATGCCGTATATGAAGGCGTCTATCTTCTTGGCACATCGATCGCGCGGCCCTTGATATCCAAGCGTCTCGTCGAAATCGCGCATGAAACCGGTGCGGACGCCATTGCCCATGGCGCGACCGGCAAGGGCAATGACCAGGTTCGCTTCGAATTGTCGGCCTATGCGCTTGATCCGCAGATCAAGATCATCGCGCCATGGCGCGACTGGTCCTTCAAGAGCCGCAGCGATCTGCTCGATTTTGCCGAAAAGCACCAGATCCCGGTGGCCAAGGACAAGAAGGGAGAAGCGCCGTTCTCGGTCGATGCCAATCTCCTGCATTCGTCTTCGGAAGGCAAGGTGCTGGAAGACCCGGCATGCGAAGCCCCGGAATATGTGCATATGCGCACACTCTCGCCCGAGGCGGCGCCCGACAAGGCCACCATCATCACGATCGGCTTCAAACGGGGCGATGCGGTTTCGATCGATGGCGAGGCCATGAGCCCCGCCACGCTGTTGACCCGGCTCAATCAACTTGGCCGGGACAACGGTATCGGCCGGCTCGATCTGGTCGAAAACCGGTTTGTCGGCATGAAATCGCGCGGTGTCTATGAAACACCGGGCGGCACGATCCTTCTGAACGCGCATCGCGCCATGGAGTCGATCACGCTCGATCGCGGTGCGGCGCATCTCAAGGACGATCTGATGCCGCGTTATGCGGAACTGATCTATTACGGTTTCTGGTTTTCGCCTGAACGCGAAATGCTGCAGGCACTGATCGACAAGAGCCAGGAACATGTCGAGGGCGAAGTGACGCTGAAACTTTACAAGGGCAATGTCATGGTGACCGGACGGCAAAGCGACAAGTCGCTCTATTCGGACGCCCTCGTTACCTTTGAGGACGATGAGGGCGCCTATGATCAGGCGGATGCGGCCGGCTTCATCAAACTGAATGCGCTGCGTCTGCGCACGCTCGCCAAACGCAACCGGGCCATGGAAGAATAGGCGTCTGGCAATATGGGCGCATGCCCCTGCCTTGGCCGTGCCAACAGGAGCGAAGTCACTGCCGGTCAACCTTTCGATGACCCGGACAGCAAGGATTCACGCAGGCGCGTCACGCAAATGCAAGAGCCACGAAAGCCCTTGTTGCGTGCTGTCTCCGCGCGGTTTGTACTCCGCCCCGATCGGCCGCGCATAGCCAAGATCGCGCACCATGGAAAGAAACACCCGATAGTCGAGCGTGCCGCGATCCGGCTCGCCACGATCGGCAATGGCCGCGATCTGGATATGCCCGACCAGGGGAAAAACCGCCTTGAATGCCGCGCTGACATCATCCTCCATGATGGCCATGTGGTAGCAATCGAAAATCAGCTTCGTGTTTGCCATGTCCGCTTTTGCGAGAATGTCGACCGCATGCGCCAGGCTGGCAAAGTGATAATCCGGCACATCGCGGCGGTTGATCGGTTCGACCAGAATTTCAATGCCATGCGGCCCGGCCAGGTCGGCGGCATAGGCGAGATTGTCGAGCAATGTCCTGTCGGCCAGCCTGCCACCGCCGCTTTTTCCGGCCATGACATGCACATAGCCGGCACCGGCCAGTTGCGCATAGGAAACAGCCTGATCGATCGCTTCGCGCGCCTCGACCTGGCGTCCTCTCAGCGCGGCAAGGCCGAAATCACCTTGCGAGAGCGCGCCTGGCCATGTGTTGAGACCGATAAGCGGCAAGCCGTTTTCCTGCAGGCGCGCATGAAGCTGTGCTGCCGGCACATCAAAGGGAAAGTGCACTTCCACGGCATCGAACCCGCCCCATGCCGCGGCATCAATTGCCTTGAGCAAGGGCCGGTCAGAAAACAGAAAACCGAGATTGGCGGAAAACCGCATCGCCACTGCCCCCGATAGTCAGATCCGCTGTGGTCATACGCGCTCGAAGGACATCCGGTCGCAAATCTCGTCCGCCGGCACAAAGCATGATCCAGTTTCAGGACAACGCTCTTTCATCGCCAGGCAAGCTCGAAGAGATTCGCGCTTGCCTCTTTGGCGCACGGTCTGCGATTCCTCAAGGGACGCAGACAATTTCAAACAAGACCCGACACCCTGTCATCACAAGCGCGTGGCTGGGCGCGGTTCATCACTCGTCAAGGGAATCAAGCTTCTTCTGCAGCGCCCGCAATTCATCCTTCAAGGCATCGATATCCCGGCTTTGCGTCCTGGTCTCGGATTTTGCCGGCTCGGGTCCATTTGCCAATGAAAAAGGTGAAAACAGCTTCATCGCCTGCTGGAACGCTTCGGTGTTGCGGCGTACCTGTTCCTCGACCATCTGCAACGGCAACTGCATGTTGCGCGCCATCGGATTGTTGCCGAAAGCCTGGTCGATCTGCTCACGCAACTGATCCTGCTGCTGCGAAAAGGCCGCCATCGATTGTTCGAGATAGGATGGCACCACCATCTGCATCTGATCGCCATAATAGGAAATCAGCTGGCGCAGGAAGGAAACGGGCAAGAGCGTGTTGCCGGTCTTCGATTCCTGCTCGAAAATGATCTGTGTCAGGACGGTATGGGTGATGTCTTCGCCCGATTTTGCATCCTGAACGACAAAATCCTCACCCTTTTTGACCATGCCGGCAAGATCATCAAGCGTCACATAGGTGCTGGTGCCGGTATTGTAGAGACGGCGGTTGGCATATTTCTTGATGATGATCTGGCTTCTGTCTTTCGCCATGTATTGTCTCCGGCCAGGTTGACGCAAACGCGTTTATGGACGCTGCGCGCAAGCATCCGTTGTGCAATCTTAGGCGATAGCGCCATCGCTTGACAAATGCTTTGTGCATTGCCGCAAACCACAGGATCGAAAAGGTCGTCGCCGGTGTCGTGCACGCGCTGATGCCATGGAAAGCGTGATATCGCTTGTTTTCGCCCGCTTGGCGGGAGAACCGTTTGACTTGTCAGGGAAGCTGGAGCAGTTTGCGGCAAATACTGCAACCAGACGGGATCATCATCATGTCTACGCCATCTATCGTAATTGCCTCGGCCGCCAGAACACCTGTTGGCTCGTTTAACGGAGCGTTTGCAACGGTTCCGGCCCATGAGCTGGGCTCGGTCGCCATCACCGCGGCACTCGATCGCGCCCATGTCGAAGCCGGTGACGTCGATGAGGTCATCATGGGTCAGATACTGACCGCCGGCCAGGGACAGAACCCGGCCAGACAGGCCGCCATGAAAGCCGGCATTCCGCAGGAAGCCACGGCCTGGGGTCTCAACCAGCTGTGCGGTTCGGGCCTGCGCGCCGTGGCGGTCGGCATGCAGCAGATCGCCACCGGCGATGCCGACATCATCGTTGCCGGCGGTCAGGAATCCATGTCGGTCGCCCCGCATGCCGCTCATTTGCGCGGTGGCGTGAAGATGGGGGACTTCAAGATGGTCGACACCATGATGAAGGATGGGCTTATCGACGCCTTCTATGGCTATCCGATGGGCAACACCGCCGAAAATGTCGCGCGAAAATGGCAATTGTCGCGCGAGGAACAGGACATTTTTGCCGTTCACTCGCAAAACAAGGCCGAAGCAGCGCAAAAGGCCGGTCGCTTCAAGGATGAAATCGCCCCCGTCACCGTCAAGGGGCGCAAGGGCGACGTGATCGTCGAGGACGACGAATATATCCGCCATGGCGTGACCATCGACCAGATCGCCGGTTTGCGCCCGGTTTTCGACAAGGAAGGCACGGTCACGGCCGCCAATGCATCCGGCATCAATGATGGCGCGGCCGCCGTTGTCCTGATGAGCGAGGCCAGTGCATCGAAACGCGGCATCACCCCGATGGCGCGCATCGTTTCCTGGGCGACCGCCGGCGTCGATCCGCAGATCATGGGCACCGGTCCGATCCCTGCCTCGCGCAAGGCGCTTGAAAAAGCCGGCTGGTCGGTCGCCGATGTCGAACTGGTCGAAGCCAACGAGGCCTTCGCCGCACAGGCCTGTGCCGTCAACAAGGACCTCGGCTGGAACCCCGATATTGTCAATGTCAATGGTGGCGCGATAGCGATCGGGCATCCGATCGGCGCCTCGGGCGCCCGGGCACTGAATACGCTTCTGTACGAAATGGCGCGCCGGGGTGCCAAGAAAGGTCTGGCAACCTTGTGCATCGGTGGTGGCATGGGCATCGCCATGTGCGTCGAGCGGGACTGAGGTCCCATTGTACAAAATACCTGTCATACCGTGTCGCATGGCTTTTCGGGCCGTGCGGCCACAATGACGTAAAGACAATCATCTGAGCAGATCGGGAGGAGTTGACATGGCCAGGGTCGCA
>Ga0272441_10015957_pt1 | contig 10447 bp, 10 predicted proteins | sample SSMProp6N_FD_193582 | JGI IMG/M metagenome (GOLD analysis project Ga0272441, IMG submission 193582) | Marine sediment archaeal communities from Little Sippewissett salt marsh, Falmouth, MA, United States - SSM-Prop-6N | ecosystem: Environmental > Aquatic > Marine > Wetlands > Sediment ... | reverse complement strand
GGGCCCTCTTAAAAGAGTTTCCGGATACAAAATATAGGGATAACGCCTTATTTGCACAGGGAGAATATTATTTTCATCTTCCTGATTTTAAGAAAGCCGGCCAATTCTTTGATTTGTTATTGAAGGATTATCCTGATTTGGAAGGTCGCCTTTTTGCTTTAGCTTATCGCTTGAGGATCGCACAGGAGAATAAAGAGACCTCAAAGGAAGAAGAAACAAAAAAAGAAATCATTGCCTTTAAAAGGAACAGCTTTGTTTTTGAAGAATCGAAAGATTATACGTATGTTTCCCCTCTTTTTACAAACCATAAAGTACTTTTTTTCATAGATAGAATAGAATTTTATGTTGAAGAAAAACTTTTTGCGAAAATGGATTACTAAGTTTAAACTTCTGCTTTTTGTCTGCCTTTTTTTTCTACTTTTTATTTTCCTTTCCTTAAATATTGTTTTTGTTTTTTACAAAGAATATCTGAAACAAGAAATACAATCCTGGCTTGGCCTTGAGACTTCTATCGAAGAAATTTATTATGTGGTTCCCAACATAGTTTTCCTTAAGGGAGTATCTATACAAATGCCATCCTTAAAAGAGGAGTTGCCCAAAACCTTAAAGGTTTCCCGGGTTTTTTTGCATATCTCTCTGTGCGAGTCATGGGAAAAACGCCGATTACAATTTTATAAAATGAGATTGAGACAAGCATACTTTGTCCGTAAACCCCAAGAGCCAGCAGGAGAGACAATTATTGGGGATTTTACTCTTGTATTTAAACAGCACTCTTATGCTTTGTCGGGATGGATAGACAAAATATACATGGGGGGAAAGAAACAAAAGCCGCTTCAAGTTCTTTCTGAATTCAGGGCGGAAGAAAACAGATTATTTATTGATAGTGCTGTTTTTAAAAATAAGGATCTCTACTTTCAGTTTTGGGGGGATTTGTTATCTTACAAAGACTTGTCCATCAAAGGTTTTGCTTTTTCACAGACAGGCCAAGTGCAGGATGATGTTCCCTCTTCAGAAAAGTTTACCGAGCAATTTAAGCAGTTTATCAACAGGATCTTTTTTGTCACGCTTCCAACTCAGTTTCCCAAATCAAACGTATATATTTTGGATATTAACAGCAAAATCAAAATCGATTTCCCTCAATTAGAAATTCATGATCTGTCTTTTTCATTGAATAATTTTCCCGCAAGAGGAAGCGGGGAAATAAGGTTTATGGATTTCATCAAAAGCAATTTTAATTTAGAGATTGGGTCGCCTTATTCCTTTAAGCCATCCGGACAAAAATTGAATAAAACGGATCTGCAAGTAGAAGTTGTTTATGATAACGGCAATCTTTTTTGGGAAGGAAATTTTTTAAATGAGTTTGAGAAAAATACGGAAGGACAAATTCTCTCAAAAGTGTATGGCGACTTTAAGGGATTGCATATTTTTTACGATGATGGTTTCCTTTTAACCATAAAGCTGGATGAGGCTCGTGTTAATGTCGAAACAGAAAAGAGAGATCACTCAATATTTCTGGATGATTTGAAAGTGATTGTCCAGCCGACGGGCAAGTATACGTTCTTTGGGATCTCGGGTCCTTTTTATGACGGAAGCATCAAAGCAAAAGTGTGGGAGGGATTCGATGAAATCAAAGAGAGGGCGATTGCACAAATTAATCTTTATGACGTTGATGCTCATCAGCTTGATAACTTGATAAAATATTTTTCAAAGATCAAGGGACGTCTTTTTGGAACGCTTGTATTGAAAGATGAAAAGGAGAAAAAGCTTAGGGGAAGCCTGCGTATCAAAGAAGGAGTGCTGGAACGTTACGAATTTTTTGAGTGGCTTGCTGACTCATTCGATTTAGAAAGCTTAAGGACTGTCAGGTTTGATAAAGCGAATGCCAATGTTGAGATCGGTCTTCAACAATTAAGGTTATATGATATTAGCCTTGAATCCGAGGATGTTAAGGTAAGAGGCGATTATCAGGTCGGAACAGACGGTATCGTAACAAGCAAGGTCTCTTTGATCTTAAGCCGCAAGCTTTTAGAGGAGTCAAAAAAATTCAATGCTTTCTTGCAGCAATGTTCGAATTGCGCAGATGAACTTGCTTTTGATTTTCAGCTTTCGGGGGATATGGATGCCTTGAATTTCCAATGGACTCCTTCTGAGTTAAAGACGAAAATTCAGGAATGGATGCCCAATTTTATAGAAAGAAAGCTGGAGAAAGATATTGAACAGATTATCGATCCTCCACAGGAGTATTTCGGTGCAGAGGATGCAGTTGGAATCGAGTAAGGAGAAACGAGGTTGAGAAATTTTAGTAGCATAGCTAAGAAAATTAATGCACGCATTGGCAAGGCCATTTATGATTATCAACTTATTGAAAAGGGGGATAGAATTCTTGTGGCTGTATCCGGAGGCAAGGATAGCTTGACTCTTCTAAATTTTTTAAAAGCCATTCAAGGATGGGCTCCTGTTCCGTTTGAGCTTGTGGCGGCTCATATTGAAACAGATTTTCATTGCGGAAGCTATGCCCCTAAGGATGTTTTAAAAAAGATGTTCTCGAGCTTTAAGATAAAAGGTGTTTTTAAAAGGATCAAAGCCTTGGATGACGAGAAGAAGACCTCTTGTTTCTGGTGTTCCTGGAACAGAAGAAGGGCGCTCTTTGAGATTGCAAAGGACCAATGTTGCAACAAGGTGGCGTTGGGCCATCATAAGGATGACATTGCAGAAACGACGTTAATGAATTTGTTGTGCAATGGCGAGATTTCCTCTATGAACCCCCGTCAAGAAATGTTTGCAGGGGAAATTGTTCTCATTCGGCCACTATGCTATGTCGAAGAAAGAATGATTAAAAAATACGCCCAAGAAAGCGGGTTTCCCAAACAGCTCTCCACGTGCTCTTACGGGAAAGATTCTAAACGGGAATTGATGAAGCAGCTTATCGGGGACTTGGAGAAAAAAATTCCAGGGACAAATATCAAGACGAATATTTTTAAAAGCCTTTCGAGGATCAAAGAAGATTATATTGATTTTAAGTCCTCTTGAGGGGCATTATTGCATTGAAATATCGTTTTGTTTGTGTTATGATAAATTGCCTACGATAAGTATTGGGTCTTTTCTTACTTTGCCTACCAAAGGCACCTTCCAATACGTATCGCTCAAGGTTACAGTTGTTCGCAGCATCACTTTTGGCCGGAGGGCACCCACTCTCCGGCTTTTTTATTGCTTTCTGTTCGTCCAAAACCATATAGACATTTGGGATAACTATTGTTAATATAATATATATATTCCAATTAATATTAATATTCCAAAGGAGTCCGGCATGAAAATAGGAAACAGAAGCGTCAAGTTCATTAAAATGAAAAACAGAAAAGGATTTGCTGCTTTGTGTTGCGACCATTTGACGGAGGGAAAGACGAAAATCCAGGCCTATGATCGAATGGTCAAGGCCATCAATCGTACCATTAGGAAGAAAAAGAAGAAAAAATAATATTTTTGAACACCGCTTTAAGCCATTTTGAAAAGTTATTTCCTTTTTCGGCGGTAAAACAGGAGGATATATGTTTTTTGTAATTCCTTGGATAGGCTTCTTTTTTATTTTTTTATCCTTCCTTAAGAAAAATATTTTTTCACAAGAAACCTGCTGGCGTAGTTCCCTTCTTGCCGCCTACCTTATTTTTGGTCTGTTGATTGTGTTAAGTACGGAAATCCTAAGTTTTTTCAGATTGCTTTCTTTCGGAGCCGTTTGTGCTTTTTGGGTGATGGCAACTATTCTGGGCATTATATCTTTTTTGTATATTGATAAGGATAAAAAGAATCTATTTTCTTTCCATTTTAAAGGGACTCCCTCCTCAGAGATCTATATAGTGTCGGGGATAGGAATCTTTCTTGTCCTTGTTGGATTAATTGCCCTTAGAACTCCTCCCAACAATTGGGATTCCATGACTTATCATATGAGTCGTGTTATGCATTGGATTCAGAATAAAAGTGTCATGAATTATCCCACCCACAATATTCGCCAGATCACTTACGCTCCTTTGGCGGAATTTTTTATTTTGCACTTTCAAATTTTGAGTTTTTCAGATCGATTCGCCAATCTTGTCCAATGGTTTTTTATGGCAGGCAGTTTAATCGGTGTGTCGCTTATCGCCAAACAATTGGGTGCTGATAGGAAGGGACAGGTTCTTTCTTCTGTTATGGCTGCGACGATACCTATGGCGATATTGCAGGCTTCCAGCACGCAAAATGATCTTGTAGTGGGTTTTTGGTTGATTTGTTTTGTTTATTTCCTATTGCTATTAAGAGAAAAGTATACCCTGACATCCGCTTTGGCGGCAGGGGCGAGCCTTGGCCTTGCCCTTTTAACGAAAGGGACTGCTTATATTTATGCCTTTCCTTTTATGCTATGGTTCTTGTTTGTTGAAATCAAAACAAGAAAAGGGAAATCTATTCAATCTTTAGGGTGCATTGTGATTCTTGCGTTAATAATCAATTGGGGTGGATACATGCGGATGCTAAATTTAAATGGCAAGTTTTTGCCATCCGTTGAATCACCTCGGGTCGTTAATGAGCTTTATAGTTTTCCGGCTTTCCTATCGAATACCATTCGCAATATAGCTTCCCAATTAACAAGTCCTTTTGAGTCATTCAATAAATCTGTAGGAGAAGCGGTGGACGCCCTGCATTCTTTGATTGGACTTGACAGCGGGGATCACCGTACAACGATTGCCGAGGGAGGGTTCAGGCTCTTGAAGCACCCCTTCCATGAAGACCATGCCGGGAATTTTATCCATTTGGTGTTGATTATTGTAAGCGGTTTTTTATTTCTTGCTTTTAAAAGAACAAGAGATTTGAACAAAGCCGGAACATATCTTGTCCTTCTTCTTGTCGCGTTTTTGATGTTTAATATTTGCTTGAAGTGGCAGCAGTGGGGGAGCCGTTTGCAGCTGCCTCTGTTTTTGCTTTTTTCACCTTTTGTGGCTGTTGTTTTTTCAAATCTTTTATCAAGAAAGGCAATCGTTTCTGTATGTGTCGCATTATTTTTATTTTCACTGCCGTGGGTTTTTTATAATCAATCAAGGCCTCTTTTAGGCAATAAGAGTATATTTTTGGTTTCCAAAAACGATCGATATTTCAGCAACAGGCCGAGCCTTCATAAACATTATCAAAATACGGCAGATTATCTGACGGATCAGGGGTGTTTTTCTATCGGGCTTCAGATAGGCTCTGATGAGTGGGAGTATCCTCTCTGGGCGTTGTTAAAAGCAAAAGGGGCTACGGATTTTACTATCAGACATATTCATGTCTCAAACATTTCTTCTAAATATTCAGGAACGCATTACCTCTTTGATTACTATCCTTGCAGTCTTATATTTTTTGGGGAAAAGCAGGCGTTGAATCTCTTTTGTAACGGCAGGCCTTATGTGAAGACAAGAAGTTTTAATTTTATTCAGGTTTTTATGCTGGATGAGGATGGTCAACTGGCAAAACAAAATCTTATTTATCATTTATATAAAACATGGGAATATTCTTTAAAAATAATCCAGTTGACGCAGATTATGAAAGATCAGGGAATTTTTACTGATCCCAAGGCATTGAATCAAATTGTTTTGCTCAGGGCTTATCAGCAAATTGAAGCGAAATTGGTGGATATAGAAATGCTCGATACTTTTTATCCGGAGTTGGCGAAACGTTTTCGAGACGAACTTTTGACGGGGTTGCAGTTGTATATTATAGGATTCCGTGCGGCGGATCCCCAGCAATATGAAGCGGGGAGATTGTTGATTACCCGGTGGGAAGTGTGGTTTGGGCAGAACAAAGAAGGTTTTGATAAGCTTTTTCAATAAAAGGGAAGAACAATTTGGATACGAACGCTCAAGATAGAGAAAAAGAGATCCAAAAATTATATGATTTTGTGGCTGAACAGGTGATTGCTGGGCTCTATAAATCGGATATCATTGATAAACTTATTGAATTAGGAGTGGCTCGGGACCTTGCGCTGGAGTTGATTGATGAGATGGAACAAAGGCTTACAAGGATGAGAAAAAAGAGGATCCTTCTTGTTATGGGCGATCTTCCGGAGAAAATTTCTTTAGTTAAAGAATTATCGATCGCCGGGTATAAGATAGCTGAGAGCCTTGATGAGAAAGAGGGATTTGATAAGTTAGAAGGATTTGTCCCGCATCTGATTATTGCCGACAATGGCCCTCCCCAAATAGACAGCTATTCTTTTTTAAAAAGGTTGCGCAAGGATCCTATCGGCAGGAAGATTCCCGTTTTTATCTTTTCGGAAAGAAAAGCGATGAAGGATTCCTTTGTTGTCTTGGGCCTGACAGAATTTATCGAAAAACCTTTTTGCCTCCAAGAAGTGGTCAAACAAATCAAAAGGATTATTGTTATCCCCAAAAGATCCTGGGAGAGGTAATTGTTTGTGAAAAAGCGATATTTACTTATTGGTGTGTTGAGCGTGGTGCTTTTGGCATCCTTGTTTGTTACAGGAGATAAAGAGGAGGTGCCGTTTGAAAAACTGCTCTCTTTGCACAAAGTGAAAGCACCTCCCGGTCCCTATGATTGGCTGGCCCAGCATTTTGAGGCAGGACAAACTTTTGAACAATATTTATTATCCAATCCGACCGTGCCTGATGAAAAGAAAAGGAGTATTTATATTGTTTTGTTAGGTGATTTTGATAAAACAAGAAACGAGATCATTCAAAAGACAGCCAAGTACATCAAGGCGTTTTATGGGATGCCGGTCAAGTTCAAGAAACCCATTCCTCTTTCTTCTCTTCCTCCGACTGCCCGGCGAATTCATCCCCAGACCAAGGATAAGCAAATTTTGACAAGTTATATTATCGAGAAGGTTTTAAAAAATGATCTTCCGGCAGACGCTTTTTGTTTGATTGCCTTTACTTCTTCTGACTTATGGCCGGGGGAAGGATGGAATTTTGTTTTTGGTCAAGCTTCTTTAGAAGACCGTGTTGGGGTATGGTCCATTTATCGTAATGGAGATCCTAATATAGATGAAAAGAGTTATCAACTATGCCTGAAAAGGACCATAAAGACGGGGGTCCATGAAATAGGCCATATGTTTTCTCTCCATCATTGTATTTATTATGAGTGCCTTATGAACGGGAGCAATCATCGAAAAGAAAGCGATACACGGCCTCTCTGGCTGTGTCCGGTATGTTTAAAGAAGCTTATGTGGGCGCTCAAAGCAAATCCTGTCAAGAGATATCAGAACTTGATTAAGGTCTGTCGGCAATTTGGTTTTTCTGAAGAGGAAATGTTTTTTAAAAAATCGCTCCAAGCCCTTAGGGAATAATATGATGAAGTATTTTAAGTTATTCTTTTTTGTTGTAATCCTCATTACTGCTTTTAAGAATGTTTGGTATTCTTTTTTCGCCATAGGGGTTTTATTTTTTGGCTTATTTGTTTTTATGCGGCCGGTGGATGTTATTAATTTACAGATCAGGTTCTATCGTTTGATCAATTGGCATATGCAGCCGGTTTCTTGGGAGAAAGAGATAAAAAACACAAAAATGATGGGGATGCTTTTGCTTATTTGTGTTTTTCTTTCATGTATTTATATTTGGGTCCAGTAAGAAGCCATCCCCCGTAAAAGGGCAAGAAGAGGTATCATGGGCGAAGCAGCCACACATGTAGGCATATTGTATGTCGAGCTTTTTATCGGAGAGGCCCAGTCTCTTAAGGAAAAGCGCAAGGTTTTAAAGAGCCTCAAGGACAGGATTCGCTCCCAATTCAACGTATCTGTTGCTGAGCTTCGGGGGCAAGAGAAGTGGCAGGTGGCCACCCTTGGTTTTGCTATGATCGGAACAGATAACCGCTACATGGATAGAGTTTTGCAAAATATTCTGTCTTTCATCGACCGTTGTCATGCTGTTGAAATATGTGGCCATGATATGGAGTTTTGTTAGCCAATGAAGAAAATATCTCGTCGGGAATTCATCAAAGGATCATTGTTTTTAGGATTCATGGGGATTTTTTATATGGGATTCAAACAGTGGGCAAGAAAAAGCGGGGCGAATTCTTTAGGCACTCCGCATTATCGGGCATTGCACAAGAATGGAAGGTTAAAAAAAATAGGTCAGGAACTTTGGGATAGAATGGAAAAATGCGATCTCTGCCCCCGAAGATGTGGGGCCAACAGGCTTCAAGGGCAGGAGGGATTTTGTCATGCTTCCTCACAGCTTGAAATTTCATCATTCCATTCGCATTTTGGAGAAGAAAGAGAGTTGGTTGGAAAGGGAGGATCGGGAACGATATTTATGACAAACTGTTCCTTGAGATGTGTTTTTTGCATTAATTGGGATATTAGCCATGAAGGGAAGGGTCGTGTTGAAGATATTGATGATATGGCAAATATGATGCTTGATTTGCAGGAAAGGGGATGCCACAATATCAATTTTGTTACACCTACGCATTATGTACCCCATATTGTATTAGCTGTTGATAAGGCCGCTAGCCAAGGGTTGAGGCTTCCTTTAGTGTACAATACATGTGGTTGGGAACAAGTGGATGTGCTAAAAAAATTAGATGGGATTATAGATATTTATTTGCCGGATTTTAAATACGCATCAGGGGAAATGGCATCCAAATATTCTGCGGGAGCTAACTCTTATCCAGAAGTAACAAAAGCTTCTTTGCGTGAAATGCACAGACAAGTGGGTGACGCAAAACCGAAAGAAGATGGGCTTATTGACCGTGGACTTATGATCAGGCATTTGGTTATGCCCAATAATGTCGCAGGGACAAAAGAAGTGATGGAATGGATCGCAAAGAATCTATCGAAAGACACCTATGTCAATATCATGTCTCAGTATCAGCCTTGTTATAGGGCATTTGATTATAAAGAGATATCACGAAGGATTACCTCCCAAGAGTATAGGGAAGCTGTCCAATACGCTTTTGATGCGGGGCTCACCAATTTAAAAGTTCAAAGTGCCCATCTGTTATAAAAAATGGCACAATGTTTCTTTTGTTTGGAGGAAAAGGGGGATATAAAAAATGAATTCACCTATTGTTTTAATCTTATTGGCTACTATCATTTTTGATATCAGGCTGCTTAAGGCAAAGGATAAAATACTTTTTCGGGAGACATTTTATTTTAAGCCTCATGCCCTCTGGTTTTTTTGTGTCATTTTCTGTGTCGCTTTTCTTGCGCGGGAACGGGAGTTTATCTCTTTGTTTATCCTGTTTTTTCTTTTTCCTTTTTATCTTTTAAGAAGACAAAAGCTCTTTAAAACACTAAAGCAAACCGGCCGACTGTTAAGGAATTCCTCAAGCGGATTTCTCACCTTAGATGCTTCAGGGAATATTTTATTCTGGTTTGCGGGGATGATCCTTTTTTCGATAATTTTTTCTTTTGCGCCAAAACTTTGTCCTCAGAATGAGTCGGCGTTGGGAAATTCTGTTTTTATGACAACCTTTTCCTTTTTGTTGATGATGGCCCTTATTTATAAGACGGTATCCCGTTATTCGGATATCAAGCTTTCTGAAGTCTTAGGGCTCAGGCTTGAAAAAAAATCTTTTCTAAGGATATTTTTTTATCCATGTTTGGTAGGGATCATTTTTGCATTTTTTTCGTCGGCTGTAATTTTTAGCCGAGAGACTCAGCCACAAACTCCTTTTTCAGAAATATTGACAACCAATACCTCTGTGGGGGTTTTCATTGCGTTTGTTATGATAGCTGTTTTGTTGGCTCCCTTATTAGAAGAAGTTATTTTCAGAGGATTTTTCTTTTATGTCATAGAAAAATATAAAGGCAAAATGGTTGCTATCGTCACGATTGCTTTTACTTTTTCAGTTTTGCATTTTCACCAGTATTGGGGAGATTGGTCGGCGATTAGTGTCGTCAGTGTTTTGGGAGTTTTGCTGACAATCATGCGTGCAAAAACGGGTTCGAGCGTTGCAAGCATTGTTGCGCATTATACTTATAATGGAGGGATGACGATTATCCCTATCCTTTTTCTTATTTTATCTAATCCGAGTTATGCGAAGTTTACCATCTACTATCCTCAATTATCTTTTTCTCAAAAAGAGGAATTGCTTCTTAAAAGCATCGAAAGACAGCCTTCCCATGCAGACTCTTATAATGATTTAGCTTGGATCTATGCGGAAGAAGGTCGTAATTTGGCCCAGGCACTTCAGCTGGTGGATAAAGCCTTGTCTTATGATCCTGGGTCGGCTGCTTTTTGGGATACGAAGGCCGAAATCCTTTTTAAAATGGGGCGCATTGAAGAGGCTATTGAAATTGAGGAAGAAATATTGAAAGATAAAAATGCAGGAAAATATTTTGAAGAGCAATTGATGAAATATAAGCAAGCTTTGAAATAATAATTCTCTGTGATAAATCTAAAAAGCTGTTATAATAAAAATCAGCGTATTAATATTAATAAACCTATTAATAAGAAGATGAATAATCATATAAAACTCCTATTTCTAA
>Ga0272441_10015956_pt1 | contig 10449 bp, 6 predicted proteins | sample SSMProp6N_FD_193582 | JGI IMG/M metagenome (GOLD analysis project Ga0272441, IMG submission 193582) | Marine sediment archaeal communities from Little Sippewissett salt marsh, Falmouth, MA, United States - SSM-Prop-6N | ecosystem: Environmental > Aquatic > Marine > Wetlands > Sediment ... | reverse complement strand
CCCCCCCCTACGGTGCACTCCACGTGTCGCGCACCGGCTTCCAGGCAGGCCAGAGTGTTCGCGCCGGCCAACCCCAGGTCGTTGTGAAAGTGCACGCCGATCAGGGTTTTCGCTTCCCTGGCCGGGCCCGAAGCCACGGCCCGCACCAGGGCTGCAGCCTCCTGCGGATGCATGGTTCCGTTGGTATCGGCCAGATTGATGACCTGCGCGCCTGCCTCGCAGATCGCCGCCGCGGCCTCCAGCAACAGCGAACGATCGGCCTCTGCCACCTCCCCGAGAGAGAACTGCACCGGCAGCTGCTTTGGTATCTGCATGCAGCGCTGGATTCGCTTCAACACGCCCGCCGCATCCAGCTTGGCCTGATGCCGCAGAAAATAGTCCGACATGGGAAGAAAGATATGCACCCATGGTTTTCGACTCCGTTTCAAGCATTCGCACAGATCGGCCACATCCTCCTCGATAGCTCTGGACAGAGCCGATATACGGGATCCCTGAACCTGCTCCACGATCGCCTCCACCGTATCCCTCTCCTCCGCCGAGGCGGCCGGATATCCGGCGTCAATAATGTCCACGCCCAGGGCGGCCAGCTGCCTGGCGATCACCAGGCGATCGTGTCTGTCCAGTACCACGAAGGGAAGCTTGTTTCCGTCCCGCATCGTGGTGTCCATGATCTGCACGTACATGAGATTCCTCCGTGGGGCTTTAGCGTATCTGTCGTATCCAGGGACTGTCCGGGTACTCCAGCTGCAATCTTTCGAACAACTGCTCCGCTTTCTCGGCGTATCCCTCCTGTCTATACAACCTTGCCGCGTTATACAAACCTTCAGCAGCCGGCTGCTCGTAATCCGGATAGAGGAAGTGAACTTTGAGATACTCCTCCGCCGCCTGCTCGCCTTGGCCGCGGGCTTCGAGAATCCGCGCGATTCCCAGCTGGGAGGCGGCGCCCGGCTCTCCGGAGCTGGCGGAGATGATACCGGTGAATATATCGAAAGCCCTATCCAGTTGATCGGTTTGCCGGTAGTATTCGGCGATCAGAAAGTTGACTTCGCTGGCCAGCGGCTCGGCCGGATCTTCCGCCCTGATGGACTGGGCGATTGCCATGGCGCGTTCGGTTGAATCCTCAAAAACGTAGCGCGCGTATTCCAGCCGAACACGGTTTTTGAATGCGGACTTGAGAGAGGGACTGCGGTCGACCCGCCGGTAGAAATCCTCAAAGGTCGCGGCCTCCTCTTCCCGGCCTTGTCCCGCGATACCTGCCAGGATAGCGCGAATCTCCTGTACGGCCAATTGTTCCAGGCCGCCGGCGCTCTCCTGTCCGCCGTTTTTCTCCAGGTATCCGGTCAGATAATCCAACGCCGCGGCCCTCTCGCCGTTTCGAGCCGCGCTGGTGCCGGCCCAATACAGCGCCGAGGAGGCGGCTTCACTGCCCGGGAACCGTTGCTGCACCAGCAGGAATCCCTGCACGGCGCTGCGGTACTCGCCGGCCTGAAAATCCTCTTCCGCGATCCTGAAAAAGGCTTCCGAGGCCAGGGTACTACCCGGAAACTCGCTGCTCAATGCCTCGAAGGTCTGCAGCGCCTGAGGCCGCTCTCCGGTTTGCAGATAGCTCAACCCCTTCTGGAAGAGAATTTCCTGTCGCAGTTGATTCCGGTACTGCACGGCCAGGTTTTTCGTCGCCTTCAGCGCCCGATCGTAGTACTCGATGCTCTCGGCATACGCATCGAGCTGAAAAGCGCAGATCCCGGCCCGATAGTGGCTTTCCGCTTCGCGTCGCCCCCCCGGGTAGCGCGCGGCCAAAGACACAAACGTGGCCTTTGCCGCCTCGAGCCTGTCGAGCCGAAACTCGGACAATCCCTTCCAGAACTGAGCCTCTTCGCCCTGACCGCTGCCGCGCAAAAGCTCAGCCGCACGGCCGAAGGTTTGAACGGCCTGCTCCAGCTGCTCGAGCTTGTAGCGGGTGCGCCCGAGATAGAACCAGCTCTCTCCCACCCATTCGGAGGAGGATACCGGCTCTTCGGAGGTGTTCTTTTGGAACCATTCGATCGCCCGATCGTACTCTCCGGAGTTGAAGGCACAAACGCCGGCGGCCAACACCGCTCTGCCGGCCAGTTCGGAAGCAGGATCGGAGGCCAGGACCTCTGCAAAATACGGCGAGGCTCGGTTGTACTCTCCCCGCTTGGAGTAGATATAACCGATGTTGTACCGGCTTTCGGCCGTATACTCGGATTCCGGCCGGCGTTCCTGCAGAGAGTTGAAATCTCTCAACGCGGCCGGATATTCGCCCCGGCTCAGATGCAGGCCGCCTCGGCGAAACAGATACTCATCCTGATGGGATGAATCCGGATAGCGGGTGATCAATTCCGTATACAGGCGCTCGGCTTTCTCGGGATCGCCGCTCTTTTCGGACAGGGCGGCCAGGATACGGGTGGCTTCCTCCCGCTGCCCGGAACCCGGATAGCGTCGACGGAACTCCTCGTAGCGTTCCCGTGCTTCACCCGCGCGCCCCAACTCGAGCTGGGCCGCGGCCAGACGAAACAGGCTCTGCTCGGCAATCCCGGCCTCCCCTCGAAGGGCTTTCTCGAGCGGAGGTACCGCAAGGGCCATATCTCCGTTCAGGAATGCGGAAAGCCCCATATTGTAGTAGATAACCTGGCTTTCCTCCGGACCACTGCTGCTAGCCAACGATTTCTCGTAGGCGTCGTAGGCGGAGCCGTAACGTCCGAGATCGAAGAGCAGGTCCGCGCTGAGGCGTGACAGCGCGTCCAGATACCGGCTACGCGGGAAACGATCCTCCAGCTGCCCGCACAGCTCCAGGGCCCGCTGGTTTCGTCCCATCTCGGCGTTGATGACCGCCAGGCGGTACAAGCTTGTCTGCCACTGCTCCGCGGTAGGCGTGCCGGCCAGCACCGAGCGGTAGCTGCGCTCCGCCTCGGCGTACCGCCTGAGAAAGAAATGGCTCTCACCGAGGAAAAACAAAGCCTCATCCGCGTACGGCGAATCCGGGAACTGCACCACGATGCGGCTGAATGCGGTCAGCGACCGGCTGTAGTCGGCGGAGCGCAGAAAAAGCCCTCCGGAGCGGTACAGGCTTTCCGGCCAGAGAGCCCGGGCCGATTCCCGTTCCAGGAGCCGACCATAGCTGCGCTTCGCATCCTCCCACAGCTGCAGATTCTCTTCGACCATCCCCTTGAGCAGAAGGGCGTGATCGTTGTACGGCTGTTCGTCGGGATAACGATCCACCTGCTCGCTAAGGTTGGACAGCGCCTCCGCATAATCCAGCAGCTGGAAATTGGCGCTGCCGAGCCAATAGGAGACCCGCCTGTTGTTCTCCGAGCGCGGATACCTGCGGGTGTAATCCTTGAGCGCGGCTACACAGCTGCGGAACTCTCCGAGATAGAAGTCCGACACCGCGCTCAGATACTCGGCATCGTCGGCGAAAGAACTGTCCGGGTATTGATCCGCCACCTGACGGAAATTTCGAGCGGCCATGACGTACATGCCGTCCTGAAAAGCCCTGCGGCCCGCTTCAAACAGCCGCTCCGCTCCCTGAGCGCCGGCGGAAGCGCTGCAGAGCAGAATAAGGAGAAAACGTACAACCAGAGTTGCCCGGATCCGCAACAGATGCTCCGTCAGGGCACGGCTACTTCTTGAGGAAGGTTTTTAGATCCTGAGGATTCAATGGAATCCTTCGGCTTTCGACCACCCTTGTCGCCGCTTTTTCGCTCCCGTTTGGAACGAAAAGCGATTTTTTCGTTTTTGTAGTCAACGACAATGGTGCTTCCCTGCTTGAACCGGCCCTTCAGGATGTCGATGGATAGAGGATCCTCAACCATTCGCTGCAACGTTCTGCGCAGCGGCCGTGCGCCGTATTTTTCATCGAAGCCCTCTTCAATCAGGTATGTACGCGCGGAGGCGTTGACCTGCAGGGTAATATTCTGTTCGGTCAGCTGATCTTGTATCTCGCTGATCATTAGAGCAAGGATCTCGCGCAGGTGCCCCCGATTGAGACTGTGAAACACCACGGTCTCGTCCACGCGGTTGATAAACTCCGGATTGAACAGCCGCTTCATCTCGCTCAAAGCGCTGGTGCGGATCTCCTCGTAGCGCATGGTCCCCTCTTCCACGTGGAATCCCAGGGCGGCGTCCTTGCTGATCTCCCGGGCTCCGGCGTTGGAGGTCATGATCAGCACCGTATTTCGAAAGCTGATGGTGTGGCCTAGATTATCCTGCAGCTGTCCCTCCTCCAGAACCTGTAGCAACAGATTGAACACGTCAGGATGGGCTTTCTCTATCTCATCCAGGAGAATGACACTGTAGGGGCGCCTCCGGATTTTTTCGGTAAGCATCCCACCCTCTTCGTATCCGATGTACCCGGGAGGCGCTCCGACCAGGCGGGACACGTTGTGCTTCTCCATGAAATCGGACATGTCGATTCGCACCAGAGCGTCTTCATTTCCGAACAGGAAAGCGGCGAGGGTTTTGGCCAGCAGGGTTTTCCCGACCCCGGTCGGTCCCAGGAAAATGAACGACCCCAGCGGCCGCTTGGGCGAGCTCAAACCCGTGCGCGATCGGCGGATGGCGGCGGCGATCGCTTTGATCGCAGCGTCCTGCCCGATCACCCGCTTGTGCAGCTCTTCCTCGATTTTCAGCAGCTTTTCGGATTCACTCTGGGCGATACGATTCAGGGGGATCCCCGTGATTTCCGACACCACGGTCTGGATCTCCTCGATGTCCACAAGGTTCTCCTCGACTCTCAGATTCGCTTCCCAGTCCTTTTTGACCAGCTCCATACGGCTGCGCAGGTTCTTCACCTGGTCCCGCACCGCGGCGGCCTGCTCGTAATCCTGCTGGGCCACCAGATTGCTCTTGGTCATGGAGAGTTTCTCGATCTCGCTCTCGATTTCCGCCAGCTCCTTCGGTCGCACGCTGTTGTCGATCTTCTTGCGGCTGCCGGCCTCATCGATCAGATCGATCGCCTTGTCCGGCAGGTAGCGATCGGAGATATAACGGTGGGATAAAGCGGCGGAAGCTTCGAGCGCTTCGTAGGTATAGGTCACATGGTGGAACTTGCCGTAGTGCTCCTTCAACCCTTTCAGGATTTGGATAGCCTCCTCCACGGTCGGCTCCTCCACATAGATCGGCTGGAACCTGCGCTCCAGAGCGGCATCCTTCTCTACGTACTTGCGGTACTCGTTGAGAGTGGTCGCCCCGATGCACTGCAGCTCCCCCCTGGACAACGCCGGTTTCAGCATATTCGAGGCGTCGATCGCCCCTTCCGCCCCGCCGGCTCCGATCAGGGTATGCAGCTCGTCTATGAACAGAACGACATTGCTGGCCGTCACGATCTCCTTCATAACCCGCTTCAATCGTTCCTCGAACTCTCCGCGGTACTTGGTGCCGGCAACCAGAGAGGCCAGATCCAAGGTCAGCACCCGGCGCCCGGCCAGCACATCGGGAACATTTCCGGTCACGATTCGTTGTGCCAGACCCTCCACAATAGCCGTTTTACCGACTCCGGGCTCACCGATCAGAACGGGATTGTTTTTAGTACGCCGCGCCAGGATTTGGATCACTCGCTGGATTTCGCGCTTGCGCCCGATCACCGGGTCCAGTTTATCTTCCCGCGCCAGCTTGGTCAGGTCACGGCTGAACTCGTCCAACGTGGGCGTGGACTTCCTGGCCAGAGGCTGCGATTTTTTCTTCTGCTGCACCTGCTGATTCACATCTCCGAGCCCGTTGATCTTAATGATAAACTCCCGCAACTTGCCCGAATCCACGTTGTGGCGCTGCAGGTATCGCGCCGTGGCGCTGTCCTTTTCCTGACTGGCGGCCAGCAGCAGGTGCTCGGTCCCGATATACTCATGCCCCATGTTGCGCGCCTCGGCGGCCGAATCTTCCAGTATCCGCTTGCCTCTCTTGGAAGGCGGCACATCCCCAAGGATCAGGCCGCCCTTGCCCATGGGCAGAGCCCGTTCGATTTCCAGCTGCATCTCCCCGAGATCGACCCTCGCCTTCTGCAACGCTTTGACCGCCACACCCTCTCCATCTTTGAGTAGAGCGATTATGATATGCTCAGGCAGAAGCTGGTCGGAGTGAAATCGCTTGGCTTCTTCCTGGGCGAGTACCGTCAGAATTTTTTGAGCGCGCTGGGTTAGACCCTTAAACATCGTTGTCCTCCCGGACATGCCCCTGAAGAGCATGCCGTATCATTTTTGCTCGCGTATAATCTACTAATTTATTATCTGTATCGTCATCCGTTTGATCGAGCCTTTTTTGAATGTGCGCCTTCTGCGCCTGGATCATCAGGGCGGTGATCACCTCTATCTTCGGTACTTCGATCAATTCCATGGCGATTCCCAGACGGATCGTGGACAACAGCATAATCGCCTCTTTGGAGGAAACCAGACGGCATGATTTCAGCAATCCAAAGGCCCTGTGAACCCGATCCTCCAACTCGATGCGACGGGAGCTCATCATTTCCCGCCGGGCCTTTCTTTCGTATTCAACCATCTCGCGAGCCGCCTCTTCAACCGTGGACAGGATCTCCCGCTCCCGGTGGCCGATCGACAGGGGATTGGATATCTGGTACATATCCCCGAGAGAATTATCTCCCTCCCCCCAGTATCCCTTTATCTGCAATCCCCTCTGATTGGTCCGCTTCAACGCCCAGCCTATGGTCCCGTCGCTAACCAGGGCGGGCATATGCAGCATGACCGAGGCACGCAAACCGGTCCCCGCGTTTTCCAGGCGCGCGGACAGATAGCCGAATTCGATCGATGCAGCGAATCGCAGCCGTTCCTCCAGCCTGCTGTCGAGATCGTCCACCTCGTTGTACACCTGTTTCAGACACAAACCACCATTCATACAGGCGAGTCGCAGGTGATCCTCCTCGTTGACCATTACGCTGGTCGTTCCCTCGCCTTTGAGCAGCACAAGCTTGTTGGGCGAGACGCTGAAATCCTGGGAGATGATGTTCTGTTCGAGCAGGATCTTGCGGTCCAGCGGCTGCATACGGTCCAGAAACACCGTATCGTAGGAATCCGGGAGTTCGGAAAAGGCGTCGATCACCTCTCGCTGGACCCGCTCCTCCTCCTCCTTGCTCAAGGTGGGAGGGAAAGGAATACCCATCAGGTTGCGCGCCAGGCGGGCGCGGCTGGAAATCGCCACGTCGTCTTCCGCCCCGCCGCGGCTGAACCACCCCCGGTCGATGTTCATCCGGCGTCCTCCGAGGCATTTTCCAATTCCCGTATGCGATCGCGAATCCGGGCGGCTTTTTCATAATCCTCGCGCTTCAACGCCTCTTTCAAACCCTCCTTGAGCTTCACCACATCGATGATGTATCGTTTGTAGGTGTTCAATCCCTTGGGCAGCTTGCCGTGATGCGTGTCTTCTGCTCCCATCTTTTCCAAAAGAAATCGTATTTCGCGGCTGAACGTACCGTAGCATTCCGCACAACCGAGTTTTTCCCGCTTATGTATCGATTCCCAGTTCAAGCCGCACTGGGGGCAAACGGTGTTTTTTCGTTCTTTTAGATCCCGTATGTCCAGCAGGCCGTTCAGCATATTTGAGATCGACAGCTCCACATTCTCCCCTTCGCCGCTGATCCCGCGCTCCAGTGCGCATTCCTCGCACATATGCAGATCGATCCGTTCTTTGCCGATAACCTGCTGAATATGAATGACCGCCTTACGGAGGCCGCAAATTTCACATTTCATCGAATCCCCTCTTCTACAAGTATACACACAAAATCAGATTTTCCGTAGCACTTCCAGGGGTTTGATTCGCGCCGCGGTCCTGGCCGGATAAAAAGCAGCCATAACCGAGAGCAGAAGCGAGGCGGCGGCCACGGCGAACAACTCCATCACCCGGATTCGTATGGGGATTTGCTCCAGGTAGAACTCGGCGTTGAAAACCCGCACCTCTCCGCCTCCGCTCTGAGGCACGATCGGTGCGATCAGCTGCCGCAGGCCAAACACCAGTCGGTTCACCAGGATCTCGATACCGGCGAGCAAGGAATTGATGTTCACGGCCACCGCCAACCCCAGTCCCAGCCCAAGCAGCACTCCGGCAACGCCCACACACAGGCCGGTCAGTACGAAGGTCCGGGTGATGTCCTTCGGATCGGCACCCATGGCCTTGAGGATACCGATTTCCTCGGTTCTCTCGAGCACCACCATGATCAGACTGGAGGATATGTTGATTGTAGCCACGGCCACGATCAACGCCATCACAAAAACCAGAAGCGCCCTGGTAGTCTGAAACGATTTGTAGTTCGCCCTCTCCATCTCGAACCAGCTGCTCAGTCGTGCCTCGGAGGGAAGCCGCTCCTGCAACGCGCGTTTTTGGTTTTCGATGCGCTCGAACGGCTGCCGGACCTTTATTCCCAAAAAAGTGGTGCCGCTTCCGGCGGGTAACACCCGCTCTGCGCCGCCGATATCGATATACGTCCACATCTTGTCCAGTTCCTGGTATCCGGTGGTGAACACCCCCGAAACGGTGAAGGAGTTGACCCGGGGCAGGCTTCGTCCGATCGAAGTCGAGACCATGGTCAGCATCTTTACCCGATCCCCCACCCCCAGCTCCATCCTGCGGGCGATTTCACGCCCGACTAGAATCGCCTTCGGTTCGTCCAGATCGAAGGATCCTTCGAGAATCTGAAAAAACTTGCGGAACTCCTCATCTTCGCCGTACAGCGAGGAGGGAACCGCCCGGATCGTTACGGCCGACCGCCCCGAGGTGGTGTACAGCATTCCCATTCCCTGTCTCTCCGGGATCACCCTCGTGACCCCTGGGGCACGGCGCAGCTGCTCGGCCAGAACCCGGTAGCTTTCCATATCCGCGTCCCCGGCCAGGCTCGCCTGCATATGATAGGTTCCCACTTCCAGATAGCGCCGGGTGATTCCTTCGATCATCCCGTCCGCCACCTCCAACACCACCACCAGAGGAATCAGGCTCAACCCGATTCCGAGGATGCTGCCAATCAGCTGTCCGGAAACCCCGCGCTTTCGGGAGATGAAGATTCGTAAACCCAGATAGGTCCACAGGGTACGGCCCGGCATCATCACAGCTTCCTCAAACGGCGATGCTCGAGAATGTACTGCTCATCTCCCAAACCGGCAAATCCCGCCGCATGGGTAACGAGGATCATCGACTTGCCGTGGCTGCGCACCAGCTCGAACAACAGCTCCTGGATCGCCTGGGAGTTGCGCTCGTCCAGATTGCCCGTGGGTTCGTCCGCCAGGATCAAGCCGGGAGAGTTCATCAGGGCCCGGGCCACGGCCACGCGCTGTCGCTCGCCTCCGGATAGTTGCACGGGGAAATGCCCCATCCGATGGCTCAAGCCCACCTGAGCGAGCAGCTCCTCGGCCCTGCGCCGCGCCTGTGCTTTTGGAACACGGGTGATGAGTGCGGGGATGAGCACGTTTTCCAGTGCCGTGCAGTCTTTCAGCAGATAGTGGAATTGGAAGATGAATCCCACGTGTCTGGAACGATATTCAATCAGGTTCTCCTCCGGCTGGCCGGCAATTTCAAAACCCCGGTAGGTGATGCGCCCCGCAGTGGCCGTGTCCAGGCCGCCGATGAGGTTCAGCAGCGTCGTTTTCCCGGATCCGCTCTCTCCGCGTATCACGGCGGTCCTGGCCCGTTCCAGCCGGAATCCAACCTCCTCGAACACCACCAGCCGCTCCTGGCCGCTCGGGAACACTTTGCTCACACCGCTGAGCTCGAGTACAGCCGCTTCATTCATACCGAAGCACCTCCGCGGGTCGCACATCCTTTACGCGGGCCGCGGCGGCCGCCGCCGCCGCGGTGGGTGTGATCACGGCGAACGCGACGATCAGCACCGCCTCGCGAACCATCACCGTGCTGGGGATCTCTGTGATATAGAAGTAGGCCGGCGAAAACAGAGAGAAGCGGCTGCCCGTGTTGCGCAGAAGGGGAAAGAGGATCAGATCCAGAAACGAGAGTACGGCGTTTACGGACATCTCGGCAAAGGCGAAAACCGCGTTGATATTCGCCGAGATCAACATACCGAGAAGCATTCCCAAAAATGCACCGATCGTGCCGATCAGCAATCCCTCGAGCACAAATATGCGCCTCAGGGCCGCGTCCGTTGCCCCGAGCGCTTTCAGCACGCCGATCTCTTCATAGCGCTGGCGTACCGCCCTGCGAAGACCGTGGTGTATATTGAATCCCACGACCACAAATATCATTCCGATCAGCAGGGTCATGATGATTTTCTCCATGCGCAGAGCCCCGAAAAACGCCTTGTTGAACTCCCTCCAACTGATAATGCGCATCGCCTCCCCCTCCAGCAGGCGGGCGATAACCTCGGCCGCCCTCTGATCCCGAAAGCGATGATGAAGCTTGACCCCGATTGTGACGGGCGGATCGGAAGCGGAGCTGAGAGCGGCGGCTTCGCCGAGTGAAACGAACGCCCACCCCAGATCG
>Ga0272441_10015955_pt1 | contig 10452 bp, 7 predicted proteins | sample SSMProp6N_FD_193582 | JGI IMG/M metagenome (GOLD analysis project Ga0272441, IMG submission 193582) | Marine sediment archaeal communities from Little Sippewissett salt marsh, Falmouth, MA, United States - SSM-Prop-6N | ecosystem: Environmental > Aquatic > Marine > Wetlands > Sediment ... | reverse complement strand
GATCACGACGAGTTGGACGTTGGCGTACTCGTGTCCGGCGGCCGAGAGCCGGCAGGCGGTGTCGATCCGCCCGCGGAAGCCCATGGCCCGATTGCGGTCGCTGACGCGGACCAGGGGCGATTCGATTCCAACGGCGTAGCCGATTCCGCGGCCGTGGACGCGGCGCATCTGGCCGAGCAGATGCGCCCATTTCATCCCCGCGATGAGTTTCTCGGTGCGGTCGCACAGGGAGGCGGCGTCCTTGTCTTTGGCGGCGTTCAGGGCTGTGTGGGTGCGCGCGACCCTGTCCGACATCGGGCCACGGGGCTCATACTTCTTGGCGGCCTGCGCCAAATCGCGGGCGGCTTGGGCGGCCAGGGCCTGTGGACCCATGTGATAGACCGCCACGTCGTCGATGATGAACTTCGCCCCGCCCAGGCGCTCCGCCGGCCAGAGGGTCAACCCGGACAGTTCGTCGCCGGCGCGGATGCCGGCGGTGTGGTTGCCGCAGCCCTGGATGTCGGCGGTGATGTTGAACGTCGCCGTGGTCCACCGGCCGCGCCGGATCGGGCGGATAAAGGTCTTGAAGTTGTCCCCGCGGGTGCGGTTGCCGAACTGGGCGCACAGGCCGTAGGCGTTCTCGGCCCAGTAGCGGAAGGTCAGATAGGTCTGGTCGGTGGTCTTGAAGGTCACGTTCCGCGACAGGATCAGGCGGTCGGGCGTCGCGGCCAGGGCGCCTTTCGTGTCGGCGGGCTTGGCGGCGGCGATCTTCCCGCCGCGCCAGGCGCGGGCCTGGCCGTTGTCGAAATCGTCGGCGAAGACGACCTTGGCCTTTTTGGGCACGGCCGGGGCCGCTTCGGCGGCGACGATCGGCAACAGGCACATGGCGAGGCAGGCGAGAAGGCGGATCGGTTTCATGGACGCTGCTCCTTTTTTGGCCGCCCGGGTGCACCGGCCCGGGCCTGTCTAACCGTCTCGCCGCCGGCTGTCAATGCCACCGGCCGAAGCCCTGGCGGTCTGCGACGTGCGAGCCTATCATGGCCGGGCGCCCGGGCGCCGCACGCGGGCCCGGAGAAAGGGGACGATGCGATGAGACACATCGGAGCCTTGGCGGTGATTGGGGGGCTGATCCTGGCGACGGCCGCCCCGGCTGCGGGTATCGGGACACTACCCGAGCCCGGGCACGACGAGGAAACGGCCGGTGGCGAAGCCATCGAAATCCTCGGCATCGTGACATTCGTGCTGGTGGCCTCGGCGGTGGCCACGGCCTTGATGCGCCGCAGGAGCCCCCGGACCTTGCTGAGGTTGCATAGGGTCCTCGGGGCCGCGGCTTTGGTCAGTGGGGCGATCCATGGCCTGCTGGTCCTGACGTCGCATTAGCCCGGTCCGAGCGGGGGGCGGCGGCTTTTGGGCGATTCGTGGTTGACTTCTCTAGGCGGAGAACTCAAAATGCCTCATCCTGCGCCAAGGCATGGGGCCCGCTTGCCCACGGCCCGGCCTCGCGGGGATCAGCCAACAGTCCGCTGCCCCAGGCGTTCGATAGGCAAAGGCTTGAATGTGCAGACGGATCACCAGCCCGGGCGGCTGGCGGTTTACAAGAGAACAGAGTGTCGTTCGGAGGTCGCAGGCGGGCCCTGAGCGTTCGATGTCCCGCCCCAGGAAATCGAAAGGAACGTGACCGTGGCAGAGCAGAAGAAGGCAATTGACTCCCTTATGACGGAAGGCCGGAAGTTCCCCCCGCCGCCCGAACTGGCCGCCGGGGCCCAGGTCGGGTCGCTGGATCAGTACGAGAAGATGTACAAGCGATCCATCGAAGACCCCGACGGCTTCTGGCTGGAACAGGCCGAAACGCTCACGTGGTTCAAGAAACCCACCAAGGCGCGTGAATACACCTGGGACACCGCCTCGCGGACCATCCGGCACACCTGGTTCGCCGACGGACAACTGAACGTCACCGTCAACTGCCTCGACCGGCACCTCGGCACCGCCAAGGCCGACCAGGTCGCCCTGATCTGGCAAGGCGACGAGCCCGACGAAGACGCGAAAATCACCTACAAGCAACTGCACGCGGAGGTCTGCAAGTTCGCCAACGTTCTGAAGAGCCTCGGCGTCGAGAAGGGCGACCGCGTCTGCATCTACCTGGGCATGGTCCTGGAACTGCCGATCGTGATGATGGCGTGCGCCCGGATCGGCGCGATCCACTCGGTCGTGTTCGGCGGGTTCAGCGCCGACTCGCTGCGGGACCGGATCAACGACTCCGACTGCAAGATCCTGATCACCTCGAACGTCTCCCGCCGCGCCGGCAAGAGCATCCCGCTGAAGGCGATCTCCGACGACGCCCTGGGCGACACGCCCAGCATCGAGAAGGTCATCGTCGTGAAGCGCAACGACGAGCAGGTCCCCATGACCGACGGGCGCGACCTGTGGTACGACGACCTGATGGGCAAGGCGTCGGCCGACTGCGACGCCGAGCCGATGAACGCCGAAGACCCCCTGTACATCCTGTACACCTCCGGCTCGACCGGCAAGCCCAAGGGCGTCGTCCACACCACCGCCGGCTACCTGATGCACGTGACGCTCACCCACAAGGTGATCTTCGACATCCGCGAGGGCGATATTTACTGCTGCGCCGCCGACATCGGGTGGGTCACCGGGCACAGTTACATCGTCTATGGCCCGCTGGCCAACGGCGCCACCAGCGTCATGTTCGAGTCCACCCCGCTGTACCCCGACGCCGGGCGTTACTGGCACATGATCGACAAGTTCAAGATCACCCAGTTCTACACCGCCCCGACCGCCATCCGCGCCCTGATCCGCCATGGCGACGAGTGGCCCGGCAAGTACAAACTCGACTCACTCCGCGTCCTGGGAACCGTCGGCGAGCCGATCAACCCCGAGGCCTGGATGTGGTACCACACCCGCATCGGGCATGAGAAACGCCCGATCGTGGACACTTGGTGGCAGACCGAGACCGGCGGGATTCTGATCACCCCGCTGCCCGGCGCCCACACGCTCAAGCCCGGCAGCGCCAACCGCCCGTTCTTCGGCCTCGAGCCGGTGGTCCTCCGCGACGACGGCACCGAGTGCGGCGTCAACGAAGGCGGCAAACTGTGCATCAAGAAGCCCTGGCCGGGCATGATGCGCACCATGTGGGGCGACCACGAGCGCTTCATTGACACGTACTTCACGATGTTCAACGACGTGTACTTCACGGGCGACGGCTGCCGCGTCGACGACGACGGCGACTACTGGCTCATGGGCCGGATCGACGACGTCGTGAACGTCTCCGGGCACCGGATCGGCACGGCCGAGGTCGAAAGCGCCCTGGTCAGCCACGAGAAGGTCGCCGAAGCCGCCGTGGCCCCCATGCCCCACGAGATCAAGGGCCAAGGCCTGTACGCCTACGTGACCCTCGTGGACGGCGTGAAAGGCACCGACGAACTGAAAGCCGAACTCGTCAAGCACGTCCGCAAAGAGATCGGCCCGATCGCCACGCCGGACAAGTTGCAGTTCACCCCGGCCCTGCCAAAGACGCGCTCCGGGAAGATCATGCGGCGGATTCTCCGCAAGATCGCCGAAGGCGTCACCGACCGCAGCACCCTCGGCGACGTGACGACGCTGGCGGACCCGACTATCGTGGACGCCCTGATCGAAGGCCGGCAGTAAACATCCGACGGATTCCAGCGCCCGCCACCTCCGCCGGCAGGCGGAGGTGGCGGGCGTTTACCGGCCCGTGACGCCTCGGTGCATTGGCGGGCCTGTCACGCGACGACGAAGCGATCGCCGTCGGCGCCGGGACGCGCCGAGGCGTTCGGCCCATTTTTGGAGCCTAACCGATGAGCGAAAACGGCAAGGTCATGAATCGCAACCTGGTGGTGATTGGCGCCGTCCTGATCCAGTTGTGCCTCGGGGCGATCTACGCCTGGAGCGTCTTTACGCCCGCCCTCAGCGCCAAGGCGCCGGGCGACGTCGCCGGCGTCTACGGCGCGAAGCAACTGGGCCTGGACGAGGCGACGTTCGAGAAGATGACCGCCGAACTGAAGGCCCCGAGGGACCGGCTGAAGGAAGTCAGCGCGAAGATCAAGGGCGCCACCGACGCCGCGGCGATCAAGGTCCTTCAGGCCGAAAAGAAGCTCCAGAGCCAGGCCGTCAACGCGATCGTCGCCAAGCACGTCGCCAGCAGCAAACTCGAGGAACTGGGGTACGGGTTCACGAAGGTCCAGACGATGGCGATCTTCTCGGCGGGTCTGGCGGCGTTCGCGGTGGTGATGGTCCTGGCCGGACGGATGCTGCCCAAGATCGGCCCGCGGAAACTGGCGATCGCCGGCGGCGTGGTCCTGGGGGCCGGGTACGTCCTGGCCGGTCTTGTGGGCGGCAAGAGTTTCGTGGCGTTGTTCATCCTGGTCGGGTTGATCGGCGGGGCGGGCATCGGGCTTGGCTACGTGGTGCCCATCGCCGTGGGGATGAAGTGGTTCCCCGATAAGAAGGGCATGATCAGCGGGCTGGCGGTGGCGGGCTTCGGCTTCGGCGCGCTGCTGTGGATCAAACTGGCGGGCAACTGGGGCGACCTGATCGCCAACATGGGGCTGAGCACGACGTTCGTGATCTATGGGGTGGCGTTCTTCCTGGCGTGCCTGATCGGCTCGCTGTGGATGGTCAACCCGCCCGCCGGCTGGAAGCCCAGCGGGTGGACGCCCCCGCAGGCCGGCGCCGGCGGGGCGCCCGCCGCCGGAGCCGTGGACTTCACCAGCGGACAGATGCTCCGCACGCCCCAGTTCGTCATGATCCTGCTGTGCTTCGCCTTCGGGGCCAGCGCCGGGCTGATGAGCATCGGTCTGATGAAACTGTTCCCCATGAAGGCGATGATGTCCGGCGGCATGGATTGGGCCAAGGCCAGCGCCGTGGCGGGCACCGCTATGGCGGTGTTCTTCTCGCTGGCCAATGGCATCGGACGAATCGCCTGGGGCACGATGAGCGACAAACTCGGGCGAAAGCGGTCGATCGCCATCATGATGGCGACCCAGGGCGTGATCGTGATCCTGTTCCAGTGGATGGCGGGCACGCCGGCGCTGCTGTACCTGGGCGCGACGCTGATCGGGTTCAACTTCGGCGGCAACTTCGCCCTGTTCCCGTCGATCACGGCCGACACCTTCGGCACGAAGAACGTCGGGCAGAACTACGGGTGGGTGTTCCTGGCCTACGGGATCGGCGGGATTCTGGGACCGATCATGGGTGGGCGGCTGGGCGACATGGGCAACTTCCCGCTGGCGTTCACGATCTGCGGGGTGCTGTGCCTGCTGGCGGGCGGGATTGCGGCGATGCTGAAGCCTCCGAGCCCGGCGCCGGCCGCGGCGTGAGCGCATAGCGAGACGATGGGATAATGCATCGACCGGAAGCGGCAGGCCCGTCGGCTTGCCGCTTCCGCCATGACATGACCGACTCGTGACCAGGCCGATGGGCATCCTGATCCTCGGGCCGACCGGGGCGGGCAAGACGCCGCTGGGGGATTGCCTCCAGGCCCGAGGCCTGTGGGGTCGCCGCGGCCGGCACTTCGACTTCGGCGCGGCCTTGCGCCGCGTTGCCGAGCCGCACAACGCCGACGGGTCGCTGACGGGCGATGAATTGGGGGTCGTCCGCGAGTCGCTCCGGACCGGCGCCCTGCTGGATGACGAGAACTTCCCCATCGCGCGCAAGATCCTGACAGCCTTCGTCGCCGAAGGGCGGGACGACGACCTGATCGTACTCAACGGCCTGCCCCGAAACGCCGGGCAGGCCCGCGACGTCGAGGCCATCGTGGACGTCCGTGTGGTGGTTCACCTGGCCTGCACCCCGGAGGTAGCCATCGCGCGAATCCGAGCCAACGTCGAAGGCGACCGCGCCGGGCGGACGGACGACGACGAACGGGCCATTCGCGCCAAACTGGACCTCTTCGCCCGCCGGAGCCTGCCCCTGGCCGAGCACTACCGCCGCCGCGGCGCCCGCGTCGAAACCGTCCCCGTCGCCGCCGAGACGCGAAGCGAAGACATCTGGCTGCAACTCGAGGCGCGCCCGAAAGTGTGACCATGTTCCGTTCTGTCCGGGCGGACGCGAGGCCGAATACCTGACAGCAAGGTGACTCGACATGCTCGAACGCGACAACACGGTGCTGGTCCTCGTGGACGTGCAGGCCAAACTCGTTCCGGCGATGGCCGAGCCGGACGCGCTCATCGACGGGGTGCGGAAACTCGTCCGCGGGATGGGCGTTCTGGGCATCCCGGTGGTTTGGACCGAGCAGAACCCCGCCGGTCTGGGCCCGACGGTGGCCGAGGTGGCCGAGTTGCTGACCGGCGAGCCAATCACCAAGACCGCCTTCGGCTGCTGCGGCCAGCCGGCCTTCGTGGATGCCCTGGCCGGTGTGGGGCGCAAGCAGGTCCTCCTGGCGGGCATCGAGGCGCACGTCTGTGTGTACCAGACAGCCTGCGGGCTGCTGGACGCCGGATACGAGGTCCAGGTCGTCGCCGACGCGATCGGATCGCGCCTGCCGTCCAACAAGGCGATCGCGTGCGCGAAGATGGCCGCCGCCGGAGCCGCGATCACGAGCGTGGAGATGGCGCTATTCGAACTGCTGGCCGTGGCCGAGGGACCGGAGTTCAAGGACATCCTCAAGATCGTCAAGTGACCCGGCGGCGGAAGGGGCGTCAGCGACCGCGCCGACGGCGCCGCGCCAGCGCGATCGCGCCCAGCGACATCAGCGCCGCCGTGGTCGGCTCGGGCACCTCCAGCAGCCACAGGCGGTCGTAGGGGTTCAGCGGGCCGTCGCCGTCGGGATCGTAGAGCCCTTCACCGGCGACCCACAGGCCGTTGGGGCTGATGGCCCGCGCGCCCGTCAGGGTCCACCCGCTGTCGGGGGCGATGAGCGAATTCAGGTCGATGGCCCGGGCGTCGGCGCCCCACAGCACCGCGTGAGTGCCGATCAGCACGTCGGCCTGGTACACCTCGGCCAATCCCACGATCGTCCCGGTGTCGCTGATGTCGCAGGCCTCGGTCAGCACGTACCCGTCGGATCGCGTGCCGAGGTTGCCCAGTTCGGTTGCGGCCGAGCCGCCGGCGTCCCACCGGACGCCCTTGAGGCCGTAGTCGATCGCGCCGATGTACTTCTTCGAATACCCGATGGCCGTGCCGGCGTTGTTAACCTTCTGCGCCGCCGCCGCGACGTGGATGATCAGGTCGGGCGTTCCCAGGCCATCGAGTTCCGTCGCCGCCGTGCCGCCGGCGTCCCAGCGGATGGCCACCAGGACCTCGCCGACGCCGACGGTCTTGGCGCCGTGGCCGACGACCGCGCCGGCGTCGTTGATGTCGAACGCGTCGGCCCACTTGCCGCCGGCGACGAGGCCCAGTTCGGTGGCGGCGGCTTGCCCGGCGTCCCAGCGGACGGCCCGGGTGCCGAGGTTGTCGTTGTCCACGTATTTCGTCGCCCATCCCGTGGCCGCGCCGGCGGCGTTGACGGCCAGCGCCTCGGCGCTGGTGTTGCCCCAGAAGTCCGTGCCCAGGACGCCCAACTCGGTGGCGGCGGACGCCCCGGCGTCCCAGCGGACGGCCCGGTAGCCCAAGTCCTGCCAGGTGCTGTTGTACTTGCGGCAGCGCCCGACGGCCGTGCCCGCCTCGTTCATGTCGTAGGCCACGGCGTAGGTGTACGAACTACTGTTCAGGCCCAGTCGCCCCAACTCCACGGCGGTCCCATCGCTGTTCCACCGGACGGCGCGGCTCCCGCGGCTGCTGGTGCCGGAGTACTTCGACGCGCTGCCGGCGGCCAGGCCGGCGTCGTTGATGACCAGGGCGCCGGTGCTGGTCTGGCCCTGGGAGTTGGTCCCGAGGTCTTCCCACTCGATCCACGCCCCGGCGGCGTCCCATCGCACGGCGCGGGGGCCCTTGCCCACGCCGGCCTGCCACTTGTACCCCCGCCCGACGGCCACGCCCAGGTTGTTGACGTCCGTGGCGTCGAGGCTCTGGTAGTCGCCGTTGAAGCCGGTCCCCGCCGTCTGGTCATAGGCGGGACCTCCCACGACGGCCAGGTAATCCGCCCGCGCCGGCGCCGCCGTCGCGAGGGCGGCGCCCAACGCCAGCCATGCGGGTGCGACGATGGACTTCACGCGCGTCACGTTTCCTCTCCCTTTTGGCATGATGCTCCGGACGCCCATGTCGGCGCGACCCCAGGTCAAGACGCCGACATGAAAGGACTCACCGGGAATCCCCTGGGCGAAACATAGTGCCTCCCTTACTTCAAACCCGCCCCGCGGCGATCCGCCGGGGGCACGACGCGGTTATTGTACCGCGCCGCCCCAGGATGCGAGGTGGAAATCGCCCGCAGACGGCGCGAACTTCGCCGCGCGGGTCCTTGCGGCCGGCGCGGCGCCGGCGGTACACTACGGGCATGCATGCGCGAAAATCGCGGCGGGAGTGACCCCATGACGTCGCCGGCCGGAACGCCCACGCGAGCGGCCTTCGTTCACTGCCCCGAAATCGAGCGCTACCCCTATCCCCCCAACTGCCCCTTCAGCACCGCCCGCGCGGGCCTGGCGAGAAAGACCGTCGCGTCGATGGGCCTGCTGTCGGGTCCGCATCGGCGTGAGGTGGCGCCCGCCCCTGCCGATCGGGGCGCGCTGCTGGAATTCCACACCGCCCGCTACCTCGACGCCCTCCAGGCCGCCGAGGCGGGACATCTGGGGGTGGACGGGCTGGGCATGGGCATCGGCACCGACGACACCCCGGTGTTCAAGGGCATGGTGGCGTACGCGTCCCTGGCCTGCGGGGCGTCGCTGAAGGCCGCCGGCCTGATCGACGCCGGCGAGGCGGACGTGGCGTTCAACCCGTCCGGGGGTTTCCACCACGCCCGCGCGGCCACCGCGGCGGGGTTCTGCTACGTCAACGACATCGCCCTTGCCTGCCTTCACCTGGCCGGGGCCGGTAAGCGCGTGGTCTTTCTCGACGTGGACGCTCATCACGGGGACGGCGTTCAGGACGCGTTCTACAGCCGGCCCGACGTGCTGACGATTTCGTTCCACGAGAGCGGCAAGACGCTGTTTCCGGGCACGGGCTGGCCGGAGGAGATCGGCGTCGGCGACGGGACCGGCTATAGCGTCAACGTCCCGCTGCCGCCCGGTACGCACGACGAGGCGTTCATGCGGGCCTTCGATGCGGTGGCCGTGCCCCTGATCGGCGCGTACGGGCCCGATGTGATCGTCCTGGAGTTGGGCCTGGACGGTCTGGCGGGGGACCCGCTGGCGCACCTGTCGCTGACCAACAACGCCTACGCGGACGTGGCCGAGCAGGTCCTGGGGGTCGGCCGGCCGATCCTCGCCACCGGCGGGGGAGGCTATCACGTCGAGAATACCGCCCGCGGATGGGCCCTGGCCTGGAGCGTCCTGTGCGGGGCCGACGACGGGCCCGACGGGCTGAACGTCGGACTCGGCGGGGTGATGCTCGAGACCACCGACTGGCAGGGCGGACTGCGGGACCGGCACCTGGCCCCCGACGCAAGCCAGCGAGACCGAATCGTCGCGGAAATCGACGCGACGGTCGAGCAAGTCAAGGCCAACGTCTTCCCGCATCACGGCCTGTGATCGAAGCGCCCTTGACAGGCACGGGCGGGCGTACCGATAAAGGACTCTGAAAGGACATGGGCTTTCGATGAGCCTTAAGGGATTCTTTGAACCGCGATCGGTCGCGGTCGTCGGCGCCAGCCGCCAGAAGGGCAAAGTCGGGCATGAGATCCTCGCCAGCCTGATCGGCGGCGGGTTCGCCGGGGGCATCTATCCGGTCAACCCGAAGGTCCAGGAACTGGCGGGCCTGCGCTGCTACCCGGACCTGAAGTCCATCGGCGCCGCCCCGGACTTGGTGGCGGTGGTCGTGCCGGCCGGCGCCGTCCCCGACGTCGTGCGCCAGTGCGCCCAAGTCGGCGTCAAGCACGTCGTCGTCATCACCAGCGGGTTCAAGGAGGTCGGCGAGGCCGGGCGAAAACTCGAAGAGCAGATCGCTCAACTGGCGCGCGACGCGGGCATCCGGATGATCGGGCCGAACTGCCTGGGGCTGATGGCGCCGGGAGCGAAACTGAACGTCTCGTTCGGCGGCCCGCTGCCGGCGGCGGGGCGGATCGGCTACTTCAGCCAGTCCGGCTCGCTGCTGGCGGCGATCGTGGACATCGCCCGCGAGACCGGCGCGGGGTTCAGCAAACTCGTCAGCATCGGCAACAAGGCGGACGTCAACGAGTTGGACGTCCTGAAGGCCTTCGGCGCCGACGAGCAGACCGAGGTGATCGCCGGGTACCTGGAAACGATCACCGACGGCGACGCGTTCATCCGCGAGGCTGAGCGCATCAGCCACGCCAAGCCCATCCTCCTGATGAAGGCGGGCGAGACCGGGGCGGGCGCGCGGGCGGCGTCGTCGCACACCGGGCGACTGGCCGACGCGGAGCGGGCGTACGAGTGCGTCTTCGAG
>Ga0272441_10015954_pt1 | contig 10452 bp, 8 predicted proteins | sample SSMProp6N_FD_193582 | JGI IMG/M metagenome (GOLD analysis project Ga0272441, IMG submission 193582) | Marine sediment archaeal communities from Little Sippewissett salt marsh, Falmouth, MA, United States - SSM-Prop-6N | ecosystem: Environmental > Aquatic > Marine > Wetlands > Sediment ... | reverse complement strand
CATGCCGCCTCCCATGCCGCGGCCCATGCCGCCTCCCATGCCTTGGCCCATGCCGCCTCCCATGCCTTGGCCCATGCCGCCTCCCATACCGCGGCCCATGCCGCCTCCCATACCGCGGCCCATGCCGCCTCCCATACCGCGGCCCATGCCGCCTCCCATACCGGCGCCAGCCCCCATGCCAAAATGGCTGACCACATTGGGGTTCGTCGCGCTCCGCCGGGCACCGGTTTTAAACTGTTCCAAAGCCTCCCGGACGGATCCGCTCATCCCGGTGACCACCTCGATGCCCACCGCCGCAAAGGTCCGGAAGGCATTGGGACCGCAGTTTCCCGTCAGCACGGTCTGAACTCCCTTCTCGGCCATCAACTGCGCCGACTGGATGCCGGCGCCGCCGCCCAGGACGATGTTCGGGTTTTGCAGCGCCTCGAATTCCCCGCTCTCCGGGTCGATAACCAGAAAATAGGCCGCGCGGCCGAATTTAGGATCGATGCCGCTGTCCAGGTCCGGCCCTGTTGCCGTAATTGCGATCTTCATACTCTTTTCCTTTCCTTATTAGCCCCCGGGCCGAATCAACCGCCGCCTGTCGGCCGTGGCTCTGCTTTTTCTTGAAATGGACATATTCTCATTTAAGTATATTGAGATTATTCTCATTTAACAAGAGGGGAAAGGGATAAATTCAAGATGATTTCAGCGGCGGCGCCGTGGATCGCCTAGGTAATGCAAGCCGAATCGGGAATTTTACCTTCGGAGAATACGGCCGGGGGATTGGCCGGCAGCTTGCTGCCGATGACGATCACAAAGAGCCCGGACATGCTGAGGATCCTGCGGCCATCAGAACGGCGAAACAGACCAGACTGATCATCAGCTGCGGGCGCATTTTTGCCTTTCCTTTTAACGCTTGTTCAGAAGCTCAAGGCTATCACCAGCCCCATGGGCACCAGGTAGAGCCCGAAGACCCAGAGGTGACCCCTGCGGACCAGACGCAGAAGCAGCAGCAGCGACAGCAGGCCCACAACGAAAGCGCAGAGGATACCCGCGCTGAGAGCGGCCGGGCTCACCCGGGCCAGCAGGTCCCCCGCCTCCCGCAGTTGGAGGAGCAGGGCTCCCAGTACGGCGGGTATGGCGATCAGGAAGGAAAGCTCACCGGCCTGCTCCCGCTTCAGGCCGCAGAAGAGGGCCGCGGCGATGGTGATCCCGGAGCGGGAAATCCCGGGGAGCACTCCCAATCCCTGGGCCAGCCCGATCACAAGCAGCGCCGGCAGGCGCAGGTCGGGGGTGCCCTTTTCGCCGCGGGCGAAAGCCGTGGCGAAGAGCAGCAAACCGGTGGTTATGAGGAGCAGCGGAACCAGCCGGGGACAGCCGGCCAGTTGCGGCTCCAGCCTGGAGATGATCAGCCCCGGTACGGCGGTCACGGCGCTGATCAGAAGGATCTGCCAGGCAAGGGTCAGGTTGTCTTTATCCGCCTCGTTTGGAACGGCCCGCGGCCGGCGCAGCCACACAAACAAAGCTCGCAGGACGGCGACGATCCGGCGCCTGAAAACCAAAAAAATCACTACCAGGGTGGAAACGTGGAGCAGAACGTCGTAGAGGAGCGGGATCTCGCTGAGACCGAAAATACGGCGCAGCAACAGCAGGTGCCCGGAGCTGGATACGGGTAAAAACTCGGTCACCCCCTGGAGAGCGCCCAGGAACAGAGACTGCAAAGTCGTCATGGCTGAATTCCTTTCAGTTCGGGGAAGATGTAGCGAACGGTTTCCGCCGGTGGAACGCCGGCCAGGAGCGAGGCATAGGCGGCCGCGGAAACAGTGATCTTCTGCACATAGCCCCGGGTTTCGGGATAGGGCAGCGCCTCAGTAAGCAGGTCCGCGGGCAGCCCGGCGAAACGCCGCTGCCAGCTCCGCAGCCGGCTCAATCCGGCATTGTAAGCCATCAGCGCCAGGGCCGGCGATTCCTCCACCCGGGTCAGGAGGCGGTTCAAGTGATACACTCCCAACCGCAGGTTGAAATCCGGGTCCGTGAGCCGGTCTTCCATTCTTATGTCCCGGCCCTCGGGATCTTCCTGCACGCGCAGCCAGCCCGCCAGATCTTGAGCGGTGGCGGGCATCAGCTGGGTCAGCCCCACCGCACCGGCGGAGCTGACGATGCGGGGATCGAAATGGCTCTCCTCCCGCACCAGGGCGTAGATCAGGGCCGTGCTGATCCCGGCCTGCCGGGCCTGCGTTTCCAGCTCGCCGGCAAAGGCCCGGGGATAGAGCAGCGCCGGCTCCTGGACTGAGCCGCGTGCGGCCAGCAAAGCGGCCAGGCGGATCGACTGCAGCACATGCCCCTGCTGCCGCAGCCACCGGGAGGCATTGAAGAGCAGGAGATCCGACACCTCACCGCTTTCGATGAGGATCTTCTCATATCCGGTCAGGGCCAGGCCGTAATGGAAGAACCCGGCCAGCCAAAGGTCCCGGGGACTCATACCCGGAGCCGGGTAGGTTTCCCAGATCTCCAGCCCGGCCCCGGCCGCGTCGTTTCCGGGGAAAAGTAAATCGCCGCAAAAATGCGTATTTCCGCGGGGAAGCTGGGCGCAGGCGAGCAGGGCGTAATAGCCGCTCCCTTTAGGGCCGGCCGCTTCGGCCAGCAGGTCCTCGGCCTCCCGGCCGGGAAACCGGAAAAATCCCAGCTGCGCTCCCCGTCCAAGCAGGTAGGCCAGGCGGACCCGCACATCCTCCGGCCCGTGGCGGCTGCAGATCTCGTAAAGGGCGCGGAGATCTTCCCAGGATTCCGCCGCCATACCGGCGCCGGTCTGCCGGTGCAGCAGATCCGCGAAATATTCCGGATCGGACCAGCCGGGCGCCAGGGAGGCCAGCACGGCACGCCAGTCCCCCTGCTTGAAGGCCATATCCAGGACGAACCAGGCGGCCCGATCACGCTGCCGGATATCCGGGCTCTCCGCGGCCACCCGGCCCAGCAGCGCGGCGGCCTGCAGCGTGTCTCCCGCCTTGCGCAGGAGGCGGCCCGCCATTTCCAGGGCCGGCAGCTCGAAACCGGGCGCCCCGGGATCCGCGGCCAGAGCAAGCAGGAACTCCGCGCCGCTGCGGAGATCCCCCCGGACGAAATAAGCCGCCCCCAGCTCGGCGATAAGCCGCTCCGGCTCGGTCTCCGCCGCCTTCAACCCGGAAAGGGAGCTTTCCAAAAGAGGCACCGCCTCCGCGACAAGGCCCCTGTAGAGCAGGGCCTTGGCCCGGAAGCAGTCCCACACCTGTGAGGTGAAACCCTTCCGCCGCTCTTCCAGCTCCAGGAAGGACATAGCGCGCAGGTGCACAGGCCCGGCGGCCTCCTGGAAAAACAGGCGCCGGAAGAGAGCGGTCCAGTCCGGCAGGCCGCGGCGGCAGGCGGCAACGGCGGCGAAGAGCTGCAGTTCGGCATCCAGCTCTTCCGGGGGCAGGTCCCCGAGCCGCCGGAGAAGCTCCCGGTCCTCGGACTGGCGGTAGAGGGCTTCCAGGAGCAGCCGCCGGCTCTGCCTGCCAAACAGGCCGCTCGACCCGGCTCGCAACAGGCGCCGCGCCAGCTTCTCCGCCTTGCGGAACTCCCCTTCCTCCACTAAAGCGGTCGAAAGCTCCAGGCTGGCCGCTTCGCGCCACACTCCCCGGCTCTTGTCCGCGGCCAGACCGCGCAGCCTTGCGGCCGCCTCCGGCATGTCCAGCTGATCGTAGATGAAGGTGAGATAATAGGGAGCTTCAGCGCCCAGGGCCAGGAGCTCCCCTGCCGGCAGGTTTAGGAAGCCGGAATCCCTCAGGAATGAAAAATCCGCCTCCCTGAGGCGGTGGGTGAGCTCAGCAGCGGACAGCTTTCGGACGTCTTCACTGCTCAGGCGAACGAGAGAGAAGGCGGCAAGCAATGTCAGACAGGTGAGCTTAATTTTCAGGGATATAGAGTTTCTCACCGGCAAGAATGAGATCCGGATCGGCGATGCGGTTCTCCCTGGCGATGCGGGGATAGAGCCAGGGATTACGGTAATAGGTGGCGGCGATATCCCAGAGGGTGTCGCCCCGTTTTATGTTGTGCCAGAGGCCGCCCAACTTTTCCGTCTGCGGCGCGGGGGGCTGGGCCGGCTCCGCGGGTGTCTCGGCGGCAGGTGTCTCGGCGGCAGGTGTCTCCGCGGGTGTCTCGGCGGCGGGAGCCTCGGCGGAGGTCTCCGCGGGTGTTTCCGCAGGTGTCTCCGCAGGGGTTTCAACAGCGGCGGTCTGCCCGCCTCCCTGGAGAAGCGGGATGGGAGAGCCGTTCAGGCTCCGGTAGATCAGAAAGGCCACGGCGGCGATCAGAACCAGGCAGAGCAGGACGAAGGTTACCAGCAGCAGGGGATTCCGCTTCCTGCGGGTCAGGTGCTCCTTGCGCCGGTCTCCGGGGCCGATGGGATAGGTTTCCCCGGTTATCAGGTCCTCTTTGGTCTCGGCTTCCGGAGGTTCCGGAGCCAGGCCGGGGGCGATCTCCTCTTCGATGTCAAAGTCCGGTACCTCGTACTGGCTCTCCTCGCCCAGGGATTGCAGGCTTACCGACAGGCTCTGTCGCTCCCCGGTGAAGCGGTCGTTGGCGTTGGCGTTGAGATTGCCCTCCTCGTCACGGCCCACAACGACCTCGATCTCCGGCTCTCCCTTGGGAAGGCCCTGGATGTTCTCGATGATCAGGCTGCCCAGGTAATCGGCGCCCTCGGTGTCCGCGCTCTCACTCTGGTAGAGGTCGATTTGCACGGTGTCCTGATTATCCCGGACCGTAGTCACCACCAGCTTTTTTTGACCCTCGAATCCCTGTTCGAGAACGGGGTAGAAGGTGCCGTCAGCCAGCTTTATGCCAATATTTTTTTCATTCACCTCTTACTCAGCTCCTCTTTGCTTAAATCGTATCCCGCACTCCTGTATTTGTCAACGTTTTTTGCCCTCAGACGGCTGAGCCGACCAGGACCAAACTTGACAAACAGCGACCGGGCCCCAATAATACACACAAAATGGGCAGCATCATCGTTCCTCTTATAATCATCGCCCTGGTCCTTGCGGGCATTCTCAGCATTGTCGCGTTCCGCAGGCGCGGCCGGCACAAACATAAAAGCCGGGACAGAATTCTCCGGGAGGCCAACCGGCGCCTGTCCCAGAATCCAAATGACCCTCATGCCCTTTTATCCCTGGCGGATATCTATTTTGAAGAAGCGGACTTTGAAAACGCCCTGGGCCACTACCAGAAATGCATCCGCCTCTGCGCCACCAACCCGGATCTGAACGAGCAGCAGATCACCCTGCGCTGCGCAATCTCCGCCTTCAAGATCGGCAATGTCCAGGAAGCCTACCGGAACTTCATGATCGCCCGCACCCTGGATGAGACGGATTTCGAGACCAATTACTATCTCGGCACCCTGGACTGCCGGCAGAAGAATTTTTCCAAGGCCGAGTACTACCTGCAGACGGCGGTGCAGCAGAATCCCGAGCACCTGGCAGCCAACCGCTCACTGGGCTTAAGCCTCTACCACAACAAGAAATTCAAGGAGGCCATCGCCTGCCTGCAGAAGGTTTTGGATTCCGAGCCCGGTGACAAGAAGTCCCTCTTTTACCTGGGGCAGTGCCAGTATCAGCTTAAATATTTCGAACCCGCCCTGAAGGTTTTCACACACCTGCGGGCCGATCCCCTGATGGGGGCCCAGTCCTGCCTGTACGCGGGCACCATCCACCTGAAGAGCAAGCGCTATGACAAAGCGGTTGTCGATTTCGAGATCGGGCTCCGCCATGAGCCGCTGGGAGAGGAAATCGAGCTGGAGCTGAAGTACAGGATGGCCGCCGCCCACCTCAAGCAAAACAACATGGCCGCCGCCATCTCGCTCTGGAGGGCCATCAAGGCGGTAAAAAGCGATTACAAGGACACCGCCCAGCTTCTGGCCCAGTACCTGGAGATCCATAAAAACCGCAACCTCCAGACCTTCATGATGTCCACCCGCTCGGAGTTCGTCAGCCTCTGCCGCCAGCTGGCGGCCAAGTACTTTCCCCGCTCTTCCGCCAAGCTCCTGGACATAAGCCTGCAGAAAAACGATTACCTGGACATCCTGGCAGAGGTGCATACCGCCAAGTGGGACGAACTTGTGCTCTTCCGCTTCGCCCGCACCTCACTCCAGATCGGCGAGCTGATGCTGCGGGAGCTCTACTCGCGCATCAAGGAGCTCCGGGCCGGCAGGGGCATCTGCATGACCACCGGCACGTTCTCGGATGCCGCCAAAACCTTTGTGGAAGCCCGCCTTATCGACCTGATCGAGAAGGATGATCTCATGAAGGTCTTCTCCCGCCTGAGCTCCTCTTAGGTCCCGCCCGGTTTTTCACTTATCAGCACCAGATGGCGCTCCTCGTCGAGGAAAGGCACTGACAGGTTTTTCAGGGACACCCGGATTCCTTCGCCGCCCAGACAGGCCAGCTCCGCCTCGATCCGCTCTTTCTTGCCCTTGTAGGCCGCAACCCGCCCGCCGGGTGCGAGAATCCGCAGCAAATCAGGAAGCTGCCGGGACAGGGGAGCAAAGGCGCGGAAGGTGACCACGTCGAAGCTCTCCTTCACTTCTTTCAGGTCGAGCTCCAGGACCCTGACATTGTCGAGCTTGCAGAGGATAACCGCATTGCGCAGAAAGGCGGCCCGGCGCACGGAGCGTTCCAGCAGGCTGAAGCTCCAGCCGGGCAGGAAGACCGCCAGCGGCAGGCCGGGAAACCCGGCACCCGAGCCCACATCAACCGCCTTCAGGTTCCGGCCCAGATCCTGCAGCACGTCAAGGCCCGCCAGGCTGTCGAAAAGGTGCCGGACGATCAGGTCACGGCCCTCGGCCTTCACGAAGCCGAAGGTGCGGTTCCAGCGCTCCAGCTCGCCGAGGTAGCGCGTCAAAGCTTCCAGGCGCTCCGGGTCGGCCGGTATCTGCAGGGCCTGCAGGCCGCGTTTCAGCAGCCCACTGTCCACCCCTGAAACGTTCCGGGCCACGGGTCGCTCTTTGGCTTCCATTTTATCAGCCGCCGCGCCGGAGATGCACCAGCAGCACCGCCAGGTCGGCGGAGCGCACCCCGGAGATCCGGGCCGCCTGGCCCACCGAGAGGGGCCGGATCCTTTTAAATTTCTCCCGGGCTTCGGTGGAGAGGCCGGCGGCCCGGGTGTAGTCGAAACCCTCGGGGATCAGCAGCTCTTCCATGCGCTGAAAGCGGTCCACCTGCCGGCTCTGCCGCCGGATATAGCCCTCATACTTTACATCCAGCTCGCTCACCGCCAGCCAGTCGCGGGGACGGCCGCCGAGTGCCTCGTCCAGGGCGGTTAGGTCCGCGATTTTCACCCGGGGATCCTTGAGGGTCTGCTCATAGCTCTGCCCCAGATGTCCGCTCAGGGAAGCGTCCAGCTTCAGGTCGGCCGCGGTGATCGACCTCCGGCGCAGAAGCTCCTTGATCTCGGCGATGCCCCGGCGCTTGGCTATGAGCGCCGCCCGGGCATCCTCGCTGACCAGCCCCGCGGCATACCCCTTTTCCAGCAGCCGCAGGTCCGCGGTGTCGTGGCGCAAAGAGAGCCGGTACTCCGCCCGGGAAGTGAACAACCGGTAGGGTTCCTCGGTCCCCAGGGTGACCAGGTCGTCGATCAGCACCCCTATATAGGCCTCGGCGCGGGAAAGAATCAGCGGGGGGCTTTTCCGGAGGTAGCAGGCCGCGTTGATGGCCGCCAGCAAGCCCTGGGCCGCTGCCTCCTCGTAACCGGAGGTGCCGTTGGTCTGACCGGCCACGAACAGGCCGCGGATGCGCTTGGTCTCCAGGGCCGGGGTCAGCTGGGTGGGATTCAGGTAGTCGTATTCCACCGCGTAGCCGGGACGGGTGATCTCCAGCTTTTCCAGCCCCGGGACGGTGCGCAAAAAGCGCGCCTGAACCTCCTCGGGTAAAGAGGAGGAGATGCCGTTGAGGTAGACCTCTTCGGTGGAAAGCCCCTCCGGTTCCACAAAGATCTGGTGGCGGGTCTTGTCCGGGAAGCGCATCACCTTGTCCTCGATGGAGGGACAGTAGCGGGGCCCGATCCCCCGGATCTTGCCCCCGTAAAGGGGGGAACGGGAGATGTTCTCGGCGATGATGCGGTGGGTCTCCTCGGTACTGTAGGTGATATAGCAGGGCAGCGAAGGCCGTTTTACTTCGGTCCGCGAGAAGGAGAAGGGCAGCATCTGCTCGTCCCCGGGCTGCTCCGTCATGCGTTCCACGAGCAGGGAGGAGCGCAGTCCCCGTGCCGGGGTGCCCGTTTTCAGGCGCCCCACCTCGAAGCCCAGCTTCCGGAGTCTGCCGCCCAGGCCCTCGGCAGCGGGCTCCCCCAGGCGGCCCGACGGGGTGGAGTAGTCCCCGATGAAAATCCGGGCCTCCAGGAAGGTGCCGGTGGTCAGAACCACCGTCCTGGCGGTAAAGCGGTTGCCCCGCTCGGTGACCACGCCGCATATGCGTTGCTTTCCATTGTCCAGGAGGAAATCCACCACCGTGTCCTGGAAAAGCTCCAGCCCCGGTTCCTTTTCCAGGACCTGCTTGGCCAGCAGGGCATAGGCGGCCTTGTCCGCCTGGGCCCGCGGAGCCTGCACGGCGGGACCCTTGCTGCGGTTGAGAATGCGGAACTGTATCATGGTGTCGTCGATCAGGCGGGCCATCTGGCCGCCCAGGGCGTCGATCTCCCGCACCAAATTGCCCTTGGCCAGACCCCCGATGGCCGGGTTGCAGGAGAGCTTGCCGATGCAGTCCAGGTTCTGGGTGATCAGCAAAGTCGAAAAATCCAGCCTCGCCAGGGCCAGAGCGGCCTCGATACCGGCATGGCCGCCGCCGACGACGATGGCGTCAGTGTCCATGCCTATTTGCCCACGCAGAACGACGAAAAAATGGTGTCCAGAATATCCTGGGACGTGATCTCGCCGGTAATCTCCGCCAGGGCATCCAGGGCTTCTTTCAGGTCCACGGCGAGCACATCCGCAGACAAATCCCCGGCCAGGCCGGCGCGGAAGTCCTTGAGGGCGCTCAGGGAGCGCTCGAGCAGCTGTTTCTGCCGGAGAGAATCGATGATCGGAGCCTCAGAGTCCAGCGGCGCATGCTCGAGCGCCCGCCGGGCTATCTCCTCCAGCAGCGCGGGAATGCCCTGGCCGCCGGCGGCGCTCAAAGCCAGGAACCCCGGCGGCGCCGGCCGGTCTGAGAGGTCGCATTTGTTCCAGATGCAGATCAGACGCTCCCGGGTTGTGAGGGAATCCAGAAAGGCTTTGTCCAGGTCCGTCAGCCCGCGGGTGGCGTCCGTCAGGTAGAGGATGAGCTGGGCATTGTCCACGATGCGGTCCGTGCGCCGGATGCCCTCCTGCTCGATGCTTTCCCCGCCGTACCTGTAGCCTGCTGTGTCGTAGAGCTTTATAGGCACGCCCTCCAGGGAAACCACCCCTTCCAGGTAGTCCCGGGTGGTACCGTGCAGCTCGCTGACGATGGCCCGGTCCTCCCGCAGCAGGGTGTTGAAAAGCGTGGATTTCCCGGCATTGGTTCCCCCGGCCAGCACCACAGTGACGCCCTCCTGCAGGATCTTGCCGATGCTGTAGGTGGACAGGAGCTGCTCCAGCTCTGCCTGCAGGCGTTTTGCCTCCCCGGGGCTCGGCGGCGGCGCATCGATCTCATCCTCCGGGTAATCCATGCCGACCTCCAGGGCGGCGCTCAAAGCCAACAGCCCCTGCTTGATGCTGTTGATTCTGGCCTCGATGGAGCCTCCCAGGCGGTTCAAAGCCACGGCCCGGGCGCGGTCCGTCCGGGCCCGCACGATCTCGTTGACCGCCTCCGCCTGGGTGAGATCCATCTTGCCGTTGAGAAAGGCCCGCATGGTGAACTCCCCGGGCCCGGCGGGCCGGAACCCGGATCTCCCCAGCAGGTCGAGCAGCTTCCGGACAATCGCCGGGCTGCCGTGGCAGATGATCTCGGCGCCGTCCTCCCCGGTATAGCTTCGGGGCGCGTGGTACACTCCCACCAGTACCTCGTCGATCACCTCTTCGCCGGCGGGATCAATGATCTCTCCCAGCTTCAGGCTGTGGCCGGGCGCGGCGGTCAGGCCCCCGCCCCCGCTCCGGAACAGGGGAGAAAGCTTTTTCAGGCTGTCAAAGCCGGAAATGCGGACGATGGCCAGGGCCCCCATGCCCCAGGGTGTGGCGCAGGCGGCAATGGCGTCCTGGGCGGGCATTACTGATTTTTCCATATCAGGGAAAAGATACTTGAATCGACGACGCTGTTCAATATACTGTCTCCAGGGGTTGAGGTAAGAAGGCGGGAGGTTGATGAAAGATACGGATATCGAGGACCTGGGCCCGGAAGACGCCCGGCAGTACGTTCTGCACTTCATAACCTCGCTGAAAACCACCCGGGCGCAGCGCCGGAAACTGGCCGATGATCTCAAGCTCTGGCGGCGGCGGGTCGCTTTGGCCTC
>Ga0272441_10015953_pt1 | contig 10452 bp, 9 predicted proteins | sample SSMProp6N_FD_193582 | JGI IMG/M metagenome (GOLD analysis project Ga0272441, IMG submission 193582) | Marine sediment archaeal communities from Little Sippewissett salt marsh, Falmouth, MA, United States - SSM-Prop-6N | ecosystem: Environmental > Aquatic > Marine > Wetlands > Sediment ... | reverse complement strand
TCAGTTGGAAAACCCATTTGCCAATGAATGGCTTACGACCCTGAATGCCAGTTATGGCATCTGGCGGTGGATCGAATTGTATGGGGACGTGGGATATCTGAAAAATCGAGGGGTCCCTGCCCGTTTCGTCTACGATTCTGGGATTCGTCTGAATCTGGTGACCGATTATTTTGAGCTCTACTTTCCGCTCTACTCGAACAATGGTTGGGAAATAGCCGGACCTAACTATGAGCAACGTATTCGTTTCGTCATAACGCTAAGCCCCAGAACGCTGATCGGATTGTTTACCAGGAAGTGGTTTTAGTGTTATCATATTCATAAGATTTAAGGAAAATATTGACAGTTTCATAATATTTAATCCACACATAACAAATTTATTGAGAAATCGTTAATAAAAATCGGGGCCCGGATTGTAAAAATGCCCCGGCTTTGATACCTTTGTAAAAACCCGAACCTCCCTGATGAAAATACAACTTGACCCCGAAAAAGACCTTTCCTTCAAGGATTTCAAAGAGCAGATACTGGAAGATTACCGCATCGCGGTGACCAGCCGTGAATGCAGCTTGCTGGGCCGGAGGGAAGTACTCACGGGTAAGGCGAAATTCGGGATCTTTGGCGATGGGAAGGAACTCCCCCAGCTGGCTATGGCCCGGGCTTTTAAAAATGGAGATTTCCGGAGTGGCTATTATCGGGACCAAACCTTTATGATGGCGCTGGACCTCTTAACCCCAAAGGCTTTTTTCCATGGCCTCTACGCCACCACCGACCTGGACAAGGAACCCATGAGTGCTGGGAGGCAAATGGGGGGACACTTTGGAACCCATAGCCTGAACGAGGATGGGAGTTGGAAAGACCTGACGGCACAGCCCAACAGCAGCCCCGATATTTCTCCCACGGCCGGCCAGATGCCCAGGCTCCTCGGTCTGGCGCAGGCCTCCAAAATGTATCGGGAGCTCAAGGACATCCCATCGGGGCTTTTCTCAAAGAATGGAAATGAAGTAGCCTGGGGCACTATTGGAAATGCCTCTACCAGCGAAGGCCACTTTTTCGAGACGGTCAATGCGGCCGGGGTCATGCAGGTCCCCATGGTTCTAAGTGTATGGGATGATGAATATGGGATCTCGGTTCCGGCCAAATATCAGACCACCAAAGAAAATATTTCGGAAATCCTCAAGGGTTTCCAGAGAACGGATGGGGATCCCGGGTTTGAAATGTTCCGGGTACGCGGATGGGATTACACCTCCCTGATCCACACCTATGAAAACGCTGCTGACATTGCCAGGGAATCCCATATTCCGGTGCTTATCCATGTGATGGAGTTAACACAGCCCCAGGGACATTCCACTTCCGGGTCGCATGAACGATATAAATCGGAAGAGCGACTGGAATGGGAACGGGAATTCGATTGCAATCTGAAATTCCGTCAATGGATCCTGGACAACAATATCGCTGCCGAAGAAGAGCTTCAGGGTCTTGAAAAACAGATCCGGAAAGAGGTCAGGACTGCTAAAAGGGAGGCCTGGGCTGAATTCCTCCAGCCGCACAGAACGCAAAAACAGGTCCTGCTCGGCCTGCTAAAGTCTCTGGCCGAATCCAGTCCCAACAAGACGTTTATCAACAAACTGATCAATGACCTGATCGCCGTGGAAGAGCCGCTCAAGCGCCATCTGCTCATTACGGCCCGAAAGGCCTTGAGGTACGTGCTGGGTGAAGAGCACCCTTCGAGAATCACATTGCAGAAGTGGGTGCAGAAATACATGGAGGAAACACAACCCCTGTATAGTTCGCATCTGTATTCGGAATTGCCGGGCAATGCCACCCGTATTGAAGAGGTTGCACCGGTCTACGGTCCTGAACCCAGGAAAGTGGATGGGAGGATCATCCTCAGGGATAATTTCGATCTGTTGTTCTCCAGGTATCCCCAGGTCCTCATCTTTGGAGAGGACAGTGGAGCTATTGGTGATGTAAACCAGGGGCTGGAAGGGATGCAGAAAAAATATGGCCCCTTGCGGGTTGCCGATACAGGTATTCGAGAAGCGACCATCATAGGTCAGGGAATTGGGATGGCTCTGAGAGGGCTTCGCCCCATTGCCGAGATCCAGTACCTGGATTATATCCTGTACGGATTGCAAACCCTGAGCGATGATCTCGCCACCTTGCTGTATCGCACGGTGGGAAAGCAAAAGGCTCCTTTAATCGTACGTACCAGAGGGCATCGCCTGGAGGGAATCTGGCATTCCGGATCACAGATGGGGGGGATTATCCACCTGTTGCGGGGCATGTATATCCTGGTACCCAGAAATATGACCAAAGCCGCAGGTTTTTACAACACCCTTTTGAAAAGCGATGAGCCTGCCCTGATCATTGAAAGCCTTAACGGATATCGACTCAAGGAACCTGTGCCCGAAAATTTGTCCGAAATATGCACGCCCATCGGAAAAGTTGAAGTTGTCAAAGCAGGACAGGACCTTACGATCGTTTCCTATGGCTCCACTTTCCGGATTGTCCAGCAGGTGGCCCGGGAGTTGGAACAGGTTGGGATTGATGCCGAAATCATCGATGCACAAAGTCTGCTGCCCTTCGATCTGGATCATCAAGTAAGTGATTCCCTTAAGAAAACCAACAGGCTGTTGATCGTAGATGAAGATATGCCCGGTGGATGTTCCGCATATCTGTTGCAAAAGATACTGGAGGAACAAAACGGATACCAGTATTTAGACTCTCCGCCTCGGACGCTTACGGCAAAAGCACACAGACCCGCCTATGCCAGTGATGGAGATTATTTTTCCAAGCCCAACGCCGAGGACATTTTTGAGGCGGCTTACGGTATCATGCACGAAGTACGGCCGGCAGATTTTCCTCCCTTGCTTTAGACAGGCACACATCCCGGGTCGAACTTGACAACGCTTTTGAGCATTGTGATTTCAGCATAAAGGCTGTTGCTTTTACCTTTAAGGGGGTTGCTTCCTCAGTGAACGGATTATACCCCTTCTTAATTCCTACGGCCAAAGGCATGAAAGAATCCCCATAATCCATTAAGTTTATCCTGAGAAACCGCACTACGGATGGACGTATTTAAGGATTTGCTCCGGAAGCATTTTGATCTCATAGCCGAACGCATAGAATTGCTGGAAGGCTATGAAGACAAGACCTATCTGGTCACCACCGATTCGGGTACGTTTGTCCTGAAAGATCAACGCCTCACGAAATCCCTGCTAAGCCGTTTACAGCTCGAACAGGAACTCACGGGGTACTTGAATAAAGAAGCTCATTATGCGTTTCCGTGTGCATTGATTGCCAGGAGTGGAAAACCTTATGTTCAAAGGGATGGCCGGATTATGCGTCTGCTGACCTTCCTCGAAGGGGATTTCCTGGCTGAGGTCGAATTAGAACAGGTGACCCTGGAATCCCTTGGAGATATGCTGGGCCGTCTCAACCTGCAATCCGGCAGGCTAGAGCCTGGGTTTTCTGGGGAGGTGTCTCCCTGGGACCTGCAGCACCTTGAGCTATCCCGCAAAGGGCTGAACCACGTGGCAGACCCACATGATCGGGCCTTGTTGGAATATTTCTTCCAACTATACGATACCGCGGTGTTACCCGATCGGTATACCCTCCCCAAGTCGCTAATCCACAATGACGCAAATGACTGGAATGTGCTGACCCGGGAAGGAAAAGTAACCGGCATTATCGACTTTGGGGACATGTGCTACTCCTGGCGGATCAACGAACTGGCCGTGGGCCTCACCTATGTCCTGATGCGAAAAGATGATCTTTTGGGAACGGCAACTACCGTGATTCAGGCATACTGCAGGCATATAGACCTGACCTCCCTGGAGCTGCGACTGCTCTATTACCTCATCGGAGGCCGGATGTGCATGAGCTTGTGCAACAGCGCCCTGGCCGCACGCTCAAAACCAGATTCAGAGTACATACGGATCAGTGAAAGGCCCATACGAAGTTTATTGCGCAGATGGGTAGCACTCTCCCCGGAGAAGGCTGCAAATGCCTTTTTAGAAGCCGGGGGCCTTCAAACACCTCCATTTCCTAACTCTGAAGACTTGCTGAGACAGCGAAAAGAAGGGTTTCCCCCTTCACTTTCCCTGAGTTATTCCAGGCCAATAGCCATGCAACGTGCAGCATTCCAGTATATGTTCGATACGGAGGGTCACAGGTTTCTGGATGCTTACAACAATATCATGCTCGTAGGACATTGCCATCCGCATGTGGTGGAAGCAACAATAAGGGTCCTGAGGCGGCTGAATACAAATACCCGCTACCTCTATGAGGAGTTGTTGAACTACACCGAACGACTTTTGACTTATTTCCCACCCAATCTTTGCCGGGTGTTTCTGGTAAACTCGGGAAGTGCGGCGACTGACCTGGCCCTCCGCCTGAGCAGGGCCTTTACCCAAAAATCCATGATCCTTGCCCTGGAACACGGCTATCACGGAAACACGGTCGCAGCCATTGAAGTGAGCCATTACAAGCATCAGGCGGGGGGGGGCTATCCCAATACCCTGCTTTGTCCTATGCCCAAAGTCTTCGGTAGCGACCAAAAAGACGATGGCACTGCGGGAAGGTACTTCAGCCGCTATGCCGAACAATTGGTAGAGGCTCATTCCGGGGAAGTGGCCGCCTTTATAGCAGAACCCATTATGGGGTGCGGTGGACAGGTGCCATTACCCCTGGGATTCCTGCCGGAAGTGTATCAGGCCGTCCGGGCCCAGGGAGGGGTTTGTATTAGTGACGAGGTACAGGTGGGGTTCGGACGGTTGGGCCATTGGATGTGGGGCTTTGAAAAATACGAGGTTGTCCCGGATATGGTCATCCTGGGAAAACCTATGGGGAATGGACATCCGATTGGTGCGGTGGTGACCACCGAGGCTATAGCTTCCAGCTTTGACAATGGCCCTGAATTTTTCAGTTCTTTTGGTGGCAATCCGGTATCCTGTGCGGCGGGCCTTGCTGTCCTCGAAGTGTTGGAAAAAGAATCCCTGCAGGCCAGCGCAGCTGAAACAGGAGCTTATTTGAAAGCAGGCCTTGGCGAATTGGCATCACAGTTCCCCATAATCGCGGATGTGCGGGGGGAGGGGCTTTTTATAGGGGTAGAATTGATAGCACAGGGCGGAGGACCAGCCACTGCGGCCGCAGTGCTCCTAAAGAACGAATTACGCAACGCCCATATACTGATCGGTACGGATGGGCCTGCAAACAACGTGCTGAAAATCAAACCTCCCCTCCCTTTTAACCGGGAAAATTGTGACGAACTGTTGCGGGAAATGGCAAGAATCCTAAGCGAACAGCGGGAATCCTGAACAATTATTAATAATTTAGAGGAGTGCTAAAACCTACTTTTTATGAAAAGTTCCCTTGAATACAACCTTGCCCTGATCATTTTGCGAATCGGGGGGGCAGGTATGTTGCTCACCCACGGCGTTCCAAAATTGCAGCGGTTATTCGGAGAAGGCCCCATCGAATTTGCAGACCCCATAGGAATCGGCGCTGCCCCCAGCCTATTTCTTGCAGTCCTGGCCGAGTTCCTGTGTGCCGTGCTGGTTTTGATCGGCTTTAAAACACGCTGGGCATCCGTGCCGATCATAATTACCATGCTGGTCGCAGGCTTCATTCAACACGCCGGTGACCCGTTTGGGTCCAAAGAAAAGTCCCTGCTTTACCTCGTTATTTTTGTGACGATCTTTCTGCTCGGTCCAGGGAAGTACAGCATTGACAGAAAGTAAGTTACAGGATCCTGTAAAGCAATTCCTTTAATAGATCGTTTTGTTTCAGTGCAGGCGCAGCCACGCCTTTTCCCTTAAGGTCCATCTCCCGTAAAACGGCGATGATCTTGCTGACTTTCTTCATGGGGTAGTTGCGTGCCGCGGTTTGATATTCGCTAACGAAGTAGGGGTTGATATGGAGGGCCCTGGCTACGTTTTTTGGGCTGTGGTCATGCAACCCGTGGTATTGCAACAATTGAGAGAAGAAGGAGTTCAACAGGGATACGGTGAGGACGAAAGGATTATCCCTGGGGTTTTCGGAGAAGTATTTGATGATCCGGGTCGCCCTGGGAATGTCGCGTTCTGCAATGGCCTTTTTTAGCTCAAAATTGTTGAAGTCCTTGCTGATCCCGATATGCTCCTCGATCACCTGTGGATCGATCTCCGAGCCTTTGGGGAGGATGGCTTTAAGCTTTTCAAGTTCGTTGTAAATACGGCTGAGATCTGCCCCTAAATATTCCACCAGCAGGGCGGCGGCCTTATGTGAAATTTTGTACCCACTGCCCAGAAGTACCCTGCGGATCCATTCGGCCACCTGGTTTTCATATAGCTTCTTGCTTTCAAAGACCACAGCCCCGGAGCTAAGGAGGGTCTTGATAAGCTTTTTGCGCCTGTCGAGCTTTTTGTATTTATAACAGATCACCAAAATGGTACTGGGTTGGGGTTGCTCGGCGTAGGACTGCAGGTTCTCAATGGTACGGCTCAAATGCTGTGCTTCCCGCACAATGACGACCTGGTGTTCTGCCATCATCGGGAACCGTTTGGCATTGGAGATGATTTCTTCAACACTTACCTCTTTGCCGTAAAGGACCATCTGATTGAATCCTTTCTCTTCTTCAGATAGGATGTTTTGTTCAATATATTCTGCAATGCGATCTATATAATATGGCTCCTCCCCCATCAAAAAATAGATGGGTGCAGGATTTCCCTTTTGTATTTCTTCAATAATCTTCTTTACTTCATCCATCTTTTACAGGACTCCAAGGCAGATGAGAAGGCTCAATTTTCCTCCCTATCCCTTACGAATCAAAAGTAGGGAAAATATACCTCAGGTCTTTGATGTGGTCCGGAAGAAATACGTGTTGCTCACCCCCGAGGAATGGGTGCGCCAGCACAGCCTGCATTTTATCATTGAGAACAAAAAATATCCACCGGGACGTATCCTGGTGGAGCGCAGATTGATGGTAGAGGGAATGGAAAAGCGAATTGATATCGCCGTTTGCCACCCCGATGGCAGCATTTTGCTTTTAGTGGAATGCAAAGCCCCGTCGGTAAAGATCGATCAGGGGGTATTCGATCAGATCGCGCGCTATAACTGGGAGGCCAGAGCTGAATTTCTGATGGTTACCAACGGGATGCAGCACTACTACTGTCAAATGGACTACACAAATCAGCAATATACCTTCCTGGAAGACCTTCCGGAGTATATAAGGTCGGATTGAGGCTTCCAAAGGCAGCATCACCTATCCGTTTCTAAAATATTTAGTTACTTTGTCCCCTTTCAAATTTTACAGCCCAAAGTCCATCACGCACTTTTATGTCCTCAATCGCCATTGTGATCCTGAACTGGAATGGAAAAGAGTTGCTCCAGCGCTTCCTGCCCTCCGTGGTGGAACACAGCCCGGGTGCAGAAGTGATCGTGGCTGACAATGCTTCCACGGACGATTCTGTCGACTTTGTCCGGGAACACTATCCGCAGATCAGGCTGCTTCAAAATGAACGCAACCTCGGGTTTGCCGGGGGCTACAACACCGCCCTGAAAGCCGTGGAGGCTGATGTTTACTGCCTGCTTAACTCCGATGTGGAAGTCACCCAGGGCTGGTTGGATCCGATCCTGGGGTTGATGGAATCGCGCCCTGAGGTTGGTATAGTTCAACCAAAGATCAAGGACCTCAAGGATCCGGATCGTTTTGAGTACGCGGGAGCTGGCGGGGGCTTCATTGACCTTTTGGGATATCCCTTCTGCAGGGGGCGCATTTTTCAAAGCCTCGAGCGGGACACAGGACAATACAACGACACGCGGGAGATTTTCTGGGCTACCGGCGCCTGCATGTTTATCCGGCAAGATGTATTCTGGGAATTGGGCGGGTTTGATTCGGACTATTTTGCGCATCAGGAAGAAGTAGACCTGTGCTGGCGGGCCCATAACCATGGTTACAAGGTTTTCTATGTGGGGGCCTCCGAAGTGTTCCATATGGGAGGATCCACGCTCAGTAATATGAATCCAAGGAAAACCTTCCTGAATTTCAGGAACTCCCTCTATTCCATTACCAAGAACCTTCCCCGGAAAAAAGCCTTTCCCATAATTTTGTGCCGGTTGATCTTAGATGGCGTGGCTGCCCTCCGTTTCCTCTTCCAGTTGAGATTCAGGCACATGTGGGCGGTATTGAGGGCGCACCTGAGTTATTACCGGCATTACTTCAAAATGATCCGCAAGCGGGAGAAGGTCCGATTTGTGGAAAAATACTATGAGACGACATCCATCGTATGGTCCTATTACGTACGTAGAATAAGGACATTTAGTATTTTAGTAAAAGATTAACGGTGTCTTGACCATGTGGGAGGGACATTTGTTAATTTTGTATAAGCCTGAAATTAACGAACTTCTAACAACTCTAAATTCTTACACGATTATGAAAAAATGGATTATAGGTAGCTTGGGGCTTGCACTGGTGCTTTCCTCCTGCGTTTCCCAAAAGAAATACGCTGATCTGGAGGCCAAGCAGAAAGAAACTCAGGACCTGCTGAATTCAGCCACTGTCAAGTTGAACACTTGTATTGAGGAAAAAGCTACCGCGGATGCTCAGCTTAAAACACTGCAGGACGAAAACGCATTTCTGAAAGCCAACAATCAGGAATTGATCAATAACATGGGGAACCTCACTACCCTGACGGCCAAGGGAGCAGACAACCTTGAGAAATCCCTTGAAAGCCTTAAAGAAAAGGACCTTACAATCCGCAAGTTACAGGATGCCGTAACGCGACGTGATTCTGTCAATCTCGCCCTGGTACAGAGCCTGAAAGGGGTTCTTGGCAACCTGGACGATGAGGATATCGAAGTCAGCGTGGAAAAAGGTGTTGTTTTTATTTCCATCTCAGACAAGTTGCTCTTCCGCAGTGGCAGCTACACGGTAACCAATGCCGCCAAGCAGGTGCTCGGGAAGGTCGCCAAAGTGGTCAACAACAAGCCTGACTTTGAGTTTATGGTGGAAGGTCATACAGACAATGTACCCTACCGCAGTGGTGTGCTGCTGGACAACTGGGACCTGAGTGTGAAGCGGGCCACTTCAGTAGTACGTGTGCTGCAAAACGATTTCAAGGTCGATCCCGCGAGGATGACCGCAGCAGGGCGCAGCTATTACATCCCCCTGGTTAGCAATGACACAGGTGAAAACAGGTCTAAAAACCGTCGGACCCGTATCGTAGTGCTTCCAAAACTGGATCAGTTCTACAATATGATTGAAGAAGGAATGCAAGATCCTGAAATCAACCGATAAACATCGGATATGGTATTTGGGAAACCCCGCAATGGACTTGCGGGGTTTTTCTTTTTTACAGGATGCTCAGGTCTCCCTTGCCTTCCCTCAGGACCTCGGGCTCCGGTCCAGAAAGATCGATCACGGTTGATGCGACATTGCCGCCATAGCCACCGTCTACCACCACATCTACGGTATTCTTCCATTTCTCGAAGATCAGCTCCGGATCTGTAGTATACTCCAGAATATCATCTTCATCCCGGATAGAAGTGGAAACGATGGGGTGTCCCAATGATTGCACCAATGCCTGCGCTATCCCATTGTCGGGTACCCGAATGCCCACGGTCTTCTTTTTCTTAAAATCCTTAGGCAACTTATTGCTTCCGGGCAGGATAAAGGTATACGGGCCCGGGAGGGCTCTTTTCAATATCTTGAAAGTTGCGGTGTCTATTTGCCGGGCGTAGTCGGAAAGGTTGCTAAGGTCGGGGCAGATGAATGACCAGTTGGCTTTCTGCAGCTTAACGCCCTTTAAACGGGCCAGCCTTTCAAGGGCCCGCGAATTGGTAATGTCACACCCCAAACCGTAAACGGTGTCTGTTGGGTAAATGACCAGACCCCCATTGCGGAGTATATCCACAACGCGGCCTACGGCCTTCGGGTTGGGGTTTTCCTCGTAGATCCTAATCATTTCAGCCATAGCACGCTTATTAAGGAAGCTTCTGATATCAACAAATTTACTCCAGCTCGTATTTTGGTGTTACGGTTCCAGCAAACGAAGTTTGGCAAAGCGGAGAAGCAGTTTTTTGACATCCCCCCGTTCAAAACGGATTTCAGCTTTGCGGTCGTTGCCAGCTCCTTCAACTTTCAGCACCGTTCCTTTTCCAAACCTGGAATGGTCTACCAGGCTTCCTTCTTTTAGATCAATGGCTGCGGGGGCATCCACTCCATTAGGATGCCCTAATTGCGGCTTGATCTTCCGTAGCCTGCGTAACTGGTTTTCCGTGGGGCCGTTCCCCGCAGGAGCCCTTCCAGGGATGGGCTTCTTTTGTCTGAGTTTGCTTTTGTCTACATCTCCAAAGATGTCTGCGTTCAAAAGCGGTCTGAACTGGTGGGTTTCCACCGGAGTGAGATTATCGACATACTGCTCGTCGATCTCCTGCAGGAAACGGCTTGGCTCCGCATCGATGAGCTTACCCCAC
>Ga0272441_10015952_pt1 | contig 10455 bp, 9 predicted proteins | sample SSMProp6N_FD_193582 | JGI IMG/M metagenome (GOLD analysis project Ga0272441, IMG submission 193582) | Marine sediment archaeal communities from Little Sippewissett salt marsh, Falmouth, MA, United States - SSM-Prop-6N | ecosystem: Environmental > Aquatic > Marine > Wetlands > Sediment ... | reverse complement strand
TGCGTCGCGCCGCGGTAGATAGACTTCGCGACGAAGGTTGGAGTACCGCGCACGGTTGACCCCATGTTGTTACTCCCGACCGCGTCGGCGTTGCTGTTTTGCATGAACCAAAAGTGGTCCGGATCGGTCGCCGTGATCGGGTTGTACGCGGGCCATCCGAACACAACAAGGTACCCGGCGAGGTTCCGCCCGCCCGCGTCCGTTGTCACCCACACGTACGCGTTACCCTCGTCGAGCGTTCCGGGAACGTGGTCGAACTGAATTGAGATGTTGCTCCACGAGTCGATGCTCTGCGAGACCTTCGTCTCGGTCGCGTAGTCCGGTCCGTTCGTTAGCTCGACCTTGCCGGTGCCTTGACTCGATCCGAAGTTCGTCCCGGTGATGACGATATTGGTCTCGCCGACCGTGAATTGTTCGTCTTCTACGTCGGTGATCACCGGCCGGACCGTGTTATCTACACCCGCGAGATTGATCACACCGCGGCGAACGTCAACGTCGTTCCCGGAGCGGTGTACCCAATGCTGAATGGTGCCCGATGCCGCGGTGATCCGAGCCATGAGACGGCCGCGAGCGTGCGCGGTGCCCGTGCCAGTAGAGTCCGAGAACCACTCAAGAGCAAGCTCGTCGATCGACTCGCTCGTGCTCGTGCCGGACGGGAAGCCGACCGTCCCGTACGTGCCATTACCTTCGGAGATGCTGCCGATCCGGTCGCGGGTGACGACCACGCCGGGATTGACCGCGACGTGAATGTACCCGGTCGCATCGTTGCGCGAGCCGGAGTCGCCGTCGGTGTGGATGCTGAAATACGCCTTGTCGGTGTCGGATTCGTGCGGGTACGCGGTCGCGATCACGTCGGAGATCCCGGTCTCGCCCCCCGCGTCGCCTTCCATGTTGATCTCCATAAAAGCGTTCGCCCACGTGCCCACATCGAACGTCGAGCCCCCGGTCCCCGTACTGTCGCTGTTGAGCGTGACCGTCTCGGTTGCCGTGTCGTGATTCGATGATACGCCGTGTCCGACGCTCCAATTCGACCCCGTGAACTCGACAACGTCAACGTAAACCGTGCACGATGCCGTCCCCGCTCCACGGCTTACAACAAGGTTCCCGGACCCGTCCATGTGCGCGGCGAAGGTCGTCTCGTCGTAGTCGTTGACCGACGACGCCGTCGTGCTCACTCCGGTGATAAACGGAATGATGTCGTCCTCGTTGCTGATCCCGGAGATCGCTTGCGACGCCGACGTGCCCGTGATCGTGACCGCCGCGTGAGACCGCACGATGAACTCGTCCGCGCCGCCCGCCGTGCCCGTGTAGCGCCACACCTCGCCGATCACACGCTGACTCGTGCTCGATCCCTTGCGGAACGTGAGCGTACTCGTGCCGGTCAGATCGACGCCGCAATGAGCGTCTACCGGGTTTGTGTTGGCCGTGCTCCCGGTCGGCCCGCCTGCCTTGTCCGAAGACGTGTTCCGCTTGACGAACGCCTTGCTCGTCGCTCCGACATCGTTCGTGAGCGTGTGCGTGCTGCCGGTCGTGGTGACCGCAACGTCGAACGTCTCGACCTTGACGACCGAAGCCATTATTCGTCCCTCACCATGAGCGCGTTCACGTTGTACCCGTCAGCGGTGATCGAGCCGCCGAGCGAAGCGGTTTGATAGTACACGGAAGAGCTTCCCTTTCGGACCCTTCCGGTTACCGGTTGATCGCTTTCGAAGTCGAACGTTACCTCGGCTTCGCCGCTCCCGTCGGTCGTCGTGCTGATGATATCGGTCCCCGCCGTGAGCGGTCCCCCGGTGTCGGCCTCGAGAAGCACACGAGCGCCCGTGATGACCGAGCCCGTGCTTGCGTCCTTCGCGGTCACCTTAACCGAGACCTCGGTCCGGAGTTCGATTGAGCCGCCGAACGGAGCCGAGACGATCGAGCAATCCGAGCCGTTCGTGTTGCGGATCGTGAGCGTGTCCGACGTGCCGTTGTATCGCACGTGGCATGACGCTTTCGAGTTGAATGTGATGTTGTCGAGATCGAGCGAGAAGTCGCCGCCCCCGGAGACCGCTTCGACCTCGATGCACACCGGAGCGTCGCCGCGCACCGTGTCGGCATACGCGTCGAGCGCCGTTTGCATCGCCGACTCCGTGCCGCTTGAGATGGTGACATCGGCGAGAGCGCCGCGCTCGAAGAGCGTCTCCCGCACCTCGGTTTCGGTGAGCACCGCGTCGGCCTCGTCACCCCACGCGCACCAATGATTGAAGTTCCCGTTGACCGGAGCGACCATGAGCAACGCCGTCCCATCGAGCCCGACCGTCCCTGCCGGATCGCCGAACTCGGCCACTCCTCGAGCCGCGAGCGAAGCGTCGTCAGGTTGCCGGTCGGCCGGGATCGCGTTCGTCTGTTCGACACCGTCAAGGTAGAAGCGGACCTCGTTCCCGTACGCGCTCCCCTCGAGTATCGCCGCGACGTGGTACGCCCGGTTCGCCACGAGCGGCCGGTCGGTGTAGACCTGGACCTGCCAAGTCGCACCGTCGCGTACCTCGAGCGTGAGCACGTTTCCGAAACCTGCAACGATCTGAAAGTTCGTCGTGTTGTTGCCTTCGCCGTAGATACGAGTGAACGGTTGATTGATCGCCGAGAACTCGAACCATCCTGCGACCGCCTTCCGAGCTTGAGCGGAGTTGTTAATCGTCGTCGTTGTCGGGATCGAGATGCGATCGCCGACGCCGTTCGTCGTCATGCAATTTGTCGCGTCTTCGGCGATCGCCGAGCCCGAGAACACGCACCCGGTATTCGTTCCGTTCGCGGAGCCGATCCCGTCGAGAGCGTCCCCGTCGAAAGCCCAATGGTGATCGGCTCCGAGCCCGGAGATGTCATCCGAATAGGCCATCTGGCCTCACCTCTACGCGTCGCTCGTACGAATCGCGGCAACCGAACCGCCGCCAGATCCGAAGGTACCTCCGGTCTCGAAGGTCTTAATCGGCGACGCGCCGCCGTCCCGGACCCTGATCCAAAGAGACCGATCGGACGAATACACGGACGTGAAGCTCGCGCTCGTTCCGGAAGCCGCCTCGTCGATATACGAGATGAAAAGGTTGTTTCCACTGTCGGCGGTCCACGAGCCCGATCCGACACACCCGGTGAACGTGGTCCCGGCGCGCCCGGTGTAGGTCATCCGCTGATACACGCCGTTATTGTCCTGAATGCGGATCGTCCCGGTCGCCGGAGTGTCCGACGGGATCGCCGCCCCCACTGTGACCGTCGTCGATGCGTTCGTGTGCGAGCCGCTCGTCGTGAATTGATCGAATTCGATCGCGTTCCCGGTGTCCTTCGGACCCACGAGCACCCGGTCCTCGCCGGAGACGAGAGCCGACACGGTGAACGTTTGAGAGTTCGGCGGAAGGATCGGGCCGGTATCATCGAGCGGGAAGTATTGATCGCCGACGCTCGTGTCCGTGGTATCAACGCCGATGCCGTACGCGGCGATGAGGTTCGAGCCGGTGGACGTTCCGACGAAGCACGGTGTCAACGTCCGCGCGGTGACCGTGCTCGCGGTCGCCGTCTCGGTGGACGTCCCGCCCGTGATCGTGTTCGCGTTTGGAGCGACGCCGCTCGTCAACTGAATGTAGAATGTCCCGCTCGTGCCGTTGTCGTCGTCGGCGAGAAGGATGCCGGAGCCCGCGGTCGCGCCCGTGCCCCACGTCAACTCCTCGTCCTCGGTGAAGTTTCCGCTCGCGGTCGTGTACGCGACGGAGTGTGTGATGCCGCGGAAAAGCTCGGCGTCCATCCCGTGAATCGTCGGCGAGCCGGTGTGGTTCGCCCGGGTGAGCGCCTTCGCCCACTGATACAGATCGTTAATGTTTCCGTCGCCACCGCTCGGCGTCGCCGAGATCGCCCACTGCGAGTAGTAGTCCTCGTCGGTGGAGTCGTTGTCGATGTCGATCAACTGATACCCTTCGGTGTTCGTGATCTCGGTCCACGCGTCCACCGTTGCGGCGAGCACATCGTTGTTCAAGTCGGAGTTCGTGAAGATAGCCGCGGTCGAGTTGCCGAGACCGAGCGTTACCGAGAACTCCGCGTACGTGTCACCGTATGTCCGAGCCTGTACCCTGATCCGCTTGCCGTCGATGTCGGTTCCACCGGTCCGCGTCTTTACGAGACACCGCATGAGGATGTTCGCGCCCGCGTCGGCGTTGAGATCCGTGCCCCAGAACGGCGCGTCTTGGTCGTCGTAGAAGACCTTGTTTTGAACGATCTTGAGCGTCGTCGTCGAAGCGAGCGAGCCCACGACCACGAGACCGGAGTAGACGACATCGCCGCCGTCCTGCGTGATGGAGCCGTCGTAGAGGTACTCCGCTGCGGTGTCGTCGATGTTGTACCCGTTGATCAACGTGATGATGTTGTCGGTCGAGCGCTCGGACGGAGTCGGGCTCGTGATGTCGATCAAGTCGTCGCCGGACGCGGCCGCGTCGTCGGCAAGGTCTTGGAGCGCCCGGTGCATTTCGAGCACGGTGTATGTGCTCGTGCCTGAGTCGTGGCGGATGTCCCCGTTCGCTGCGATGGTGAAGTCGTCAAGGAATGCCATAGAAGCCCCCGAAGGTTATTCCGTCGCTCTCTCGTGCCCCCGGTGCGGTTTCTTCAGACGAGATCCGGAGCGACATCCTCCGGCCTTGTCTTCTTCAGACTATCATCCCCCATCGGGAGATTCGTCTTCGAGTTGATCATGACCGGGAGCTTCGCGAGCGGCCCGGCGTGTCGATGGTAGACGAACGCGGTCGCACACGCCCGTTGCTGATTGTTGAAGCTCTTCAGCTTGTGCCACTCGTTCCCCGGCGTGAGACCGGGGAGCCCTTCGACGGCGACGCCTTGCTCCTCGTAGACAAGCGGCTTCGATGCGCCCTTCCGGTGTTGATCGCCGAGATGCCACTCCCGGTACCCGCCGTCGGTCATCACCCAATCGACCGGCCACGTCTGCGCGGCGAGCGACGCCATCCGGATCACCGGGACGGAGTGACCGTGCTCGAGCATGATCAAGGTCGAGCCCCATCGCCACGCCTTGTACCCTTCGGCGGAATCGTCCACCTCGACGGCCGGGTCGTGCCAGAACCGAGCGGAGAGCACGAGCCCGAGCATGAAGTCGGTCGCCCTCGAGTGATTCCCTTGAATCACCTTGACCGAGAGCTTCGTGTTCGGGAGTTCACTCCGGAGCCACAAGAGCGTGTCGATCAAGAGCCGAGCGCCGTACTTCGCGGCGTACTGCCACGAGATCATCTCCGGTTGAGGCGTCCCGGCGGTCGTCGCCGGAGCGGTCATGCCTTCGGCGTGGAGAAAGTCGTTCCCGACGGGTATCAGAAGCTCGGCCGGTTCGCCGAAGATGCGGATCCGCCGGAGCGCCTCTTGAAAGCCGTAAAACCACAACGCCCGACAATGCTCGAGGTTCCACCCGGCATCGACGCCGGGTTGCAGAAAGAGCCCGCCGAGATGCGGATCCATCACGGAGATCTCCGCGGCGAGATCGTTCTCGGTGTCGTGCTCGTACGGAAGCACGGGAACGGCCGCGGCCTCTTCGCGGATCGACTCGAGCGCGGCTTCGGCCACGAGTTCGCGGACCTCAGGCACCCGGAGCCGGTACTCGCACCGAACCTGCCAGCACGGGTTACCCGCCGAGCCCCATCGGGAGATCCGATGCTTGTACGGCTCCCACACCTCGAGATCGGTCTCACTCAACCGGTGTAGTTCGTCGAGCGAGTCGGCCTCGGAGAAGCGACACGAGACGAGCCCTTCGGCGGTCCTCTTGCCGGGCTCTGACTCGACGCTCATGTCCGGCGTTCCCGTGGCTCTCTGCGCGTTCGAGACCGGGACGTGCGTCTCTACCCTCGGAACGTGCTCGTCGCCGTCTGAGGTACCGCCGGACGCTTCTACGTGCCGTGCGGCCCGCCACGATGGATCGACCCCGGCCGCGATCTTGAGCGCCCTCGCTAGCCGCTTCGCTCGAGCCTCGGTGAGCCCGTACGTCTTCATGAGGGTGATGCGGCCGAGCGCGGGATTCGTTCGCATCCGCTGCCACGCCTCGGCCACGAGTTCGGGATCGAAGCCCGCGATGAGCGGCGGGTCGCGTCTATCGAGAGCCGACACGCGAGCCGCCCTTTTCGTTCAGTATTCGATGAATCCACCCGAGCCCGCGCACGTGCTCGAAGCGTCCAAGGTTCGCGGCCATCATAAAGACGGATCCCGCCGCCGTCGACACGGTGTAGATCACGGCCATGATGAAGAACGGCCCCCACTCGGAGCCGTAGAAGAGCGGCCAGAAGCCGCGCCACACGAAGAGCGACGTCACGAGCCACACACCGTTCGAGAGCAACGCGGCGACCGCGTGCCGCTTGAGATCGGCGGAAGCTCGAGACCTTGAGACCAAAGTAAAAACGGCGTTCTGAATGAACGCCACGGGAGCCAGCACGAGCATGAGCCAGAGATCGAACGTCTCCACGGTACCTCCTACTGTTTCAACGTGTGAGGAGAAAACCGAGCAACGTGATCACGCCGCCCGTTCCAAGAGTGATAGCCATATTCCGGAAAACGTTCAACCGATCGTGAGCGTCGTCGGCCTTCGTCCTCGCGTCTTCCGCCTTGTGCTTTGCGCAGAGAATACCCGTCTTCGTCTCGACGTGGTACCCGTCGAGCTTCAAGTCGAGTTGTTGGATCGCTGAAGTGAGCCCCTCGAGCGCCGCCGCCTTCTCGCCGCCGATCGCTTCGATGACTGCGACTCTCTCCTTCACTGCGGCGATGTCGGCTTCGACGCTCATGCCGGTGTCGCGTTCGCCGTGTGGCGGTAGATGATGCCGCCGTTCCACTCGATGTCGATGTCGTCGGCCTCGAGCGAGACGGTGCCGCCGAGATCCACGAAGCCGATGCACTGATCGCTCGCGGCGTCCTTGTTGACGATGATGCCCCAACGACAATCCGTCGGACCGCCGACGGTGATCGACCAACCGACATCGTCTCCGGCGAGTTCGACCACACCCGAGCCGACCGTCCACGTGATCGTTCCGATGGACTCGCCGCCCGCCGTGTACCCGGATCCGGAGACTTCGTTCGCGGAGTAGTCGCTCCACGTCGGGGACGTGTCGGCGGCGGTCGGTGTGATGGTGTCGTCCACGAGTGCGACCGCGAGATCGTCGTTCGGTAGGTCGTGAACCTTCTTCCCAAGATCGAGAACGAACTCATCGAAGATCGTAACGTCGCCTCGCGCCATGAGCACCTCCGCGCTCTCTCGGTCTCCATCACCCTACCATCCACCCGACCATGAATGCAAAGCGTGTGCCATGTCGTCCGGAAAAAGTGAGCGCCGGAGTGATGCGGCTCCGGCGCTCAGAAGAAGGAGGCACGTCGTAACGACGTACTAACACCATGCCACACGATCGCCCGGCAGTGCAAGTTCCATGCCACCCGAGACCGGCGGAGTTGGCACACTCATTGCATCGGATCGGGACATACCCCTATTTAGCGCGTAAAGGCCCCTCTAACGGCTCCGAGCCTCAAGACGTACGGTTGCAAGCGGGTACCCTCTGGGCGCAGAATCCAACTTAAACTATTGAGAACACAGGAGATATTTTTTTTGTGTTTTCCTTCCGGTATGCAAGGCCCGTGCCACGTATACAAAAGGTATAAACTAAAGAATTTGGAGCTTCTTCCACGACCGGGTCTCGTACGCCCGGCGAGCCAGAGCGAGCGAGCACACACAGTCGTCGTGGAGCCCGACCGGAGCCTCGTACCGGATGCCGGTCTGCGTGTGCGTGTACTCGAAGTCGTCCATCTCCCGACGAATTTCGTTGTCCGGGAAGTAGATCTCCCCGCACTGAACATCGGCAGCGAGCCCTTCCATGATTTGCTGCTTCGACCGGTTCGTGAAGATGAACGACTCGAACTGTCCCTCGCGCGGAGTCGCCTTTTCGAGATCTCCTACGATCGGATCGCCGACGCCGGTCCCGTCCACGATCGCCGGACACCGGCCGGTCGCCTCGAGTATCCGCTCGATCGTCCTCGGCCATGAGTCTTGAAAACGATGGAAGCCCGCGACCCTCTTCCGCGCGTCGAGCCCGACGCCCACCGTCCAGTCGTGCTTGCGCGCGAGATCCCATCCCCACACGACCGGGCTCGGGTCCTTCGGAATCGGTGCGATGCAATTCCGGATAGCCTTGATCCCGAACGGATTCGATCCGTCTTCGGTTGCGACCGCGAAGTATAGCTCATGGTAGACGTCGAGCGGGAGCACGCGCCGAGCGTCTTCGATCTCTTCGACCGCGAGCACGCCCGCCTTCACCGCGTCGTACGCCGAGAGCCGATGGTACGCGTATCCCGGTGTTCCGGCTCGAGCGAGCTTACCTAGCTTGAAGGCCCAATTCTTTCGGCCTTTCACGTTGCCAATAATGCGACACGATCCGCGAGTTGCCGTCAGCGTGGAACGGATCGCGACCCAAGACTCTTCCTTACACCTTGAGGCTTCGTCGATCACAACGTCGCGCACGTCCTCGCCGTAGAGATCGTCAGGGTTGCTCGCCGAGAGAAAGACGATCCTGGCTCCGTTCGCGAGCGTGATGCTCGGGTCGGAGTTGTTCGCGGTGTAGAGCCGCTTGTCGAGGTACCGCTTCATCCGGCGGAACGCGATCCGGGTTTGCCGGAAGACCGGAGCGACCCACCAAAACTCGTCGCCGTCGGACCCGAGCGCCGCCCGCTCGGCGAGCCACGCGATACACCCGACCGTCTTCCCGCACTTCGTTCCGGCCTCGATCACTGAGAACCGCGCCGGGTCATAGATCGCCGCGCGTTGCTCGGGATACATCCACGAGCACGGGTCGATCTTGATCACTCGCTCCACGGCGAGCGCCTAGTCTTCTTCTACATCGGGAACGTCATCGAGTAGAGCGGCAATCCGCTCTTGCTCCGTCTTCGTCCGCTTCGGCGGCTCCCACTCCGGGTGACCGGGATCCACGGAGAAGCGGATCGAGTCAACGTCGAGGTTAAGTGACTTCGCTGCGTCGAGACCGAGAATATCGTGACGCCGTTTCAGCACATCGACCATCGTCTTTGCTATCCGTGGATCGGTTCCGCCGGGGATGATGCGCGTCCGGGTCGTTCGCTTCTCGTGGAACTCGACCACGTGCGAGCCGTCCTTTTGCGGCACGGCCACCGGCACCCGCTCGGTTGTCACGTTCAACTCCTCGCGATCGTGTTGTCCCCTCGCGAGATCCCGCCACAGTTGCTCCTCGAGGATGAGCGTCTTCTCGACCTCTTCGCCGATGACCTCGTCCATCGACCGGAGCCGCGCCTTCTTCCACTCCTCGCGGACCGCCTTCATATCGTTGGCCGCGGTCGTCTTCGAGACCCGGTACGGCGGGTCGGTCTGCTTCAACCGTTCGGCGATCATCCGGCACGTCGGCTTCGACATCGTCGCCATAAGCCGCGCCACGACCACGCGCCGAGCTTCAATCGTTGCTAACTTCGCCATTGGATCTCCCTTTGTTGCCGAGTGCGGCCTCGATCGCTTCACGGCTCGGACACACATGGAATCTCGGGTCGTCTACATCGAAGCCGCAACACTGACACATCCCGTCGTCGGCTTCGTCGGCTTCGTTGACCTCACCATTGGATCTCCCCTCGTGAGCTTCGAGCACCCGTGTCGCTTCGGCCACAAGTGCCAGAGCACCCCGGCCCCGGTCAAAGCCTACAACGGCATACGGGTCCATTTTCGAGCCTCGTTCGCGGACCGAGTAGTCCGCGCTGTTGTCGCCGAATTCGCACACGTTCGCGATCTCGATCTCGTGGAGCGTTCGCTTTGCCTCTTCCATGCCGAACGGCACGACCTCGATCGTGACTCTCAACATCACACACCCCGCTTTCGGATCTTCTTCACCACGGCCTCGAGCCGGGTTATCGCGGAGAGTTCGGTCTCCCCTTTGCCGTCGTACGCTGCGATCATCGCCGCCGCCGCCTCGAGAAGCTCCGAGAAGAGCGTCTCACGGTCCGCGGCCCCGTCCCCTTGCGCCTGCCCGTCTCCGTCCCCCGGAGCGCCTGAGCCCCCGTTCTCGCCGCTTTGAGCCCCATCCCCGAGCCCGAGCATGGTCGAGAGATCGTCGAGATCCTGATCGTCGTACCCGGTACCGGTGAGCCCGTCCCCGTGGTAGAGCGACGCGAGCCCGGCGTGTAGCTTCGGGAGATCCCATCCCCCGCGGATTGTGTGCCGGTTGTCGGCGATGCAATACGCGAGAGCTTGCTCGTCCGAGTCGAACGAGACACCGGCCACGATCGGCACGAGCCATTCGCCATCGTCGTCGAGTAGCACCCGCCTCGGCCGGTCCATCCCGGTCCGTTGCATCTCGGCGAGCCCGCGCGCGCGACCGTGTCCCGCTGCTGTACGGGAAGTCGTCTCATTCCTCACCCCCGGCGAAACGAATCCAAACTCTTTAAGTGATT
>Ga0272441_10015951_pt1 | contig 10455 bp, 8 predicted proteins | sample SSMProp6N_FD_193582 | JGI IMG/M metagenome (GOLD analysis project Ga0272441, IMG submission 193582) | Marine sediment archaeal communities from Little Sippewissett salt marsh, Falmouth, MA, United States - SSM-Prop-6N | ecosystem: Environmental > Aquatic > Marine > Wetlands > Sediment ... | reverse complement strand
AAGCCGCCTGCGAAATCGCTGGGAGGCTGAGCGGGGAAGGAGATGTTGCGGGCGTTGACGTTGCACGGAGCTTGTCGGCCGGCTCTTGCGAGAGGGGGATGAGCACAACCAGCTAGGCGTTGCTGCTGGCCGGCCACATCCGATCCTGTATGAGACTTCGGCGTGAGAGGCACCCACCTCGGGCCTGCCCGGGGTAGAGGGGATGTGGGGTCGTGGAGATTACAGAGGCCAAGGTCAAGCTCGTGGACGATGCGGAGGACAAGCTGCAGGCTTTCGCGACGGTCACCTTGGACGGTTGCTTCGTGGTACGGGACCTGAAGATCATCGACGGCAACAACGGGCTCTTCGTGGCGATGCCCAGCCGCAAGCTCACCGACAGGTGCGGCAAATGCGGCACCAAGAACCACCTCAGGGCATCCTTCTGCAACGACTGCGGCGCCAAGATCAAGCACCGCGAGCTCGCCGTCGACGATCAGGGGCGACCGAAGCTGCATGTCGACGTCGCCCACCCGATCAACTCGAAGTGCCGGGAGTATCTGCAGTCCAAGGTGCTCGAGGAGTTCCAGAAGGAGATGGTGAGGGCCAAGGGCGCAAGGCCCGATATCATCAAGGACGATCGGCGGCCGAAACTCGACGTGCCGCCCGCAGAAAAGGAACCCGAGAAGAAGCCTGCACCGGCCCAGGACTCCGAGGGCGAGAAGAAGGACGGCGACGACAAGCCCGAGTTCGGGATGGGGATATTCTCTTAGTCCCCGACCCCGGACGGGCTCTGCCAGCACGCGGCCCGCGGGCACGGGCTGGGGGTCTTTTCCCCGCCGGTTCCCTTTGGTGCACTACTCGGAAATGAGACGAACGGTGCCGAAGGCCCCCTTCGCCTGGAAGGCCGATCCGCGCGCGCCCGGCGCCCTCCACAGGCTCCGGATTTCCCGCATCCGGCCGCCAACCACGTTCATGTCGCTGCGGTAGGCGCTCGCGGCGAGCTCCGCCCCGGCGAGAGGCGCGGAGAGGCCCACGCGCCCCAGCGCCTCCCAGGGCACGGCCAGTTCCACCGTGTAGCCGTCGGCCGTCTGGACCACCGCGGCGCGGACGCCCTTGTGACTGAAGGCCTTGGGATCCAGGGCTCCGCCGGCCCCTATGGCAAGGTAGTCGAGGAGCGAGCCGGCCGCTGATATCTCGAAGCACGCTATCCGCTCGGAGCCGGGAGCCTTCAGCGCCAGCCCGACCCTGTCGTCGAAGCCGATCTCGCCGTCGCGGGCCACCGACGCCCGGTGAAGCTGCACGTCGGCATCGGCGCACAGGAAGGCGGCGTAGAGCGAGGTCTTGTCCCACCCCAGGAAGACGACGGTGGCCTGGACCTCTCCGCGGCCCAACGCGGCCCTGATGACGGGCATCGGGGTGGAGGCCCGCCAGAGCGGTTCTTCGAGCTTGCCGTCGACCGATATCTTCACCCCGGTCTTCGTCCGGCAGAGGTACGGCGCCGACTCGGGGGTCGCGGCACCTCCGTCCGGGACGCACCCCGCTGCGAGCGCCGCCGCAACAGCCACCCATATCAGAGTCCTCATCGCGACCCCCCCCTCCTGGCCCGCGCACGAGGCGCCAGCCTCTTCACCGCGCGGAGATTCCTCTCGTCGTCGCCGGCCTCGTCGACCGGCGTCTCCAGTATGATAGGCATATACCGCACCTCTTTGCAAGAGAGGAAACTGCGAAGCCCGGCCCGGCCGAGCCTTCCCTTGCCGATGTGAGCGTGGCGGTCGAGGTGCGTGCCGGGGCCGGCCCTGGTGTCGTTGCAGTGGATGACGCGGAGCTTCCCGAGGCCGAAGCCGCCGCGAATGACGCGCATCGTCTCGGCGAGGCCCGGGCGGGTGTCAATGCGGTAGCCGGCGGCGTAACCGTGGGCGGTGTCGAAACAAAGTCCGACTCGGTCGGGGGCCGCCACCATGTCGAGCACGCGGGCGAGCTCTGCGATGTCGCCGCCGACCGAGCTCCCGCCACCTGCCGTGTTCTCGAGAAGGACCATGGGAGCCGCGTCCCCCGCGCGCCCGAGAGCCGCGTCCACAGCCGCTGCCAGCCGCTGGAGACCGGCCGCCGCCCCGGAGCCCAAGTGGTTCCCCGGGTGGATGATGTAGTAGTCGGCGCCGAGCGCCGTGGATCGGTCCAGTTCTTCGGCGAAGGCCCTGACGGACTTCGCGTGCATCCGCTTCTTCGGGCAGGCCGGGTTGATCAGATACGACGCATGGACGACGACGGGCGAGAGCTTCTCGCGCCGCACGGCCTCGCGGAACTCGGCCGCCTCTTCCGGGTCGATGGCCTTCTTCTTCCACCCGCGCGGGTTGCCGCAGAATATCTGGAACGTGTCGCAGCCCAGTTCCGCGGCGCGCTCGGGAGCCGCCCTCAGGCGCGGCGAGATAGACAAGTGCACTCCGAAGCGCATTCGGCCGATGCCCGCCGGCTACTCCGTGACGCCCTGCATCTTGGCTGAAACCCTCTCGTGCGCGGCCCTGGCCGCCTCCTTCGAGAGTCCGAACTTGTCGGCCGCCTCCGAGTAGATGGCCTCGTCGTGCTTCGCGGGGTCGTAGCTGCCCTCCTTCTCCTTGTAGGACTCCCTGCTCTTCTCGACGAAGCTGTAGATTTCCATGTCCTTCGTGGAGGCGCTGATGTCGGGTGCCCCCGTATCTTCGGCCCCCTCGGCCCGGTCGGCCATCTCCTTGACGGTCTCCGGGTCGAGCTGGAGCTCGACCTTGCCGCCCGAGACCTTGAAGTTGGTGATGAGTCCTTTCATTTTCTCGAATTCGGGGTCCTGGTTTTCCTCCATCAGGGCCTGCTGGACCCCGGCCAGCAGAAAGCCGGGCACCTTGGTCGCGCCAAGCTGGAGGGAATCGAGCCGCACGTCCCAGACGCCATTGGTCACCTGGGCCTTGCCGGTGAAGTCCAGGTTGACATACTGGGGCTTGCCGTCAGGTCGGTTGCCGATGCACTGCGAGAGTTTTACGTTGATGCTGTCATCCTCGAGAAGGCTGAGCTGGAAGCCCTCCAGCCCTTCCACCGCGTCCGGGTCCTCCTCGCGCTGCTTCTTGGCCTGGTCGGCGACAAAGGTGTTGAGCTCCTTCTCGGTGAAGACGAGCGTCGGGCTCTCGCCGCGCTCGACCGCCTTCTGGTACTGGTCGAACCTGAGGTTGACGAGGAGAGCCTCGGCCGGCGTATACTCGACCTTGGCTATCTCCATGGGCTGGTCGCTGACGACACCCTCGACCATGCCCTTGATGTAGGCAACGCCAACCGCCGCCGCCACGACGGCGCCGATGACCCCCACCGTCAGACACCCGCAGCACGCCACGCAGGCCGTAGGCAGCCCGAGTATCCCGCCCTTCTTGCCGCCTTCCCCGCCGCCGCTCTCGTAATCGCCCATTCCGCGCCTCCTCAGTCCCTCGCTATTCCGCGAGGCCAGCCTTCACGTAGTTCATGAGGCCGCCGGCCTCTATGATCCTCTGGAGCGCCTCCGGGAAGGGCTCCACTCCGAACTCCCTGCCGCCGACCGTCACCTTGCCGGCGTCCAGGTCGACCTCCACCTCGTCGCCCGCCTTCACCGCCCGCGCCGCTTCGACCGACTCTACGATTGGCAGCCCGGTGTTGATGCAGTTGCGGAAGAATATTCGCGCGAAGCTCTCGGCGATGACGCAGCCGATCTCGGCCGTCTTGATGGCGACGGGGGCGTGCTCGCGGCTCGATCCGCAGCCGAAGTTCTTGCCGGCCACTATGATGTCCCCCGCCGAATGCTCGGCGACGAAGGACGCGTCGGCGTCCTCCATGCAGTGGGAGGCCAGCTCCTCGGGATCCGAGGTGTTCAGGTACCGCGCGGGGATTATCTCGTCGGTGTTGACGTCGTCCCCGAACTTCCAGGCCCTGCCCTTTATCTTCACTTTCGGCCTCCGGTCTCGATGGCGGCGCCGGATGCCACAACGGCGGTGGCGCCGGCGGCGCTGCGCTGGGCCGCGGCATACTCGTTGACCTGCGCGGCGAAGGTCTCTATTTTTAGATCGCGCGAGCTCACGCGCGTCCCGTCGTAGGTGGCGTCATAGACGGGCTTGGTGATCTGGGGGTTCTTGAGCAGCGTCGTCACTACCTTCGACGGCATGCAGCCGAAGGGCCCGATGTTGACGATGCCGTGGAACTGCGGCTCGTGCTCGAGCTCCAGCGCGACGCCCCACGACAGTATCAGCTCGCCCTTTATGTTGAACGGCACCATCTCCTCGGCCACCTTCACGGAGTGCGCCGCCGGGCCCTGGGCGTAGGGGCCGAGGAGCTCGGCGAAGGGCTTCTCGAACGCGGCAACACGCCTGGGCAGAAACCGGTCCTTGTAGTAGGCTCCCAGTGCCTGGGTCGAGTTGAAGAAGCGGCCGATCATCCCGAAGACCGCCGGCGTCTGGCTGTAACGGCGCTTCATGCGCATCTCGTGATCCCAGAGGAACTCGAGGTTCACGTACTGGATCCACTCGTGGACCGGGGCGAGCACCGTGCGGATCCTGTAGTCTTCGAGCCTGCGGATCAGGTGCTCGTTGATGAAAGGCTCAGAGCGGACGTATATCTCGCCGAACATCCCGACGGTGGCGTACTCGTCCTCCGGGTAGGCGTCGATGGCCCGGAAACGCTCCGCCGCCTCGGCGAGGAGCCGCTCGATCCGGCGGCGCTTGCGGGATACCTGGGCCCATGAGTTGCCGGGCCGCTCGAGGACCGAGATCAACTCCGCCATCGTCTGCTCGTATACGCGGTCGGTTGTCCCCTTCTCCTTTTCGCGCGGCCGCACGAGATGCCTGACCTTCTCGAGGACATCGCAGGCCGTGATCGAGTCAAAGGCCAGCAGGTTGAACTTCACCAGGTCGAAAGCCGAGGTAAAAGTGTCGCCGTAGTTGTTGTGGGCGCCCGACGCGAGTATCTTCACCTTGATGCCGAGGCGCTCGTAAACGCGCTTGTAGCCCTCGTTGTAGAGGCCGAACCGGCACGGCCCCGCCGCGAACGGGTCGAAGAAGACGATGTTCTCCTGATGGATCTCGCGGTCGAAGGTCTCGATCCTGTCCGGGCGTCGCATGTAGCGCTTCTGCTCAGAGAGGATGAAGTTGAGCTTGTCGCCCAGCGTCGACTGATAAGGCACGCATTCCTTACCGGAGGAGTACCGGCGGCCGAGTGCCAGCGTCTCCTCCGTGGTGCGGGGCATCACGATGGCCTCGATGCCGCGGCTGCGGAAGATGGCCGCGAGCGCAAAGGCCCCGTCGTCCATGTAGCTGAAAGCCATGACCGCGTTCGGCCGCTCGACCTCCTTGATGGTGGCGTCGAAAACGTGCTCGCCCGCGGCCGCCAGCTCCGCTCGCCGCTGCCTCTCGAACTCGAGGGTATTGAGGTATGAATCATAGAAGGCCTCGATACGCGTGATGGCGCCGGCGTCGGCGGTGTGCTCGTCGAGTTCGAGTTCCAGATACGGATGGTCTCCCATCACGTAGTCGACCTGCTTGCGTATGAAGCTGTCCGGCCCGCAACCGAAGTTCGTTATCCAGACAGGTATCAGCCAGTCGTGCCCGGAGCAGTAGCGGAAGGCGTTAACTACCCGCTCGCCGTTCTTCCAGTACATGTTCTCATGGCCCTTGCCGATGGAGACCTCATCGATGGGGAGGAAATCCATCGGCACTGCCGGATGCCCGAGGCGGCCGAGCTTCGTGGCGATGTCGAGCGAGAGGCCCGGGTCGCATGAGTTGTAGGGCCTGCCGATCACTAAGAAGACAGGGCTCTCCTCGGAGGCCCCGTCGAGTGCCAGTCGCGCGAGATCCCTCAGATCGGCGAGATAGCTTTCTTTCTCGGCGGTGGCCGCGTCCACGGCGCGGCGGACATCCTCGTGCGTGACGCCGAGCTCCGACGAGAGGCACTCGATCAGCTCCTCGAGGTGATCGAGACCTGGCAGGAACTCGACGATGGGCGCGAGCAGCTTCACCCCGTATTCCTCAAAGCTGATCGCCTGGCCCGCGATCATAGGGAAGCACTGCGTCCAGAGGCAAGCGTAGGAGTTCGTGCCGGGGTTCCGCCGGGGATAGTTGATTATTTGCGGGATGAAGATGAAATCGGGCCGTTCCGACTCGTCGCGCTCGAGCAGATCGAGCACGGCCCCGTGGCCGTTCCGGATCGGCACGCAGAAATCGGCCAAGCTCGCAGCCGAGCCCTTGCGGACCGTGCCTTTCGACGTCGGCGCCGAAAGCTCCACGAGATAGCCCAGCTCCGCGAAGAGTCGCCGCCAGAATGGGAAGTCCTCCGACCACATGCTCATCGCCCGCGGGACGCCGATGACGCCCCTGACGGGCGCCTTGACCTCCACGTCGCGGTCGAAAAGAAGGGCGTTGCGCTTGTCGATGAACGTGTCCGATGACTTCGAGCGGCCGCGCCCCTGGTTCAGGTTCATCTCGTCGCAGCGGTCGCCGTAGTAGATATTGCGGACCTTCTCCGAGCCGTCCGGGGCCCGCTCGAAGACCTTCGCAACCGAGAGTTCGCACGAGTTCGGGCACTGGTGGCAGATGCGCTTCGAGGCCTCGTAGCGCTTCTCGACGACCTCGCTGATGCCGTCGAAGGTCGTCGAGGCGTCCTGCCCGGCGGCCAGCTTTTTCTCGCGCTCGTCCTTGGCGATGAGGGCCGCCCCTACCGCGCCCGTCACCTCGTTGTGGGGCGTGACGGTCACGGGCTTGCGGAGTATCTTCTGGAAGGCTCTAACGACGGCCTCGTTGTACGCGGTGCCGCCCTGGAAAAAGACGTTCCCCTCGGTGTCGCGCCCCTCAACAACGCGGTTCAGGTAGTTGTTGGCCACGGAGTACCCGAGGCCGGCCACGACGTTCTCGCGCGTCTCGCCCAAGCTCGACAGGTGGTCGAGCACTGACTCGATGAAGACCGTGCAGCGGTCGCCCAGGTCCGCCGGCCGCTCTGCCGAGAGGGCCACCGAGGAGAACTCCTCCTTGATGTTCAGGGCCAGCTTCTCGGCCTGCTCCTCCAGGAAGGACCCGCACCCGGCGGCGCAGACCTTGTTCATCGTGTAGTCGCGGTCGCCGCCGTCAGAGTTGAGCTTGATGTACTTCGAATCCTGCCCGCCGATCTCGAAGATCGTGTCTATTGAGAGCCCGAACTTGCTCGCCAGCCGAACCGCGCCCGTCGCCTGGGCCGTGATCTCGTTCTTGATGATGTCGGCCTTCACGAAGTGGCCGGTCATGAAGCGGCCCGAGCCGGTGGTGCAGGCGCCCATGATGCGGAGGTGTTTCTTCAACTGCTCGCACCGCTCGCCGAACTCGCCCTCCAGGCCGAGCTTCTCCGTCAGCTGGTCAACGACGTCGACGCAGCCCTCCTTGACGGCCTCGATGGGCTTGCCCTTGGTGCCGAGATAGCTCTTGACTATGACCTCCTCGGTGGCGCCGTCGGCGATGACGACGTTCGTCGAGACCGAGCCCACGTCGATGCCCATGTAGGCGTCAACGGGCAGATCGCGGCCCTCGAAGGAGTAGTCGCCCACCGAGACGTCCGTCTTCTCGTCGGCGTAGTCGTCTGTGAGCGCCTCGAAGAAACCTCGCTCGATAGAGCCCTCGATGCTCGCGTCCAGGCTCGACATATCGAACTCGGCGTGCGCTCCTGCGAGCGCGGCGCCTATGGCCCCCGCCGCATAGCCCTGAGGGCCGACCACGAGCTGCCCGTCATCCAGCCCGAACTGCGACTTCACGCAGTGGACGAGGGCGGCATTCTGGCTGAGCCCCCCGGTCATGGCCATCCGCCCGCCGAAGCCCTTCAGCTTGTTCTGGATGATCGTCGCCTTGATGTTGTTTACCAGCGCCTCGTGGAGACCGCCCACGATCGCGGCGTCGCCCACGGCCTTTTGCTGCTGGTGGATCATATCAGTCTTGGCGAAGACGCTGCACCGCCCGGATATGGGGACCGTCTCGTCCCCCTCGATTGCCCGCAGGCCGAGGGTGGGGAAGTGCTTCTGGGGGTCTGAGTCGTCGTCGATCGAGAGCATCAGCCGCTTGGCCTGGACATCGAGGAAGTTGCCACTGCCCGCCGCGCACTCGGGGTTCATGGCGAAGTCGGTCACCGCGCCGGCGTCGCCCACCATGAGGAACTTGATCTCGCTGCCCCCGCCGTCGAGCACCGCGTTGACGTCGCCGAAGAGATGCCAGGCCCCCGTGGCGTGCGCCTGGACCTCGGCGACGCGGTGGCTGCCCTTCCACGCGCGCTGGAGCGACTTGCCGGTGGAGCCCGTGATGTTCACGGCCGCGACGTCGTACTTCGCGGCCAGCTCCTGCAGGACCTCCCTCGCCACCTTCTCGTAGTAGTTGAAATGGCGGCGATACGGGATGACCTCCACGATCTCGCCGCCATCAGCCCGGGCGACGCACGCATTTACGCTCGTCGAGCCGGAGTCGAGACCTATGACAACGCTGCCCATTTTGCCCGCTCCCTGGTGTCTAGTCGTCCCCGACGACCTCGCGGGGGTGGGTGATCCTGCCCGTCACGGCGCTGGCGGCGGCCACCGCCGGGTTGGCGAGGTAGACCTCGCTCTCGGGGTGACCCATCCGCCCGACGAAGTTGCGGTTGGTGGTAGCGATCGCCTTCTCGCCGGCGGCGAGCACTCCCATGTGTCCGCCGAGGCACGGCCCGCAGGTCGGCGTCGAGAAGACGGCCCCCGCCTCGACGAAGTCCTCGACCCAGCCGTTGCGCACACACTGGAGGTAGATCGCCTGCGTAGCCGGGATGATGATGCAGCGGACTCCGTCGGCGACCTGGCGCCCGGCGAGCAGCCTGTGCGCGAGTTCCATGTCCGAGATGCGCCCGTTGGTGCAGCTGCCGATGACCGCCTGGTCGACGGCCACGCCGGAGAGTTCCTCCACCGCGACGGCGTTCTCGGGCAGGTGAGGCTTCGAGACCTGCGGCGAGAGCGACGACACGTCGATGTCGATGCGCCCGGCGAAATCGGCGTCGTCGTCGGAGTAGTGCGTCGCGTAGGGCCGCTTCGCGCGTCCAGAGACATACTCGCTGGTGATGTCGTCGATTTGAATGATGCCGTTCTTGCCGCCGGCCTCGATGGCCATGTTGCACATGGTTAGCCGGTCGTCCATGGGCAGGGAGCGGATCGCCGGACCCGTCAACTCCATCGCGCAGTAGAGCGCGCCGTCGACGCCAATCCGCCCGATCGTGTGGAGTATCAGGTCCTTGCCGCCGACCCACGCCGGGCGCTCGCCCGTGTAGGTGAAGAGGATGGACTTCGGCACGCGCAGCCAGACCTTGCCGGTAGCCATGACGGCGGCGAGGTCGGTCGAACCGACGCCCGTCGAGAAGGCCCCGACGGCGCCGTAGGTGCAGGTGTGCGAGTCGGCCCCGATGACGAGGTCGCCGGGGAGCACCAGCCCCATCTCGGGCAGGAGCGCGTGCTCGATGCCCATGCGCCCGACCTCGAAGTAGTTGGTGATCTCGTGCTTCTTTGCGAACTCGCGCAGTATCTTCGACTGCTCGGCCGACTTGATGTCCTTGTTCGGCGTGAAGTGATCGGGCACGAGGACGACCTTGTCGCGGTCGAAGACCCCGTCCACGCCCAGCGATTCGAACTCCCTTATGGCGATGGGGGCCGTGATGTCGTTGCCGAGGGCGAGGTCGACGGACGCCTCGATGAACTGCCCCGGGTGAACCTCTTCCTCGCCGCAGTGCGCGGCCAGAATCTTCTCGGTGACGTTGAGGGGTCTAGGCAACTCAACCTCCCTAAATCAGGAAAACGGAGCGGCGGAACACCCTTACGGGCCCTCGTCGCCTCGGGCTTTGACTTCGTGGTCGAGGCTCTGAGCGGCCTTGCCAAGGGGCGAGTCGAGAAACCGCCTCTGGCAGTCAGTACACAGGTCGAAGGTCAGATCCTTGTAGACCGTCTCCTGGGCCTCGTCCTCCTCGAGCGTGCCCTCCTCGATGGCGGAGATGAGGCCCTTCATCTCGGTTTCGATGTCGCGCTCCAGATCCCTCTCGGTGATCTCCTGGACATCGTAGGCCGCGTATACCTCGATCTTGACGATGTAGCGCACGTCCGCAACCAGGAGGTCGCAGCCGCAGAGGTCGCAGGTGGCGCTGTCCATGTCCAGTCCCCTAAGAGATCTTCTCGAGGAGGCGCTCCAGCACCTCGCCGACGACCTTCGGGTTGGCCTTGCCCTTCATCTCGCGCATCACCTGGCCGAAAAGGAACTTCGAGGCGTTCTTCTTGCCGGCCCTGTAGTCCTCTACGGCCCCGGGGTTGGCTTCGATCGCGGCCCGGGCCGCCTCCTCGATGGCGCCCGTATCCGAAACCTGCTTCAGCCCCTCGGATTCTATTATATCACGGGCGCCCAGTCCAGTCTCAAGCATCTTCGGGAAAACCCTGTCGCGGAGGACCGTCGTGGTGGTGGTACCGTCGACGGAGGCGGCGAT
>Ga0272441_10015950_pt1 | contig 10455 bp, 7 predicted proteins | sample SSMProp6N_FD_193582 | JGI IMG/M metagenome (GOLD analysis project Ga0272441, IMG submission 193582) | Marine sediment archaeal communities from Little Sippewissett salt marsh, Falmouth, MA, United States - SSM-Prop-6N | ecosystem: Environmental > Aquatic > Marine > Wetlands > Sediment ... | reverse complement strand
CATCGAATAGGCTTTCATCGCAACACCTCCTTGTGTCGCGACTACCTATACGCGCGTGCGCGCTCCCAGCGCTAGAGAAAAACGTGATTTGCTCTAGACAGGCAAAACACAAAATCGTGCAATGTCCGTTCTACCGCTGGGTACTTAAGCGGCGTGGTCGCGTTTGGTACGCCGACGGCCGTGGCAATCGGCCCGAGTTGGGTCGTCACAGTCTGGGGACGTGCGACCAACAGGCCGCCCTCGAACGTCTCGAGCACCTTGACCACGTCAAGGCCGTCGAGCACGGGCGAGCCGAGGACACGCCAGTTCAGGGCGGCCAAGCCAACGTCCTCAGTCTCGACGATGGCATCACCGCCTACTTCGACTACCTGTCGCGGCCCGCGGTCACCGGCGGCGTGAGCCCCAAGACTCGTCAGCGGTACCAGGCCGTGTTCGACAAGTTCGCCGCGTTTTCCAAGCGAAGGGGGGTCACCGATTGGCAAGGTGTCACGACGCCACTGGTACGGAGTTACCTCGCGTCGTTGGAGCGTGGGAAGTACGGCGCGGCCACACTCTACCTGGAGGGAACCGTTCTCACGCAGTTCGTAAAATGGGCTCGTGACGCGGGCTTGCTTCCACCGGAGGCCCGGGTCGCCCTCACACTGCGGAAGGTCCAGCAGACGGGCACCTACTGCTATCGCAGTGAGGAAGTCGAGGCCATGATCGCGCATTGCCGCGGCGATTCCAAGCGTCACTGGCTCGCCGACGTTGTCGTGCTGCTGAGCCGGACGGGCCTGCGAATCGGTGAAGCCACGCAGCTTCGTGTGGCCGATATCGATTTGGAGCGGGGTATCCTCCATGTCCGCAACGACCCTGCGGCCGCGACCCGCCGCGGCGTGTCACCACGCCAGACCAAGAATCGGGAGGACCGCTCAATCCCGATTCACCCTGATCTCCGGGAGGTGCTTCGTCGTCTGCCGCACCGCTCCGACGGCCGCGTCTTCCACGGTCCGCGGGGCGGTGCTCTGAAGGCCGACACGGTGCGCAGCATCTTTGTCAAGGACGTGATTACGCCGCTCGCCAATCGTTTTTCCAGTGCGGGCGACGAGATTGGCTTCAAAGATGGCCGGCTGCACTCGTTCCGTCACTTCTTCTGCTCGTGTTGCGCGAACGAGGGGGTGCCTCAGCAAATGGCGATGCGGTGGCTGGGGCACAAGGACAGCAGGATGATGCAGCGTTACTACCATCTGCACGACGCGGAAGCGCGCCGTGAGATGGGCAGTTTGAGTTTTGCGGGCCGGCCAGACGGCAAGGGAGTCGTCGACGCCAGCCCCGATAGTTAGGAGATGCTTCCAACGAGCGAGTGGTCGGTGAGACTGCCTGAGGGAATGCCTGTGTATGCCTCTGCTTCGCCATCCCGGTCCACGTGCCCTATGGTTGCCTGTCAGGCGGCCGGCGGGACCGGTCTGTTTGGCACAGTGTTTGGCACAGTTAACTGTGCCAAACAAAAGACGTCTCGTAAGCTGCTATTCTTGCGTTACTTACGAGACGCCCGTTTTGGCCATCGGAGAGGGGGGGATTCGAACCCCCGGTGCAGGTTTACCCCGCACGACGGTTTAGCAAACCGTTACCTTCAGCCACTCGGTCACCTCTCCAGGTCGTTTCTCTGCGCCTCTCGGCCGCCGATTGCCCGGAGCAAAACCTCCCAGACAACGATCAGCCACGAGCCAACTACTGATCCGGCGTCGTACCCGCGCGGACCGCGAAGGACGTCCAGCGGGTGAATTGTAGTCGCAACGCGGAAGCACTTCAATTCTGGAACAGGCCCGCGAAGGTCCGTTCCACGGAGCCTCAGCCGGATGGGCACCTCCCACTCCGTCAGCTCCCACAGCACCGACATCCTCATCGCCGCCGGAGCGCGGCAGGGCTCTACGCGACGCTCAAGGCGCGGCGGTGAACACACGCCCGTCGGATCGCCGGAAAGACGAATCTCTCGGCCACGGCGTCCCAACTCATCCGCCGGGCAAGCTCGCAGCCGGAGCACATCAAACGCTCCTCTTCCCGCTCGTTTTTCGGCAGACGGGCGAGGATCTGCTCGGCGAGCTGGCCGGCGAGCTTCTGTTCGACTTCCCGCCGCTCGGCGTCCCCGATGGACAGCGAGTCCTTCACGGTTCGTGGTCGGCGGACGAGGTCGATGTAGTTCCCGAAAATGACGTTCGGCGGTCGCCGGCCACTGGCCACGTGCTTGATGAACCCAGCACACCCGCACGACGTGCTCACCAGGCACAATCCGCCATAGGTTAGCGGCTCCAGCGGCGAGATCCCGAACGGCTCATAGAGGCTGAGGCCAAACTCGACGTCGGTCCCTCGCCGGACATCGAGGAACTCGATGTCCTTGGGTACGCGGCGGCCACACCGTTCGCGATCGAAGCCGAACTGGTTAACATAGACGATCTTGATGTTGCGTGCGCGGGCGTTGAACATCTGCACGTGGCGATAGAGCCGCGCCTCGCCGGCGGTAAGATCGGGCTCCCCCTCGCGGTGAGCCAGGGGCCAGTCCCACTCCTGTTCCATCCGGAGGATCTGCCCGATGTGGCGGCGCGGCAACTCCGTCGATAGCAGCATCATGGCGGCGGTCTGGCCAGTCTGGTTGAGCTGCGCATCCAGAGCGTAGAGCACATCGATGTCGCGCCACATGGCCTTGCTCTTGGCCAGTCGCGTGACGTGTGTGAAGATCAGGTCGGGTCGCCAGCCCAGCAGCGTTTCGAAGTAGCTCCGCAAGCGGTCCCGGCTTTCGCGGCGCGTGTCAATGCTCCCATCCCCGAACGGAATCCCGTTGTAGGCGAGCGTGATGTCGGCGTCGTCGAAGTCCGGATTGATGAAGTGGAGCTCGTCCTCTACGTGATGGCCCACGGCGAGCAGACCGTCGCAGTGACGCGTCGCCTCCACGACGGCATGCTTGAAGTAGTCGTGCTGGGGACCGAAGACCTGCTCCAGGTAGAGGCCGCTCTTCTGTGCCGCCTGGAGCGCGTTGTAGAACATCACGTCGTGCCCGGGATGCCGCTCGACGATCCTTCGTACTGGCGCCACCTCGTGGGCGTAGAACAGCGTGCGATAGTGGGATGGGCACTCGTGTTGGAGGGCCAGCGCCGTCGGGACGCCCATGAATTCGTGCGCGAAGACGATCGCCGGGGCGTCATCTGTGGCGACGCGCATGGCCTCCAGTGCCGCAACAGCCGGCGCGGCTAGTTGCACGTACTGCTCGTATTCCCAGATGTGCTCATAGGGATCCGAGCGGAGGCCGAAGTTCTCCCACAGTTTCCCCTTGAGCGCGTTGACCCTGTGCAGATTGATGCCGCGCAGATCGATGAGGAGAATCTCGCAGGCCGTTCGTCGGGCGGAGGGCTCGTCCTCCAGCGGTCGCCGGCCGTAGGCGATCCGGACGCCGAAGTCTCGTTCGACCTGCTCGAATGCCTTGGCATAGGGGCCTTCGTAGATCTGGTCGAGCGAGGAATACTCGGTGACGCCCCCGCGCCCGAATCGCTCCTGATTCTCCGGGTAGAACAGTGGGCAGACGAGCACCGTCCGGCCGATGTTGTCCCGATAGGGCCGGCTGTTGATCAGCCCTTCGAGTACGGTGCCAATGCCCCCGACCTTGTAGACGGCTTCATGTGTAACGTGGATAGCGTTGAACACGGCTTCGTTCTGCCCTCGGAATCACGAGAGCCCCACGGCTAGCATCGGTCCACAATACGAGCAGCTTGACCCGTTCGGTGCACCCCGGTACCCGAAGCGGCAGGAACCCGTCTCATGCAAGCGGACAGCATGGTTATCGGCGCATGAAAAAACCCGAGCGCACGGCAAACCGCCGGTACAACGAGCGGCCCAAGGCGGCGAGATCACCAGGGCTACGCCTCGGCCTTCTGCTGCATCGTCTGGAGGCGCTGGGCCAAGCGGCTCTTCCGGCGGGCAGCGGCGTTCCTGTGAATCAAGCCTCGGCTGGCCTCGCGATCCAGGAGCTTGATCGCGTCGCGCACAGAACGCTCGGTGTCCGCGGTGGAGCCGTGCAGGAGAAGGTCGTTGCACCTGCGCAAGGTTGACTTGAGCGAGCCGCGCCGAGAGCGATTCAGCGCGCGGCGCGTGACGTTCTGCCGAATCCGTTTCTTCGAAGAAAGCGAGTGAGCCACAGTTACTCCCTTTGCTCTGGCGAGCCGTTCACTTCAAACTCTCGAGGCGTTTGCGTGCATCGCCGTTCATGAAATTGTAGTCTTGCCGCAGGAGCTTTCCGTAGGCTGTCTTGGCTTCCTCGGTGTCTCCATTGGCCTCGTATCCACGGGCCAGCCAGTACAGAAGCTGCCGGCTGAACTCGTCGGTCAACTCGTAGCCGTCGATGGCTTCGCGCAGAACCTCCGTCGCCTGCGTCCAGTTGTCCTTCTCGAAGAAGGACCTCCCGATCAGGAGCTGGCAGTGTGCGCGGCTGCGCGGATCGGCCTGGGCAGCCTGCAGGAGCGGGATCGCCTCGTCGTATTCACCCACGTCGAAGAGAGCCGCGCCCAGCTTGAATTTGAGCCGCAGGTCCGTTGGGTATTCGGCGACGCGCTCGCGGTACACGTCAATCGTGACCTGGCGCAACTCCATCGTGGCCAACCGGGCCTGCTGGCGATCCTCCGGCGTCCCGCTTTCCTTCGCCTTCCCCACGATCGCCCGCGCGGCGCTCGTCAGGCGTCGCAGCCGGATATCGTCCGCGCGCGATTTGAAGCTGTAGTTCGAGAGGCGATCGTACGCTTCCGTAAGGACGCGGATGGCCTCATCCTGGTGCACCCCGGCGTTGGACTTCAGCAGCGCCTCGACCAGCGCGTTGATCTTCGCCGCCACGGTCGGGTTGGCTTCACAGTCTTGCCTTGCCGCCGCAATCAGCGCGTCGAGCGTCTGCTCACCCTGTCGCACGCGGTCGGCGTCGTGCAGGAGCTTCTGCTTGTCCGCGTCGCGCAGCGAGTCTCGAAAATCCTCCGCCTCCTCGTACTTGCCGCGGGCAATGGTGAGCTTGCCGGCGAGATCGCGCTGCTCGTTTCTGAGATCCTCGTCCGTGGGTGTACGGGCGATCAGGTACTCGATCGAGTTGACGGCCTGCTCCAGGAACCACGTCTCGGCGACAGTGTCACCGGCGTCGGCGGCCTTCGCGCTCGCCTCGATCAACACCTCGCGAAACGCCTTGAACCGGTTCTTATTCGGCTTTTTGTCTTTCCTGAGCGTATCGAAGACGATCGGAGCCACCCATTGCAGCGTCTTCAGGTAGCCGGCCTTGCTGGCGTTCTTGAGGACGCCCTCCGCGTATCCCGCGTTCTGCGGCTCCATGCTCAGCAGGTGTTCGGCGTTGAACATGGATTTCTTCGGGTCCTTGCCGACCATGCTGCGCTTGAGGGAGTCCCTCAGCCCGGGCTTCTTGCCACCCGCCTGGAGCCGCTGGATGGCCAGGGAGCGGAGCGGCATGTGGCCCTCTTCGACCGCCTCCGGCCAGTACCCCAGGCCGTTGATGTAGCATTCGATGGCGTAGTCGTACTCACGCCGCTCGCGGCAGTCGGCAGCTTTCGTGAACCACTGCCGGGCCCGCGCCTTGTCAGCCTCCGTCACCTCGGACGCGACGGCCGATGCATTGTCGCTGTTGTCTTTCCTGGCCATGGAGGCTCATCTCGACGGGGGACATCACCCGAGACGTGACCGGCCACACCGGCACACGTCCTCAATAACCGAGAACCTGACAATTATACCAGATTCCGCCAACCAGTTGAAGTAGCGGCAAAACCGCCCTCAGCGGTAAGGAAGCGACTTGTCGAGCAGGCCGCTGACGATCTTGAACGCCCAGCCACCCATGACGAGGGCCAGGAGCGTCAGGAAAAACCAGGAGTTCGCGAACAGCCGCGAGACAACCCGGGGCCAGCGCCCCTTGACGACTGACCACAGCGAGATGCCAGCCATCACGATGGTGCCCAGCGCGAGCAGGAATCCGGCCGGTTGGACATAGGCCGCTTGCTGCCATTGGCCCCGGACGGTATGCGCGAAGGCCGTCGTCATTCCGCACGTGGGACAGGGGTAGCCGGTCATAATGAGCATCCCACACGGGCCCGTCCCGAACTGCTCCGCGGTCCCGTAACCCCGGGCGTCCGGCTTCAGGTAGACGGCCAGCGCGAGTACGCTCAGGCAGGCGAAGAGCACGAGGCCCGCCACGGGCCGCACCGCGAGCGTTGGCTGCACCGGGCGAGCTTCTACCGAGCCAGTCTGCGGTGGCGGTCTGTCGTCAGAAGATACGCTCAATCGCTATTTCCGCCGGGGGCGAGGCGTTGCGCGAGCCGTCGCCGCGGTCTTCCGTCGCGGCCGTCGCTCATCGAGGATCTTGGAGGCTTTCTTGAAATCCGACACGCGGAAAACGCCGGTCGTCTTGCCACCGGTGGCACCGGTGGTGCAGTAGGCGTAGTTGACACTGATATGGTTGCCGGCGAGGCGACCGACGACATCTGCCATCGCACCCGGTCGGTTGGGCAGTGTTGCGACCAGGACGGTGGTTTCCGCGATGGGGACGTTGATCGATGTCAGACTCTCCCGGGCCTTCTTCGGGTCTTCCACCACGAGCCGGAGTACTCCGTGCTCGCTGGCATCCATCATGCTCAAAGCCACGATGTTGACCTTGTCGTCGGCCAGTTGCTGGCAAACCTGGGCGAGGATTCTGGGCTTGTTGGCAAGGAAGACGGAGAATTGTGTCTCAGCTCGCGTCGTGCCGTTGCTGCCTTTCATTGCTCTCGCTCCTTCGGCCACAGGGCTACCTCAACGCGCCGGGCATCACCGACAGAGGTGTCACGCCGGCCCTGGAAGTGTCCTGCACGCACGTTTATCATCTCGGGAGTGGGGTGGCAAGTTGCCCATGGGCTTCGCCTCCCCTTACGCCTACCCGGAGTTCCAGTCTGCGACCGGAGCATGTCGACGAGACGAGCAACCCCCCAGCCCGGCGTCTGGCAGCGCCTGGTCTTGAATTTCATCGCTGGGCACCCGGATCGCCCGCTGAAACCTCGCGCCCTGGCGCGAGAACTCCGTATTCCCGACACTGATTATACCACGTTTCGCCATCTCGTCCGCCAACTCCTCGACGCCGGCACGCTCGTGCTCGGTCCCGGGAGAACCCTGAGGCTCCCCGTTCAGACCGGCCTGATCGTCGGCACCTTCCGTGCGCATCGGCGGGGCTTCGGTTTCGTCGAACGACCCGGGCAGCCTGGCCTCTACGTAGCCCGGCGGCAGACTGGCGGGGCCCGCGACGGCGACACTGTCTCAGCTCGGATCACCGCCCGGCGAGGCCGCATGCCCGGTCCCCGGGCCGAAGTCGTACGAATCCTCGAGCGGGCCCCCCTGGTTTGGGTCGGCGTCCTCGAGACAGCCGGGACCTCCGGCGTCATCCGACCGCAAGGGCGGAATGCTGTGCCACTTGTCCGCATCGACGAGCCGGCCACCCTCGGCGCCCGTCCCGGCGATCTGGTTGTTGTACAGCCCCGAGAGGAAACACTCGATGCCGCGGAGCCTCATGGTGAGATCATCGAGCGTCTGGGCAGCGCCGACGATGCCCGTGCCCTGACGGCCGGTGTGATCCGCCGCTTCGCGATCCCGGAGCAGTTTCCGCCCGACGTTCAGCATGCGGCGAGGCGTGCGGCTGGTCGCGCTGCGGCCCTGGAGAGCACCGGCCGCGAGGATCTGCGCGACTTGCTAACCGTGACGATCGATCCGCCCGATGCGCGGGATTACGACGATGCCGCGTCGGTGGAGCTGCTGCCCGACGCCAACGTGCGTTTGGGCGTTCACATCGCGGACGTCGCACACTTCGTACAGCCGGACGGGGTAATCGACCGCGAGGCTCGCAGCCGGGGCACGAGCGTGTACTTCCCGGGGCACGTCGTTCCGATGCTGCCCGAGGTGCTGTCGACGGAGGTTTGCAGCCTTCAGCCGGGCCAGGACCGGGTGACGAAGAGCGTGTTCCTCACCTATGGACGGGGGGCGAAAGTCGTTGATGTGCGGTTCGCCAATAGCGTGATCCGGTCATCGGCCCGCCTGACGTATCAGCAGGTCACGGCGGCCCTGGGAGGGCATGCCGGCGACCTGGATCCCGCTGTACTGACGCTGTTGAGGAACGCGCGGGAACTCGCGAAGCGCATCCTTCGCCGGCGGCTGAAGGCCGGGATGATCTCGCTGGTGATGCCGGAGGTGGAAATCCGGGTGGACGAGCAAGGGTACGTCACGGACGCTGGCGCCGCCGGCGTGGCGTTCTCGAACCGGATCATCGAGATGTTCATGGTGGAGGCCAACGAGGCGGTTTCCACAGCTCTCACTCGGGCCGGCCTACGGCACCTGCGACGCATCCATCCGGAGCCGGAGTTTGCGGAAACCACGGCGCTGGCTCCGCTGGCCCCCGTTCTGGGGCACCGCGTCCCCAAAGCCGTGACCCGGACAACGGTGAGGGAGCTTCTGGAGGATGTCCGCGGAAAGCCCGAGGAGGCTGCCGTCAACATGATCCTGCTTCGCGCCCTGCCGCAAGCCTCGTACAGCCCGGAGGACGTGGGACACTTCGCCCTGGCCTGCGACGATTACTGCCATTTCACCTCGCCCATCCGTCGATATCCGGACTTGACGACTCATCGCCTCCTGAACCTCCTGATCCGGTCCGAGGGTCGGGGGCGACGACGTGCGAGAGCCGGCATTGCGTTGTCCGATCGCGAATGGGGCGAGTTGGGCCGCGAGACCAGCGCCGCCGAACGCCGAGCTCAGCAGGCAGAGCGTGAGATCCAGGCGCAGCTCCTGTTGCTGCTCATGAGCGAGAAGGTCGGGCAGACGTTTGAGGGCACGGTTACCGGCGTGGCGTCCTTCGGCGCGTTTGTCCAGATCGCACCTTTCCTCGCGGAGGGGCTTGTGCATATCGACGATCTGGGCCCGGATGAATGGACTTACGATCGCCGCGGCGGGGTGCTGGTCGGGCGTCGCAGTGGGAAAGTTGTTCATGTGGGGCTGAGCCTGCGGGTGACCGTTGCGCGCGCGGACCGAGCGCGGGCGGAGATGGTGCTGGTGCCTGCCCAACGCGGCGTTGTGGGGGCCGCGATGCGGGGGAAACTGACGCGCGGCCAGTCTGGCGGCCGGCGTCGTGGTCGGCGATAAAAAAAAGAGGGCACCAGGTGCCCTGGGGCGTCCCGGTGCTCTCCGGAGGGGAAAGAAGCCTGGTACTTCGAGGTCCTGTAAGAACCCTCCTCGGTATACGGAGCAAGGTGCGTCGCACCGCGCTCACAAATAGTACCGGACACACGGGTGGCCGGTTCACTGCTATTCTCATCGGGGTTTTGGGTAGCGGGGATTAGTAGAATTGAGAAAAAAGACGCCCCCCCCGCACCCGATTGACGCGATGGAGTCACTGTAAGATGCTGTGAGGTATTGGTTTATAGATTGTCACGGCGTTGCGGCCGGCCGAGGAACATCGACCGCCGGCCGCCTCCGGCGACGCTGTTACTTCCCAACGCAGAATTCGGAGAAAACACGGTCCAATAACTCTTCGTCCAGCGGCGTGTGCATCCGATCCACCCCTTGAAGCTGTTCCAGGGCCAGGCGGAGCTCGAGCGACACGAGCTCGGGCGATGTGAGGTCATCCGGGGTCTGCGCGGCCAGGTCCCGTGCTCGACCGAGGCTTTCGATTGCCAGGCGGGGCTCCTCCTCCAGGCGGCCGAGCGTCTCCGTGGCCGTCAGCCGGGTGACACGTTCGGCGATGAGCGATCGCAGCTCCGGGATGCGGTCGCCACCGGAAGCGCTCACGGCAATATCGATAGCCATTTCGGCCGGTGGGGGCGGTGTGCCCGTTGGTGACACGAGATCGGATTTGCTCTGGACCACCAGTCGCCGCCGCGGCGGGACTTGCTCGCACGTCTCCGTTTCGCGATCTTGCCAGGCGGTGTCCGCCGCGTGGATCCAGAGCACGAGGTCTGCCAGCCGTGCGGCACGCTCGGTCGCGACGTGCGTGGCCAGTTCCAGATCGTCCGCCGTCCCGCCGAGACCGGCGCAGTCCTGTAGAACGACGGGGAGATCGTCGAGTGTGGTCTCGGCCGAGAGGACATCGCGCGTTGTGCCGAGCACGGGGGACACGAGGGCGCGGTCGAAACCCACCAATTCGTTGAACAGCGTGCTTTTGCCGGCGTTCGGCAGGCCGACGAGAGCGATGTGTGGCTTGCCGGCGCGGTGCTCGTCCGCTGGTTCGGCTGAGAGATCGTCCAGGTCGTCGATCACCTGGTCGATCGTTTGTACGGCGTCCATCGGGGTGACGAAGTGGACGTCCTCTTCGTCGACGAAATCAATGCCCGCTTCTATCCGCGCCAGAAGATCCATCAGCCGCTCAAGAACTCGATCGAGCCGCTGCCCGCGCGAGTCTCGTGCCCGGCGAGCGGTCGAACGGGCGGCGGCCTT
>Ga0272441_10015949_pt1 | contig 10455 bp, 8 predicted proteins | sample SSMProp6N_FD_193582 | JGI IMG/M metagenome (GOLD analysis project Ga0272441, IMG submission 193582) | Marine sediment archaeal communities from Little Sippewissett salt marsh, Falmouth, MA, United States - SSM-Prop-6N | ecosystem: Environmental > Aquatic > Marine > Wetlands > Sediment ... | reverse complement strand
TCGCAGGAACTGCTGCAGGGAAAGAAGTACACCCCCATAGAGAAGAGAGACTGGGTGAAGGAAGTTGTGCGGCTGTTCCTTCGGGGAGTCGAGGGCTCAGGGCAGGGCAGCAAGACCGGTACTGACGGCATGGACACCAACTGAAGGGACACCAGCATGGAGAGACTTTCAAACTTCATCTTCGACAGAAGCAAGCTCATCCTTGCGTTTGTGGCTCTGATGAACATCGCAGCCCTCGTGTCCCTGACCCGATTCGCAATCGACTCGGAGGTCACCGGCTTCTTTGGAGAGGACAACGAGGTCTATAACGAGTACCTGGCACTGACCGAGAAGTATGACGTCTCGGAGTCGGTCGCAATTCTCATCGAGGACGATGATTCGCTTCTCACCGAGCAGAACATGCTCACGGTCTACCAACTGAGGCAAGCAACAGAGGCTGTAGCCGGAGTCAGCGAGGTGCAGACTTTCCTGCCGGAGGAGCTACCTGTAGGGAGTCGCTCGCTGGAAATAGACGACCGCTTCATCAGCTTCCACTACGATGAGGTCGAGGACTACACGCGAAACGAGTACACGCCTGCGGATGAGTTCCTCTCGAATGACGAGAGCACGGGCATCATCGCGCTGACGCTGGACCACGATGCCGACGGTGATGCCATCGTGGACGACCTCAAGCCGCTGATTGAACGATACGAGAACGTTGAGCTTTCACTAGCTGGCGACTCGGTCATCGGTGACACTCTGGAGTGGTACCTGCAACGGATACTGCTACTCCTACCGCCAACCGCTGCCGGCCTTGTACTGCTCACCTTCTACTCCATCTTGCGGAGTCGACGCCTCACCATCCTCTCCATGGTTCCGGCGGGTCTGGGTGCCCTGTGGACTGTCGGAACCATCTTCCTGCAGGGCGAGGCAGTCAACCTTGTCACCGCACTCAGCCCTGTGTTCATCATCGTGATGGGTTCTGCAGACGGGCTGCACTACACAGCCCATCTACTAGAGAACGTGAACCTGTACAAGGACCGCCGCAAGCTGACACTCGAGACCATGCGCATGGTGTTCAAGCCTATCGTGCTGACATCACTGACGACAATGGCGGGATTCGGCTCGCTCGCGTGGTCCGACCTGGAGCCAATCCGCCAGATGGGCATCTACATACCCATCGGAATCGGCTACGCCTGCTTTCTCTCGGTTGTGTTCCTGCCAGCCTTGCTGACTCGCATCTCTCTCCCCGCAGAAGGGCTGCAACAGCAGGATGGCATCATCGAGTTTTTCGTGAATCTGCGCAACCACAGGCGGGCAATCCTGGTGGGAGTGGCACTCGTGCTACTGGTTGCGGGCATCAACCTCCCCGGGCTGAAGGTCGTCTCTGACCCTCTTTTGTTCTTCAAGCCGGGCTCGGACATCAGGGAGACGTTCGGGACGGTGGAGGACGAGTTCGGTGGAGCGCTGGTCATCATCGGCGACATCGAGGCCACGGACGGACTCGACACACTTCGCGACGCCGACTACGCCGAGACGATTCTTGATATTGAAAGAGACCTCGAGCGCGTACCCGGCATCCTGACCGTGAGTTCCTTGTTCGACGTGGTCCAGAGCAGCTACTCGGCGGCAACCGGCAAGGCGGACTACCCGGAGAGCCCCAGCGCGGTGAACCTCATACTGCACAGGATGGATGAAGAGGACCTCGATGACTGGTACCGCAACGACGGAATAAGGCTGGTCGCACGAACGAACGACCTGACAGTGGAGGATGCCGCCCTTCTACGCGAGTTCGTGGACGATCACCCCGAACTGCGGACGCTCAACGGCACCCCGATACTCTATGACGAGTTGAGCAGACTCACTGTCAAGAGCCAGGTGCAGAGTCTCGGGCTTGCGCTTGTGCTCGTATTCGTCATGCTGTTAGTCGTGTTCAAGTCGTTCAGGGCGGCCATCATCGGACTACTGCCCATCGTCATCACGGTGTTCGGTATAATGGGATGCCTATCCATCACCGGGTACCACCTGAACATGGTCACCGCTACGTTGTCGGCGGTTGCCGTGGGAGTTGGCGTCGACTACGCCATCCACCTCATCTCCGGAATACAGTATTTCCGTGCCCAGGGCCTGGAACTGGACATCGCGCTGGAATCAGCCTTGAGAACCGTTTCGCGCCCGGTCATGGCAAGTGCCTTCGGCCTCTCCATCGGCATGTCGGTGATGTTCCTGTCGCCCCTCTATGTCCACATGCAGGTGGCCACAATCATGTGGGTGTCGATGATGATCTCTTCGTTCGGTGCCCTGGCCTTGATACCGCTGTTCTACCGCAACGGGCACAAGCCCGCGACAGGGGACCGTCACGGCATAGCGTAGCGGGAAGGCCGCCAATACGTCAGGAGAGGGGATTCGGGGGGCGCTGCGCTAGAGAATCTCGTACGTCTGAATCTCAGCGCCGGCGGGTCCGGGAGGGTCCGGACAGTCCGGAGGCGCCGGGTTCACACCGTCCCAGTTCGTGTCTATGACGCCATGGGTGGACTTGTTGTGGAACGTGGTACTCAGGGACACGCCGGAGGCAATGTAGATATCTCCCACTACGTCCTTGTTCCCGAGCCAGACCTCGACGCTTGCGCTATCGCCGGTAGTCATGACGAAGATGTCGCCGGCGTGCGCCTGCCCCTGGAACTCGATGACTGCCGACTCGCCGTCGTCAAGTTGCAGGTAGAGGCTGCCAATCAGGTCGGAATGGGCCTTCATCGTCACGTCGCTCCCGGCGCATGCATCGCCAGTTACCGTCGTATGCGCGTGCTGGACATAGGCACCACTCACCGACAGACTTCCGTTGATGTCTGACTGTGCGTTGAGCGTCAAGTCGCCTGTGACGATTACGTCGCCGTTTATCTGCTGGTGCGATTGCAGGGTATCATCGCCATCGATGTACACGTCACCATCGTAGACGCCGTCAGGAGGAAGGTCATCGAAGCTGCCGAGCGCGGCAGGAGCAACCCAGACCTGTGATAACACAGTAGTCGTCCCGTTGGGACCGGTGGCCACCGAATCGACGCGGTAGTAGTCAGTGCCGAGCGAAGGTATTGGAGCCACCGACACCTCCACCGTACAGCCATTCAAGCTGTATCCGACGCGGGAGCCAGTCCCCGTAGCCTCATCCCAATCCCAGTTAGTATTGTCCTCGTGACCGGCTACAAGCCAGAGCAATGCCTCTTCGAGACCCGCATCGGCAGCGTAGAGTTCCTCGGCCTGCTCTTCGGTCGCACCTTCCCCCATGGTCGCGGCGTAGGCATGGCCAAGCGTGGGGGCGATCGCAATCATGCCGAAAGCAAGCACAGCGAGCAACAGCGGCAGAATCATGCCGCTCTGGCTCTCAATGACGCGATGGGCAGCTCTCGAAATATGCATGTCCAAGACCTCGTCGTTCGGCTATGTCAAGAGTAGGCAGCATACAGGCGGGGCGCAATGTGACCTCAAAGCTGAGGTGCAAACGCGATAGTCGTGGCATTTCCTCGGCATTAGTACAGCGGTGGGGTGGGAGGACTTTTGGATGGCATGTGTTCCGTGGGCGCATCAGTCGCTCCTGGAGATATGCTGTGCCGGGGAACCGCGCATGGCCCCTGGGGAGGGGCGAAAGCGCCAGAACCTCGACAGGACAGCCCGGCCTACAGAATCTCGTAGGTCTGAATTTCAGCGCCGGCTGGGCCCGGAAGGTCGGGACAATCCGGAGGGGGAGGATTCTCTCCATCCCAGTTCAAGTCGATGGGACCATGGGTCGACTTCTTATGGAACGTCGTGCTGAGCGACACCTCCGGGGTCACGTAGATATCGCCGACCACGTCCTTGTTGCCAAGCCACAGGTCAACGCTTGCGCTGCTGCCGGTCGTCGTGATGAAGATGTCTCCGGAATGAGCCTGCCCCTGGAACTGGATGGTTGCGGACTCCCCATCATCAAGCTCCAGATAGATGGCTCCGGTCAGGTCTGAGTGCGCCTTCATTGTGACATTGCCGCCCGCACAGACATCCCCCGTAACGTGGGTGTGGGCATGCTGAACATAGTCGCCAGCGACCGACACACTGCCGTCAATTCCGGTCTGCGCGTTGAGAGTCAGGTCTCCCGTAACAATGACGTTGCCGTTGACCTGCTGGTGCGCCTTGAGTCTGTCGTCTCCGTCGATATAGACGTCGCCATCGTACGTGCCGGAGGGACCGATGTCGTCAAAGCTGCTCAAAGCACCGGGAGCAACCCAGACCTGGGACAGCACCGTTGTGGTGCCCCTTGGACCTGTCGCCACGGAATCGACCCTGTAGTAGTGCGTTCCGAGCGACGGGATAGGTGAGACGGTGACATCAACGGACGCGTCATTCATCATGTATGCGGTGCGGCTGCCGACACTCGTATCATCGTCCCAGGTCCAGTTCGAGTTGGTCTCGTGTCCGTCGATGAGCCAACGAAGCGCCTCTTCCAACCCTGCGTCTGCAGCGTATAGCTCTTCCGAACGCTCCTCAGTGACTGATTCAGTCAAACTGGACGTGTAGGCGTGACCCAAAGTGGGAGTGATCGCCAGCATACCCAGGGCCAACAGCACCAGGATCAGGGGCAGGATCAGGCCATCTTCTCGATGTAGGAATTGTCTTACAAGAAGCCTGCCGCGCATCTCACACCGCCTGTAGGTATAGATGCTTTCCAGATTAGCATCTGGCGTAAAAATGACAACGGCGAGCCAAAGCTACGCCACAAACACGATGGTCATGGATGGAGGCCCGCATTGGTCGGGGATGACCCCGGTACGGCGACCTATTGACCAGAAGGAGTCGCGTCTGGCTTGTCTCAACACTGCGGACGCCGCAGAGGAGACCGTTCCAGCAGGCGTGTGTGCGGCAGCGCAGCCTTCAGGAGTATCATTGCTAACGCAGATGCCACCCCGTCTTCGCCGTCCAAGTTGTCGCGTTGACCGCGTCTGTTCGTCCAGTCGTCCCCGTACTGCTTCGGAAGACTTCATAGACCGCGTCACCGCCCCATCCCCAACCACTCAGCACATCACACAACGGAGCGCAACGCGATGACGGCATATCAAGGGCGTTGCCGGATTGCACGCCAAGAGTCGGGATGCGCCTCCTGTTGGCTCCACTTGTTGAGTCTCTGCCACACCCGTGGGTGCCACGCATGAGACTCCGCCGACCCGACCCCAACGGATGGCTGCTTGTGGCTGCGTGCTTCGTTGTCACTCTGTGTATCGGCGAGGTGATGTGGTCATTCGGCGTGTTCTTCAAGGCCATCGAGTCCGAATTCGGTTGGAGTCGCGGTCTCACGTCCTCAAGCTACACGGCGTTGAGCCTCGCGGCGGGCGTATCCTCGATAGTGGCAGGCAGGCTATCCGACAGGTACGCACCTCGACGGGTGCTCCTGGGAGCTGCGGTGATTGCGGGACCCGCAATCGCATCCTGCAGCCAGGTCTCCACGCTGCCGCAATTGCAGGTCCTCCTGGTACTGGCGGGAATCGGCACCGGCGCGACAATGTCGGTGCCGGTGTCAACGGTACAGCGCTACTTTCGGAATCGTGCACGAAGCAGCATCGCCCTTGGCATGGTGGCATCCGGCATCGGCCTGGGAGCACTTCTGTTCGCACCTCTATTGAACAGCGTGATTCACACCGCTGGATGGAGGACCGCCTTCGTCGCTGCGGGCCTCATCTTCTTCATCCTGGTTGGCGGCGCCGCGCTGGCAATCAGGCCAAGCGGCACAATGACGCAGAAGGCTGATGCCACCCAACGGAATCCACAGATCTCCGTACGTCGTCTCATAGCCACACCTCAGTTCCTGGGCATTGCACTCATGATGATGGCGGCAGTATTCGCGTTCCAGACGCTCACCGTGCATCTTGTGCCGTACGCCACCGATAGGGGCATCACGACTCACGCCGCAGCCACCGCCCTGGGCTTGATAGGCGGCTTCTCCGTGCCCGGAAGGCTCGTGTCGGGATTCGTTTCAGCCAGAATCGGGTGGGCCAGAACGCTGGCCGTGTCACTGGCGGCATGCGGCCTGACGGTCATCACATTGCCGGCCGTCAGCACCGAGTGGATGCTATACGTCTTTGTCCTCGTCTACGGGTTCAGCCATGGTGTACGCGCTGTGGGCATCTTCGGTATCGTTGGCCGAGTCTTCGGAGGGCAGGCGCTCGGAGAGTTGACCGGCATCGTTCTGGCATGCGGAGCCATCGTGGGCGCAACCGGACCGATTGTCGCCGGCCGTGTCTTCGACGTATCCGGCAGCTACTCGACAACGTTCGTTGTCATCGGTCTGCTGCTGGCATTCAGTGGACTTGTGCCGCTCGCACTTCGGCTTGGAAGCCACAAGACCGACACCGCACAGGGCTCCACAGGTCAAGACAGGTAGCTGCAACGCTCTCGTCGCCGGTCCCGCTTTGGTCAGCTTCGCACGACAACTTTGCCCTGCACTATCTTCTTCGCGGGGCGTCCGCGCACCATCGCATCACGCGCGAACTGTTGTCCGCATGAGGGGCAGGTGAGAGAGCCTGACGTGTAGTCCTTGAGAATGCGTTCTGTGTAGCACTTCACCAGGAGGCCCGGGCCTGCCTTCCAGTAGTGGTACAGCAGTGCGTTGCACTGTGCGCAGTATACGTCGATGGCACGACCCTTACCGGTCACAAAGGCATTCTACCGCACCGTTCATCAGATGCCAGCCAGCACCAGGCCGCACTACTCGTCGAGTCCGGGGATATGGCCAAGGCGATCATGCGTATATGGCTCGTCCACTCGTATGCCCGCAAGCCGTTTGGCGATGTTCTTCGCCTGCTGCACGTTGTAGGCCCCCATGATGGCTATCTGCTCCATACGCGGAGAGCCTCCGCCATGGACACCGGCGTACTGCATCACACCTGCATACTCGGAGCACGACCATTCCTGCACCCAGCGAAACGCCTTGTGCTGATCATCGACAGGCACGTCGGGGTTGCGCTCCATGTACTTGCGCAGATACCGACCCGTCTCGGGGTCGTCCCAGTCGCCCTCGCGAGGCAACGTCGCCGGCATGCCGCCCGCGATATCTGCCAGTGCGTCATACTCGTGATAGATGTTCAGACCTGCATGTCTGCGGCTGGTGTTGCAGTACGTGACGTCAGGAATGAACGTGCCCGACGCCGACGGTGTTGCATTGATGCCTGCAGCGATACCGCCGCCGTAGCACAACTCGGAGGTGCAGATGAGTTCAGTCAGCCGTTCGGACACGTGAGGCTTTCCCTCGATTCCGTTGCACTCCGCCATGAGCGCACACGCACCCGTGAAGATGTCCGTGAACGCGGGTTTGCATCCGGTGTAGCTATGGCGATGGTAGAGAGCAAACAGGAGGGCAAGCCGGCCACCGAACTCGCTCTCGCCATTGAGGAACACCCTCTCCCACGGCACGAACACGTTGTCGAACACGGTGAAGGAATCAACCGTGCCATACGGGCCGGGCGCGCCGAGGTTGCGGTCCCTGTTGAACCTTGTCGCGCTGACAATCAGCTTGACTCCGTCATCGTCGGCAGGGACGGCACAGGAAACGGCCCAGGGCTTCTCGTCCTTCGTGAGTTGACGCGTCGGAATGACCATCAGGTATTCGGTGCAGGGCGCAACGGTGTTATGTATCTTGGCGCCATTGATAACGATGCCGTCGGGCCTCTCTTCAACGACGCGCAGGTAGAGGTCAGGGTCGTTCTGTTCATGTGGCCGCCATGGCCGGTTGCCCTTGACGTCTGTCTGCGCGCAGCAGGCCGAGCGGTCATTCGCCTGGAAGTCGCGCAGCCAGTTCTCAAAGTTCTTGTGGTACTGAGTGCCATATTTCTGGTCGACTTCATAGCTGACAACGGAGTTCGCGTTGACTGCATCGATGCCCATACATCGATTGATGCACCCACCCACCTGGTGGCAATAGAGCCGGGTCATCTTCTGCTTGGCCAGGAGGTCGGTGACGCTGCGGTGGATATTGCAGAAGCGATTGATACGCTCCCCCGTCAGATGCGAGGTGGCGGTGAGCACCGCTGCAAACTCCTTGAAGGCAGGGTCCTGCGGCAGGTCGTACGTCCTGGCGATAGCATTGACGCCGCCCTCAAGTCGTGGATCATCGCGTCCAACAAGCTGTCCGTCGATGTAGATATTCCGGCGCATCCTGGCGAGGCGTTCACGGTACTCGGTTGAAGTAATCATCGCGTCCTTCCTTCCTTGAACCGGCTATCAAGAAGCCGGGTTCTCGTACTCCGTGCTCTAGCTGGAGCTCTGCTCCCGAAGCTGGCGTTTCAGCATCTTGCCTGTGGCCGTCTTGGGGATGTCATCGACAATTTCCACCTGGCGCGGGTACTTGTAGGCAGCCATTCGTTCCTTGCAGAACTCGATGAACTCGCCGGGAGTCTCAGTCTCGTGTCCATGTTTGAGTGTGACGTACGCCTTAACCGTCTCTCCACGATAGTCATCCGGCACGCCGATGACGCACGCGCTGGCCACAGCCGGATGCTGGTAGAGCACGTCTTCGACCTCTCTGGGCCAGACCTTGAAGCCTGACACGTTGATGAGGTCCTTCTTGCGGTCGACAAGGAAGAACCACCCTTCGGGTGTCATCTTGCCCACGTCGCCCGTGAAGAGCCAGCCATCGCGAATGGCATGCGCCGTCTCATCCGGCCGCTGCCAGTAGCCCGGCACTATGTTCGGCCCCTTGATGGCTATCTCGCCAAGCTCCCCGACCGGGAGGTCTTCGCCAGTGGTGATGTCGACTATCTTCGCCTCGGAACCGGGTGGAGGAAACCCGACAGCCAACGCACCCGTATCCGGATCGACAGGACCACGAAGACCCAGGGGCGTCAGGATGCCCGGCGAGGTAGTCTCCGTCAGACCATACGTGTTGTGCATGTAGTTGCCGGTGACGGCTTCGTAGTCGCCGGCAACGCTGGGTGAGACCGGGGCCCCACCACTGAGCGTCTTCACAAGAGAGCTGAGGTCGCGCTTGCGGACGTCAGGGTGATTCAGCAGGGCGATGTAGGCAGTCAGCGGTCCATTCGTGTATGTCACGCGCCACTTCTCGACAAGACGCATGATTTCTGCTGCATCGAAACGGAAGCAGCAAACGACGGGTGCACCAACAAGAGTCGCAGCAGCAAAGAGGCAGCTGGAACCGGTCACATGGATGAATGGGGCCAGGGCCAGTACCGCATCGTCAGGAGTCAGGCGATAGGCGGTCGCGTATACCGAGCAGGAGTACGCGAGATTGGCGTGCGTGTTCATCGCACCCTTCGGCGGACCGGTAGTACCGGATGTGTACGTTATGTAGGCGATATCATCGGGACCGGGGTCGGAGTCGGGTGGGGCCTCACCGTCATACTGTCGCAGTATGGCCGCGAGGTCTCGGGCGCCATCAACGGCAACCCTGTGGCATCCACCAAGAGGCTCCGGCAGCGCCCCTGCATCGACATAGTCCAGCTCGGACGCCGTGATGAGTGTCTGAACATCCGAGCCGGCGATGGCCTTCTTCGCCTCCTCCCCACACGCCTCCATCGTCACAAAGCCGCGCGCCCCTGAGTCCCTGCAATAGAAGGACAACTCGCGCTCTCTGTACATGGGGTTCAGCGGCACAACCGCCGCGCCGGCCTTCCAGGCGGCAAACACCGAGATGGGAAACGCCGGGATGTTCTGCAACTGGACCATTATGCGGTCGCCGGGACGGATACCCGACTCGACGAATGCCGCCGCCAGGGCATCAGAGGCACGGTCGACCTCTCCAAAGGTCAGCGTGCCATCGAAATAGTGAATCGCGGGTCGCTCAGGACCTCGAGCGAGAGTGTTCCTCAAAGCAGCCAGTCCGGTGGGCTGCCATGCCTCACACTCATGTGGGTAGCCTTTGGGATGCAGATTGAACCAGGGATGACGAACAAGGTTGTCTGCCACAGTGCACCTTTCACCGGCGGCGCCCAGCCGCGCGTATCGAGTTGCGCGATTGTAGCATCTCGGAATCGCCCCCTCGCTCGATTCGCGCGTCGGCAGTTGTTCGTAGTAGCATGGGACTCAGGAGGCACTTGATGCGCTACTGGGTACTTGAGAACGCGGCCAATGACTACGTGCAGATTCACAGGGCGGAGTGTGAGCGCTGCATGGACGGCACGAAGCCGCAGCCCGGCGAGTGGACAGGATTCGAGGACTATAAGTCGGCCATGGAGCACGCTTCGCGCACAGGCAGACCGGTCCTCCAGTGCAACATCTGCCATCCCGAACGGTTCGCCTGAACCGGCATCCGGACAAGGTGCACCATGGCTGTTGCCAGGATGATAGTGGCCCTGGTGGTCCTTCCCTGCCTGCTCGTTGGTTGCGCTACGGACGGCAACCAACTGGACGGGACGGAATGGGTGCTCGTCGAAATGGGGCCGCCGGAGTATCCCAACCCCATCCCACCCGACAAAGAAGTCACACTGGAGTTCGTATCCGGTG
>Ga0272441_10015948_pt1 | contig 10456 bp, 10 predicted proteins | sample SSMProp6N_FD_193582 | JGI IMG/M metagenome (GOLD analysis project Ga0272441, IMG submission 193582) | Marine sediment archaeal communities from Little Sippewissett salt marsh, Falmouth, MA, United States - SSM-Prop-6N | ecosystem: Environmental > Aquatic > Marine > Wetlands > Sediment ... | reverse complement strand
TATGTTTTGATTTGATTTGATTAAGTCGTATTTCTTTGGCTTTGTTAAATTTCACAATTCTCGCAGCTGTACATTTCTTAGGATTACAAGTATGAAAGTTACAGATAAAGACATTTATTGAAGAGGAGGAATCTTTATTCATCTCTTACATCACCGATATAGAAGGGGGTTTGGCGACCCCGACGAGATTCGAACTCGCGACCGTCTGCTTAGGAGGCAGACGCTCTATCCTGCTGAGCTACGGGGTCATAATTTACTTAAAGTGTTTTCTTTTGAATACTTCTTTATAAGTTTCTATAAGTAACTTCCTATCAAAAATACATTTAACCCTTTCAAGTAGCAAAGGGGTCATATTCTGCCACTTTAATCTTTAAGTTCTCAATCTTTTTTGAAATACGTTGAATATCCTCTTTCATCTTTAATTCTTTGAATAATTCTAATGCATCTTCAAATGATCTTAAGCCAGATTGCAGATCATCAGGTGTATCTTTTTTGATACTCTTTTCAGCAGAACTCACGTGATGATTCGCGATTCTGATTTTTAATGCTTTAGCTTCTTTTATGTCACCTTTTATTATGGAACAGTTTAAGGCATCCATCAAGTAATTTGCCTTTATTTTGTTATCCTTCTCAGTTTCTGCAAGTGTTTGGAATATTTTTTTAGCATCAGTTAACTTGTTTGTTGCTTCAGTTTTATCTTGTAACATCAAGCACTCTCCAGCGAGTAACAAAGCTTTTGCTTTTTCAATAGGTTTCTTTGTTTTCGAAACATATCCATCAATAATCTTGGAACAGAAACTATATGCCAGATTACCTATATCACGGAAAATAACAGCTCTGTTCATTTCGTTTTTACCTTTTCTCCAACAATCAGCTGCTCGATATGCAAAATATATTGCTTCTTCTTCTTCATCGTTTTGAATTGCAAGGGTTATTAAATGTTCAAAGGTTCTTGCGGCATCTTTGAACCTATCTGCTTGATAATTTGCATTTGCTTCTTCGATAAGAATATTCATTTTATTTTCTGTTTCTGACATATATTTCCAATAATAATGAAATATCATTAATTCTTATTTCTTTTGGAAGTTGTAGAGATTATTGAATAACTGAGAACCGATTACTTTTTTAATAAATTTATACTTTAATGAACTGCTAATTAATATTAGGTGGATTCTATATGAAAACTCTTTCAGAAATTGTAAAATTCCAAACGGAGGGGGAGATAACTATAGTCGACCTAACGTGTGAATTTGAGAATCTAGTGGAAAAATCTGGTGTTAAGAATGGCATTCTTTCTGCTAATGTTATAGGTTCAACTGGAGCTTTAACTACTATTGAATATGAATCAAGAGTTTTAGAGGATTTCCGAGCTATTCTCCATAAATTAGTTCCTAAAGGAGCTGGCTATAAGCATGATACGATAGATTCTAATGCCCATTCACACCTTAGGGCTTCCTTAATTGGTCCTAGCATATCAATTTCTATTTCTGAAGGAAAACTTCAATTGGGAACTTGGCAACAGCCTGTGTTCATATGTCTTGATGTTAGACCAAGATCACGTAGAGTTTGTGTAACAATTATGGGAGAGGAATAATATTTCAGGCGAATATATAGTCTTCAGATGTTCCAGAATTGAGTGTAGCAGGTTCACTTACTGTAAATTTAATCAAAAGACAAAAAAATGCCCTTATTGTGGTAGAACAATAGATTTGAGCAAAGTGCAAAAAATCTATGTCAATACAAATCCTCAAGCTAGAAAACTCGTTCAAGAGTTCAACAAGAATCTTGGAAAACTCAAAGAACCTTCATGGTATAAGGGAGAAGAATGATTAACGAATCATAATCTCCAGATAGTTCAGAAATGTCAAAACGTTTTTTTACTAACATTCTTTATGATAGTTAATGGTATTTTCCAAAGAAACAATAGAATTACTAAGCGATTCACCTTTCAAACAGTTTGTACTGATGGAACTAGAAAGAGAAAGAATTTATCACTCTTTTGTCCAAATAGATGATTTAGATGAATTAAGTGAGGTTTGGTTGGGATTCTCAAAATTCTGTGCTGAATCTCTAAACAATGTTTCTTCTTTAGCTCATCTGCTCTACAGTAGATTCCTGGATGAATGGACACGTGATAAATCACAAATTGATTCAGATTCTGAAAGACGGCAAACACTGACTTCAAAGTTAGAGGATTTACAAGAGTTTCAAATGGAATTAGCAAATTTGATGGTAATATATTCTGATATTGTAAACACGGGAATCTTTGACACACAACCATCAAAAGACTATTGCACATCCTATATTGAAGGATATAGAATCCTTAATTCTATTTCACAAACATATTTTGATTCCACGCAACCTAGAGCTTCTAGTATTGAAGAGGTCATGTTAACCTTCTTATTGTTAAACCAGAAAAACCAAATTATACAACTACTAGAAGAATCTCCTGATCATATAAATAAAGCAACACTATATGAAGAAAAGGGTTCATATGAACTAGTTTTAGCAGAATTTGATGTATCATTTACAGCACAGTTTCTTAAAAGACTAGGTAAAGACTGGTGGTGGATAGATCCTATAGCAACTCATTTTGCATATGAGCGAAGTTTATCACATTTGGAAAAAGCATTAAAATATTTTAATGAACTTGAAGAAGATCCTGAACTCAAAAGCAAGCAAATTGAAAATAGTCATCTTCAATTAAATTTAGCGTTAAGGAATAAGGAACTCATAGGTCATTATCTCAGATTAAGTTTTGAAGCAGCAAAAAGCGATAGTTTCATAGCAAGTGTACAATTCCTCAATCTAGTCTTAGGTTTGGAACAAGAAGCTCTAAAGGTTATTGCATCAGTTTCAGATTTAGATGAGCGAAATTTAAAGTTAAAAGAGGAAATTACTAAGGATGAGATAGTCCATGTCTTTTTCCACGGTATTGCAGAACTTGCAGCAAAAACCTCTCAACTTAATGCTATTATTTCAAAGGGTTCTAAAAAAGAAATTCAGAAAATCATTAAGGAGGTAGAAACTATTGTTAATAAACCAGGATTGAAGGTTAACATCAATTATGTAAGCAGTCTACCTTATGTTTATCTGAATTTTGTTCAAGAATTAAAAATTGCATCTTTAGAGAATCTTCCCATAGAAAAAGCAATAAACAAGGCAGAACAGAACCTTATTAGATTCATTGAGAGCTTAGAATATGCAATAAAGGACATCTCAGATCAATTAATGGAGTTGGAAAAAAGGGGAGAAAAAATCAAACCTGAAACTATAGAGCCATTACTAGAGAGCATATCAAACATTAAACTATCAGCTTATTTCTTACCAAAATCTGAGAGTAAAGTTTACATAATTAAGGATATAGAATGTTTAGAATTTATTGCTAATTCTATAAATCTAGAAAACAGTCTTACAGAGAAGGAATCAAATGAAGTTCTTGATATCATATATCATGCAAAAGCACATTATTATTCCACAAAGGCTCTTGAAATATCCCAACTAAGTGACAAATCACGAATAGAAAAACAGTGGGTAGAACACAGATATAGTCAGACATTTATCCAAGGAGAAGATGTAGAGCTTAGACTATTTGAACTCACTAGACAATTTCTCTTTCTAAATACTGTAATAGATTTAATAGCAAAAAGCTATAAAATTGCTGTCACTAAGAAAGAAACTACAAAAGATAATTACCAACTAATAATTAATCATAACTTCAACCAATTTAACTTATTCAATGCGATTAATGTGAGAATAAGTGAAGACTGTGGTGAGTTACTCCAACACAAAAATATGTTTGAGATGAAGGACTCTAACATAAATTGGAATGCAATTGAGATTAAGAAGATTTTATCTGAAGCTTTAACTAACTTCTTAGAAGCAACAAAAATAGCAATTTTAGGTATTGGTGCTGATACAAACAAGGATAATTACAAAGCAGCGTCTTTCTTCGTTGAAGCTTCCAAACAAGCAAACAAAGCAAGTGAAAAACTTCAGACAATCGCTCAATATGATTCAACTTTCGGACAAATTTCCAAATCAGCATATGAATATGGTTTATTGTTGATGGAAATGGAGAGAAAAACTAGAGATAATAAAAAATTACAGAAACTCCCGATAGACGAATTATTTAACATACTAAAGCAACTTACGTTCTTATCTTAGAGATGTTCAGTTAACCTTTTTAAAGTACTAGACTGAACCTTCCTCAATGAATAAGAATTCTCTTAAGGCAGACATTCCTGAAGATATTACGGAAGCTTTTAATGAAATCCAGCCTTCTAGAGGAGAGCCTAATTCTGAGTATGATCAGTATTTTGTTACATTAAATACAAGTTATAGACGAATAGCACTTGTAAATTCAGAGGATTATGAAAAAAAGAGAATAGTTTTTCTAGGAGACATGGACCTTTCTGCATTATCTCTGGGAAAAGTTGCTAAACCAAGGGATTTAGCTGTTATAGATATTGATAGAAGAATTCCTGAGATAGTTTTCAAATTAAAGTTCGATTATAAGATTCGTTCAATAAGATTCATCAATCATGACATAAGAATAAGAATGCTTGCAATAATGAAGAATCAGTTTGATTATGTTTTTCTTGAACCTCCTTTTACAAAGGAAGGATTAGAGGTAGGATTATCAAGAGCTGTACAATGTGCAACTAAGAATTTACCATCTAAAATATTTCTTTCATTTGATGAAGGCAGAGAAAAAACGGGATGGATTGAAGAAATGGCTGAAATAATGAACTTAGAAATTGAAGATATTCTTATAGATTATAATGAATATGAATATCCGACTCCATTTAATAAGAAGACATCAAATTTATACATATTCAAGGTAAAAAATAACTCTAAAGAAACTATTGCTAATCATTATTTTGGTCCAACTTACTTCAGAGAAAGTACAGAACTTGAAAAATCATTCAAATGCAAATGTGGTATTATTTATAGTGTAGGAGAGACTGGAGAGTTCAAATCTCTTGAAGCACTTGAAGAAAACAAATGTCCCAAATGTGGATATAGTGGGCCATTTTTGTACAACTCAAGTGTTCTTATGGAATAACATAAGATAAATAACTATAAACGTTTAATAGTGAGCATATGGTAGAACCTTCGAAGAAAGTTACTGTTTGTGGTTTATGTGGTGAAGAAATAGAATTAAACACTCAAATACTCATTAACGGTTGTCCTTTCTGTGGATCCTTCAAATTTCGTACATTTAGAAAGGATGAAAATTTAGATGTCGAAGAAAGAGAACTTGAAATGATTGTAGAAAAGGAAATCGATCAAACAAAAATACAAGAGGGAGTTGAAACTATTCGCTTAACAAGTGATGGTGTTTTTGAGGTAGATGTGGAAAAATTGCTTGCTGAAACTGATGACCAGAATCCAATTATTGGCAGAGACAAAGATGGTTCTTATTTCATAAAATTTCAAAAAAAAGAAGAAGATAGCTAATATTCTCTCAACAAGTCACTTTTCAAAAGATTTTAAACCAATTGAAAGTTAGTGAGTGCGAGGTAACTTCCTTGTCTAGCGAAGAACAGCAACAAAAATGGGAACGATATAAAAGCGGGACCGAAGATATTTTTAAATTTAGAGAGTTCAAAATCACCAAAACTGAAGATAATGATGACTATATTGACATTTATGCTGAAAAAAAGCAAGAAGATGGTGATAAAATAAAAGCTATAGCTAGATTCCCTAAGAACCCACAAATAGGAGTTAAAACAATACGTACTTTAGGGAAGCTCCAAGAAGAAGAAGATCTAGATGAAGCCCTTTTGATTGCAGAATCAGCTTTAACTCACTATGCTAAGAAAGAATCAGTTAAACTCGGAATTGAAATAATCAGTAGTAGCAATCCTCTTTTCAATATCTTTGAACATGAATTGGTTCCTCAACATATCAAACTAAAAGCAAAAGAAGTCAAGAGTTTTCTATCAAAATATCAAATAGAAAAACATCAGATACCAAAAATACTGGAAACAGATCCAGCAGTTAAAGCAATACAAGCTAAAGCAGGAGATGTAGTTAAAATCATTCGTAATCCAGAGATGGGAGAAGAAGGAGCTTATTATAGGGTTATAATTAAATCATCGTCAAGATTGAGATTAACAGATCATAAAGCTACAGCAAAGAAAGCAGTAACTAAAAAGAAGACTAAAATTAAACCAAAAGAAACAGCTAAACCAAAAGAAACAGCTAAACCAAAAGAAACAGCTAAACCAAAAGAAACAGCTAAACCAAAGGAAACAGCTAAACCAAAGGAAACAGCTAAACCAAAGGAAACAGCTAAATCTAAAACACCTAAAACAGATATCTCTGAAATAAATGGTATAGGTTCTAAAACTGCTGAACTACTTAAGAAAAATAAATTCGATACTGTAAAGAAATTGGCAACTGCTAAGCAAGAAGATATTGAAGCAATTCCAGGTATTGGAGAATCTACTGCAAAAAGTATCATAAAAGAGGCTAAGAAGTTATCAAAAAAATAGCATTAGTTTAAAGATGAGGGTTCAATATGATAACTTTCCTATCAGGAGGAACAGGAACCCCTAAATTAATACAAGGTTTTAGACACATACTTCAGGATAGTCAAATATCTATAATTGCTAATTCTGCAGATGATATAGAGATATATGGATTATATGTATCTCCTGATATAGACACTATTATTTACCTTTTCTCCAATCATCTAGATACAGAAAAATACTGGGGTGTTTTAGATGATTCATATAATACTCTAGAATATCTAAAGTTATTAGGATATGAAACCTGGTTTAAAATTGGAGACAAGGATTTTGCAACTCATTTATTTAGAAAAGAACAGATTATGAAGGGGAAAAAACCATCAGAAATCATAGATTTGATCTGTCACAAACTAGAAGTTAAATCAAAAATTTTTCCAAGTTCAGATACGCATATTGAAACGAGAATAAAAACTCATAAGGGAGAGGATATTCATTTCCAAGAATTTTGGGTGAGAGAAAAGGGAGAGATTGATATCGAAGAAATATATGTAGAAAATATCAAAAATGCACAAACACCGAGAAGTGCTTTGGATGTAATAGATGAGAATAAAATCACAATAATTGGACCAAGTAATCCAGTAACTAGTATAAGACCAATAATAAATATCAAAGAAATAGAAGCTAAATTAGCAAAAAATAAAGAAAAATCAATTGCAATCAGTCCAATTATTGGAGGTGCCCCGATTAGTGGTCCTACTGCTAAACTCATGAAAACTATGAATATTGAAGTATCATCTGTAGAAATTGCGAAGATGTACCAAGACATCTGCTCCACTTTTATTATAGACAAAACTGAAAGAGCTTTAGCACCAAAAATAGTAAGAGAAACAGGTTTAGAAGTATTAACTGAGGATATTTTATTCCGAGATTCCAAAATTGCTAAAAATCTAGCTAAGAAGATATTAGATAGGGAATTCCCTAATGAATGATATTAATAACTGGGTGTTTCCACCTATAGTCCAGTCAGCAATTGCAGGAATTGCAGATTCCCGGTTCTGTCAAGAGATGCTAGATTATTGTGCAGGGATGGTAACTTTAGGTGGTTACTCAATTGACTTAAACTCAAAGATAGCTACAGAAAAAATAGTTAAGAGAGGTAGAAAGGAATTTCTTCTTCCAGAAAACAGATTGAAAAAAAAACAGTGGATAGAAGAAAAAATAGTTTTAAACAAAAAAAATCTCAACCAAAAAATCGCAGCCAACGTACGAATAGTTAAACTTGATGATATGAGTATGTTCTGGTTAGAAAGTCTTCAAAATCATGTTGACTACATTGAACTAAATGCACATTGTAGACAAAAGGAAATTGTAAATATTGGAGGAGGACAAGCTCTTTTGGTCAATCTAAAAAACCTCGAATTAATATTTGCAGAATTCGATAAAAATTTTCCTTCAATCAATTATGGAATTAAAATTAGAGGGTATGTCGTTGGTAATGTAGAGAATTTTATTAAATCGATAGAAACAACTAATTGTAAATACATTCATATTGATGCTATGATTCCTGGAAAAGAATCTGCTGATCTACACTTAATAGATAAGTTTGTTAAATCAACAAAAATCCCTATAATTGCCAATAATTTAGTTAGAGAGCTTATGCAAATAAAACAAATGCTATCAAGTGGTGTTAAAGCTGTTTCTTTAGCTAGACCACTCATAGAAAATCCTTTATTTATGAAGAAACTGACAAAAACGTACATCGAGGATTATGAATGTCAAAATCAATAATCATACCATTTAGAGGTACTATATCAGACAAAAGCAGATTACATTCAGTTTTAAATCATAAAATGCTTGAAAAATTACTAAGCCTTGTTACTCAGAGAGTTATTAAAGAATCTTTGCAAGTAGAGGGAATTAATCAAGTTTACATACTAACTCAAAGAGATAGACTACCTTTTCAAGGGGAATATAAATTATTAAAAGATAAAGGAAATGATCTGAATAGTTCTGTTTTTACAGCTATCGAAGAAGTTCACGAAAAAATAGTGGTCATAGTTATGGCTGATTTGCCTTTAATTACTTCAGATAAGATTCAAGAAATTATTCAAGAACACATCAAAAGTGGTAAGGTTGTTTTAGCACCTACAGAAGATAAAGGTACTAGTGTATTATGTTTTGACAAACAATGTAATTTTCCAGGATTGTTTGGTAAGGAATCCTCCATGAAATTTATAGAATATTATAATAACAACTCTGTAGGGGTTAGTTTGATGGAATATGATGAAGCATACAGAGACATAGACACATTTAAAGATTTAATAAAAATAGCTAACAATGAATCATTAGCTATTGAACTTCATTCAATTATCAAGGAGTGTGTAAAATTTGAACGAGAAAATTGAAAGAATACAGAATGTATTAAAAAAACATGAATTAGATGGGTGGATAGTTTTCTGTCACCACTCTTATGACATTCATCAACGTTATTTGTTAGAGAAATGGTTTTCTTCACCCACTCTTACATTCATTCCTCAAGATGGAAAACCCACTGTAATAACATCGAGGATGGAAGGAATGAATGTTGATGATGAAACCTTTTCAGTTATAACATATTCTAAAGGTTCTGAACTTAAAAGGTTAATGGGAACATTGCTTAATAGATTTATTCCAGAAACAAAAATAGCTCTAAACTACGTAGAAGAAGAAAAGGTTTTATCACATTTGAGTTATGATATAATTACTAGTGGGACTCTAAAAGCATTAACTAGTATCAATCCTCAGTTGAAATATGTTTCAGCTAAAGATATAATCTTCGACATTAGAGCTGTAAAAACTAAAAAAGAAAGAGAAAATCACAAGATTGCAGCACAATTAGCTGAAGAATTGATGGAAAATGTGGTTGAACCAAAAATTAAATCAGGTGTTACAGAAAAAGAAATTGCAGCGCTTATAGAATATGAAGCAAATAAACGAGGAGGAATTGCTTTTGAAGCTATTGTTGCATCTGGAGCTAATGCAGCTATTCCTCACCATAAAGCAGGAAAAAAGAAGATTGCAGCAGAAGATGTTCTTTTAATTGATTATGGTGTGGCTTATGAAGGATCAAATTCTGATATTACACATACTTACTGGATAGGTAATAAACCAACAGAGAAAGTTCTTAACGTCTATGAGGCAGTTCATCAAGCAAAAGAAGCAGCTTATTCTAAAATAAAAGCTGGAGTTCTCTCAGAAGTAGTTGAAAATGCAGTCAGAGACACTTTTACTGAATATGGATATGATCCTGAGAAATATTTTATTCACTCAACGGGACATCCTTTGGGCATTGAAACTCATGATATAGGAATCGGTATTAGTAGAGGGTCACCTGAAGTACCAAGTAAAAGTCTTCTTGAGAACTCTGTTGTTACTGTTGAACCAGGGTTGTATTTCGAGAATGAATTTGGAATACGTCTAGAAGATGATTGCGTTGTTACTAAAGATGGATCCATACGACTCTCTAATACTCCAAAAGAAATGAAATGTCTCTAAGATAAACTTCATTTCAAACTTTTTTCCCACAAATTATACATGATTTTGAATTCTTAGGAATTTCTGAACCACACGCTTTGCAATATTCTTTCGGCTTCAATTCTTCCTTAGTTTCCTGACCAACCTTTGCATCTTTTATCTCATTAATTTCTTTTTTTGAGAATTGCCAAAGTGCTGGTGTCAGTAACCCACCAAGAAAAGCAACCAACACTGGAATACAAAAGAACACGATTCCTTCAACTATGCTTAATATAAGAGACAAGGTGTACTTATCTGTAACCTCAAATAAACCTATTCCCTTGATTCCATAAACAGTCAATATACCGAGGAAGGTCAAACCTATAGCACCTGAAATAAAAATTCCATCTCTCTTAAAAGCGAAAAAACCCACAACGAATCCAGAAGAAACAAGTAGAACTATAAATCCCACGATATTTTCCCAT
>Ga0272441_10015947_pt1 | contig 10456 bp, 6 predicted proteins | sample SSMProp6N_FD_193582 | JGI IMG/M metagenome (GOLD analysis project Ga0272441, IMG submission 193582) | Marine sediment archaeal communities from Little Sippewissett salt marsh, Falmouth, MA, United States - SSM-Prop-6N | ecosystem: Environmental > Aquatic > Marine > Wetlands > Sediment ... | reverse complement strand
GAAGAGAAGGAACATGAGGTGGGGCCGAAGACACCGATGGACCTGGCCAAGAGCCCGTCGCTGCGCCAGATCATGGAGAAGTACGTGCTCGAAAAGCAGGCGGAGCGCGCCGTGCAACGACGGCGAGAAGAGGCCAGACGCAAAGCCCAAAAGGCAAAGAACGCGCCGCCGCCGCCACCGCCGCCGCTGATGCCCACGGACAATATGACCGGCCGTACACTGGCCGAGGTCCGCGAGGTGCTCGGGCACCCGCGCATGCGGATCAAGCGCGGGACCCGAATCATCATCAACTATCCCGACCGCGAGATCATTTCGCACGACGGCAAGACCGTCTTCAGCGACAGCTACAAGAGCAAGAGCAAGAGCAAGGGCAAGAAGAAGAAAAAGAAGTGAGCCCCGCAGCACGATCAACGATGCTTGATCCACCGTCCGCCGGCTCTGATCCGCCTTCGCCCACAGGGCTCGGGCAGGCACGTCGACCGTCAACCGTTCTCTCGCGGCTCACGGGGCCGATGCGGGTCCCGTTCCTTGTGCTTACGCCCGCCTGTGCCGTGCTCGGGATCGCGAGCGCGGTCTATGCGACCGGCACGGTTCGGCCGCTGCATGTCGCGCTCGCCTTGCTCGGCGCGGTGCTCACGCATTTGAGCGTCAACACGCTTAACGAATATTTCGATTTCCGGAGCGGGCTCGATTTCAGGACACGCCGCACGCCGTTCAGCGGCGGCAGCGGCGTGCTGCCGCAGAATCCGGGGCTCGCGCGCTACGCGCTCGCGCTCGGCGCGGGCGCGCTGCTGCTCGCCGCGCTGATCGGAGTGTATTTCCTGCGGCTCAGAGGCCCGCTCTTGCTGCCGGTCGGGCTGATCGGCGCCGTCGTGATTGTCGCCTATACGCCGTGGTTCGCACACCAGCCGGTGCTCTGCCTGCTCGCGCCCGGGCTCGGGTTCGGCCTGTGCATGGTGATGGGAACGCACTTCGTGCTTACCGGCCGATACGGATGGACCGCGTTTCTCGCCGCGCTTGTCCCGTTCTTCCTGGTCAGCGACCTGCTGCTTTTCAACCAGTTCCCCGATGTGGAGGCAGACCGCAGTATCGGGCGCCGCAATTTCCCGATCCTGCTCGGACGCAAAGCAAGCAGCCTGCTCTACGCCGCGTTCCTGCTCGCCGCGTATCTCGCGATCGTTTTCGGAGTCGCCTTCGACCTGCTGCCGCGGCTCTGCCTGATCGGCCTGCTCACACTCGCGCTCGCCGTGCCCGCCGCGCACGGCGCGTACCGCCACGCGGACGACGTCGAGAAACTGACGCCCTTCCTCGGAATGAACGTCCTGATCAACCTGCTCACGCCCACGCTCGTGGCCGTCGGCCTGTTTTTCGGCTAGTAATGCAGCCTATCCGCGCCGCATCCGAACGGAGCAGAGGCTGCGGATCCGACATACCAGAAACACGAAGAACGCCGGCTCGAGCAGGAACTTGAGCCTGTGCGATTCGACCCAATCGTATCGGTTCCCGAGATTCACGATTGTGAACGTATAGGCGACCGGGACCAGTAACCCAAGTTCCGCGCGGCTCAGCACAGGCAGCGAGCGGCGCCGCTTGTCCCGCACCCAGACAAGACACACGAACGCGACGAGCAGCACGTAGCCCACCCCGCCAAAGACTCGATCGTACAGCCACCGCCAGGGGAGCCGGTCAGTGATCGCGTTGCGGCCGGCCCAGACCGTGGGCCAGAAGAAGACTCGCACATTCTGCCTGATCGATCGCGCGATCCGAAACAGCATGCCCGGGTTCGCGGCAATCGCGTCGCGGCACGCCTTCGTATAGACCAGGTTGTCGGCAAAGACATCCGCCGTATTGTACTGCGCGGAGACCGGTTCCGCGCCTTCCGGGTAAACCGGCGCAAGCGCCGCACGCGCGCCGTTCAGCTCGGCCTCCGACGGCTTGTACCAGAAGAGCCCGCAGTAATGGTAGCCCGAGAAGGTCGACGTCGAAAGCGTGCGATACAGGACATACTGTTTCGTAACCAGCAGCAGCACGACAACGGCGCACAGAGACAGAGACAGAAAGACGCGCCGCAACCGAAAACCCATGAGCAAGAGCGCGAGGGCAAGGACCGGCAGGCAGTACCATTGGAAGACGGTGCGCGTCAGAAACACGCAGGCAACGGCAAGAGACAGACGAAAAGGGCCCAGCCGGCGGCTCGTCTTGGCTCGCCACAGCTCAAAGAGCAGCCAGAAGACAAGCAACCCGCTCAGCTGCGTGCTGTCCAACAATGTCGCACAGAACAACGCGGCAGGATGCAGGCACCAGGCCAGAACGGCAAATGCGGCCCAACGCCGCGTGGCCAAACGCGCGATCCAATGAAAGATCAGCGTCGCGATGCACGCATAGATCAAGCCCCAGACCACATAGAGCACGCTGTCCAATGCTCGCAGGGAATCGGCGAATTGCGCAAGCAACGCGCGGATCGCATCCAACATCGGCGGTTGGATGTGCAGGTAGAACAAGGCCTGCCACGGGCGTTCTCTGAGAATCGCGCAGGGCAGGGTCTGCATCATCCGGTCAGACGTGTATTTCTGGAAATACAGACCGTCGATTGCGTGGGGCCGGGCCCCATGCTCCAACGCCATCAGAAAGCAGAAGCTCAGGCAGAACACGAAGCACTCGGGCCCCATGCTCCTAACCCTCCGCAGCAACAATCTTTTCCAGGCTGAGAATGCAAAGCGCACCGAACGGGAACCTCCATCGCTTGGGCCGGACCAGTTCCGAAACCCGTCGCGCCAGTCGCTCAGAGAACATGGCCAGCCACGGCGCGAGGAAATGGGACGTCGTTTTCAGAACCACCCGGAACTGCCGGTCCAAATCCGGATAGATGCTCCGCAGCTTGCGTTCAAGGTCCAGATACGTGAACTTCGTCACATGCTGTTCTTCGTAGGATACGTCGGAGAAACGATTCAGCCCATACTCCAGCAGCGGCCAGATGCTGAAGTAGTTTGGCGTGCTCACAATCAACCTGCCCCCTGCGCGCAGGGCGCGGGCCGCAAATGCGAACAGCTCACGGATCTCGTCGTGTCTCAGGTGCTCGATCACCTCGATGCAGGTCAGCACGTCGAACTGCCTGCCGGCAAACGTCGCCTGGAGTTTGGAGATGTTCGGCACATACTCGAAGCGCCTGAACTCCGTTCCGTACTTCTCGTTGGCGTACGCAATCTGCTGTTCCAGGATGTCGACGCCCAGTTGCTCGGTAAACGCCGCACGGTCGAGCAACTTCAGAAACGAGCCCGCGAAACAGCCGACATCCAGAATCGAGCCGCCGCGCGAGGTGTCGCCGATCACCGCCTTGACGGTCAGGAATTTGTGCCGGTGCCAGAACCGGCGCCCCACGCTACCGCATTCCATAACGGTGTCGTAGTAGCCTTTCGGGATCCCGTCGTAGTTGAATTCCGTCACAGCATCGACTCCAAAGCACTGATCGTAGCAATGCTGTCGGAACACGCAAGGTAGAACGCTCGGCCCGGCGGACGGCAAGTCCTGAATGGGAACGGGCTGTCCGCGAGACCATTCTTGCGCCGTGACGGGACCGGACCGAGCCCCTGTTGCCCGGGCATGGACACGTCCTGCGTGGCTCAACCGGCCGATTCTGCGCTGCCCGGCCCGGCACTCGGCAACGTGACCTTGAAGAGTGCGCCGCCGCTGCGGGCTTTACCGGCCGTAATCTTGCCCCCGCACTCTTCGGCAATCGTGCGGCAAAGGGTCAGGCCCAGCCCCAAACCGTTCCCGACCTGTTTGCTCGTGAAAAAGGGCTCGAAGACCCGCCCTCGATCCTTGGCGGGAATGCCCGGCCCCGTGTCTTCGCAGGTCAAGACCACGTTGCCCTTGCCTGATCGCACACGCACGGTCATGCGCGGCTCGGGACTCGTGCGCATGGCCTCCAGCGCATTGCCCATCAGGTTGATCAGCATCTGTTCCAGTCTCAGCTGCGAGCCCTTCACACGACAGTCGCCCGGCCCGATATCGGTAACGATCCGGCAGCCCGCGCCGGCCGCGGGCATGGCCAGGAACGAACACACATTCTCAACCACCGTTGTGAGCGATACCGCCGCGGGCGGACCGGGGACCGGTCTTCTGGCCAGTGTCTTGAGCTGTGTCGCAATCTCGGCCGCACGCGCGAGCAGCTCGGAGATCGTGGCCAGGTTCGCGCAGACCTCCTCGTAGCGGCCCGCGGCGGCAAGTGCAATCGCGTTGTCGGCATAGGTCTGCATCGCCGTCAACGGTTGGTTGATCTCGTGCGTGATCTCCGCCGCAATCTGGCCGACCGCCGCCAGCTTCTCCGCATTCATCAACTCGTCCATCGTGCGGCGCAGCCGCGTTTCGGTCTGCTTTCGCGCCGTAGTGTCCCGTACGATTTGCAGCGCGGCGGTCACCTCGCCGTCCTCGCGGACCGGCCCGACCTTCGTGGCATAGTAACCCGGCATCCCGCCCACACCGGGGCCGCGCGCCTCATAGCTGCTTGTTTCGCCACGCTCGAACACCGCTTTGAACGCCTCTCGCTGCGGGCCGAGACTGTCGGGATCCAGGAACTCCCGGACATTTTTCCCAACCACATCCTCAACCGTCATGCCGGCTATGGTATGGTTCATGAAGGCAATGGTCCCGTCGGGCTCCACAATCATGATCATGTCCGGCGCATGCTCGACGAGCGACCGCCATTTCGCCTCGCTCGCCCGCAGCGCCGCCACCGCGTCGCGGCGTTCGGTGATGTCGACCGTTTGCACAATCAGGCCGTGTTCGAAAAACGAGATGTGGAATTCAACCGTCTTCTTCGTTCCGTCCTTGCACGTGATGACGAACTCCGTGATGTCGTGCCGCTCGCCCTTGAGCGCCTGCTCGATGCTGCGCCATGCGAGGGCTCGGTCCGCCGCGTCCGGGTAGAGCCGAGCCGCCCAATCGCTGACGGTCGCCATTTCCGACTTCTTGTAGCCGATCAGGTCCGTCATCGCGTGGTTCAGAGCCAGAATCGACCCGTCGTTCCCACCCACGGCCGTCGGGATCGGGCTGCCCTCCACGAACTCGCGCAGATGCGAGAGCCGCATCGACTCCGGCCACTCGGCGGAATCCATCCGACCGCGCAGCTCGTTCAGCTCCCGGATCAACTCCGCTTTCGTCTTGTGCTCGTCCTTCATGGCGGGCATCAGATCAAATACATTCTCTCCGCTTCCCGCATCAGTTCTTCTCGGAAACGGGGATGGGCCAGCTCGATGATGGCCTTCGCTCGTTCGCAGGTGTTCTTCCCTTTCAGGTCGGCCACACCGTATTCCGTAACAAGCATGTGGGTGTCCGCTCGCGGTGATGTCACAATGGTGCCTTCCTTGAAACGCGGCACAATGCGTGATAGTTCGCCGTCCTTGGCCGTTGCGTAGAATGCATGAATCGACTTGCCGCCCTTTGAATCAAACGCACCGCGTACGAAATCCAGTTGGCCCCCCGTGCCGCTGTAGGTCGTCCCGCCGAGATGCTCGGCATTCGCCTGGCCCAACAGGTCGACTTCGAGCACGGAATTCACCGCAATCATATTCTCGTTTTGCGCAATGACGGACGGTCGGCACACGTAATCCGACGGATAACTCTCGAAACTCGGATTGTCGTTCATGAATTCATACATCGCCTTTGGGCCGGACGCCGTCGTAAAAACATGTTTGGCGGGATGCAAATTCTTCCTTCGCCCGTTGATGACCCCCTTCTGGATCAGGTCGACCATGCCGGGCGTGAGCAGTTCCGTGTGTATGCCGATGTCGTTGTGGTCATCGAGATAGCGCGTAATGGCATTCGGCAATCCGCCGATCCCCAGTTGGATGGTCGCACCGTCCGGCACCAGCGCCGCCAGCTGCGGCCCGATCTTCTCGTCTTCCGGTCGCGTCTCCGGCGGGTGAATCTCCAGCATCGGCACGTGGTTCTCGACAATGGTGTCCACCTCCGAGATATGCAGCAGGGAATCACCAAAGACGCGCGGCATGTTTTCGTTGACTTCAACAATGAGCCGCTTACAGGCGCGGGCCGCCGCGGAGATGTAATCGTTACCGGTTCCGAACGTGAAATAGCCGGCATCGACCATCGGAGAAACGGTCGTGATGACCGTGTCGATATCCATCGACTCACGACACAGGCGCGGAATCTGGTGAAGATAGCAGGGCACGAAATAGTCCAGACCGACCGTAACCAGGCCGCGCTCCTGGCTGCCTACAAACCACGTGCTGTGATGAATGACATCACACAGACCCGGCGCGCCAATCGTTTCTCTCGCGTGCGCCAACGGGAGAAAGGAATACATCTTCAGACTCTTGAAATCCCCCGCTCTCGCGCGATCCGCGATCGCGCGCAGAAGGCCCGGAGGCTGGCTTACGCTCATGCCATAGACAATCGTCTCGTCATCGCGGATCGGGGCAACGGCCTCCTCGAGTGACGCCACTTTGCTTTTGTACTCCGACGCGTGATTCATGCCTCTTCCCTTCGAACCGATTCGTCTGCATGCGAACGAACTGCCCCGCATATCGCATGGATCGCCATCCGATCCAGCGCGACTCACAAGGCGAGAGGAGTCTACCGCCGGCGGGACCGTTTGATCAATCGATCTTTCGCGTTAATCCTCGAGCACACGCGATGCCCAGCAGCTCTAGTCCTCCAGCCATACGCGCCCACGGTAGCAGGTCGCGGCGGTGGGTGTGCTGTTCGTGAAGGCGACAGTGGTGTCTGTCCCCGGCACGTTCTCGTAGCCGGGTACGGGGACCCAGGCGGCGCCGAGCAAGTCGCTCCGTTGCTGCAGCGTGTAGTGGCGGGTGTACCCCGTGTAGTCGGGGCCGGATGCCTGCTTCGCGAAGAACGATATGATCAGGCCGCTCGGCCCGGCGGCGAGATCGACCTGGAAGCTGCTCGCCCCGCTGGTCGGGTCCGTGCCGCAGACCCATTCGCCGAGGGTAGAGACCCCGTCTGCATCGGGATCGGCGGTCGGATCCTGGCCGGCTGAGGCGAAGTAGGAGAGTTCCCAGCTGTCCGTGATATCGTTGCGGTCCCCGTCATCCGCAATCGCGAGCTCGCCGGGCAGCGCGCTGAGCGCCATGTCGAACTTGAGGTCGGAGCTGCCGAGTGTGGCGTTGAAGACCTGGACGGCGAGCACGTTCTCGCCCTGCAAAAGGTGGGGCAGCGTCCGGCCCTGGAGCGTGAGCGTCCACGGGACGGGCTCGCCCGAGCTTGCCGCGAATTCGGTGTGGGCCTTGAACGTACCCGCAGTCCCGCTGCAGTTGGCGCGCGCGAGTTCTTCGCCGTTGATCCATACGATCATCCCGTCATCGAGCTCGGCCGAAAGGGTCAGTTCCGAGACGGCGCCCGGATTCTCGACCGTGAACGTCCTTCGCAGGAACACGCTGGAGTAGGCGCCTTTCATGTCGTCGAGCGTCGTGTTGAACGGGCCTTCGCCGGCCGGATCGCTGCTGTAGCCGATCGGCATCACACCGGTCTGCCATCCGGCATCGTCGTACGATACCGCGCGCCATGCGCAGGCCGGCACGGACGCCTCCGCCGTGCCCTTGCGGTAGTGCCACGTGCCGGTCGCGCTTGCGAGTGATTCGCGACGGCTGGTTGCCTTGAGCATCAGCGCGTTGGCGTAGGTGTAACGCGACAGGCCGGCGTCGCGCTCGAGCGTGATGGTGATCGCGCGGTCCGGACCGGGGTCGATCTCGGTGAACCGGGTCACGTAGCCGGAGGGATTGTTGTAGCCCGAGACGTACGTGACCGTATCGTTCGCGCAGGTGCCTGACAGGATTGTGACGCCCGGCGTGCTCTCGTTCCGGTAGCCGTCGGCCCCGCTGATCGTCGCGACGTGGTGCCGGGCACTGCCGCCCGTGTAGCTGGGCGCGTTCCGGTCGGAATAGAGCACGAGCTCGTAGCGATAGTCGGGGTCGAGCCCGGTGAGCTCGAGCACGAGATCGTCCGTGGCATACGTGACGGTGCCCGCACAGTCAACGTTGCCGCCAAACACGAGATCGGCATCCGTACCGGCCGCTGCATCAGCGCCCTGGCCGGCGTTCGGGATGCCCCCGCCCGTCACCGTCAACGCGACGGGCAACGCCGCACCCGTCTCGCTGTCTACGAGCTGGCCGACAGGGCTCGCGCCCGACCCGCCGTTGGTTGTCGTGTAGCAGGTGAGCTGGGTATTCAGTTGGCCGCTAAACCAGGCGAGGTCGTTGTAGGCGGTGAACGCGAGGCCGGGCCCGAATATCGCCTCGGCCGAATACGCGCTCTCGTTGCCGTCCGCGTCCAGCGCGGTGACCGCGAAGTAGTAGGTTGCGTCGGCCTGCAGATTGGCGACCGTCGCCGTCGGCGCCGGCGAGACGGCGACGGCCGTCTGGTGCTCGTAGCTGAACTGCGAGGGGGCCGCCGCGCTGCCGCGTGAAGTTGTGCCCCAGTGCAACCGATAGCTGTCGAGATCGGTCTCGCTGTTCGCGAACCACCGCGCCTCAGCCGCCGGCACGGAGCCGGCGATGACGAGCCCCGAAGGTTCAGACGGTTTGTCCGACGATGGTGTTGCCGCCGTAAATGCTACGTCGGCGTACATGCCGACCAAGTCGCCCTTCACGGTCGTTGATACGCTGTCCTTGAAATCAACATTGCCGGAGCCTTCAGTGAACGAAGTGTATGTACCGGTCCCGTACCGAACGCGATCCTCGAAGTAGATCCAGGGATCGTAGCTCATGTCTACATAGCTCATGTAGTGATACCTGCTGGCCGTGTCCTTGAAACAGAAGCCCAGGTAGATCACGTCGCCTTTTGAAACCGCTAAGGTGCTTCGCAACGGCACATTGTTCCAGCTTGTGCCCGTTTTCAGAGGGGTCCAGTCCGACTCGGCCAGGCACGTCGTCCTGCTCGAATTCCAGACCCCTACTTTGATGTCGCTGCCGCCGTTCTTGTCGGCGTATACGTTGATGCTGCCGATTGCGCCGTCACAAGAGATGTAGTCTTCCTGCAGGATGAAGTCGTGTGCGGATGTCGATTTGTAGACGCCCAGCACGCCTGTTTCGGTGCGCTCTGCGCCGGCATCATAGCCGATGCGATAAGAGCTCGGGACATTGTCATAGCCTGCAACCCAGAGGATCGCGTTCAATACCCAAAGAGGATGATGCCCCTTCTTTCTCTCGGCGTTGTCGCCAGAACGGCTGCCCGTCTCAGGATGCATGTTGTGCGCGATGAACCTGCCGTCGTAGTACGTATCCGCACAGCCAAGCAAGGTGTCGGGAAGATCCCAGATGAAATTCGTGCCCCGACCGTCGGTCGGGCGATAGCTGCTGTCTTTCCCCGATGCCCAACGCCGGTTCTCTCCGATGTAGTTCCGGCCGTCAGGCCGCGCCAGGATCTTTATCTCTCCGCCGCCCGGGCCTCTGTAGCCCGGGTTGTAGAAGGTGCCTCCGATTTGCCGTATCATGACGTGGCTGCCGTACCCCAGGATGCGCGCGCCCCATTCCTCCATCTTCATCGACGCATGCGCACCGTACAAGGGCTTGTCCACCATGTTCGCGTAGATGGGTACCATGTTCATCGCGATGTCTAACCGCGATGCCGCTGTCGCGTGGCCGCCCAGGCAAATCCCATAGTAGCCGATCGAGCCATTCGCGATTTGGCTCCTGAGATAGGCGTTCACGCCACTCGCCACCGTCCAACCGCCCGCCTGTACGATCACATCATTCGCATCAATGTCGTTCGTCGTGATGTTCGAGTCGATCGTCGTGGAAAACGTGAACTCAGGGTACACGTTCTGGTTGTTTGCCCAGTTCGTGATGTCCCGAATACGAGACGAATTCGCGATGACCTTGATCTGTACCGCATGTAGTGGAAATGCCGAGAGCAGAACAAGGATCAGTGCCAGCCCCATCACTGTCGGTTTTGTCGCTTTCATGCTTTGCTCCGTTTGATTCAAAGTGCCTGAAACCCACCATACAAGCCGCCTTTTCATCGCCTTCTATACACTACGTGACAAACCCGGCCAAAAGGTGTCACGCTATTAGCATGTTGTTTTGTGTGGGGGGGGGGTTGGAGCAGAGAAATGGCGAGAATTCCATGGGATTACCCGGTATTTCGGCGTTTTTCCGGGGGCGGCGGCCGTTTTCGGTGACCAGAGAACGCACCCGTATTAGCCCGTGTTTGAGCCTTTTGAGCTCCTTAGCGGCGATTTTCTGCCCCGTTTTCGGTAACCGTTAAGCTGGGCGTCGAGTGCCCTGTTTTTCGGATAGATTTGCGTGTACGAGTACGTGTACCCTCCTTCGCCCAGGTGGCTACGGAGGGCACGCGAGTACGGAGGCGACTCTGCCTGCCCTGCATCGTCCTGTCCCGCCTACGCCCTCGCTCTGCTCGTGGCTACGTCGGGCTGTCGCCCAATCGTCCTGTGCAATTCCTATCTCCCCGCGTACTCGTACAC
>Ga0272441_10015946_pt1 | contig 10457 bp, 4 predicted proteins | sample SSMProp6N_FD_193582 | JGI IMG/M metagenome (GOLD analysis project Ga0272441, IMG submission 193582) | Marine sediment archaeal communities from Little Sippewissett salt marsh, Falmouth, MA, United States - SSM-Prop-6N | ecosystem: Environmental > Aquatic > Marine > Wetlands > Sediment ... | reverse complement strand
CGCGTAATAAGTATCGCCCATACGCCAGCAATCCGGGTCCCAATGATTGATACCGGGCATTTTACCGTTTTCCATTTCAGGCTCAATTTTTAGGGGCTTGCTCCATTTGTCCATATTTTGATCCAGAGCAAAAGCCAGCCAGTTCCTGCCCGATCCCTCGCCATGATAGATCATGGCGGGTTTACCTTCTTTGGTAAAAAATCCCGTACCGCTGAACATGCCGTGACCGGTAAAAGGCTGCGCAAGCACCGTGGGGTGCCATTTCCAGTGTACCATGTCTTTGCTTGATACATGGGCATAATGAATACCATACATATCGGCATAGATATAATGCAGATGATAACGATCCTTGTAGTAAAACGCGGGATTTGGATCGCCCGGTTCGGCAACGCCGGGCCCGGGGTGCGCCAGGTGATAAGTCAGCCAGTTACCGGGCGGGTTTTGGGGCCACCCGGGGGTTACCGGGACGTATCCCCGGGTCGCGATTACCTTACCCCATTCGCCCAGAACCAGCCTGCCGCCTTTTAATCCGGAAGCATCTTCGGTATTATGCCAGGTAAATCTTCCGGTACGTTCAACGATCTTTTCCCCTTCAAAGTCCCACCAGGCCCAGGGTTCGATATCCGACCTGACGTTTGGTTGTAATTCCCGCAGATCGTCCACGGTAAGGGCGCGATCATAAATTCGCGCGTCTTCAATTTCACCGGAGATAAAACCTTCACCGCCCCAATGGCTCAAACCAAACACCACAAAATTATTTTTACCGCTCAACAGGTCGACATTCTCCGCTTTATATCGGGCATAGAGTTCAAAATTTCTAAAGATGAGAATTTCATGTTCCTTATAAACAGCCGCCATTTGTACCATCCTGCCGGGGTAATTTTGAGGTAAATGACCTTTAACAACAATATTTTGAGATCGATTAGGATCTTCACTGCCGGGGATCCATGTTCCGCCATTTTTCTCCGAGTAGATAATGCCGTCGAACCGTTCGCCGTCCTGTATCGTAAGCGCCGATCCGCCCGTGACGGTTTTTTCTTTCAGTTCGATCCATGAAACCAGGGTCTTGTCGGTATTCGCGGCGTGAACTGCCCAGCTCAATCCCAGTACAAAAAGCGAAAAGAGCAATTTTTTCATTTTAATATTTCCTGTTTTGAATTAACTTTAGAAAATAAAAAAGCCTGCAAATTTCCGTCATCCATCACCACGGATTTGAGGGATGCATTTTCCATCCGTTGAAAACCGGGACCTCAACGGCCCCGCCTTTACTGAACAGTTCAATCCCTTCGCTGTCCTCCAGCATGGGATAGATACGATGGGTCAGGCACAAACGGCTGTTTACAAAAACTTCAAGAACGGAAGAATCGATAAATATACGCAAATGCAGCGGTTCTCCGTCTTTCAGTTTCAGGTCGGCTTCCTGCAGTAAACCGTGATCCTCATAAAAATTTTTCATCAGGCGTGGATCAAGGGACGTTCTGGACAGATCAACATACACTTTTTGTTTTCCAACATCATACCAAATGACCGTTTGTTCCGCGCCGTCCGGTTCGTAACAAACTTTGATCCCGAACGATTGAGCGCCTTTCGGAACCATGGTCAGGTCCAGTTCCAACGCCCTGCCCAAAAACTCGCCGATGGACACAGATCCGTTATCGATCTTTAGATCCCGTTTTTGAAAATGTCCATACCGGAGCGATTCCAACTCTTTGACGGGTTGAATTTTCAGATTTTTGTTTTTATCCAGACTGAGTACCCTGGGCAGCGTCATGGCGCCGCACCACCCGTGCTGTGTGATAAATTCCTCCAGGCCGCCCCAACGGGTCCGGCTGTCATTCAGCGCCGCCCACATGATCCTGCGGCCCTTGTCATCGACTAAACTTTCCGGGGCATAACCCATCCCATTGAGCCAGGTCAATGTCCCCTGTTTTTCGGGATAAAATTGTTCGTTTTTGAATTCGCCGATCATGTATTCCAGACCATGCCTCAGATAAAAGAGCACATATTTATCGCCCAGTTTGAAAAAATCGGGGCAATCGAGACGCCCCCGGACCTTTTCGTCGCCATGATGGAAAAAATCTCCGACCAGTTGCCAGTCTTTCAGGTTGTCGGATTTATACAACGCCGCTTTTTTACCGGGCCACAAACCATTGTCTCCGGAAATGGCGTAATAGGTGTCGCCTTCGAGCCAGGCGTGCGGGTCCCAGACATCATGTTCGCCGTAATCGGGATAATCATCCAAAATGGCGCGGTATTCGGCGTCGTCATTGTCCAGAACATATTCGGGATGCGGAATGACCGGATTTGCTTCATGCTTTTCCCAGTCATCGAGATTATCTTCGTCGTCGGCCCGGGCGATACAATTTCCGGCCCCCAGTCCGTGATACATGACCGTTGGCACGCCCTCTTTATCGATAAACGCGTTGCCGCTGTAAATGGCCCGTTCGGGCGATTCGTCGTCAGGTTTTAAAGCGGTCGGGTGAAACCGCCAGTGCACCAGGTCGTGGCTGGATATGTGCGCCCACGCGTCGCCGCGGTAATAGGGCAGGGGTTTAACCGTTTGAAATATGTAGAACAGATGATACCGGTTCTGCCAATAGATCGCCCCGTTCGGATCGAACGGGTGGGCGATCCCTTCGGGAATGACAAAATGATAAACCGGGCGGTATTCGTCATTCAATAATTTATCGCGATATAAAAACATGGCAAACACATGGTCCTCAATGATTCGGTTGTTAAACTCGTCAAATTGCGCCCGCAGGTTGCCGGTTGGACATAATGAGGAAAAAATAATAACAATCAGAGAGATCAGGATCGTTTTTATCAAAAAATTGTTTTGATTAATTGGTTTGATCATTTATAATCTCCTGTGAATAAGTTTTATATTTCGACAACTGAACGATGCTCCATAAAAACGAATTTGTTTGGGAAATTCCACCAAAATCTGAGCTTTTAATAAAAAAGCACATCAATCATTTACCGGCCGGGAAAGCGAGAATTGTACGGGTTTATTCGATTGTTTTTTCATCCAGAGGATCAAATTTGTCCCGTATTGCGTTTTCCGATAACCGGCCCGGTATTCCGCGCCTTTAAGTTTTTTCCCGTTTATACAAACATCCGCCTTTTTTAGCCCCCAGTTCTCAAGAACAAAGGCGGGATTCACTATCGGATTATCCCGGCTCGCGACCAATTCGATTTTGATATTGTGCGTTTTGTTCCCGCATTTCAGCACAAAAGCCCGCTGGAATTTATCATAACCTTTATTGACCGCATCACCTTCCATAACTTTTAACTTTGGCGGATAATTCCATGACCTGGCCAGCGGCGCCAGATCCTGAATGGGCGAATCCGTTAAACCATACAGCATAACCGCGATATGGCTGTCTCCCTCGCCCTCATGGACCACCGGTACCCCGCAGGACAGGGATGTATGACTGGGCCGGTCATTGGCGGGCGCCCACCGGCCGTCGCTGGGCAGCTGGGCCACGGGCCAGTGGTTCCAGAAACTGTGGTCTTCACTCACCCAGGGCGCAATAACAGATCCCGGTTCAAAAATAATAAAGGGTTTGAACTTTGATTTCAGGTTCGTCAACTGGATCGTCGCGTTTTTGACCACCTCGTGCCGTACGATCTCCTCTTCCTCCAGTTCCTGTTCCGTACCCCATTTGCAGGTATAGGTGTCTCCATCCATAGTGGCGACGGTCAGAGCCCCTACTGGGTCCACATTATCGCGGGGCCAGGTGCCGGGCTGATTGAACAGGATAGTCTCCTGGAACTGGTGCCAGGATTCGCCTTCCTCAGGCTCGTCCGCCGTATTCAGCGCTTCTCCGAAATTGCTGCTCCACAACACCTGATGACGGACCGCCACCGCGTCGGGATAGATCACAAAGTACTCATCGGCCCAGTCACCCCAGCCCGTGTGTGTATCCACATTGGGGATCTGATATTTTATGTCCGCGAGGGCGTACCGCCAGTGCACTACCACGCGCGCGTCATGATTCTCGATCAGACGCGCGAGGGCGTACCGGCATTGCTTGTCCGACATGTGCTCGTTACAACCCCATGCGGAACCGCACTCCAGACTCTGGTCGCCCATCCATATCTCATTTTCGGTCACATAATTGGCCGCGTAATTGATCCCGCGCCAGAATACGATCCGTACCGGTTTTTCAAAGGTCACGACAATATCCGAATATTCGCCCGTGCGCCACAATTTGTCCCAGGTTTCATCATAGTTCAGTTTTGTATAAAACGCGCCGAATTCCCGCCTGTCAGCGCCTTCCGTGGGAAACCGCCTCCAGTTCAGGGGTTTGGGATTCTTTGGCTGTATTGTTTTATATGCTTTTTCGACCTCATTGTCCTTCAGTGCGTGATCATAAATTTTGACCTCATCGATCAGTCCGTCAAAGATCATTTTCGACAACTGTTGGCGGCTTGGCTCCCGCTCGGTGCCCTTGGGATACATTTTTGTGTGACTGCGGCCGATCCATAAATCGACATTATCGGGCGGTCTTACAGGGCCCGTCCACTCCCATCCGTATTTTTCCGCTGTATACTCACCGCTCTTTTGACCATTGATATAGACCGATATTTCCCCGGATTCATCATAGGTCGCGGCAATATGCGACCACACAAGCGGCTCTATTTTCTCTTTGGAAACGCATTGTATCCACTGCCCGTCACTTGTGCCAGCCAGTCCTAATCCGACATTCCCGTCCGCGCTTATCCCAAAAAAGAATCCCCGCTTGTGATCCTTTTCCTGATCCACAATTCCGGTCCAGTTCCACGGATACGTCTGCGGCGCGACCCAGGCCTCGATGCTAAAGTCACCCTCCAAACGGGGCGACTGTTCAGCGGAGCGGACCACATGTGTCGTATAGCCATCCAGCTTTAAACAGGTCCCCTTGACGCCATTTTTGATCCAAAAATTGCCTGCAATTTTATCCGTATTACCGCTTATATTTTCCTTGACCGAACTATCTTTGATGTTATTAAAACTCCACCAGGCCACGGGCTCGTCCTGCGCGCCGACAGAGGAGCACCAAAAAAAGAGAGCCAGAACAAACACCCGTATTACATTGTTGTGGGAAAACATAATGTTATCTCCATTATTTAGTCAGAATGGATTAAGTCCATACAGTTTACTTTTTTGCCATGATTATCCGCTTTGCCCGGATATCCTGTGATGAACTGCCGACCTGAATTTCGAATTCACCCTCTTCTATATGCCGGTCTTTTTTTGTTTCATCCCAATAGGAAAAATCCTCTTTGTTCAGTTTGAATACCACGGTCTTTATATCGCCTTCATCCAGTGAAATGCGCCTGAATTCTCTCAATTTTTTTATGGGCTGGATCACAGTGGATTCCACATCGCGGATGTACAACTGGACAACCTCATCACCTTTTAATTTTCCCGTATTTTGGACATCCACACTGACGATCAGATCATTATCCCGCGACAGATCCAGCTCTTTTTCACCGACATACAGGTTACTGTATTCAAAGGTGGTGTAGCTGAGGCCGTGACCAAAGGGATAAAGCGTCTCATTTTTATTGAACCAGTAGGTCCGGCCCCTGGTTATGTCGTAATCACCCAGTTCCGGCAGTTCGGTTACGGTTTTGTGAAAGGTGACCGGCAATCGGCCCGCGGGATTATAATCCCCGAACAGTACATCGGCAATGGCCGCGCCCTGGGCCTGACCGGCGTACCAGGCTTCAACGATTCCCGGTATATTTTCGGCAACCCAGTTGATGGTCAACGCCATTCCGTTTATTAATACCACAATGGTTTTCGGATTTGCCTTGTAGACCGACTTTATGAGTTCCAGTTGATTGCCAGGCAAATCCAGGTCCGTTCTGTCGGCGGATTCGTTGGCGACATTCAGATTTGTCCCGGCAAACACTATGGCCACATCGGATTGGCCGGCCAGTTTTGCCGCGTCGTTAATGCTTTGGCTTTCATCCAGAACTTTAAAGACCGGCCTGTCGTTTTCTTCATCCCAGTCAATCTCTTCCTTGCCCATAATGGAACATCCTTTGGAGAACACGACGTTGGCTTTCCCTTTCAGTTTAACCTGCAAACCTGTTAAAGGAGAAATTGTTATTGACGGCGTACCGGAGTATCCGCCCAGTTCAACGATGTCGGCGTTGGGTCCGATCACCGCAACCTGTTTTATTGAATTTTTGTCCAGCGGCAAAATATTATTTTCATTTTTCAGCAGTACCATGGTTTCCCTGGCGGCCTGTAACGCGAGAAGCCGGTGCTCCGGGCAATCGAGTTTCGATTTTTGTATTTTGGTAAACGGAACTTTTTCGGGCGGATCGAATTCGCCCAGTAAAAATCTGGCCCTGAATAATCTTGTTACATTTTTATTTATATCGTCATCCGTTATATAGCCTTTTTTATACGCGTTGAGCAGGTATTTGTCATAAAGGAACTGCTCCGTCTCACAAGTTTCGCATTCGAGATCGGTGCCGGCTTTGGCGGTCAGGGCGACGGCTTTTTCCGGATCGGTTTCATATTTATGCTTGTGAACAACATCGCTGACGGCTCCGCAATCGGATACGACATACCCTCTGAATCCCCATTCTCCCCGCAAAATATCGTCAAGCAGGCGGTTGTTCGCGCTGGCCGGGATGCCGTTAACCGCATTATAGGCGCTCATGACCGAAAATGCCCCGCCCTCGGATATGGCCGCTTTGAACGCGGCAAGATAGTATTCGCGAAGCCATCTTTCACTGACGTCCGCGGAACCGTTATGCCGGTTATACTCGCTGTTATTAGCAACAAAGTGTTTGACCGTCGCAACCGCTTTAAGATATTTCGGATGGTCGCCCTGGAAACCTTTGACAAACGCAACGGCCATGCGGGACAGCAGATACGGGTCCTCGCTGTATGATTCCTCGTTTCTGCCCCATCTCGGATCGCGCAAAATGTTGATGGTCGGCGACCAGTACGTCAGCTTTTTATTGTAGACATTGTGATGGACGCGCGCTTCCGTGCTTGCGGCGTCCATACATTTCCGGACAAGACCGGGATCCCAGGTGCTGCCCAAACCGATACTCTGCGGGAACGAGGTCGCCAGTCCCGCGCGGGCAACGCCATGCAGGGCCTCATTCCACCAGCCGCCGTCGAGACAGCTTCCAACATCCCAGTGCTCATAGTTCTCCCAGGAGCGCAGGTCCTTTTCGCTGTCCAGTTCTTCCTGATCATAATCCGGGTGACCGTCACTCATGAGCGGGTTGTTGAAATTCGGTTCGTATGATTGTATCCCGAGCCGTTCGATCGCCGGGGCCAGGTGGCTCATCTGGGAGATCTTTTCTTCAATGGTCATACGTGAAACCAGATCCCGGACCCGCTCGTCAACGGGTAAATCCATGTTTTTGTATGCCGGTAAATCATTTTGGGCATAACAAACAACGACAAACAATAAAATAAACGCGTGAATAAAAATTTTTGCCACGTGATTGATTTTTATGTTAATTAATTTCAGCATGATTTTTCCCTTTTAATTTATGTTAACGTTTCTATTCAGGACCGCTTTATTAATTGAATTATTAATACATTATCTCAGCGGAAAATAAACGCCTAAGCATAATTACCTGCACCTCTATTCATTAACAAGGTTCCTTTTCGTTTGACTACTGTTCGCCGATTATATAATTTTCACCGGTGACCTGAACTGATCTTGATAGCACCTGTGTTGTCGCCGGGACGTAACCCGGTTGCCCGCCGCCCACAGAAACGATAAATTCGCCCGGTTCAACCATCCATAACATGTTGTCATTCAAAAGCGCCAGATTTTTTGCCGTTAACCTGAACCGGACAGTCTGTTTTTGTCCGGGTTTCAGGTGAACCCGTTCAAAGCCCTGTAATGATTGGATCGGCGTCCTGACAGAGGCGTTTACATCTTTGACATAAACCTGCACGACTTCGTCGCCGGCCAGTTGACCGGTGTTTTGAACGTCAACGCTTAACTCCACATCCTGCCCCGCGTTAATTGATTCGCTGATCTTGTAATTGCCGTAGGAAAATGTCGTATAGCTCAAACCGTGTCCGAAAGCGTACAGCGGCTCTCCATCAAAGAATTTATACGTTCTGCCCTGCATATCATAATTCCGAAAGTCGGGCAGGTCGCTGGTCGATTTGTAAAACGTCAGCGGCAATCTTCCGGCCGGATTGTAATCGCCGAAAAGCACATCGGCTATGGCGGTCCCCCCGGCCTGTCCGGGATACCAGACCTCTACTATGGCGTCGCACATTGTCTGCTCCTCTTTTAAGGCGAACGAACCACCGCCCATAAGTACCAATATAATGGGTTTGTTGAGTTTTTTGATCTTTCGTATCAGGTCCTGCTGTACTCCGGGTAATTCAATCTTTGTCCTGTCTCCTCCGGCGAATCCCGTTAACTCTACGCCCAGTTCCTCACCCTCGATCTCAGTGGATATCCCCATAGCCAAAAAAATAACTTCCGCATCCGCCGCCGCCGCGAGCGCGTTCCGTTCGATGTCTTCCGGATCGATCTTCCAGAGCATAAACATATAAAATTCTTCCGTATCCGCGATCAGATCAATTCTCAGTTGTTGCGGTTTTTCCGCCTCCAGCAGGATGAATTCGGAGGAATTTTCTTCACCCCCGGCAATTATTTGTTTTTCATTCAGGTAAATCCTGAAATTTTCTGAACCCTCAACAACAAATTTATACCTGGCCGTTTCTTCCACTTTAACAAAACCGGACCACCGGACACTGAAATTTTTTTCTTCCAGCCCTTCATAGGGCACGCCAAACTCATCGGACAGGAATATATTCTGTTCCACTCTGCGAATTACCGCGTCGCCGGTGAAATCCTTATTGGCAAAGAATTCGACCATGATCCCTTTTTCGGAGAGGTTCTGGTCCGTGTACAGTAAAGAGGACGGAAAGTTATTAAAGAACTCCGGTTCGTTGACATAATCACACCCCTTTGAATACAGGATCTCCGTGCCGGGCAATTTATCTTTCAAGCCGGTGTAAAGTGAAACAGGATTGGAAGGCGTACCGTTATAATTTCCCAGCAGAACGTGTTCATTCGCCGCGTTGGGACCGATCAGGGCAATTTTTTTTACGGACTTTTTGAGCGGCAGGGTATTGTTGTCATTCTTTAACAGGACAATTGATTTCCGCGCCATTTCCAGCGCCAGGTCCTGATGTTCTTTGCTGTCAATGACCTCTTTGGGGATTTTGGAATAGGGCACCATTTCAGGTGGATCAAACATGCCCAGTTTCATTCGCGCGAGCATCAACCGGTAAACGGCCGTATCGATTTCACTTTTACTGATCAGTTGTTTCTCAACAGCGTTTAACAGATATTCGTATGGGAAAAACGTCCCTCTGCCGCAATTCAGATCGACGCCGGAACTGACCGCCAATGCCGCAGCTTCCTCCGGTGTATCATTAATTTTATGATATTCAAAAATGTCCGTTACGGACCCGCAGTCGGAGACCACATATCCGTCAAATCCGAACCGTTCCCTTAAAATTTCGTTAAGGAGATAGTTGCTTCCGCAACAGGATTCGCCCATATACCGGTTGTACGCGCACATAACGGAATAGACGCGGGCATCCCTGATCGCTGTGATGAAATGCGGCATATAGGATTCCCAGAAATCCCGCTCGTCCGGTTCGGCGTTAAAGATGTGGCGTTCCGGTTCGGGACCGCTGTGAACAACATAATGTTTGGCGCTGGAAACGACCTTTAAGTATTTGGGATCATCCCCCTGCAAACCTTTGATGAACTGCACGCCCATTTGTCCGACATGATAGGGATCTTCGCCGTACGACTCCTGGCCCCGTCCCCAGCGCGGGTCCCGAAACAGGTTAATGTTGGGCGACCAGAAGGTGAGGCCGCACACATAACGGCCTTCTTTGTTCAGATACCCGTTATGATGCAATGCCCGCGCCTCATCAGAAATGGCCGTGGCGACCCGGAATAAACAATCCTTGTCCCATGACGCGCCCATACCGATGGATTGCGGAAATACCGTACAAAAATCCTCCATGTTCGCCACGCCGTGCAGGCATTCGTTCATCCAGTTATAGTACGGAATCCCCAGTCTCTCTATGGGTTGAGCAAGATGGATCATCTGGGACACTTTTTCCTCAGGCGTCATTCTGCTGACAAGGTTTTTTGCTCTCTCCGCAAAAGTAAAATCGATATCCAGATAAACAGGGGCCTTGTCCCGTGAACAGGATTGCAAACATAATATTAAAAGGACAAAAAGGATATTGAGTATTGATCTCATATCAGTTTATCTCCTGTTAATAATTTTTTTATATTTTCCCAACACTCTAAAGTCACAGGAATATGAAAATTTTTTCCTCAATCCGTTTTTTTCATTCAGGCATTATTAAATGTATTGTTTTTATTGTTATTTAATATGTTCATTCCATAACAATAACCGTCTGGTTGCGTTCCGGA
>Ga0272441_10015945_pt1 | contig 10457 bp, 7 predicted proteins | sample SSMProp6N_FD_193582 | JGI IMG/M metagenome (GOLD analysis project Ga0272441, IMG submission 193582) | Marine sediment archaeal communities from Little Sippewissett salt marsh, Falmouth, MA, United States - SSM-Prop-6N | ecosystem: Environmental > Aquatic > Marine > Wetlands > Sediment ... | reverse complement strand
CGTTTTCCCGGGCAACAGGCCGAGAATCGGTAGCAACGGAAGCGTCAACCACCGACGTCCGGTTCCTATCCGACCTTGCGATCGATCATCGTGAAGGGCTTTGACCGCATTCTCGTCGACAGAAAAGACGCCGCGCATGACCTCATTCTGGGGCCACGGTCTGAGATCCCAGCGTTCACCGGACGCCGTGTGTGACACGGCGAGCACTTCGTACGGCTCGCCCAACCAGATGACGGCCGATCCGGTGACGCGGCCGGCGCGAGCGGCCCACGGCATACGCAGGCTCGCGCTCCAAATCCGCAACCCACCTTCGCCAGCCGGGGCCACCGACACACCGTGACCCAGGTCGTGCGGTTGTCGAGGGTCCATCAATCGATCGTACCCCGTCTCGTGCGGGATCGTCAGGTCGACGACAACGACGAATCCAACCGGACAAGAAACGACCTCACGGAATCGATATCGTCCGGGGAACCCGGCAGAGTGATGACGCCGCCGGGAGTGACCTTGGAATCGGGCCAGCCCTCCAGCGCTTCCGTGAGGGCAGCAGGAGGTCGCGATTCCGGATCAAGCTGGATCCGCCACGTTCCCGACCTTCGCGCCACCGAGACCACCCGCGCGCGCTGCGCCGCCATACGAACCCTCTGCGCCTTCGCAAGCGACGGCAACTGTGGCGGTGCCGGACCGTATCGATCAACCATCTCGTCCATCAACGCGGCGAGAGCCTCGTCCTCGGTCACGGCGGCTAGCCGCTTGTAGAAGCTCAGACGCAACGCCGGTTCGGGAACGTAGTCCTCCGGAAGCTGGAGGTCGAGACCCAGCCGAAGCTCGACCTCGCGACGCCCGACCAACTCCCGTCCCTCCAATTCGGCCACCGCCTCTTCGAGCAATCGGCAATAGGTTTCGAAGCCAACCGCCTCCATGAAACCGTGCTGCTCACCGCCCAGAACATTTCCGGCGCCACGAATCTCCAGGTCCCGAGCGGCAATCCGAAATCCCGCGCCCAGCTCGCAAAACTCCTGAATCGCAGACAGACGAGAGCGCGCGGTCGGGGACAGCGCCAACCCCGGCGGCACGAGAAAGTAGGCGAACGCCAGCCGGTCGGATCGGCCCACCCGTCCCCTCAACTGGTAGAGCTGAGCCAGACCGAATCGATCCGCCCGATTCACCAGCAGCGTGTTCGCGTTCGGGATATCGAGGCCGTTCTCGATGATCGCCGTCGCGAGCAGGACGTCGGCTTCACCCTCGAGGAAGGCGTGCATCGCGCGTTCGAGAGGACGTTCCGACATCTGTCCGTGGGCGACAACGACCCGAGCTTCAGGGACGATGCGGCGTATCCAATCGGCGAAGGCCCCGATGGACTTCACCCTGTTGTGAACGAAGTACACCTGACCACCCCGCTCGATCTCGTACAGAATCGCCTCCCGGACCACCTCTTCGGTGAATTCCAGCACCGACGTCTCCACCGCCTGGCGATCCCGCGGTGGGGTTTCGATGATGGACACGTCTCGCAAGCCCGTGAGCGACATGTTCAACGTACGGGGAATCGGCGTGGCGGACATGGCCACCACATCCACCTGGGTGCGCAACTTCTTCAGCCGCTCCTTTTGAGCCACTCCAAAGCGCTGTTCCTCGTCGAGGATCACGAGTCCGAGATCCCTGAAGCAGACGTCCGGGCTCAGCAGGCGGTGGGTCCCCACCACAACATCGACGCGACCCTCGGAGAGGCCCTCCAGTATCGGCTTGACGTCACGCTGCGGTGTGAAGCGCGACAGCATTCGAACCTCCACCGGGAAGCCTTGAAATCTCTGCCCGAAGGTCTCCAGATGCTGCTCCGCGAGGATCGTGGTCGGGGCGAGCACCGCGACCTGCTTTCCATCGAGCACGGCCTTGAACGCCGCCCGGATCGCCACCTCGGTCTTGCCGTAGCCCACATCGCCGCAGAGCAGCCGGTCCATGGGTTTCGGGCCCTCCATATCGGCCTTGATCTCCCTGATGGCGCGATCCTGATCGGGCGTCATTTCGTGTTCGAATGCGTCCTCAAATTCTCTCTGCCACGGCGAGTCGGGCGAGAATGCGTGGCCCTGGGAGGCGCTGCGGACCGCCGCCAATCGCAGCAACTCGGCCGCCATCTCCCGAACCGCCTTTTTGACCCTGGATCTGCGCCGGCGCCACGTGGATCCGCCGAGACGGTCGAGAGGAGGCGTACCTTCGACGTCACCCGAGGCGTACTTCTGGATCAGGTCCGCCCGCTCGACCGGAACCAACAGGGAATCCCCGCCGCGATAGGTCAGAACCATCATCTCCAGCTCGCGGCCTTCAACGTGGATCCTCCGAAAGCCGGTAAACCGTCCAATACCGTGATCGAGATGCACCACCAGATCATTCGGGCGAAGGTCGCGCAGATCGGAGACGAATGCCGCTGCCCCGGCCCTCCGTGCACGCGGAGCCGGAACGGCGGTGAGATCACGTCGACCGTAGACGGCCAGACCACCGTCCCACAGGAAACCCCGCTGCAGATTTCCGATTTCGATCGCCACCTCGCCCGCCGGCGGAGGAGCGGGTACCGGCACGAGGTCCCCCTCGATCAGGAGGTGCTGGAAACGCCGCTGTTCGCCCGGTGAGGACACAACCAGCAGTTGGGTCACGTCGTCGGCACGACGATTCCGGAGCGTCGGGACGAGATCGGGGATTCGGCGAACGAAAGTCTCGCTGGGGTGGGTCGCCAATCGCCACCAGGAGGTCGTGCCATCGGCAAGTTCGAGCTCCTCCACCCGAAGGGACGGCGTCTCCAAACACGGACGTGTCAGCTCCGGATCCACCAATAACCGCTCAGGCGGCGGCAGGGAGACGTCACGGTCCACCAGGGTCTGCCACTCGCGATCTTGGACCTTTCGCCACCGTGTCAGCTCACCGAGAGCGTCATCGCGATCACACACCACGATGGAATCCACGATCTCCGGCCAGCTCGTGGCGCCCCCGGCAAGGTGGAGCGATCCCCACCAGAGCCTTCTTTCCGCGCCTTCCCGCATCAGTCCCGCACATGCGGGGTACTCCCCTTCGAGCTGATCGGCCACGGCATCGCGCCACTCCTCATCGCCCGGGAAGGGATCCAGCGCGGTCAGCTCCAATCGGTCCAGACCATCTCCCACGCTCCGCTGGGTCGACGGATCAAAACGTTGAATGCGCTCGACGACATCGTCGTCCATTTCCACCCGCAACCCGAAGCCATCGCCGGAGTGGAGATCCACAACCCATCCCCGAACCGCGAATTCGCCCGCCTCCTCCACCAGATCCACGCGGCGGTAGCCGGCCTCGGCAAGCCAGCGGCCGAGATCGTGAGTCTCCAACCGTGAGCCCAGCTCGATTTGGAGTGTCCGGTCTTTCGCGGTCGCAGGATCCGGAATCGGCGCCAACAGGACCCGGGCCGGGGCCACAAGCAGCTGGACATCTCCGGCTTCGAAACGAGCCAACAACCGCACCAGCTCGAGTCGTGCCGCCAATGGTGGCTCGGTGCCCCGGTACGGCGCGGCTCCTTCGGCGGGAATCACCCCGACCTTTAATTCGGGTGACAGGATCTCGAGACCGGCGGCGAGATCGGCCGCATCCGCGACATGGGGCACGACCACCAGGACACGGCCTGACGGCCAGCCCGACCGCGCCAGGGATGCCAAAACCAGCCCACGCGCACCCGGCGTGATCCCGCCGATGGCGAGCCCTTCCCTCCCGTCACGGATTGCTGTCGCGAGGTCGTCGAGTTTGGGAAACGGGTAGGTCATATTCATCTCGGGGTGCGGGTTTTGGGACTCGGAGATCCGAATTCACATCCGCCGTGGGCGCCCTCCACCGGTATCCGCGTCGGGTTCTGGCTTTCGCGACCCTGCCGAATTCGCTCTACCGCACACCCCGCCGGCGACACAATATCCGAGTCCAGGGCTCCGAATCGCGATGACCGGCGTCTTCACACGAGTTTCAGGAGATGCCCCATCTTCTCCTTCTTGGTTTCGAGGTAGCTGCGGTTGGCATCGGTCGGCGCAATCTCCAAGGGCACCCGCTCGACGATCTCGAGGCCGAAACCCCGAAGGGCGGAAAACTTCTTCGGGTTGTTGGTCATCAGGCGCAGCCTGTGGGCACCCAGGTCGTGGAGGATCTGGGCACCGGTGCCGTAATCTCGCGGGTCGGCCTTGAATCCCAGATGGAGGTTGGCCTCCACCGTATCCTCTCCCTGGTCCTGGAGCTCGTAGGCCCGCAGCTTGTTGAACAGACCGATGCCCCGGCCCTCTTGCAGGAGATAGAGCAAAACTCCCCTCCCCTCGTGCGCCATCCGCCGGAGAGCCACATCGAGTTGGACACCACAATCGCATCGCCGAGAGGCGAAGATGTCACCGGTCAAACACTGCGAGTGCACTCTCACCAGCGTCGGCACCTCGGGATCGATATCGCCCATGACCAGGGCCACATGCTCTTCTCCTGTGACGCTGTTGCGGTAGCCGTAGATCCTGAAATTTCCGTACTCGGTGGGCAACTCCGGGCCGGCGACCTGCTCCACCAGCTTCTCGGTCCTCATCCGATAGGCGATCAGGTCGGCCACGGTGAGAATGCCGAAGCCGTGTTCCCGGGCGAACTCCTTGAGCCGGGGAAGACGGGCCATCTCGCCGCTATCGTCCATGATCTCGCACAGCACACCGGAGGGGGCAAGACCCGCCATCCGGGCAAGATCCACCGAGGCCTCGGTGTGGCCTGCCCGCTTGAGCACGCCGCCCCGGCGCGCCCGCAATGGAAACATGTGACCGGGACGACGGAGGTCAGCTGGACCCGACGCCGGGTCCACCAATACCCGAATGGTCTCGGCTCGATCGTGGGCCGAGATCCCGGTGGTGGTTCCGTCTCGAGCCTCGACGGTGACACAGAAGGCCGTACCGTGGGATGCGGTGTTCTTCTCCACCATGAGCGGGAGCTCGAGAGCGTCGCACCGCTCGGGGGTCAATGACACGCAGATCAGGCCCCGCCCGAACCGCGCCATAAAGTTGACGGCCTCAGGCGTGACCTTCTCCGCCGCGAAAATGAGGTCGCCTTCATTCTCGCGGTCCTCGTCATCCACCACAATGACCTGTTCGCCGCGCGCGATGCGCGCGATACCTTCTTCCACCGAGATGATCGCGTCATCCGGGATGTGATGCTCACTCATGCTATCTCCCCGCAGTCCGGCCGGACCGCGAGCCCGAATGGTAGCCGCTCACCGGGGTCGGCTGCAACCCGAATCACTTCAATGCCGAGGTCAGATGTCAAAAACAGAATCGCGGCAGCCTGATGCCGGATGTCCGAACCCGGTGTCATGGCCGCATTCATCTCGGATGCCTATTGCGCATCGGCTGGGCGCGACCTATCTTCTACAGAACGAACCTCACAACTCGATTACCTGCCGCCTGCGAGTGTATGTGGGAACAGCGGAGTCTCCGCCCGGTTCCGCGGAGCCACCGGAGGAATGGACAACAGGGTCTCCGGAGGTGTTCCATGAACGGCAGGCAGTACGGTCCTCACAGCCCTCTTGTCGCTGTGGCGATGATCATGGCCGCAGTATTGGTTGGAGCCAGCGAGCCCGACCTTTCATCGTGGATCGACGGACCATCACAGGTACCCCTTGGCGCGGACGCCAGATTCACCGTGCACTATGCCAACGCCGGTCCCGGCGACTCCCACTACGGCTACGTGAACATCGGCATCTCAGCGGGCCTGCCCGCACCTCCGGGCCAAATCACAGCGGAGCAGATGGACGCCCTCCTGCAGTCGACGGTTGGGACCGACAGCAACGGCAACAGGGTGATGCTGTATCTCGATCAACAGTCCTGCGAAGGCGTGAGACTCCAGCTCCAGGGCCCGGATCCTCCCGGGCCGATAAGAGGCCTGGGAGGCTCGGGGTCATTCACCTTCGACCTTCCGATCCCAATGGACCCGCCGACCTTCGGCGCGATGGTCGTTGTGCACCCGCCAGAACTCGCCAGGGTCTACCTTCCGGCCCTGACCTTGCACCAGATGTACTTCGACCAGGGCGTGGGACGCTACGGTCCAGGGTTGAATTGCAGCAGTTTCCCTTACACCGGGTGCACGTCTCTTGACGATTGCTTCGGGCCGAGGCTTTGGACGATGGAACCGTTCACCGCCGAGCTCGAGCTTGTGGACGACCGTGGTGCCTTCGGTGATCCGACCCTCGGCTGTGACGCACTCGCCGAGTTCACCGCCGGCAGAATCGCACTGATCCGCAGGGGAGTGTGCACGCCCTTCACCAAGGCCCGTCACGCCCAGGAGGCCGGTGCCGCGGCGGTTATCGTCGTCAACGACGGCCGGTGCGCCGACCTCGGGCCGGACTGCGTCGACTGCGTCACACCCATGAACGGTGGGACATCGGCCGGAACCATCGACATCCCGGTCATCATGCTGTCGAACAGAGACGGTGAAACCCTGATCGCAGAACTCATGCAGGGTAGGAATGTGACAGTTTCCATGGGCGCCATGACTGACCTGCCCTTCGAGATCGGTTCATTCATCTTCTCCAGCGATCCCGGCGAAGTCGATCACAATCCCGCGAACAACGGCCACTCGTTACGAGTACTCACCGGGACGTTTACCGACGATTTCGAAACCGGAGACTGTTCGAGGTGGTCCTGCGCCGAACCGTGACCCCTGCCCGCTTCCGTCGGCCGGCGTTTTTCACACGACGCACGAGCGTGGCGAGGCCGTGGTGGTACGATGGAGCAAATGCCGCGAAGCGCCTGTGCCCCACTGATCGCCGCGACGTTGGTCGTTGTGTCGTCGTGGCCGACCTGGGCCGGCGAATCCGATCTCTCGGCAACCGTTTTGGGCACGCCGTTCGTATCGCAGGGAGAGTCGGCCACCTTCACGATCCGATACGCCAACGCGGGCCCGCACGAAGCCGAGACACCCTACGTCAACGTGGCGATACCCTCGGGCCTGCCGGCGCCGCTCGATCAGCTGACCGCCGGACAATTCAACGCCCTCCTCGACTCGGCGACCGGCACCGACACATTGGGCAACTCGCCCATGCTGTTCATCGACGATGCCTCGTGCGAGAACCTCATACTCCAGCTTCAAGGACCCGTCCCACCGGGCCCGGTCGAGGGTCTGACCCCGGGCGGGGAGGGCAGCTTCACCTTTGATCTCGAAATTCCGATGGAGCCGCCCACCTTCGGCAAAATGGTGATTGTCGAACCCGCTCACATGGCGCGGGAGTATTTCCCGGCTCTGACCCGTCAACGCATGTACTACCCGGACGGCGGTCCCAGATACGCGCCGGGTTTGAGCTGCAACGATATCGTCGGTGGGTGTTTCGAACTTGGCGACTGTTTCGGTCCGAGGCTGTCCCTCATGGAACCCCTCACGGCGGATCTCGAGATCGCGGACGACGGCGGTGGGTCCGGCGACCCGGCCCTTGCCTGCGATCCGCTCACCGGATTCACCGCCGGGAGGATCGCGTTGATTCGGCGGGGCGAGTGTCCCTATTTCGACAAGGCGCACCACGCCCAGGAGGCCGGCGCTGCGGGAGTCGTTGTTGTCAATGACGGCCGCTGCACGGGCCTCGGGGCAGACAGCCCGGAGTGCGTCGTTCCCATGCCCGGCGGGGACGATGCCGGCGCCATCGACATCCCGGTGATCATGCTGTCCATGACCGACGGTGAGGAGTTGATGGCGGCAATCGAGAACGGCGCGTCGATCACGGTTGCCATCGGCGCCATACCCGGCGGGAGCTTCGAGCTAAGTGCCTTCATCTTCACCACAGACGTCGGTGAGGTGGATCCGGTGCCGGGAAACGACGGCCACAGCCTTGTCGTGGTGGCTGCATTGTTTGCCGACGGACTTGAATCCGGTGACCTCTCCAGGTGGTCAGACGCCACTCCATAACCCCCATTCTTCGCTGGCTTCCTGCTGCGGACGGCGGTCCACCGCGGCCTGGCAACACACATTTGGTGCTCGGTTCCAACCGGCGGCAGGGGTACCATGTTGTCTGTGACACGCGTGCGAACCGGCCTCGAAGTCCTCTTGGAGGACCCCGGTCACATTGGTGATCGAAGATGGGCCATGCTCGCGAATCAGGCTTCGGTGACGGCGGAGCTGGAGCCTGCCCGGACGGCGCTGCGGGGGGTTCTCCCGGGCTCGCCGGTTCGTCTCTTTGCTCCCGAACACGGGCTGGACGGGGTCGAACAGGATATGGAGGCGGTGACCGACCGAACGGACCCGCACACCGGTCTGTCGGTGAGATCGCTGTACGGAGTCGACGCGGCGACGCTGATGCCGACGGACGAAGACCTCGACGGCGTCGAGGTGATGTTGGTGGACCTGCCGGACATCGGCTGTCGCTATTACACCTTCGCCGCCACTCTCGACGCCATGATGGCCGCGTGTGAGCGATCCGAGATCGAACTCTTCGTCCTGGATCGGCCCAACCCCATGGGTGGACTCGCCCGAGAGGGGCCTCCGGTGGAGCCCGGATTCGAGAGTTTCGTTTCGCGGCTCCCCACACCCATCCGCCACGGGCTGACGTTGGGCGAGTTGGCCCTCCTGTTACAGCGCAACCGGTACCCCGACCTCGAGCTGTCGGTACTCATGTGCGAGGGATGGCGACGGACGAGCTGGTGGGACAACACGGGACTGCCGTGGGTTCCACCGTCTCCGAACATGCCAACCCTCGACACCGTCGCCATCTATCCGGGCCTCTGTCTCATCGAGGCGACAACGCTATCCGAAGGCCGGGGAACCACCCGCCCTTTTCACCTGGTGGGCGCACCATGGGTTGACGGTCACGACCTCGTTCGGCGACTTCGAGCCCGCTCCCTGCCGGGTGTCGGTTTCCGGGCCTCTGTTTTTCGGCCCATGTTCGGAAAGCACTGCGGTGAGGTATGCCAGGGGCTCGAGATTCACGTCTCCGACCGCGATGAACTCCGGCCTGTGGCGTTGGGCCTCGAGGTCTTGAAGGCGTTCCACGACCTCGATCCCGTGGCCTTCGCCTGGCGATCAGAGCCCTATGAATTCGTCTCGGACATCCCCGCCCTCGACCTGCTGACGGGGTCTCCAGCGGCCCGGTTGGCGATCGATTCCGGCGAGCCGTTGGAGCCGCTCGTCGAGTCGTGGCGGCCGTACGTCTCGGCCTTCGAGGCCTCCCTCGAGGGAGTCATTCTCTATCACCACGCGAATTGACCTGCGGCCAAACTGTCGTCGAGATGATGAATGAGGGGCGAAACCAGGAACGGCCGCCATCAATCCGCCACAATTTCAGGTTATGTTTGACGAGCTGGAGGCGACATGAGTGATCGGAGGGTGCAGCGAGATACACGCCTTCGTCTGGCCCTGATATTCGGTGGCCGATCAGGTGAGCACGACGTGAGCGTGGTGTCCGCCCGGTCGGTCGCCAACGCCCTGGATGGCGATCGCTATGAGGTCGTTCCCATGGCCATCGACCGGTCCGGTCGTTGGGCCGACGCCGAGACTTCGAAACGGGTACTCCGCTCGTCCGGCGACCGTACCGACGCGGTTATCGCATTCGCCGGATCGACCGGACTCGACCCGCGCCTTTCGGACGGCGGGTTCGACGTCGCCTTTCCGGTGCTTCACGGTCCGTATGGAGAGGACGGCACCATCCAGGGTCTCTTCGAAATGCTGGATCTCCCATACGTCGGATGCGACCACGCGGCTTCTGCGGTGTGCATGGACAAGGCGCTGACCAAACGCCTCGTGATCCAGGCGGGCCTGCCCACCGTCCGGTGGAGCGAATTGACGGCCAGCCAGTGGCGCGACGACCGCTCGGGGACGAGGCAACGTTGTCTCGACCTCGGCTCACCCCTGTTCGTCAAACCGGCACGGCTCGGTTCGTCGGTTGGAATATCCCGAGTCACCGAAAGCTCGGATCTGGACGGTGCTGTCGAGCTGGCACTCGAGCACGATACGAAGGTTGTTGTGGAACGAGGATTGGACGCTCGAGAAATCGAGGTTGCGGTCCTCGGTTCGGACCACCCCCGCGCCGCGGAGCCGGGTGAGGTCATTCCCGGCCACGACTTCTACGACTACGAAGACAAGTACCTCGACGAGAGTTGCCAGTTGCTCGCCCCGGCCCCTCTGGAGGCCGGTCAGAGACAAGCCGTGCGGCAGCTCGCCATCGACGTCTTCAAAACCCTCGGCTGCCACGGCATGGCCCGGGTCGATCTCTTCATCGAGCGGTCGAATGGTCGTGTCTGGGTCAACGAAGTGAACACCATCCCGGGTTTCACGTCCATCTCCATGTACCCGCGGCTGTGGTCCATCTCGGGTCTTGACTACCCCGATCTCCTGGACGAACTCGTCCGTCTCGCCGTGGAGCGCCATCGGGACAGGCAGTAAACAGTTGGCAGTTGGCAGTTAGCAGGCAGCAGTTGGCAGTTGGCAGTTGGCAGTTGCTCGCGGCCGATGGCCGC
>Ga0272441_10015943_pt1 | contig 10458 bp, 7 predicted proteins | sample SSMProp6N_FD_193582 | JGI IMG/M metagenome (GOLD analysis project Ga0272441, IMG submission 193582) | Marine sediment archaeal communities from Little Sippewissett salt marsh, Falmouth, MA, United States - SSM-Prop-6N | ecosystem: Environmental > Aquatic > Marine > Wetlands > Sediment ... | reverse complement strand
AAGATGTGAATATGAAGAGTATGTTTTGTCTAAGAAGATCCAACCAGCTCCCACACCAAAAATTATTTCAAAAGAGGTTTCACAAGAATTACATGAGGTAGTTCCTGATGAAAAAATCTATGCTTCCTTAGAATTGTATCCATCAGAACCATATATCCTGTCAAGGGGTGCTGGTTTACAAGATGGAAATCATGTTCTTTTCTTAAATGTAAAAGTCGCGCCTCAGTATTCACCCTTACTTAATCTGCTCCTTTTTCCTCAGGAAATTGAAATAACAGTTGAATATCAGTTACCAGAAGAACCTCTTTTTACTGCCGACGAGTATGATATGGTGATTATTGCTCCAAGTCAGTTTTCATCGACCCTACAACCCTTGATTGATCATAAACTCAAGTATGGTATGCGTACATTTTTAAAGACAACTAATGAAATCTATGATGAATATGAAGGGAGAGATCAGGCTGAGCAGATAAAATATTTTATTAAAGATGCCATTGAAACATTTGGTATTTTCTATGTTTTACTAATGGGCAATATTGATTTAGTTCCTATTAGACTAGCGGCCATTCAGATTGATGTTGTAGAGCTTAAAGAAGTTCCAACAGATCTATACTATGCCGATTTATATGATGACAATGGAAGTTTTTCAAGTTGGGATTCTAATAATAACGATATTTTTAGTGAATTGATTTATGATGCTAATACAGGGAAAATGCAATACATAGATCTTCTTGACTTATATTCTGATGTTGGAGTTGGGAGATTGCCTTGTAATAATATGTTTGAAGTAAAAATTGTTGTAAATAAAATCATGTATTATGAGTCAAAAACATATGGACAAGAATGGTTTAATAAATTGATTCTGATGGGTGGAGATACAACACCAGAGTCTGGCTTATGTGAAGGAGAGATTGTAACCGAACAAATTGCACAATTGATGCCTGCTTTTCAACATATAAAGTTATGGACATCTAAAAACACGTTTTCTCCTTTTTTAATAAACCAAGAGATAAATAAGGGTGCTGGTTTTGTCAGTTATTCAGGACACGGCTATGAATATGGAATTGGCACCTTTTCACAAGGCGGAGAAAATTTTATCAAATATTTTACCCCTTATCTCATTGGATTACATAATAATAAATTACCTATTATATTTATTGACGCATGTCTAACATCGAGACTTGATTTTACAATAGGTGACATTAAACTACCTTGTTTTGCCTGGTCAATAGTGAAAAAACTCTTTGGTGGAGCTATTGCATCAATTGGTGCTACTAGGGTTGCATCTGAAGGAATAATTGGAAATAATATTATTGATGGATGTGTTCTTTTACATGTTAAATTCTTCAATGCATATAATTCAAGTATATTTCTCTCACAAATGTTAATGAAAGCTCAAAATGAATATTTAAACACTGTAACTTGGTATAAGGATTATTTAACACTTGAAGAGTTTATTCTAGTGGGAGATCCAAGTTTAAAGGTCGGAGGTTATGAATAAAATGGAGAAGTAAATATGAAAAAAATACTATCTATGTGTATCGTAGCGGTTTTACTCATAAGTGGATTTGGAGTTGTTGCTTTTCCAGATGAAATATATCAAGAAAAAATGACGTTACACTTTTCACAACTAACAATAAATGAAAATGATGATCGTGTAACTTTGGAACTGGAAGGAACAAATTCAGTATTGATGAAATATAATCATTATGTGGTTCCAACAAGAATAGAAACTTTTACTTTCCCTTTAGGAACAGAAATCAAAAAAATTAATTGCATTCCAAGAAACATTCATAGAGAAACAATAACAAAAGAGTTAATAGTGGCACCAGAACCAGTTCTTTTAGGATACACACCCATGCATGAAGATACTCAAGCAGATGCGAATCCTATAGCCATAAATGACTGGTATGATTATGACATAGGAACGGGCATAAACGGACACGAGAGAAACGTAATTGTAAAATTACAGACATACCCAGTACAATACCGTCCCTCAAAAAATTCCATTGAATGGGTTGAACAAATCGAAATAGAAATACAATATAAAGAATCAGAACAACACATGGTACTTCCTAATGAGTATGACTTCATCATCATTTCACCAGGTGAATATGCTGATGAATTAGAGGCGTTAGTCGCCCATAAGAATAATAGGGGACTTAAAACTAAACTTGTCACTCTTGATGAAATATACAATGGTACATTTTTTACAACAGAGGGACGTGATAATCAAGAAAAAATCAAGTATTTTATTAAAAATGCTGTAGAACAATGGGGAATTACCTCGGTACTATTAGTCGGCGGTGATCAGGCGTTCCCGGCAAGAAAAGCCCATCCCTATAATGTTTTCGTGAGTGATCTGTATTATGCTGACGTATATGATGCAAATGGCAGTTTTTGCAGTTGGGATACAAATGAAGATGATAGATTTGGCGAATATAACAAAGATGAAGTAGATATATATCCCGATGTTTATCTTGGTAGACTTGCCTGTATTAACAAATATGAGGCATCGGCATGTGTCCAAAAAATAATTAATTATGAAACAACCAAGGGATATTCACAGGACTGGTTTAACAAGCTAGTTGTTGTTGCTGGAGATTGCTTCCCAAACGATGGTATAAGTGAAGGAGAATCTGCAACTCAAGTAGCAATCGACATAATGGATGGATTTACACCAGATGAAATATGGGCTTCAAACGGTCGATTAAACGGAAATAATCCGACAGGTGTGGATGAAATTAATAATGCAGTAAATACTGGCTGCGGCTTTTTCTATTTCTCAGGGCATTCCTCTCCCACTAAATTTTTCACATTTCCACGTAATGACAGCAGAACGAGACTTCCAACCCCTACAGGATATTATTCCAACGATCACATTTCTGATTTATCAAACAATGACAAACTTCCAATTGTTGTTTTTGATTCATGTTCTCCATGTAAGTATAACACAAATGAGGATTGCATTGGATGGTCTTTTGTTTCAAATCCAGAAGGTGGAGGCATTGGATTCTTTGGCGCAACCACTTCTAGTTTATGTTATCGAGGAGAGGATTTTACCCAAGGTCTTGCCATAAAACTTGCTTTAAACGTGTTTGAGGTGTATAACAATACAGGTACTTTAACTCTTGGAGAGCTATGGAACAAGGCTATTGTCAATTACATTTTTCCAGATATGGAAATTGCCGACTATATCACCCTTGAACAATGGCAACCATTTATTGATCCCACGCTAACAATCAAAGAAATATCACAGGCACCTGAAAAACCTCAGAAACCGGATGGCCCAAGTTCAGGTGGTACTGGTGTGGAGTATGCATACACTACATCTACTACTGACCCTGATGGGGACCAGCTCTACTATCTATTCGACTGGGGTGATGGTAAATTCTCTGAATATATTGGACCATATAATCCAGGAGGGACTGTAGAAGCAAGTCACAAATGGGATAAAAAAGGTGATTATCAAGTAAGAGTTAAAGCAAAAGATGAGCACGGTGTTCAGAGTGATTGGTCAGATCCATTAGTGATAAGTATGCCAAAGAATAGGATGTTGTATCATCTTAGTTTATTTTTTGAAAGAATAAAGGATTGTTTTCTGTTACCGTATGTTTTAAATAATTTTTTTGGGGGAACAATAAAATGAAAAAAATGATTGCACTATTTTGTTATGTATTATTATTGTCTCAATGTTGTATTGTTTTTTCTGCTTCCTCTATTATATCTTATAGCAGCAGGACCATCTATGTTGATGATGATGGAGGGGCAGACTATACCTCTATTCAAGATGCGGTAGATGCAGCAAATAATAAAGACACTGTTTATGTCTATAATGGAACATATTATGAAACAGTAACTATTGATAAATCAATTAGTATCCGGGGGGAAAATCGGGATTCAACAATTATTGATGCACAACAAAAAGATACCGTGGTCACTCTCTCAGCTGATACTATCACTATTACTGATTTTACCATTCAGAACAGTAAAGACTCTGCTACATCAGCAGGGATTACGATTACCTCTAATAGTAACATCATTAAAGATAATCACATTATATTCAACAATGGATATGGCATCTACAGTGAAAATACTCAACATAATGATATAATTTTCAATACTATACATTATAATAAACGGCATGGTATTTACTTGGAATCAATACAATATTTTAATATAAAAGAAAATATGATTGGGAATAATTCGGGGTGGTATTTTAATAAGAATATTCCGTTAAATCGAGGTATTGAGATTCGATCTGGTTTATGGACAACAATTTCAGATAATATTTTTTACCATAATCCTAACATAGATCTTCTTATTATTTCATCAACTTTTATGAATATAAAAAATAATGAATTTGCTGTTGATGGAGGAATAAGCCTCACTGGAACCAATAAGATACACTATACAAGCCATACTATTAATGACAATCTAATAGATAGGAAACCAATTTATTATTATAAAAACGAACAATATGGTAAACAGGTTCCAGCAGATGCTGCTCAGGTGATACTTGCAAATTGCCATCATTTCAATATCAGCAATTTACATATTTCTGAGGGAGATATGTCTATTTGCCTAGGTTTCTCCACTAATAACAAGATTTCAAATAATGTGATTTCTCATACGCTTGATGCAATAAGTTTGGAATGGTCAGATAATAACACTATTTGTAATAATGATATTTCAAATATTTGGGGTGTTCCTCTTCTTTATTCAAGTCATAACCGAATTGCTCATAACACCATTACAGATAGTTATCGTTATGGTTTGGGATTATGGTATTCATCTCATAACAATTCAGTATATCATAATAAATTTAGTGATAATAATGAAGATGGGTTGATTGTATATGAATCTTCATTTAATGATATTACGCTTAACACCATTCAGCATAACAATTTATCAGGAATTAACGTCTATGGGTCCTGCTGCAACACCATTGCTGGTAATACTATCGAGAATAATCTTGATTTTGGAGTGAAAATATCAAGCACATTTTCACAACAAGCAAAAAACAATTGTTTTCATCATAATAATTTCATACAGAACATCCCAAGCAATGCATATGTTCGTGAGCATAACATGTGGGATTTAGGAGGTTTAGGTGGTAATTACTGGGATGATTATATTGGTGTTGATAGTGATAGTGATGGTTTTGGTGATGAACCTTATGTTCTTGGAGGTGGTAATGAGGATTTTTATCCTTATATGCATAAGATTATTGTGAGTTTTCCTGAGAAACCTGGAACACCAATTGGTCCTTCTTCAGCTAGCATTCATAAGAATGTTTCGTTTCATTTTTATTGTACTCACCCAGGAGAGTATCAGTTATATTATCTTGTTGATTGGGGAGATGATTCAATTGACGAATGGTTTGGTCCGTTTCCCTCTGATGAGGCTGTTGAATTATCACATTCTTGGGAAAAGAAGGGTGAATATGGCGTGAAAGTGAAAACTCGGAATGTGCTTGGTGCAGAGAGTGAATGGTCAGATCTATTGCCGGTGAGTATGCCGAAAAATAGTAATTCATTAGAGAAATCACTATCGAATGAGGATCAAGAAAATAATGGGATCATTTTGATGTTGGCATTTCCAACGGAATTTTATGAGTATGAAACAAATTATACTTTTATGTGCCCTGGGGGAGGCTATGGACTCTGGATAAGCTGTGATGGCATTCATTATAATACTTTTTGTGGTGCTGTTCTTGAGAAAGATAATTTTATTGGAATAGCGAATCCGATTATTATTTTAGGAATAAAGATTAGATAGAGGGGAAAAATATGAAAAAAATCGTATTATTAATATGCCTTGTATTTGTAATTCAGGCAATAGGGGCTGGTGCTTTCTGTAAAGAAAGTGAGTCACGTAATACCTTGATTTCATATAATGGTGATAATTATGATATGGTGAATAATTCTTTTCATAATGGATCTTGTAGTATCTTATTTATTGGGAGCAGTTATTTTAATCTCAATAACCTACCAAATCTATTTGAAAATCTTGCTATAAATTCGGGAAAGGATATCTATGTTGAACCTTATAGTAGAAACGGTCCATATCTATATGATCATGCTTCTAGTAGTGCTACAGAATCAAAAATCAATGAGCAAGACTGGGATTATATTGTTTTACAGGGGGTAGGTCGTCTTATGGCCTATCCAGATTACTTTACAGATCATCCTGTTTATCCTGCTCTAGTAACACTTCAAAATAAGATATCTGCAAACTGTGAATCAACTAAAATGATTTTCTGTTTGCCTTGGGCATTTGAAGATGGGATGACTTGGTATCAAGATTGGACTGACACATATGAGGATATGCAGATAAAAATATTTGAAAACACCTTACAATATTCAGATGAAATTGGTTTTATCATTGCTCCTGTTGGATGGGCATGGTACACAGCTCTTCAAGAAAAAAATTATCCTCTACATTATTTGCATGAGAGTGATTGGAACCATCCATCATTAAAGGGTTCATATCTTATGGCCTGTGTTATCTTTTCTACAGTGTTTCTGGAAAGCTCTGTTGATATTCCTTATTATGGTGGTTTAATTGAAGAAGAAGGGAGTTATTTTCAGATCGTTGCATCACATACAGTTTTTGATAATCTTAGTCTTTGGAATATAATAGATGAAGGTGATAACAATCCCCCTGAAACACCATCAATTCTCACAGGTCCTATCAACGGTGAGATTGGTGAAGAGTATTCTTATTCAACTTCAGCAGTGGATATTGATGATGATGAAATATATTTTTTATTTGATTGGGGAGATGGTACAGATGATGTGTGGCTAGGGCCATTTGATTCAGGTTGTGAAATTAATGTTACACATATATGGGATGTAGAAGGTGATTATGAAATCAGAGTGAAAGCCAAGGATACCTGTGATGCCGAGAGCGAGTGGTCTGATCCATTAGTTGTTAGTATGCCAAAAAATAAAGCATTTAATCTCATATTTTTACAATTTCTCGGACGATTTATGGGGCGTTTCCCACTGTTGAAACTTCTGCTAGATCTTTAATATTATTGGTAGAAGACAAAAAAGAATATGAAAAAGAAAAAAAGAAGGATTTTAGTTAGTCCGTGGAAAATACTATTGGAATTCATGTCTCTAAAAAATGTAATATAATACGCTAATTAAAACCTAACTAAAACACGTTTTTTACCAGTAAAATCGTGTTCGAATCCCTTCCCCTTTTTACAATCAGTTTTTTATGGACTTTTTCCTCTTATTATATCTATTCTGATAAAAGCCAAAACATCCCAACATGGCGAAGTAACTTATTACAAGCATTCTTCCAGTGAATTGCGATACAAGGAATCCATACCAGTCCAAGCCCACGCTAAGAATCCTTTACTATCAGAATAAGTACAGTTATCTCCCTTTACAAGAGTGATATGTTTATCCAGCGTTTTTACAATATCCTCTTTTAAAGTATCTTCAAGAGTACTTACCATCTAACATCTCATATAACTAATGGGATTGAAGATTAAAAATGCTATTGAAGTTCACATTTTGAAGTACTGTAATAACATGAAAAAATTTATAAACTACTGTATTATATATACTATTATGTTATACACAGTACCTAACATTAAAAGGTAGATGATAAATGGATACACAATTTAAGAAAGGTGTTTTAGAACTATGTGTACTAACTTTACTAAAAATTAAAGACTATTATGGTTACGAACTCGTTACTGAGATTTCTAAAAATATTTCAATTTCTGAAGGTACAATTTATCCATTATTAAGAAGATTAAAAAAAGATGAATTTGTAGAAACATATCTAAAAGAGTCGCAAGAAGGCCCATCAAGAAAATATTATAAGCTTACTAGTGAAGGGCAAGAAAAATGCATAATATTAAAAAAAGAATGGAATGAATTCATTAGAAAAGTGAATACGTTTTTAGGAGGTAACTCAGTTGAAAAAGAATCAATTTCTTAAAGAACTCAGAGCAGAATTAAAAAAATTACCAAAGGAAGATTTGGATCCGTTAATGAAAGATTTTAAAGAACATTTTGAGATTGGGCTAAGCAAAGGAAGAAGTGAAAAAGATATAGCAGAATCACTAGGAACCCCCAAGACAATAGCAAAACATGTAAAAGCAGATATTCTTGTAAGACAAGCAGAAGAGAAAACTTCCGTTATTAATTTTTTAAGGGCGATTTATGCAACAATTGGATTGGGATTTTTCAATTTAATATTTGTGTCAGGAATTCTTTTAGGAGTATTAGTTCTTTTATTTGGATTTTTTTTAGCAGCAGGTGCAATTGTATTTGCAGGAATCGCTTCTATTGTTTCACCTTTTATTGCACCATATATTGAAAATGTATCACTGGGTGGAATAAATCCAATAGCATTATTCTTTTTTGGAATTGGAGTAACTGCATTTGGATTATTATTTTTCATTGCTAACGGATATATTGCAAGATGGTTTTATGACATCATAATAAAGTATCTTAAAATGAATTTAAAAATAATTACGGGAGGGAATTAAATGAAATTCAATATGGAGAAGATAATATTACGTTTATTCATAATTATGATTGTATCTTTCATAATTGGAGGAATAATATTTTTGGTTTCAGGGGGATTGGGTTGAATTTGAAATTAATCAGTCGTAATCTATTGAAATTGGTAGAGTCAAATCAAATTTGTTGGAATTGAATAAATGGAAGATATAAAAGAATGGGGGAAAAAAGTTGAATGAAGATAAAAAAATAATGGAAATATTGGAAAAAATAAAAAATAACAAAAAAATGCTTATTTTGCTAATAATTATATTAACTTTTATCAGTATTATTCTTTTCTTCTATTACGTTGATTTATCTTGATAATAATATATTCAATATTTTCATTTTGAAATTATATGGCGGAGGCAAAAATATGAAAAGAAAAACGGAAATAAATAAAAAAGCTGTTATTCTGCTTATTGCAGGGTTTATGGTATTCTCTACAATACCTGTAATAGTAGATGCTGATGATGAAAATGATTATGTAGAAAAAAGACCTGATTTGAATGGCATATTTTTTGATAAGGTTGTTACTATCCTTATGAAACTTGCTCATTTCCCATCTCTTTCAGCATGTATTATTGATAGTAACGAGGTAGTATGGTCAAAGGGTTATGGTTTTTATGATCTTGAAAATGAAAAACCTTCCACAGAACACACAATTTATAACATTGGTTCAATATCTAAAACAATTACTGGTACAGCATTGATGCAACTCTATGAAAGAGGATTTTTCGATCTTGATGATGATGTCAATGATTATCTGCCCTTTACTCTGAGAAATCCAAATTTTCCTGATGTCCCTATTACTTTTCGGATGCTGCTTTCTCATTCTTCCGGTTTAGCTCCAGAAATTTTGATAGATGACTATCATCCTTGGTATTGGTTTAATTTTTCTGATGACCCACCATTTTCTTTTTATCCATATCCGTGGATAATCGATTATTTAACTCCAGGTGGGAAATGGTATGATCCTCCATTTTACGGATATTGGAATCCTGAGAATCCACCTGGGGAATACCACATATATGCAAATATAAACTTTGATATAGTTGCGTATCTTGTTGAGATACTTTCTGGAGAATCTTTTTTAGATTATTGTAATGAGCATATATTATTGCCCTTAGAAATGTGTAATACAAGTTTCAATCTTTCAAATCTTAATATTGATAATGTTGCAATCCCATATTATTATACAGATGGAGAATATTTAACAATTGACACACTTCCAGGATTTGCTGATAGTAAATATCATCGGATTCTTCATTATCCTGTCGGTGGTTTATATACAACAGTGATAGACCTTTCACATTTTTTAATTGCCCATATGAACGGTGGCGTATACAAAGGTATTCGTATTCTTGAAAAAGAGACTGTTATGGAGATGCATAAAATACAACCACCTGATTTTGATGATTCTCAAACAACTGATTATGGGTTAGCATGGGTAGAAATGGAGTATTCATTTTGTAAGGAAAAACTATCAGGTCATAATGGAGGAAATTTTGGTGTATGGACTTTTATGTATTATCCTTGCTTATACAATGATACTGGTGTTATATTTTTTGTAAATAATTTGCCAAATACAGAGACTCTCTTTAGCAACGTGGCTTCTATGATATTATTTAATATTTTATGTTTAAAAGCATTGGAGATTTAAATATGAAAAAAATAATGCCAATTGTATTAGTGGGAATTTTAGTCCTTAGCGGATTTGGAGCATTTACTCTAGCGAGTACAGGTAGAAATATTGGAATGATCGATGATATTCATGAAAATATTAATATTTCTAGAGAAAATTATTCCGGCGGTCCCCAAGAAGAATGGAATATAACTTTTGGTGGAACAAGGTTTGACGTTGGCCTTAGTGCTAAACCTACGCTTGATGGAGGATATATCATTGGAGGAGTTAGAGATGCTAGCG
>Ga0272441_10015941_pt1 | contig 10459 bp, 11 predicted proteins | sample SSMProp6N_FD_193582 | JGI IMG/M metagenome (GOLD analysis project Ga0272441, IMG submission 193582) | Marine sediment archaeal communities from Little Sippewissett salt marsh, Falmouth, MA, United States - SSM-Prop-6N | ecosystem: Environmental > Aquatic > Marine > Wetlands > Sediment ... | reverse complement strand
CCCTAAAAAGTCGCTTTCTCCTTGTCCATCATAAGGCTGATCAACCCGAAAAGGGGCCCCAGGGCAAGCAGGAGGTAGACCATGGGAGTATCAAATGTTTTCTGCATCCATCCCATGGCTTCAATACTTACAATGGTAATGGCAAATCCAATGCTCGTCACAATGGTCAGGGCGGTTCCTTTCCGCTGAGCTGCTGAATGATATGCTACCAGGGTGGAAAAAAGGGGGGAGTCGGCAATAACCACCATTCCCCAAAACATTAGAAATAGCAGAAAGATTTCCAAGGGAAGCAAATATGCCCAGGGTGCCAGCAGGCAACAAATGCCGGAGAGCATGAGGGAAACTGTGGCTACCCGCTTTACTCCCATTCGGCGGGATAAATACCCTCCTAGCACACAAGCAGGGCCGCCAATTCCTATGATCATAAAGGACCACAGGGGTGTGGAAGCTTCCACTTCAGGATATGAATCCAGATACATTTCCAGGATCAACGGGACAAAAGCCCAAAAGGTATAGAGTTCCCACATATGCCCAAAGTAACCGAATGCAGAGGTCCGGAATCCGCGTTTTTGGAATACCAGGAAAAAAGCGGCAAATTCAGGTCGTTCCATGGGTTTTCGAAAAGGTCCGTCAGGGAGAACCCAGATCATAATACCCCCCAGGGTTGCCAAAACCGAGGTGACCAGCAGGATGGACTTCCAGGGGATCCCGAGGGATCCGATATTGAGTAAATGAGGGAAGGCCGTTCCCAATACCAGGGCACCTACCAGATAACCCAATGAAGTTCCCAATCCCTGCCTGTAGTAGTCCGAAGCAATTTTCATGCCCACGGGATAGATCCCGGCCAGGAAAAACCCGGTAATGTAGCGCAATACAAGGAGTGTAGTGAAGGTATTCCCTTCCCAAACCATACCGAGGTTGGCCATGGCACCCAGGAAAGCCGACCAAAAAAACACCCTTGAAGGTGGAAATCGATCGGCCAGGGCCAGCAGGGCAAATACGAGGGTTCCGGAAATAAAGCCAAACTGGACGGACGAGGTCAGATGGCCAAGGGCTGATGGTCCCAGATTAAAGGTGTCGGTAAGTTCCTCCAAAACACCATTGGAGGCAAACCAGAGCGAAGTTCCACAAAACTGTGAAAATACGATTACAGGCAATACATAGGCCGGTACGCGAAAGGTTTGAGACGCCTCAGAGGGATCCAGATCGGTCATGATTCTTCAAAAAAAGGCAAAAAACCTCAGAAACTGGATAAAATAGCATCATCAATAACGCATGTCAGGTCCGTAATTTGGATAAAGCATCGGACATGTCAAACATCAAACCCAATTACTGGGTCCCCTGTCTGGGAGTCGCCTTCATTTGGTATGACCCGGACTCTTCATTGAATGCCAGAGAGGAAAGGACCTTATTGGTCTATCACGGACTGATCCTAAGCCTAATGATCACCCTGGGTTTGGCGATCTGCATTGGCGCGGCACCGGTTTAGCGCCTGGGGTGTATCTTTGAAAGAAAACCGATATGGAAAAGCATCTCGATTTCCATGAGCTTATGAACCTTCCCGCACGATACCGGGGCACCCTGATCAATAAAATTGCGGGCTATAAAACGGCCAACCTGATCGGTACGCGGTCTGGGTCTGGAATGGAGAACCTGGCCCTTTTCAATTCAGTAGTCCACATCGGGGCCAATCCTCCGTACCTGGGATTTGTTCTAAGGCCCACTACGGTTGAAAGGCATACATATAAGAATTTAAGGGATACCGGTCAGTTCACCATTAACCAGGTTGCTGCCAGTTTCCATAGGGAGGCCCACCAGAGTTCAGGCAAATATCCCCTGGAGGTTTCTGAATTCAAAGCTTGTGGACTGACGCCCCATTACGTTCAGGGATTTTCGGCCCCATTTGTTGCGGAAAGCCGGATCAAGATCGGATTGTCTTTTGAAGAAGAACATCTGGTAAACTGCAACCAAACCCGATTGGTGGTAGGCAAGGTCGAGCATTTGATCCTGCCAGAGGAAGGGGTCAAAGCAGACGGGGATGTCGACCTGGAGGCGCTTAATACGGTAGCAATAGGCGGGCTGGATACGTATTATACCGGAAAGAAACTGGGGCGGTATGGGTATTACCGGCCTGGGGACGAAGTTCGTGAGATTGATTAACCGGGGGAAATAGACAAACTTCCGGGTAAGGGAATCAGGAAGCAAGGTTTAAGAAGGTCTCCGACCGATGGAATATAAAAAGGCAGGGAATTTTCCCTGCCTTTTGCATGCTTTACAGAGGATAAAAAATTTAGTTGCCGTCCGTAGTCTCCCCTGCGGTTTCATCGGCCTCCAGGAGGAAATCCTGCGTGGTTTTGTTGGCCGCGATGATCTCGATATCCACCGTGTCGCTTGAAATAAAGGCATCCTTCTCGGCCACGGCTTTGTAGGTGCCGGCCAGAATGCCATCAATGAGATAGTTGCCATCCGTATCGGACTGTCCGGTCTTGTAGACCGTGTCGGCAGCAATAACCGATATCTGGGCTCCCTCAAGCCCGGTTTCGGCCTCTTCCACCATAGTGTTGACCGTTCCTGTGAGGGTGCCGGCAACAGAAGTATTGGAAGCCAGGATTACCGGTTTGAATATAAATCCGTTGAAATTGGCCTTTTTGATATTTCCACGGGCCACGAAGGATTTACTCACATCGAAATCCAGGAGCAGATCAGCAGAAAGTCCTCCCTCCACTGTGAGTCCCGGTTTAATAAATACCTTGACTCCTGTCTGCTGTCCGCTGGGAACCTCCAGGTCATATGTTTCGCCATTGGTAAGAAGCACACTTGCATCTTTCACATACACGCGAACAAGGTCATAGGTGCCGGCTGGAATTTCAACATCAGCCAGTTCCTGGGTGACTCCATTGGTCAGGGTAAGCAGGTTGACCTTCATTTCTTCACTTTCCAACATAAGAGGGATAAAAGGAGAACCTCCATCTTGCTCGCCGGAATCGTCCCCTGCCGCCTTCCGAAGCTCGATCTTGTAAATTGTCACATTAGTCTCCTCCACCTCGGAAAAAGGGAAAGGGGCGTCCGTTAAGCGGACCGTTAGGCGGCCCATGCCGTCTGGATTCTGGTCGATGGCATCCTCGGCGCAGCTCGTAAAGAACAAACTAAGGGTCATCAGGACCCCCATATAGAATTTTGCATTCATAATGTAGGTTTTAAAACTCAAGATTTTGGTTGCTAAAAGTAGCACGAATAAAACAGTCAAAGATGGGTTAAACCCTACCTAAAAAATGAATGAATCTCGAATTTTCGACCAAATGCAGCTTTCGGGTCGGTTTTTGGAACGTGAAGCATTGGGAAAGCCTTCAATCAGATCCCAGGCGGATGTAGTCGATTTCAAGCCTGAAGGTTTCCCGTCGCTTATTTCCGATCAAAAAACCGATTTCCTCCAGGGATTTTCCCCTGTAGTTCGGCAGATTCAGCCTTCGGCCCCTAAAAACAGGGTAGAAGGAATCCAGAGGGATCACAATGGTCTGCCAGTCCCCGCTGGTCTCAAAATATTGTATGTAGGAATAGTAATCGGCCTGCCCTTCCCGAATACGAAACTGATAGCGTTTTCCGTCTCCTTTGACTTTTAATTCCACCGTGGTGAAATCATTTACGACGATGTGGTCGGTCCGATAACGGATGGACGAAAATCCTCCATAGTTTTCCAGGGAGATCTCCCCCGCAAAAACACCGTGCCCCTCCTCATTCAGGATCAGGGAGCCTTTGGAACGGCCGCCCATCACCCCATCATTGACCACCATCCAGTTGTCCAGGGATGCCCCGGGGTTGAACTCATATAGTGTCAGGTGCTGCATCAATATCAGGAGAACTATCAGGTTGTAAAAAGGCATTTTCGCTATTCCTCCACTGAAGGGTGTATTTCAAAGATACGGTAGTTTTTCAGGGACCTATAGATCGGCCCAGCACCCGGGCCTATCTAATTCCCTTGAACCGTGAGGTCGAATTCACATAATAGATCGAAACAGGGTGACTCGCCCGAACAGGTCCACAAAGCATTATATTGTGGACCGCATCAGGGAGTTCTATACTCAGGAGCCCTATTCCCTTACATATACTTGGTCAGGAAATTAAAAAACTCTTTTTTGAGGCTGTGGAACATCTCCCGCTGGGTTTCCATTTCTTCCCTAAAATTGAGATGCTTTTTCACCAGGGCCCGATCCATGGAAATTTCTCCAGCTTGGCTTTTTCCCGCCATTCTATGCTCATGTACTTCTATGCCTTCCAGGAATTCATCGATCCTTCCTTCGTGCAGGATGAATTCGTTTTGGTAGTGTTCCAATTGCGCCAGGACTTCCTTGTCTGTCCATCGACTGACTATTTCTTCCAGTCTGTTTTTAAAAGAGCGCATCTCGTCCTTCCAGAAAAAAAGTTCGCTTCTCCAGCGTTCGTGCTCAAAATGCAGGTCTGAGTTGTAGATTACTTGGGTTTCCATCACCGTTTATTTATGTGTTTGACTTCAGTTTTTGAATGCCGCTGGATCAATATGCCACTGTAGATCCACGGCTTCATTTCAATTTCGTATAAAGTTAGCAGTGTGGAAACTATGTGCCTATGACCTGGGTCAGGAGTGGGTTCATCATTGTGTTGGAAGGAAAGAGATTCGGTTTTTAAGGACTTCTAGAAGCTGGGGGCCCCCACCCACCCACCCACTGACAAGTTATGGCCAGGAGATGCAACGATCATTCATTATCCAATTTTATTGCCGGGGCCTGGAAAGTCTTCCCGCGCCAAGAATCCGGTAGCAGGGGAAGCCTATATTAAAAAGATTTAGTCTGATCTCTGTTTGCCAGAACAAAACCCAGCAGGGTCACGATAGAAAGAAATAGCAAATTGATACCCAAAGTTTCCCAGTCCGGGTGGCCCAGAAAGATCGAATCCATGGTGATTGAGGGCCAGGAGAACGGAAAATAGCTTCCATCAAGGTGATAGTCCTTGATGAGTTGAGCCAAAACAAAACCAAGGATTCCCACGGCCAGGGGCAACACAAAGCTTCTGAAAAAATAAGAAATAAAATATACCAGAGAGAGGATGCCCATGCAGCTGAAAATAGTTCCAAAACCGAGTTTCATAAGCAAATCAACAGGTGGATTGAATTGGGCAAATGCGCTTCCCACTACCAGGGGGATCAGCACCAGGAGCAATACGAAAAGCAGGTGGGAGAAAGCAAAAACCAGGGCCACCACCTTGAGTTTGCTGAGGTAGACCATTGCTTTGGATGATGGCAGGGCATACAACATTTTCCAGGACCTCGCCCGATTTTCCATAAGCAGCGCCAGAGCGCACAAAATAACAAGATACATGGGTAATAACATGGGGAGAATACCCAGGTAGTGGAACCGAATCCAGCCTTCCCAGCTTCCGAGCGGGTCCATTTCGAGATATTCCGAAACAATGGCAAAATTGTAGGGAATGACAGCCATCATCAGATTGGTGAAAACCGTGCCAGCCGTAGCCAGCCAGAACATCCCTGAGCTTTTAAGCTTAATGAATTCCGCTTTTGTGAATCTGTAAAAATCAAGCATAATTGAGGTAAAAAGATTCCAGATCCCGATGACCCTGCAGGTTCTCAATAGATCCAAAAAAGACGTTCTCCCCGTTTTTCAGGATCATCACCTCGTTCGCGGTTTTTTCGATCTCTGAAAGCAGATGACTGGATACAATGATGGTCTTCCCGGATTTGCTCAGGCCTTTGATCATTTGGCGGATCTCAATGATACCCTGCGGATCCATTCCATTAGTAGGTTCATCGAGCAGCAAGATTTCAGGATCGGAAAGCAGGGCAGCGGCCAGGCCGATGCGTTGTTTCATGCCGGTACTGAGCTTTGCCGTCTTGCGATGCCTGAATTTAGACATGCCTACCTGCTGCAGTACAGATGTAATCTTGTCCGGGTCCGTTTGATGATAGAGCGAACGGATCCTAAGGTTGTCCCAAATATTCAGATGTCCGTAAAGTGAAGGCTCCTCGATCATCATGGACATGTTCTTATACAGGGTTTTCCGGTCCAGCTCATCCAGTGCGGTGTCCATGATCCGGATCGTTCCTGATTTTGGGCGCAGCAGCCCGCCGATCAGTTTCATCAGGGTGGATTTCCCGGAACCGTTGTGGCCCAGCAGGCCCAGGATACCTCCTTTGTCCAGTTTGAATGAAATGTCCCTTATCAATGGATTGTTTCCGGAATACTGAAAACTTACCCCCTCTAGTTCGACCATTGCAATTAGCGTATAATGTAATCTGTCCCTTAGTAAAAATAAGGATTTTGAATCACGGAGGTTTAACTTCCATGTGAGATTGGTGAATTGAATAATGTTTCCCGAATCAAGACTGATAAGGTTAAAGACTTGGCTGTTCTTTCTCAGGAATCCACCGATTAAGCAGCCGCTCAGCAAGGGGCACAAATGGCAGGAAAATCACCACGCCGGCCACATTAAACAGTACATGTGCGTTTGCGATCTGGTGCCCGATATCCTGACTTCCTGATATGAGCTGGACGAGGGTCATAAAGGGCGTGAAAAGCAGCAGTCCCAGGATGATGGTCGCAAAATTGAAGAATAGGTGGAACACCCCGGCTTTAATTGCCTGGCGACGCCCTCTGATGGTTGCCAGCAAGGTATCCGAGCAGGTGCCAAGTTCTGCCCCCAGCATAATGGCAATGCCCCTGCGATAGAGAGCAGCCCCTGTTTACCCAGGATGATGGCCATGCCAACCGTCCCGCTTGAAGACTGAATAATCAGGGTAATCAGCCCTCCGATCAGGGCTCCGTATATGTGGTTTCCTTCGATGCGTGTAATCCAGTCATTAAATACTTCGCTGTCTCTGAGAGGAAGTACTGATTGTTCCATGATATAAAGCCCGAAAAAGAGCATCCCGAAATAAAGGGAGATCTTTCCGAACCGTACCAGTTTTCGATCCCTGGCAAATATTTCAAGTATCAACCCAATAGCCAGTGGTATCACGGAATATTGTGCGATGTTCAGAGCGATAATCTGACTTGAGAAGGTTGTGCCGATGTTGGCTCCCATAATGATGCCAAATGCTTCTTTAAGCGATAACACCTGAGCATTGATCAGTACGATTACCATTATGATGACCGCCGAGGACGAGTCCAGCATGATGGTAAGGACTGTCCCGATCAGGATTCCCGAATAGATATTCCTGGTATATCGGGTGATCACCCGTTGGGCTCTGGACGAAAAGAGCCCCTTTAGCACCTCTGATAGCTGAGAGATGGCGTATAGGAAGAGGACCAGCCCACCAAGCAGTATGGGAAGGATCTCGATCAAAATGAATGGTTATCTTTTGGACCTATTAAGGTACTATAATAACTTCATTTTCCTTTTCTGCCCGGGAGATAAAACGGGCATCCTGACCAATTGAAATGTGGTGTTCAAAAAATAGAAAATTAAGGGTACCCCTCCCCCCATCCACAAGATACACCACCATCCTGAAAACACATTTCGGCATTCCCAAACCGTAGCCAAGCTCGTCTAGTTTAGTTGCTTTAACAAGCCCTCCAAAATTTCGTCCTTCTCATCCAACAGATGGTCTTTGATAAAGATGTCCGGAATAACACCCTCTTCTTTTGTGCTCCCATTAACACGCACAATATACCCTTTGGAGGCCTGGACTGTTATCCCGGTATTGGGAAGCTGATAGCGAAAGACAGACGCGTAGAGGGACGCATAATCCCCGGTTTCCTCCCCAACGACAGTGGCAAATCCATAATCCTGAATCTGGGCAGCCGTTACCGCAGCCATAGAGTGGGATTGCCTGTTGACCAATACGTATACGTCTCCTTTAAATCGCTTTCGAATTGGCTGCGGCTGATATGGCTGGTATTCATATTCGTAGATCTCACCGTTTTTGCGATGGAGGAACTCCTGCCAGTAAGCGCTGGTTGTGTCGTTGTGTTGCCTTACATGTTCTTTGAGGAATGCGCTGCTTTTAAGGGTGAACTTTGAAGTCCAGGTAAAGGGTTGGTCGGCAATATAAGACACCAGGTAATCACTGAAAGGATCATCCCCCCCGAGGTTGTTTCTCAGGTCCAGGATAAGGTTTTTCGATTCCCTATTTCTGATGGCGACAAAAGCCGAATCGATGAATTTCCGATATTTTGGTTCATCACCACTAAAGTTTCCCGGGTCGAGGTAGGCAGCATCAGCAAAGAATTTAAGCTCCCTTTTCGGGATGATGTCAACAACTTCATTTCGCCTCATCTCATACCCCTCAAGACCCAAAATCGCTTTCAATTGATAGGTCTGAGTAGTGTCTGCCGAGCGCACCTCCACGTTGAATTCGTCCTGCTTCCCAAAAGCCTGCCAGTAATACCGGGGAAAGGAGAACAGTTCTATCTTCGCATTCTTAAAATAGGGGCGTTCTGCGGATACCAGGGGATATATTCGCGACAGGATTTCTTTCATCGGCAGGCCATTGATGGTTATAACCTCTGCGCCGACAATGATATCGCTGTTTCCGGACCAGTTCTTACGCACCAAGGCTTTGTTGTCTTCAAAGGCAAGCTCAAGGGGAAAGAGGGTTCCTTTGTCATCATAGATGTAATCCCCATAGGATTGTCCTGGGAAGCCGATTTCGGTATGGCCATTATTGGCAGCGGAAATTACACTTTGCATTTTGCTGGTAGCTTCCAGGAGGTTGAAGCTGTCTTTTGCAATAGCGTTTCTTACCGCATTGTAATTTCTGTCAAATTCATCTTTCGAGGTATATGCATAAAGATCGTAATGTGCCTCTTCCAGTGATGCCATCAGAAAATCGAGGTCTTCCAGCACCTGTTTTTTTGTAAATTGATTTTGTGCCCAGAGGTTGCTGAGTGAGAAAAGGAAGATCAGGGCGCCACCTTTCTTCAGAAGCGTAGTCATATTGCGGGTTATGTTTAAATGGATCATTTTTCTGAATTTCTGTCGCCAAAACTAGGGTAAAAGCAAACATCAATCGTCCGGATGCTTGTTTTCGGACCTTTTTTTCAGATCCCGGACGTACCCACTCGGGGTTTTACCGGTGCTCTTTCTGAAAGCGTCATTAAAAGTAGACTTTGAATTGAAACCGCATTCCAGGGCATGCCCAAGCAAGGTCAATTTTTCACGTCCCGCATCCTGCATACGTTTTTTAAAGGCCGCTATCCGGTAGTGGTTCACATACTCATAGAAGTTTTTGGAAAAGCTCCGGTTGATGGTGTGGGATACCTGTCTGGGATTCTCATCCAGGAGCTTCGATAGACCGGACAAATCCAGTTCCGGGTCCAGGTAAGGTTTTTGAGATACCATAAGGGCTGTTATCCGTTCCGCCAGCTCGTGATCGATATTCACCCCAGCCGGCTTATGACTTTTTTCTGAATTCCCGGAGGATGCTTTATACGACCTGAGATACCCTTTAAAGCCTATCCAGTACGTTACCACGGCCAGGCCCGCAAAGGTCGGCAGGAAATAGGCTTCTTTTAAATCCCGGTTGAAGACAAACCGGTCTATTTCTGTTAAGAGGCTCCAGCCAATCCAGAAGGATGAATAGACAATCACAGGGATTTTCAACCAGTCCAGGGACCTTTTCTCCAGATTGGAATAGTGCTGTTTGAGCCACCGTTGATGCCGGTAGAGCATACGCAACGAAAGGATGGTGTAGATGGAGATAGACAGGATGCCAAGCCACTGTTCCGTCAGGTAAATTTTGGTATAGGGGTGGGGGGGAGTCTGATACATGCCATCGGCTCCCAACCGGTAGAAGGGCGTCCGGTAAAAAATAAACTCCAGCAGGACCGGTACAAAGTGTAGGAAATCCTTCCGGGAAAATTTGAATTCGGGATCCGTGATGCTTTTTGTGTAGAAATACAGTGCAGGTCCTATACCAAAGAGGAGCTCGAGCTGTACATACCTGAAGAGATCAAAAACCCCATAAGCACTCATGACGTTGACCAGTGCTATATTCAGGGCCATCAGGGCGAAAAAAAAACACCAGCAAAGCAAGGAAAAAGTTTGATTGGGTGCGTGGTCGTTTGATTACCAGCAACACACTAAGGACAATTGCCTGCAGGGCAAACACGAAAATGAGGGTAGTCAGGATGGGATTGGGGGAGGTCATCTGGGATCAGGATCGCGTATTGATTTAGGGCCTGCTGGGCTTGGTGGATTCCGATGATACTTCTATGCCGTAAATCCGGGATTCTTCTCCCCAGGGATGATACCCCTGTCCGATGTATTCAAAATAGTATTTTTCATAGTATCCAACATGGCTCGTGCACAAATATACATGGGAAAACCCGGCTTCCCGGGCATCGGTTTTGGCCTTTTCCATCAATAAAGCGCCATATGCATTCCCCCTGTGTGCTTCTTCTATGAACAGGGCACATATCCAGGGATAAAGATCCCCCCGGCTGATAAAATCATTGGTGATAAGGCCTGC
>Ga0272441_10015939_pt1 | contig 10459 bp, 8 predicted proteins | sample SSMProp6N_FD_193582 | JGI IMG/M metagenome (GOLD analysis project Ga0272441, IMG submission 193582) | Marine sediment archaeal communities from Little Sippewissett salt marsh, Falmouth, MA, United States - SSM-Prop-6N | ecosystem: Environmental > Aquatic > Marine > Wetlands > Sediment ... | reverse complement strand
AGGCCTTTCAGATTTGGGTCACATCGGAGCGGGGCAATGTTATGTCCACCACCTGTCCCATCCGCCATTCCTGGCTGTGGGTGGCCACCACTACCGCCCCATGCCTAGGATCGTAGAAGGCGATGGCGGCCATCTTCAGAAAGCTTGGGTCCTAAAAGGGAAGCCGAGCGGACGAAATCGATATAAACCTTGGTCAATACCTCAAAGAGCAGACACTCTGTATAAGAAGCCCCCTGCACTTTTAGGGCCGTCCATCCAGTGGGACGGATAAGGGACCAAAAAAAGTTCCTTTTTGGCAGAGGCTTTTGCGAGAGGTAGAGTGGTGTCCAAAACTTAGGACCCGCTCGAAAAGTCTCTGCATAGCGAAAATGTTTTATTACAAGTGCCAACATTTTGAATGTTTTATGAGAAGTTGATGAACCTCTCACAAATCGGCTTTTTTTCGATAGCATTTAAGGCCGAAAAATGGCGGCTGTATCCATGGCTGAAAAGCTGTGGCCTCATTGAAACAATATGTGTTGGAAAACTTTAGATCACAGGGCTCGATCCATGGCTAAAAGGTTGTGGCACCATTGAAATCCAGGAAGTCATTCGTGGCTTTTCGAAAGCATCTAAAAAGTATTTATTTAGGATGACTAATGAGAACAGGGATGATAATGAATCTGAATTACTGATAATTTGGTACGCTGTCCAGGAGAACGCTCCTATGCCAAGATACTACATTCAGGCAGAAGCCTTCAATCTTGATCATATGGTGTATGACACACATGACATCAGCACCATCCGAGGGGGGAGTTTCATGCTGCTCGATGCCGTTAAGAGCCTCCAAGAGGCTTTCAGAGACAAACTCGAACCCATAGCCACTGCCGCAAGCAAGGGTGTGTTTGCCTATGAAGATCCTGGTAGCTTGGACGCGCAAAGGGAGGGTATGATGCGAGAGGTCCTCCGCGTCTTGCACGATGCTACCGGTGGTCATGCTACATTCGTGGTGGCTGTCGAAGAAGACGTTCCAGACGATTTTCAATTGGTGCTCAATCGTTTAGAAGCGGAGGTCCGCCGCCAGCAATGGCGCATGCCAACTGTAGTCGTGCCGCCATTCGCCCCCACGGATCAGGAGTGCTATCTCGACGGCTGGCGGCCGGGCATCGAACCCTATCCTCTTGATAGGGAGTTTAAAATCAGTGCTGCTACCCACTTCCGCCGGCAACGCGGGCGTGAACTTAAGCACACCCTTTTTGTGGAGTTATTTGGCGAAGTAGATGACGAAGATGATCTATGCGCTAAGGATTTAGGTGAACTGGCGGCCGACCCTAGCAAAGGCATCCTGAGCAGCAAGATCGCGTTCATACACGTCGATGGCAACAGCTTCGGCCGTATCCGCAGTGCAAAATGCACCAATCCTACTTCACGTAAGAAATTCGATGACCTCATCCAGAAACGTCGGCTATCTTTCCTAGGCGATCTGCGGACAAGGGCATATGCTGAACACGACTTTCATGTGCGAACTCGCACCGGCAGAGATGTGCTTCGCCTCGAAATGCTCTTGTGGGGCGGTGATGAATTTACGCTCATCGTCCCCGCGTGGAAGGGGCTGGAAGTACTCGAACACTTCTACCGGATTGTCGATGGCCTCGAATTCGATGGTGTGCCGATGAGTCATCGCGCGGTGATGATTTTCTGTCATCACAATGCCCCTATTCTGCAAATTCGTCAACTGGCGGAGGAACTGCTGGATGTCACCAAATCGAACATCAAGGCGCGCTTCAAGTCCGCCTTGGAGACTGACTCATCCTTTGCTGACATTCTCCAGGAAGATCGTGATTTACAGGTGGAGCAGTTATCAAACGCCGAGTACGGCAATGCGGCACGTTATCTCGTTCTGGAATCTTTTGACATGTTGCGTGACTCTCTCAATCAATTCCTCCTTCGTTACTACGGCAGATCTGATACTAGCGGCCTGCTGCTGTATGGCCGCAAGCTGGCAGAGCTGCGTGATCATTTGCACCTAATTTGTGCTGCTGCACCGAAGGGCCGCATGGTGGAGATAGCCCAAGCAATCAGCAACGGCGACACCGGCCGGGCAGACGAGTTGAAAAAGGGCCTTCGAGACTCGATCTCGCCAGACCAGAGGGATTCCTTAGACGTCCTCACGAAGGATAACGATGCCGGATGGTTCCTATTAGCTGACCTATGGGATTATGCAGAGGAGTGGAAGGCATGATTCAACGCTACACTTGCAGGATTACCCTCGTAGTTCTCGGTCCCTTCCTCACTGCGGCGACAGGTCCCGACCGCTACGGCGTGGACAAGTCAGCCCACCGCGATTTCAATGATAATTTGGTGATTCCAGCCAGTCACCTGAAAGGGAAGCTGAGGTCAGCGCTGGAGGAGCTGAATCCTTTCTTCGAGGATGCTAACCGTCCAGATCTTAAAGCTCTCTTTGGCACGCCGAGTGCTGAAGGAAGCTACGAACCAATCCCTGCTGCTCTGCACTTCACGGATCTGGTCACCTCAGTCGCGAATCACGGCGATACGCGCACCCGAGTAACCATAAATCGCGTCTCGCAGACCGCTGGGCAGAACCTGCTACGCGAGGTGGAGGCCCCCTTTGCAAGCGGCAGCGAGATTTCCTTCTCCGGCGAAGTGACATTCAGCGCCCCGGACCTTGTCGTTGCTACACGGCTGGAGAACGTGCTCCGTGTCGGTCTCAGATGGCTAGGCACGGTGGGTGCAGAGAAAGGTGTCGGGTTCGGACGGATCAAATCCGCGCAAGTTGGTACACCTACTCCGATAACAGTATCCATAACCGCCAAATCTATAGGGATCTCTGCCACGCCTGGGTCCCTGCATCTGTGTATCACCGCACAGGAGCCTTTGTTGGTGGGGGGAATCAAGAGCCGACGCACTAATTATATCATGTCTCGACAGGAGCTAGCTGGTGGTCTGTTGAAAGGTGCACTGGCCAGGGCGCTGAATGAGGCTCACGGTATCCGTCCCGTAACGCTACCCCTGAACGAAAGCTGCATGGCAGACTTCCCAACGTTCAAAGCGTTGGTCAAGCACTTCTCCAAGATTCGCGTGACCCACGCATGGCCTGCACTGGCAGGGGACCCTCGCCCAGTCCGTTTGCCTCTTTCTACCGTAGAACATAACGGCACGTTGGCCGGTGATTTAGCGTTATCCGATGAGCGAGCACCTATGGTGCAGAAGCGGTTCAGCCCGGCCTACCTTGGTGATGCCAAGAATCTCAAACTGTACGAGGGTTTTGCTGATCCCGTCGAGTTATTCATCACTCGATCCGAGATAGACGATGTATCGCAGCGGACTGCCAAGGGTCAGCTCTTCACATACCAGCTCTATGCTCCATATACCTTCGTTGAAACCTCGGAAGGAAAGCAGAAGAATCCTATCGAGTGGATCTGCAACGTGGACTTCGCTGCCATCACGGATTTGGCTGAGCAAGGCGCTGCGCGTCAGCAATTTGCGTTAGCTGTTAAACAGCACTTGCACCGGCTTGGCAAATTGAGCCGCGCAGTGACTGTGGCAGTTGGTGATGGAAGGGCCGCGCCAGCAGCTACCAGCCATGCCCATATCCAAGATGGCCTTGCTCTTATCACACTTCAGAGCAACGCCATCATGCTGGATCCGAAAACTGTACGATCGCTGCCTCTTGGTCAGGACCTGCATGAATCATATGCCACATACTGGCATGACATTTCCGGTGGCGCGCTGACGCTGGAGGACTTCTTCGCTCACCAGGGATTTGAAGGGGGATACCTATACCATCGATATCTGGGCGCAGCGGAACGGTCCAATTATCCCAACAGATACCGCCCTTATTATCTCACACTCGCCGGCAGCCTATTCAAGCTGCGGGTAGTGGATGAAGAAAGAGCGACTAGGCTCCTCACCCGATGGCTGGCGGGTGGCTTATCATTACCTCAGTGGGCGCTTGCTGAGTATGGGCAATACAAACGGGCCCTTTGGGAAACATGTCCGTTTGTCCCTGAAAATGGCTATGGTGAAATTGCTGTGAATCTGGACTGGCATTGGGAAAAGCGGATCTGATGACCTCTTGCCATGCCATGTTAAACTCACGAGGTGAAAAATGACGACTCTGCTCAAGGGTGATGCCTTTCTGAATCGCTACCGCATTACTGGGACGCTTACGACTGTGGCACCATTGCACATTGGCACTGGCGAGTCTCGTCCTTTGCCACGTGCTGAGGGCGAAACAGTGGAAGTTTCCACCATCATTACAGACCATCGTGGCAAACCGCTGATCACCGGCAGCACGCTGCGGGGTGTGCTGCGCAATTGGCTGCTGATGGTGCTTGAAGGTGTGGGCGAAGAATGGGCTAAAGAACGTGATTATACAGGAGATGGAGAGGGACTAATGGGTCTGGATCAAGCCCAACAGATCCAATGTGTTAAAAATACTTTCAGCCGTCTGGAGCTGTTGTTCGGTACGCCACTGAACGCCGGCAAGGTCGAGGTGTGGGATGCTACTTGTTCTACTGGCGATCTTCAAGCTATGGGCGACAAACTGTTGGGCTGGGATGACAACCGGTTGACCTACGTGGATACGTCGGTGGCGATTGACCCGGCCCGTGGCACAGCCAAGGAAAAATTGCTGTATAAAGCTGATGTGGTGCCACCTGGCGTGACATTTGAGCTAAACCTGGTAGCCCAGAATCTATCTGACGAAGAATTGGGACTAGTGCTGCTGGCACTGGAAGGCTTCAATTCGCAGATTTACCCGATTCAGGTGGGCGCACGCGGGGGGCGAGGTTATGGTCGGCTGGAATTCAAGATGGGCACAATTTATCGGCTCGATCGTGAGGGTGTGAAGAAGTGGCTCAAAGAGACACTTCAAGCTGTGGGCACGGATACGGCTCCAGCGGGCTACTTCGGGCTACCAAAACTTACTGATGCCGAGCAAACGCAGATGATCAAGGGTGTCAAGGACCAGCTGGCCAAAGCCTTGGGAGGGTAGACACGCATGTACAATGATAGATTGTACGCTGACGGGGTACACAGTGTGCTGCTGGTCGAATGGGAGCTGCTCTGCAAGACACCGCTGGTCATTCGTAACGGGCATCAGATCGCTTACGCCGACAGTGCCCCGACCAAGAAGACCCGTTACCATAATCTCCAGCTGAAATGGAAGGACAAAACGAATCAAGAACACGAAGTTGCCGCCCTGCACTACGGCTATGAGATATGCGACGGAAAGTTAAGCAGCTATCATTTTGTTCCACCAAGCAGCATCCGTGGAGCATTGCGGTCGTGGAGCATTCACCATTTCGTTCTTCCTGCGCTGTATCCAGCGCTGAACCCTGCCCCAAAGGATGACGCAGACGGCGCAGCTGCTCATAAGGCCTGCGTGCGACAAGGGTTAGCGCAACGTGATACTGGCCTCGAACTGATTTCTTCACTGTTCGGTCTAGCTGCAGATGAAAGCGAAGAGGAATTGCCGAGCAACGCTGGACGGTTGCAAATCGAGACGGTGAAGTTCACAGGGGCAGGGCTGCAACCTGTAGATGTAAGTGGAGTCAGCATGGCAAGCTTCGATGGGCCGGACAATGTGCGTCGTGTGATGCCAGTAAGAAATCCCCTGGATCGTATCACCCACGCCTCGCGTGAAGGAGGGCTTCATCGCTTCCTTGAGGTAACACATGGGGAAACGTTCAAAGTTCATCTGCGCATTATTAACCCGTTGGATTGCGACCTGGCGCTGTTGGGGCTGTGGGTGCGTGAGCTGAACGATGGGATGCTGCGTATAGGCGCGCTTTCCAGCATCGGGCGCGGTCGGATGGAAGTGCAGCAACAGACATATGAACTGTGGCGGCGGACGAATGCGCCCAAACTGCAAGGATGTGCACTTCTCGGCGATGAGACAGATGGAAGCCGGCCAGACGATATTCTGTCAGGATTATGGAAGTGTCATGTTATTCCGCCTGAGACGCTGCTCGAATTCACAGACTACCTGAAGGAGTTCACGGGAGGTAGCATTGATGCCTCACTATCCTAACCCGTTTGATTTCGTGCCATTCCCTTCAGCGCCCATCTTGCGCACCGAGGAGCAATTCGACGCCTTGGGTGAGAAGCTCAGTGGGTATTTGGAGCTAGAAATTAAGGCGTTGACCCCTGTCCATGTTGTGGGTCGAGTCGAAGGGGGCGCAGCCGAACACCAGAGTTTCTTTTTCCGACAGGGTGACAAACCATGCATCCCTGCTTCGAGCATACGTGGCTGTTTGAGAGCCTTCACAGAGGCACTAACTGCCGGTTGGGTTTCTCAAGCAACACCAAAGTATCCGAAGGAGTATCGCGGTCGCCATGTCGGTTTTAAGACGTTCGAGACCGATGTTCCGAAACAGAGCCGCCGCCGCCGAACTTCACCGCCTGCAGTAGATCCAGCCTTCAATCCGGGAGCAAGTCCTGGTGAGTTGGATGTTGCTTCGTACCTTTTCGGTACAGTCGTCGAAGGCAAGCAAGCGGAACATGAAGAGCAATCCCACAAGAGCAAGGTATTGGTGGAGGACGCCTACCTTCCTTTGGAGGCCATCACCTTTGACAAAGTTTGGTGGGCACCCGACATTGGAGGCAGGGCTTTCATGGGCGGAGCCAAGCCATCCGCGTCGAATTGGTGGTATTTCGAGCCGGCTGAGGTATGGAAGCGTAATCTATCTGACAAGAACGGTTGCCCAATGCTAGACAGGTTCGGACGCAAGCAACGAGTTGCAGAGTTTATTGGCGATCACTTTCGTGGACGCAAATTCTACTACCACCAGGATCCAGCCGCATGCGTGCGTATGTACCACCCAGATAGCAAATTCTGGACTTACTCAGTCAAAAAACCCTTCCATCCCGTCCAGCTGGAGTCCATGCTGCAAGATACGGTGACGCAACCGTTCCGGCTCTACCTGGATAGAATCCCGCGGCCGTTGTTTCTGTTATTACTGCGCGTCTTACTCCTTCAGCCGGGTGCTACTATGCGGCATAAGCTGGGTTATGCAAAGGCCTACGGATATGGCTCAATAGAATTTGCCCTGAAATCGGCAAGGCTGCGGACGGTAAGCTTTGGCATACCTAAAACTTTGAAGCCGTGGAAGCTCGTTGTGGGATCCTGGAACGAGGCCGCCTTGGCAAAATCTGAACTAACTGATCTCATCGACCGAAATGCCCTGGCTTGGCTAGCACGTATCTTGGGCTGGCCACATGAGGGCATAATATTCTTATATCCCCGCTATAAGGCGCAAGAGTTCCAGCAAGTCGTCAGGTATGGGCAGTTCAGCCAAAAGCTGACTGAGCAAGGAATGACCGCACGCAGTCCGATGATGGTCACATCTCAGGAGGCACGTGCCGTTGCTGAAGCGCTTTGGGACCTCAAACGGCCGATTGAATTCCAGCTGTATCAAGAGAAGGCCGAGGGCTGGGACATCATCGAGCGGCGCTCGCCGTGATTGAACAGGAGGAAATGATGGATACAACCGGGAATTCGAGTCCGACACCGGTACAGGCAATGACGCCAAGTGGCATTTCTGAGCGTCAAAATGAGCTAAAGAACCTTCGTCTTTTGGCTGCGCAACGGCAGCTCTACACAGAGGTGAAACATCAGACCTACTTATGGTACGCCAGCGCAACAATAATTGCGTTGTTAGTTACGGGCGCGCTGAACGCTTTCAGCAGGTACGCTGCTCTGATCACACTGTTTGCTGCAATCGTAGCCATGGGTGAAATATTTCTGTTGCCAGTGATCAAAAGGCGCTGTACGCTGGCTGCGGGCATTCAGGAGTTGTTCGATTGTGAGGTTTTGCAGCTTCCCTGGAACCGTGCACTGGCCCAACCGCCAGATTCTCACGAAATCGACTGGGCAGTCGAGCGCTTCAAGCGCCGAAAGAATCAGACAAAAGAGTGGGATCGCCTCAGGAATTGGTACTGCTATAGCCCATTGATCAAAACGGCTGCCTTACCTCAAGCGCGCCTCGAGTGCCAGCAGGAGAATTTGTACTGGGATGCTGGGCAGCGTAGACTCTGGCGTGGACTGCTGTTGGGTGGCCTAGTAATCTTGTTAGTCATCTTGTTGATCATTGGTGTCAAAGCGCATTGGTCCGTGACTCAATACTTTAGCGGGCCCTTGCTACTGATCATCCCGATTGCATTTGGGGTGCTGAAGACATCGGTAGACCACCACAGAGTGATGAGACGGCTAGACTACCTGTCGAGTGTTTTAGAACAGCTGCGAGAGGATGCCCAGAAAGCCCCCATGGTGACGAAGGAAGATGCTATGTTGATCCCCACGCGCGAGATGCAAACTGAAATATTTCATCATCGCTGCGACGACAACCCGGTTCCAGACAACGTATATTGGAGGCTGAGGCACAAGTTTCTACCGTCACCAGTGACACATTAATGCTCATCACCCTCATCCATCCCCTCACCCCCGAATCCCCTGCAACGCTACCAACGGACCTGGGGCAGAGGCACGTGCCATTGCCGAAGCGCTTTGGGACCTCAAGCGGCCGATTGATTTCCGGCTTTATCAGGAACGTGCCAAGGGATGGAACACTATCACACAGCGCAAGCCTTGAGAAGTCTGGAGAAAAACGACATGAGTGACATTCCCGAACGACAGAATCAGCCCGATGCTTTGCAATACCTGGCGGCGCAGCGGCAACTGTACGATGAAGATAAGCGATGGACTCTCATCTGGTTCATTGTGACCGTAGGCGTCGCAATCCTAGGTACTGGTGCCCTGTTTATCTTTGTCTCGTACGTCGCGCTGATCACCTGGATTTTGTTGGTTATAACTTTAGCCGAGCTGTTCCTTTTGCCCAGCACCCGCAATCAGCGCGTCAATGCAGCAGGGATCCAAGAGCTATTTGACTGTCAAGTGCTTGACCTTGAATGGAACGATGCGTTGGCAGACAGGCCTGATCCCAAAGTTATCGAACTGGCGGTCGAGCGGTTTAACAAGCGTAAGGATCATGATCTGGCATGGGAGGACCTGCGGGATTGGTACGAGAGCCCAGCAATTAGCACCGCCACCATGACCGAGGCACGCCTGATCTGCCAACGCGAAAACATCGTCTGGGACGCTAAACAGCGTAGCCAATTGTTCAATCGGCTAGTTGCTGTAACCGGCGGGTTCGTAGCCATATTGGTGGCAGTCACAGTGATATTGCACTGGCGGATCGATCAGCTTCTTAGCGGTCCGATACTACTCATCATCCCACTGATCGTAGCCCTGATGAGGTACGCCTCCGAGCACCGCACGGCCGCCGAACGCTTAGGGCGCCTACAAGCCGTTGTCAATGCGATCCTGAAGGATGCGGGACGTCCATACGCCGATAACGTGAATATAACGCAACAAACGCGTAACGTACAGAATGAGATCTACCGGCACCGCAGGGACTATGTTCCAGTACCTAACTGGATATTTGAAAAGTTCCGGAAGAAGAATTCCCCACCATCCGCAGAGCAGAATGAACGCGAATAACGATTGTAGTCGTCCATCTGGATTTATTATGCTCGACTCTAGATTTCTCCCTTGCATTGTAGCTTCAAAGCAAAAAAAAGCGCGATTCTCACTCCTGCTATATATTTATCATCTAAAATCAAATTATGTACCCACAAATCCCCCCATCCCGAAGTGCGCCCCGTACCCCAGCGCCACTGGCCCCTGCACCGATTCCGGAAACTCGATCCGAAAACCATATCCCGCACTGCCCGCCCGCCTTCCGTTCCCTGAGCTTCGCGCCCTCCTGAAGCTCGACCAGCAAACCTTCTCCCCTGCGATCTCGGTGAAGGTGACCGGCTCGACGGCCACAGGTTTTGAGAGACCTGCAAGGGCGATGAGACGGCGAAGCTCGTGCTCAGGGCTTCCAATTTGCAAACCCGCGGAATCGAGCTTTGGCACACCAGCTCGGGTCGCCTTGGGGTGCCTTGTGGGGATAAAAGGCGTCCTAGATTTCCAGTACCGGGACTCTGCCAGTAGGGCGGACTCGCCCTTGCCAGTGTCATTCCCGCCGAAGTCGCCGGGCTGGCCCATCCCCAGGAGGACTAGGTCTGCCTCAATCCCATCGCCCCGTACCTCCCGGAGGGCTTCCAGGGCGGATATTTCTCTATGGCCAAAGCCCGCCGGAGCGTAAATGGTTAAATGGGTAATCTCGCCGCTTCTGCCCCTGCCCAATGCGCAGTTGGACTCGCTCAATATGTAGGCGTGGGAGTGGCCCGAAAGCGGCTTTCCCTCCTCATCACATCCGGTGAAGATGGCCGAGCCGTCCGATATCTCGACGAGGGCGGCGTGAACTCTCCCCGCCAGTAATATTGCATCTGTGAGCTTTGGAGCCTTGTTATCCAGGGAGAAGCGTGCCAATGTGGGCCCATTTGTTGTCTTGCCACTTTTGGTATCTGAGGTATATTGGTACGAGCTGCAGTGTATTGTGTGATCAAA
>Ga0272441_10015937_pt1 | contig 10460 bp, 9 predicted proteins | sample SSMProp6N_FD_193582 | JGI IMG/M metagenome (GOLD analysis project Ga0272441, IMG submission 193582) | Marine sediment archaeal communities from Little Sippewissett salt marsh, Falmouth, MA, United States - SSM-Prop-6N | ecosystem: Environmental > Aquatic > Marine > Wetlands > Sediment ... | reverse complement strand
TTAACATGAGAAGCTCCAATAAAATCCTTAAATTCTTTTTCAAAAACCTTAATGGCTTTCCCTCTTTTCCACATCCAAGGACAGAAAATCAACGCTAGACATAACAGAATATCATCTTTCTGGACATTAGGAGACAAGCTTGTAAATATTACTGACATAATAATTTATTTTTTAACTTCTCATTAATTCTTCCTTCAATTAATACAATGTCATCATCTCCAAATCCATCTAATAATTTAATAATGGATCGATGGTCTTCTAAATATTCTACCCTATTACTAACCTTCCTAATTTCATCAAATGCCTCTTTGTCGGTAATAATTCCAAAATCGCAAACCTCCTCAATCTTTTTCCCGATTTTTTGATATGCTCTCCTTGTCTCCCCGCCAAGCTCAATTAAAGAAGTCATTATAATAATCTTTTTCCCTGGCCAATTTTTTAAATAATTTAATGAGTAGATAATTCCATCGGGATTAGATGAATAACTAGAATCAATAAATTTAATATTATTAATCCCTGTTTTTAAATTCTTCCCACCTAATGCAGGATTTAAATCCATATTCGCTATATCTTGTAAAGTTATTCCATAAATCATGGCCGCACAAACAGAGGCCAATATATTTAAAATAGTATGAGTTCCTAGGGCTCTTATCTTTAAATTAACAAATTCATCTTTAGAATGAATGATAAATGTGATAATGTCTTTATTAATCTTAATATTGTCGGCCCATAAATCCGCATCTATTCCATCTATTTTTCTACTAAAGCCATATATTCTTTTATCTTTTTTTTCTTTTTTATAAAGCTCTAATGTGTTTTTATTCTCTCCATTGAATATGGCAATTCCATTTTCTGGCAAACTCTCGACTAATTCATATTTAGTTTTAATAATTGCTTGTTGTGAACCAAATAAGCTTAAATGTTGCTCATTAATGCCAGTTAAAATACCAACCCCTGGCTGAACAAATCTACAAGCAGACTTAATTCCCCCAATAAAATATGCTCCCATTTCTGCAATAAAAATATCATAGGAATCATCTAATTTATCTAAAATGTATTTGGCCACAACAGGGTCTGTATTTTGGTGTTCTAATGTTTTAAAAACCTTATGCTTGGTGTTCAATATCGCAGATAATATTTCTTTGGTAGAGGTTTTTCCGAAACTTCCTGTAATCCCAATAGATTTAACTTTTAGCCCACTCCTTTTTTTAATAGCAGCCCTAATTATCCTTGCTTCTAATATTTCCTTAACAATACGAAATGGGATTATTAACAAACTAATTAATAGAATGGATAATAAATCATATAATATTAGAACATATGCAGGAAGAATAAATAAAGATAATAACAATATAATCCCCAATATTACACCACCAATTACTAATACAATTGTATTTTTATTAATAACAGGATATTTAACATTCTTACGTCCAATATGTCTGATAAATAATAGGATTTCCAATAAATAAACAATGATTAGAACATATAAAATCCAATTAAACCATAAAAGCAATGCAAGCAATACAATCTTTGTAATATTAATGGGATTAATTAATAGTTTCTTTCCTTTTTTAGTTCTAAATTGGTCAATAAGCCGCTTAAAATAATATTGTTTAGTTTGCCACAACCAAAGCCAAAATAATACTTTTTTAAAAAAGACAACAGACCATAGGATTATAAATAAAGCTAACATAACTCTTTGAATAAAATATCTCTTAGGGTTTCGGGTATTACTAAATGTGGAGAATGTCCAGAATCTAATATTATTAGCTTAGATTTTTTAATTTCTTTATTCATAATTCTTGCGTCTTCCAAAGGAGTAGATTTATCATACTTTCCCCAGATTAATAATGTATCTGCTCCGACCTCTTTCAATCTATTTCTTAAATCTTCTTCTACCACTTTAGTAAAAGTATTTTTCATTACACCCTTAGCATCACAATAATCCCGACAACCTCTCAATTTATAAAAAATTCTCTTAGCTATTTTAAACCCTGGAATTCCCCGCCAAAAACCCAAGCCAGCCAAAAAAGCCATTACCCTATCTTGCCTGCGGATACCAGCAGCATCCATTAAAATCAATCTCTTAATCATTTCGGAATGATTGATCCCCATTTTAATACCTAATCTTCCCCCAAAAGAATGCCCTAATAAATAAAATTCTTTTAATCCATAATGCTCACAATATTGTAAAATTAAATTAATATAGTCGTCCAATGACCACGCCTTATCAGCAGGAGCAGTTTTGCCAAAGCCCGGCATATCTAATATATAGACTTTAAATTTTTCGGAAAGTATATTTTGCATATTAGTCCAATTCTCAACACTAGAACCCCACCCATGAAGAATCAAAAAAGGAGAACCTTCTCCTTTGATCCTAGTAAACACTTTTAAACCATTTATTTCAACATATTCTTCCATATCAAAATATATATTTTTTCTTAAGATATTTTCTCAATGATTTAGGAATCAAAACCCTTCCATCTTGTTGCTGATGGTTTTCTAATAAAGTGATCAACATTCTCGGAATGGCAACAGCGGTTGCATTGAGAGTGTGAGCAATCTCATTATTGAATTTAATCTTTAATCTTCTGGCCTGAAAATCAGTACAAGTAGAAGCTGACATCAATTCTCTATGCTTTTCTTGAGATGGAAACCATCCTTCTATGTCATATGTAGAAGCCGAAGGACGAGACATATCGCCCGCACATAAATGAACTAATCTATATGGAATCTGTAACATATTCATTATCTTTTTCTCCATATCAATTAAGAATTTTAGTTCTTCTTCTGATTTATCAGGCGAAGTAATACTAAACATCTCAATCTTATCAAACTGATGTAACCTAAACATTCCCTTAGTATCTTTTCCATATGAACCAGCTTCTTCTCTGAAGCACGTTGAAAAGCCCATATATCTCTTTGGTTTATTCAATGTTTCGTCAGCATGCATTGGAGCAATCGACTGCTCTGACGTACCAACTAAGAATAAATCATCTTTTTTAAGATAATATCTCTCTTCTAATTCCTCTTCTGTGTCAGCATGACCAGAACCCTTCATGGAATCAGAATTAATCATTACAGGAGGAATTACTGGCTCAAAACCATATTTATCTAATAAATCTAATACCATATTAATTATGGCAAACTCTAATCTAGCTAAATCATTTTTTAAAATAACAAATCTAGAACCAGAAATCTTAGCTGCCCTTTTCATATCAATATCATCTTTGGCTAATTGGAGATGATCTTTTACTTTAAATTTGAAATCTGGCTTTTTACCAATAATTTCTATAATCTTATTATGTTTCTCATCAGTTCCTTCCGGAACATCTTCTAAAGGAATATTTGGTAAACATAAAAATAGTTTATTGAATTCTTCTTCAATTTCTCTCAACTGATGTTCTTTGTCTCTTAGTTGTTTTTTAACTTCTTTAGCTCTATCTATGTTATAAGGTCTCACAGAAGAAACTTTATTCCTTTCTTCACGTAAAGATTGAACTTCTGTCATTAATAGTCTTTTTCTACTATCTAAATCAATGATTTTGTCTAAATCATTAGAAGAAACGCCTCTTTTCCCTAAAAGTTTTTTAATTTGTTCTGTGTTTTCTCGTAAAAGATTAATGTTTATCATATTATGGACACAATTGTTTTTGCCATACACCTACATTCTCCCCTCTCACACATTCGAACTGTTTTCCATACCACATAATATTCCATTCTCCATCTATCTCAGCCACATCTAATCTATGTCTAATTCCAGACACAGAATCATCAAAGTCAACATTTTCTTCCCAAAACAAACTTGCCTTATTATCTTCTAATAATTCCATATCTAACTCTTCCCAAGGAACCTCGGTGGGAGTTGATTCTAACCATTCTTCTCTATTAGTGAACTTAACCTCTTTAATATCAGAAAAAAGTAGGATGGCTAAGGCAATTAATATAATTAAAACTAATATTGCAATTAATATATTTCTTATCTTCATTTTTTTGGTTTCATTGTTGGAAATAGAATTACTTCTCTTAATGTTTCTGAATCAGTTAATAATGTAATTAATCTATCTACCCCTAAACCAAAACCAGCAGCAGGAGGTAAACCATATTCTAGTGCCTCTAAGAAATTCTCATCTGTTCTCATTCCTTCCTCATATCCCTGCTTAAACATTTTTTCTTGCTCTTTAAATCTTTCTCTTTGGATGGTTGGATTATTTAATTCTGAAAATGCATTTATCATTTCCCAACCACCAACCACTAGTTGCATGTTAGCCAAGCCATACTCGTCCTTTGGTTTGGCTAAAGGAAATGATCCATGAGGATGGTGGATAATAAAAGTTGGTTGAATTAGCTTATCACGAGAATATTTTTTGTAAATCTTATCAGCTATTTCAGCTATTCCTTCTCCTTTATCTATCTCAATGCCCATTGCTTTAGCTTTTTTAGCTAATGCCTCTGGATGAATTTCTTTTAAATCAATACCTGTATCTTTTTTAATTAATTGATAAAAATCAATTCTTTTCCATGGTGCCTTAAAATCAATGGCTTTTCCTTGGAATTCAACTTTACTCTTTCCAAATACTTTTTTAATCACATAATTAAACATTTTCTCTGTCAATTTCATTAAATCCTTGTAATCAGCATAGGCCCAATAAAACTCTAAGGAAGTAAATTCAGGATTATGTGATTTATCCATTCCTTCGTTTCTGAATTGTCTCCCTATTTCAAATACTTTTTCAAATCCACCGACTAATAGCTCTTTCAAATAAAGCTCTGGAGCTATTCTTAAATAAAGATTTAAATTCAAAGCATTCATTTTAGTCCTGAATGGTCTTGCTTTAGCTCCTCCATAAATTGTTTGTAATATTGGAGTTTCCACCTCAATAAATCCTTCTTCAATTAAAAACTCTCTCAATGCTTGTATAATCTTATGGCGTAAAACAAATTTTTCTCTAACTTCTTTATTAAATAACAAATCTAAGTATCTTTTTCTAAATCTATCTTCAATATCTTTGATTCCATGCCATTTTTCAGGCAATGGTAATAAAGATTTACTTAAAATCTTGTAATCATTAACTAACAATGATTTTTCTTTCTTTTTGGTTTTAAATAAATCACCCCTTACTTGAATAAAATCTCCAACATCAAATAATTTAATAAATTCTTCAAAACTTTTTTTACCTAAATGGTCTTTTTTAAAAAATAGCTGGAATAATCCACTCCCATCTTCAATATCTACAAACATAGCACCCCCATGTCCTCTTTTAGATTTTATTCTTCCAACTAAAAAAATCTCTTTTTTAATCTTGATAAAATTATTAATTACATAATCAATAGAAAAAGTCCTTTTACATGTTAAGGGATATGGGTCTTTAAAGCTTTTAAGCTTTTCTCTCCTTGTTTTTTTAATTTCATCTATTTGTGGCATGTTAATAGATTGTATAACATGTTTAAGAAAAAGTGAAGCGCGGAGAGGTGGAGTGCCTCTCCGCGCGTGATGTTCGGCCTTATGACCTGGGCGAGAGGTCGTACTGCTCTAGAGGGCAGGAGGTCGAATGATCTCCACTAAATGAGACACGGTCTTCTTGGCGTCCGTCAGCAATCCGTCCTTCTCGGGACGAACATCGGTCGAGACACCGATGAAGACTATGTGTGCCTCTTCTCCGGTAAGACCAGCGACCTCCTCGAGGCAATCACCTTCACGAAGCTTCAGGGGACGCCACGAAAAGCCCTGTTCTCCATTGAAGCGAAACCCTGGTGAGTGGTAGGTGATCAACCAAGCAAGGGCAATCTCCTGGCCGGAATCCTTCATGTCCGGATCAAGGTAGCGCCAAGCATCTGTAGTTCGACGACTTTCTTTCCGAACAAGATCGGGACTGAGATCCTCGAAGCAGAACTCGAGGTCCGCCTGTGCGACGATGTTAGAACCTGTTTTATGGGTTAAGTGGGACGATTTTTGAACTTTTAGCAGCATTGTCTCAAATAAAGAAAAGGTCCACACCTTTTGAGTGCGGACCCCGTTGATGGGCTTAGACATCCCTCCACCACTTTCGGTTTGAAATGTTGGGGGGCTCTTCTCCTCGTGTTCGGGGTTGGTCAATCATATCCTTGGCGAGGAATCTTCGTACTATTTCCTCTGCCTTATCGGGGTCCTTTCTCCAGTATCTATCCCGATATTGACCTATGACGTTATCCCACTGTGCTGGACTATGGCAACAAGTGCCACCAATGATCTTCTCAACGTCTTCTTCGGCCACTTTCCCTGCTATGATGTCAGCAATGCAGCAACTGACGCTGAGGCCGATTACCTTCTTGCCCATCCTTCGCACCTCCTTAGCGATTACCCATATCCTACAATTATAATAATATTCTGTCAACCAAAAATTCTCTCTGCGAAGGTCTTTTAGCAGCTCCCCAGATGGGACGATTTTCGAACTTTTATTGTTGAAATAAAGGAAAACGACCCAAGGGAATCCCGAGGGTCGAGAAGGAGTGAATGGGCAGTTATCTAGGAACTGTTCCCCACTTGTTTGGCCTTATTGGGCATGCTAGCGCCCCTGGTCCACACAAATCCCAAGTAGTTAGAGATCTGGCCTAGTATTCGCACTCCTTGATGTCTTTTTACATCATATGACAAATCATGTCAAGGAATCTAAAAACCCTTATCAGTAAAGGGTTCTTAGAAATTTGCTCCCCCTGTTGGACGAAGTTCGAACTTTTTTATCTGTTGAAAACTTGACATAAAATAACTTATCATTAAGATGAGGTCATAGGCACGGAATTCCTCGAAGAAGCCTAATACAGCTTTCAGGAACAAAGCTCACCTAATGCTCGCGCCTTGAGTGAGTTGGGGTCCGTCTGCTGCGGCAGGCTAAGAAGTGTTCGGTGGAGAGGAATATGTTCAGGGCAACCTGAATAGGCTAACTGAGAAGCTCGCAGGTCGTATCGCGCGAGAAGAGACGACTACGTGGGTGGAGGAAGCTCCGTGCTTCTTCCATTCCTTACGAGTAAAATCCAAAAACCCTTATCAGTAAAGGGTTCTCAGAAATTTGCTCCCCAGATGGGACGATTTTCGAACTTTTTTAACTATTCAGCAGGAAGACCTCCGTGAAGGAGGTCTCCTGATCATGAGCTCTATAGGGTCGGATGGATATGCCTAGCGCCCATATGCACCCCTAGCTCGTCGTGGGTCATCTTGCACCTGCCCCATTCGTCAACATCTGCTCGGAACACCACGCCACCATCCTTGTCCTCGATGATGTAGTATGTCTTGTTGACCTCGAACTTGAATCCCCCATGTTCGAAGGATTCTGTGCAGTGCATCGGAATGCACGATATCATTTCTGGCATCACGACCTCCTCCTGATCAGATATGATATCTTATAATAATATTTTTGCGTCGTCAAGGAATCCAAAAACCCTTATCAGTAAAGGGTTCTCAGAAATTTGCTCCGCATCGTGGACGACGTTAGAACTTTTTTTTGCAAAATAGCAACGGCGTTTCCGCATGCCGAGAGTCCACACCTATAGCCAACTGAATGCTGCTAGTGCTTCTTTCTCGGGATCGAAAACGCCGCGAGATCCTCGATGTACCTAGTCGCCAACTGAATGCTGCTGTATACATCGATTCACTATTTATAGTATAGCATTAGTATATGAAAAAGTCAATAGTAAATCCAGAAACCCTTATCAGCAAAGGGTTCTTAGAAATTTGCTCCCCAGATGGGACGATTTTCGAACTTTTATGCTTACAGTAAAAGAAACCGCTCATTGCTGAGCGGAACAGTTTCAATGGATGACTGACAACCTTTTAGCCACTGAGATAGAGCGTCCAGGGCAAATCAAAGAGCTGTGTGTTGATTGGGTTTGCCAGAGTTCGACAACCCTCTCTTCGTGTAACCTCACCCAGCAGATCCGAGAAATCTGCCCACCAGCGAGTGTTTGGTTCTCCTCGCTTGGATATGAGGCATACTCCTCGATCACAATCATGAACCTCCACACCCCCCGAGAAGTCTCTCTTAACTTCTTCCTGGGTGATCGGGTGGGCTTTCTTATTCATTATGGTAGCCACGATTCCTCCTTCCGTATTATAAATATACCACATTATGTGGTATTCGTCAATGCTTAGCTCCCGCCCTTGGACTTGAACCCATAAGATTCAACCACCCCAAGGGGTTTGAGGGTATTAAAAATAGAATTATTTGATGCGTATTGGTCGAGGTAAAATGCGACAAATGCGACAGTGCAATAGAAAATTTAAAATTTCTTAAGAAAATAATCAATATCGCACTTTATCTTATAACCGTCGCAATGTTTAAGCATCCCATAATAGGATTGAAGTGATTGCTCGAAAGAATCCTTAGTTATTAATCCTGTGTCTAATTCAATTTTATGATCTCTAATTTTCTTGAACATTCGTCTTCTGGTTTTCGTCCTAAGTGATATATGATGAGGAAGAATAATATAACCCAAGAAATCAATTCCTTGACTAAACTTTCTAATTTCAACCTTATGCGGATGCAGGGTTAAATCTAATTCTTTTTTTAAAAAATCTTCAATTGAAGTAATAATACTTTTAAGGTATTCTGAATCCTCATTCACAATTACAAAATCGTCAGCATACCGAAAATAATATTTTATTCTTGATTGTTTTTTAATGAACCAATCTAATTTATCTAAATATATGTTAGCAAAAATTTGTGAAGTTAAATTGCCAATGGGTAATCCTTTATTTGATAAAACCTTTTCTTTTAGCTCTCTCTCTCTCTCTCTCTGCGGAGAGTTTTCCACAGTTATTGAAAAGCTCGATATAATCTGCTTGATCAACCATAAGAATTTAGGATCATTGATTCTATTTTTTATTATTTCAAAAAGTTTTTCATGAGAAACACTATGAAAGAATTTTTTAACATCACATTTTAGAACATAGACCATCCGGGTGTAATTTCTACTTGTTTTCCGTAAGGCTTTAGATAAATTGCAAATTGCCAAATGAGTCCCCTTATTATCTCTTGATGAATACGAATGATAAATAAAGGTCGGATCAAATATCTTATACAATTCTTTAAAAACTCTGTGATGAACCAACCTATCTTTCACTTCGGCTCTATGAATTATTCTATGCTTTGGATCATAGATATGAAATTGTGAATAAGGATCGTGTCTATAAGTTAAATTAACCAATTCCCAGTGTAATTTAAAAATATTATCTTCTAAATGTCTTTCAAATTCCATAACATCATATTTCTTTGACTTACCTTTCTTAAATTCATTCCAGCATATAAAAATATTTTCTAAACTAATTAAATTATCATAAATATTATGAATCATAAAAATACTGATATTCCAATAATCAAAAATTTATATGAACTATATAAATTATTTTATAATTATTCTATTTCGTTTCCCAAAAAAGATAAATATACTTTAGGTGCTAAATGTGAAACATATATTATTACTACCATTGAGTTATTATTAGAAGCAAGCAATACTTACAAAAGAGAAAAATTAGAGCTTATTAAAAAAGCAAATTCTAAATTTGATACATTAAAAATATTTATTCGCCTATTAAAAGATCTAAATATTATTGATGATAAAAAATACATTGAATTACAGAAACGAATTCAAGAGATTGGTAAAATGTTAGGTGGGTGGATAAAATCCTTAACTTAAAGTGGTTTAGACACAACCCTAGGAACAAGAGACCACCCGAATAGTTGTCATTGGCATTGGACAGGTTATCCGTGTTGTCGAAGTTAAGCTTGTCATCATTCGCCTTGAAGTCGAGCGAGTAGTCAGCGGACTGCCATAATATTATCTTTTCCCATCCTATTCACTAAAAAAATAGCTTAAGAAGTAATATTTTTTCTGTACTTTATTCGATTTCTTAAAACAAACCTTAGAAAAAGACAAGTAGTGTCTAAATTCTTACATGCTCTCTTGTGGTTTAATTTTAAACCACAAAACTCTGATGTTTTACTAGAAGTTTAGGGTTTCAGCGAACCGTTATCCCGTGAGACCGGTTACATTAGCTTAATTCCATATTTATCTTATCATGTTTTTTAATTTTAAAAAAGAAACGGGGCACCGCAAAGCGATGCCCCATAAGATTCGCACCAAGACCAAGAACCAAAATTCCTAGTCCAAGTGTCAAGAAGGCCAAGTCCCAAGTTCCACACTACCCAAGGAACAAGAGACCACCCGAAGAGCCGTCATTGGCATTGGACAGGCCAACCGTGCTGCCGAAGTAAAGCTTGCCACCAATCGCCTTGAAGCCGAGCGAGTAGTCAGCGGACTGCCATTGCAGAGCTGCCAAGCGCAGTCCTGGTATATAGTAGTCACGTGCCAGAACATCTGGATACATCGTCATGGCAATGGGGGTATCCATGCCTGAGAGGATGAATCCCTCTCGTAGACTCGGCATCAGCTCTCGATCAGCATTGATCGAGAAACCCTGGAGAGGG
>Ga0272441_10015936_pt1 | contig 10460 bp, 8 predicted proteins | sample SSMProp6N_FD_193582 | JGI IMG/M metagenome (GOLD analysis project Ga0272441, IMG submission 193582) | Marine sediment archaeal communities from Little Sippewissett salt marsh, Falmouth, MA, United States - SSM-Prop-6N | ecosystem: Environmental > Aquatic > Marine > Wetlands > Sediment ... | reverse complement strand
TAGGCACCATGGTAAAAAACGAATAAAAGGTAACAACCCCGAATACATTCGCTACCGGGAGATTCAACCCTTTGGCAACTTTTATCTGTATCGCCATGGGCAGATATCCACATATATCCTGGACCTGTTCCAAAACCGGGATCAGTGCACCGGGCTTACCCTTGTAACTCTCAATAATTTCATCGATTTGATCGAACTGCTCTGTGGTAAATTCTGCCAGCTCCGCTTTTATTTGAGATGTACATATATCTGACACGTTACGCCCCCCCTTGTTTGATCTAAACATTGAAGCTGTTATTTTTTTAACGGCTCTATAGCACGCATTGCTGTACGTATCAAGCAAAATCTGAACATTGGTTCATCATTCAGTGGAAATATTTCAATGATAATCAATACATCAAAACAAGGACATTTATAAGCCAAGGTTCTAGATGTCATTATAAAGAAAACAAACCGATTCGCGTTTGTAATCAGCCTTGTAGGTATTATCACAAAACGCATTATCAATACACCGTTTTTTAGCTTAAAAGAGCATAATACCGCTTGACACTGAATATTCATTCAACATATTTATCTGGCACATGACAGGCATTGTTCTAATCGGCGGAAGATCAAAGCGTTTCGGCAAAGATAAGGTTCTCGAACATATCGGGAGCAAGCTTCTGCTGGAACATGTCATTGACACTATCGGCCCGCTGTTCGAGCACATCATCCTGATTGGCCATCCCCGCAAAGATCTTTCTTCTTATCATATAATCGAAGATATTATACCGGAGCGTGGCCCTCTGGGCGGCATTCTTACGGCCCTGCATACAACCCCGACCCAGTATTGTTTTGTATTTGCAGCAGACATGCCCAATCTCAATCCTGAATTTATCAGGTACATGATATCCTGTGCCGGCAAACATGATATCATTGTACCGGTCTGGTCGAAAGGCAGAGAGCCCTTACACGCCATCTATCATTCCCGCATCAAATCCATCGTCAGATCCTTGCTGGATCAAAATATTTATCGAATCTACGATTTATTCCAACAAACTTCGGTGTTGAAAATCCCTGAGGAAAAAATCAGCGAATTTGGGTCACCCCGGCAGATGTTTGCCAATATCAATACTCCTGACGATGCCCAGTCATTCCAGAAGTACGGAAGACACAATTGATATTTCTTCAATTCAGATCCATCTGAATCAAATGATTGAGAGATTTTCAGGAAACGTCATTTGTTATTTTTCCCCGACATTAGGGACAAAAAATTCCATATATTAGGTATCTTTTTTCTCAGTGATATAAAAAGCCATATAAAACATTCAAGCAACCGTCTGTTTTTATGATAGAAACAGTTCCTATGGAAACACACAAACGGGGTATGGGAATTGCATTTCAATATTATATAAATGGGAGTGGGGGGGATGATGAAAACAACAAAAAAAAGTTTCTTTCTTTGGGTCTCAATTTTTACGATTTTTCTCATGATCATTGGCTGTAAACCGACCCCGGAAAATACCGAGGTAGTGGTCTCAGATAGTATAACCAATAACGGATTTACATCTGATTCGGAAATCGTTCCAAATGCCACAGTCTACCTGATACAGAACAAGGATAAAAAATCTCTGCTCAAGTATCTTCTGGCTGACAAGGTAGCTGATATCGAGGTGCAGTTCTTTGCACGTAAAATTGACTCAGGAGAGGATGACTGGATACGCCTTGGCGATACACCTCTTTATACCGATGAACAGGGACGAGTGAGCATGGAAGGTTTAGGCGTACGGCCATGGCTGCCACCTGCCATACTGAATGCTGCACCAATCGACCTTGAGCTGCGCGCCAAGGTTCTCTTCGATGATGGAGGGTTTATCACTGATGACAGGGGTTTGCTCAAGGTGCTGAGCAATGATTCGTCTAACAATCCCCAAGTTGTGTTGACAGATCATGATAATACTTTACATGCAACCGGCGGACAGAATTCCCTGGCAGACTGGGCCCAGTTTATAAACTGGGCCAGTTGCGACTGGCCCCTGGTTGATGAATATGTTGTCGATACCACCAACGAGTTACATATTGAAGGACATGATATCGTTATCGTTTCAGGACTTCCTTCCGATATCAGGTCTCTTGCCCGCACCCAGGTCAATCTCCATTTCGAAGAAAACGGGCAACGGTCAATAGCGTTTTTCATAAAAAACGACCTGTCCTATGAACACGGAAATGAATTTAAGGCTGCGGCCATTGGTATTCTAAAAAAACTCTATGGCGATAATAACATCCTGGCAATGGTTGGTGATACCGTACGGGAAGACGGGTACGGTGCATTTTCAAATAAGATATTCTATATTCCGTTCCAGGTAGATTATTTTTTCAACACATCCCTGCTGGACTCAGAGGGTTTTGGATTTATCGATCCCAACAGCATTGCCTGGGATTGGTCACAGGTTATAGACTTCATTCGGCGCGGTGATATCGTGACGAATTTCTTCGAACGCAACGAAAACGGTTTTTTGAATATCGCCCATCGAGGCGGCGGCGATCTGCTTCCTGAAAATACCATAGAGGCCTATCAAAACGCCTTGGCTGTCGGGTCAGAATCGCTCGAGGGCGATATGCATGCCACCAGCGACGGATACGTGGTTATATCGCACGATAAGACCGTTGACCGTTGCACCGATGGCAATGGGTATATCAAAGACATGACTCTGGCTGAAATCAAGGCCCTCGATGCGGCCTGGTGGTTTGATCCTGACGGCGATGAAAATTATCCTTTACGGGGCAAGGACTACCGGATACCCACCCTTGTTGAAGTATTTGAAGATTACGTCCTTAGCAAGGCCCCAATGGTTGCCGAGGTAAAACAGAGCGAACCGTCTATTATCGATGACGTGCTTGATATCATCCAGACATACAACATGCAGGACAAACTTATTCTGGGTTCCTTCAATAAAGATTCCCTTGATGAACTGCGGTTCAAGGCACTGGCGCGCGGCATGAATATTGTTACATCTTTTGCCGAAGAAGAGGTTTTGACCTTTTTCCTGACACCTCTTTCCGCCATGCTGATTACAGGGTATACACCCCCCGGGCAAGTTCTGCAGGTTCCCATCGAGTATGACCTGGCAGGTTTGACAGTAGAAGTCATAAACAGTTCTTTCATGCACAAGGCCCGCTACCTGGGGCTTAAGGTGCACATCTGGACCGTGAATGACCCGGATGAAATGCGCTGGCTAATTGATGAAAAAAAGGTGGATGGAATAATGAGTGATAATCCGCTCTTACTCGAGGAGATAATCACTGAATAAAAACCGATCAACACTAGAGCTGCCAGTTATATTTCCTTAAAAAAGGATCCTATGATGTGATCATGCTCATCGCATGATAATGCCCTGATATATTCAGAGAAATCTTCAACTGGATAATCCGCCTCAGTATATGCTATGTACAACGCATGCAGGCCATACATGGACTTAACCCCCAAATACTGTGGCGCTATTTTCAGGAAATATCAAAAATACCTCGTGAATCCAAGAAAGAACAACAGATTCGAGCATACATCATTGATACCGCTAAAAGATTGAAGCTTACCCATCGCGAAGATGCTGCCGGCAACGTTGTGGTCTCAAAACCCGGGGCCGGGCATAAACCTACAATCATACTTCAAGCGCATATGGACATGGTGTGTGAAAAAAATACAGATACTGTCCACAATTTCGATACCGATCCCATAACATTAGTACGCCGTGGCGATTGGGTCATGGCTGAAGGCACGACACTAGGTGCAGATAACGGTATTGGTGTTGCCGCAATGCTGTCTATCATGGATGATGCCAGCCTGGTACACCCTGCGATTGAACTACTCTTTACCGTTGACGAGGAAACCGGGCTTACCGGAGCCCAAATGCTTGAACCAGGTTTTATCAGCGGCAAAACCCTGATCAATCTCGACTCTGATGATGAAAAGGAACTATGCATTGGTTGTGCGGGAGGCTTGGATACGCACATATCACTCCCGCTATCATACACCTCCGCCCCTCACAATTACAGGCCTCTACGCGTAATGTTCACCGGCTTGAAAGGGGGACATTCAGGCACGGATATTCATGAAGGCCGGGGTAATGCCATCAAGCTGATCAACCGCTTTCTGTGGAATGCGCGCAACTTTATCGACTATCATCTTACGCGGATAGATGGCGGCTCCAAGCATAACGCCATCCCCCGTGAGGCTGATGCTATTATATTTGTCGATCCTGTGAAAATCCCTGATCTGAACGACTTAATGATTCAATGGAACGAAACATTCGCACAGGAACTCCAGGGCATAGAAGATGAGGTCCATATCATTCTTACTGAACTTGAAGACTCCGATTTTCAAAGGCTGAGTGATGAAGACACCTGCAAAACAATCGATCTGCTCTATGCTATTCCCCATGGGGTGATCAGATCTCATGCCTCCCTGGAAAACACTCCGGTTTCCTCAACCAATCTTGCAATCTGCAGAACCGGCAAGGGCGAACTGGAAATTGTCACCAGTCAGCGCAGTTTCATCAAAAGCTCGCTCCAGGATGTCTCGGACCAGATCAAAGCTGCTGCGGAACTGGCCGGGGCAGATGTGAGCTATGGGCAGACCTATCCTGTCTGGAAACCCAATCGGAACTCTTTGATTTTGAATATCGCGCAGGAGGTGTATCGCACCGTTTTTCAGCGTGAAATCGGCATAAAACTTATCCACGCAGGACTTGAATGCGCAGTTATTGGCGAAAAAATTCCGGGCATTGACATGATATCTCTTGGCCCGGACATTGAACAGGCCCACTCTCCTACCGAGCGTGTTCATATAAAGAGCGTTGAGCGCTTCTGGGATTTCCTCATTGGCATTTTATCTCATCTCGCCACTGGCTAGATAAAAGAGTTTAATGCATATTCAGAAAATTTTTCTTGCCATACGATTCAATCAATTGTTTATGTGGTCATAGGCAGTGGGTAACTTCCGTATTCGTCTATGGCTTCCATCATCCATTTCAGATTCTGCACCCTGATATCCGCATGCGAATTGCACGGTCCCAGAATTAAGCCCCCTCCTTGTCCGCCTTTCTTGATTGCTTCGCGCATGTGTTCGAACACCTCCTCACGACTCCCGAAGGAAAGCACATGCGTTATATCCAGATGGCCCAGAAATACCAGATCATGCCCGATCTCCTCACGGAAATCGGCCAGGTCTACATTGGCATTGTATTCGAGGGCGTGGTGCCCGTCAAAGCCCCACTTTACAAAATATTTCAGAAGGGGTTTGGTATACCCGTCGGTATGAATTACGATCTTGACACCCTTTTTGTGGGCCCGATCAGTGATCTCTTGAAATGCCGCGCCGAAGAGTTCATCCATCATCGTGGGGTTCAACATGGGGCCGTTCTTGAAGGCCATATCGTCGGAATAGATAATCGCAGGAAATCCCGCATCAGCCGAGGCATCCACGCATTTCAGATACCACTGTTTGTTATATTCTATCAGCTCTTCGAGAAAAGGACGTTGCTTGCGTAAAAATCTGACAAAGGTCTTGAACCCAAAAGGCTGCCAGGCCTGTTCAAACAGCCCGTAGAGGTGTGATCCGAATATATAAATATCTTTGCCAAACTCTTTGTTTATAAAATCGTTGTACTTGTACATTTTTTCCGGGTGAGCTTCCCATTCTTTTTTGTTCCATGTTCTCCAGTCCTGAGGGCTCTTGAATAGTCCGCCCAGATACGAGGGCGTGGCCATATTGCCGTAACCGTCATCCACGATTGCATATAAGCGTCCCCAGAGATCATACATGCGCTTCGAATCCTTGAGCCTGAAGATATTTGCATAGACATTCCAGGTGGAATCAAAGCCCATCTTGATATCCGCCTTGATCTTGTTTACCATGAACTCTCTGAGATCATTCTCAAAACTGCCGATTAGATTGAGAAAAGGTGCTGTTTTGTCAATGATCCTGCCCCAGAACGGACTGATAAAATAGCGGTACATGTTCTTGGGCACCGGCATATCCAGTGCATCATACACATAGGTCTGCACATCCATGGGAGACAGGGTCGGCACCTTATCCGGTTCCTGGTGTTCCATGGCCAGTCTCACGCGTTCATGCCTGTCCATCGCTATACCTCCTGTAAAAACCGATCAAAGAGCGCTACAGCCTTGACTGCATCCTCGCCGTAGGCATCTGCACCGGACTCATCAGCAAGCCGCTGATTGGCCGAGGCGCCCCCAATTGCAATCCTGACCTTATCCCGCATGCCGGCCTCAATAAAGGCATCAACCACATTCTTGACACTGCTGGCAGCTGTCGTGAGCAGCATGGTCAGCCCGACAGCTTTGGCCCCAGAATTTTTGGCAGCCTGCACAATTTTTTCTTCGGATACATCCACTCCGAGATCGATCACCTCGAATCCACTGGCTGAAAGCATCATAGACACAATGCTTTTGCCGAGATCGTGGAGATCTCCCTTTACTGTAGCCAGAATCACTTGTCCTTTGCTAAAGTTATCAGCAGTACCAAGCTTATCCCTCAACAATGCCATGGCTTCTTCCACAACTTCGCCTGACATTACCAGATCAGCCAGAAAATACTCACCGGACGAGAACTTATCGCCCACCACCACCATAGCCTGGCTAATGCCGTCCCGAATAATCTCCCAGGCCGGGATACCACGATCCAGACAGGATCGAACCGCTTCATCGATTGCATCAAAATCAAAATCAAGAATCGCCTTCTGAACCGCAAGCATTGAATCCTGCATCATTCACCTCCTTAATTCAAAACATGAATTTCTAATTATATCATTCAGCTTATCTGTAAAAAAAGACCTTCAAACCAGATCATATTCTAATGCTCAGGCCACCTCATTCCTGCATGCATCATTATTAGAAATTCATATAAATTCCATTAGGATATGGTTTATATGATAAATTTCGAATAGAGAATGTCAAGACAAAACATTCCTCTTGATTATGCATTCTTGCAATCTAAATTATTTGGAAAGTTTGAATCGATGATTTTCAGGGTGTAAGTCTATAAAAATTAATTATTAGTATGTCGTGAATATCGCTCATTCGATCCTGCGAAGTGTAGTCTCACCATCAAGGGTAAGATACGGTCGAAGCTGATCAATGTAGGAATACCAGAATCCCACTACCTGAATCAAATCATCGATCGAGGAAAATGGACCGTTGGCCACACGATACGCTATGATATCACCGGCCATTTTCTCTGACATATCCGGCAGTAAAAGAATTTCTTCCATACTGGCAATGTTTATATTCAGTGTTCCCTCAAGCCGGTATTCAACATTGCTTCCATAGGCATAAGCCCCGACGAACAAAAATATACTTGCGACGAGCATTATTCCTGGTCTCATGATACCCTCCTTTTTTTTTGATACACACAAATTTGCGAACACGTTTATCAGACAATCCCACCAAAGCGATTTCATTCCTGGCTCACACTTAGCCGAACCAGTAGAAAATTCCGAAATGCCGTAATGACAGTAGATCAACTGAATTAAAAGTTTTAATGAATAATAATAATGTCTGTCTAGTCCATGTCAACTGCTAGAGTAAAATGCGAGTCTTAAAATTTCTCTCCGGGCTGAATTATCAGGAGATAACCCGCAGATTATCTTCTCTTTCCTCCCCATGGATTGATCTCGATATCGTCATAGCAAAGGGAGCAAAAGGCCTTGGGATCAACATGACCGCATCCGTAGGCCCACAAATCAAATTTCCTGCATTTTTCACACAGAGGTATGCCACATCCGTCGCAGTAAACAACTGAAGCATTTCTGCCGCATTGGGCGCACACAAGATTCTCATCCACAACAACCATGCTCAACAACTCCTGTTGTTAGGTACGGATAGACGTATCATAAAACCGCCTATGAGTCGAATCGAAGATATAATCAGGAAAATCAACCTATGATACGAAATTCAAGCCCATTTTTAAAGCCGGTATATTGTTGACACGCTCATATCCATTTGTTAAAAGTGCTGCGGGTTTGAATTTATAGCAACACAGGAGGTTTGAATTGAAGGTCCTTGTTAGTGATAAATTGTCTGAAAAAGGGGTTGAAATACTCAAAAAAGGCGGTCTTGATGTAGATGTAAACACTGGTTTGAAACCCGAAGAACTCAAAAAAATCATCGGCAAGTACGACGGTCTAGTGGTCCGCTCTGCCACCAAGGCTACTGCTGATATCATTTCTGCCGCCAAAAATATGAAGGTTATCGGTCGTGCAGGTGCAGGTGTGGATAATATCGATATCAACGCGGCAAGCAAGCAGGGCATCGTGGTAATGAACACTCCCGGCGGCAATACCATCACTACCGGCGAACACACCATCGCCATGCTCATGTCTCTTTCACGTAACATTCCCCAGGCTACTGCCTCCATGAAAAGCTGTAAATGGGAGAAAAAGCTTTTTTCAGGAAGGGAAGTGTTCAATAAGACGCTCGGCATTATCGGAATGGGACGGGTTGGCTCAATTGTCTCGTCGCGTGCCCAGGGTCTCAAGATGAATGTTATTGTTTACGATCCTTTCATAACCAAGGAAGTAGCCGAAAAGCAGGGAATAAAACTGGTCGATCTTGATCAAATCTATGCACTCTCTGATTATATCACGGTACATACTCCGCTCTCTAAAGAGACCAAGGGTTTTGTAGGAAAAAAAGCCTTTGATAAAATGAAAGACGGAGTCATGATACTCAACTGTGCCAGAGGCGGCATAGTGGATGAAAAGGCCCTGATGAATGCCCTCAATTCCGGAAAAGTCGCCGGAGCGGCAATAGATGTATATGAAAAAGAGCCACCGGAAAACTGGGATCTGGTCAGCCATCCCAAGGTGGTCTGCACTCCGCATCTGGGTGCATCCACCATGGAAGCACAGGAAAATGTAGCAATTGCGGTAGCCGAACAAATCGTGGATTATCTCAATGACGGTGTTATCAGAAATGCCTTAAACGCCCCCTCGGTTGGACCTGAAATGCTGCCGAAAATGAAGCCCTATATAGACCTGTCAGAAAAAATGGGATCATTTATCGGTCAGGTAATATCCGGAAGAGTTCAGAAAATCAACATTAACTATACAGGCGAAGCCGCAACTCTTGAAACAGAGCCGATCACAATAGCATTGCTCAAGGGCTTACTCTCGGTTTTCGTGGATGATGCCAATTATGTTAACGCCCCGGTGCTGGTAAAAGAACGAGGCATTGATATCATCGAATCACACTCTTCCCAAGAAAAGATTTACAACAATATGTTGGAGGTCACGATCACGCTTGATACCGGTACTCGGTATCTTGCAGGTTCTGTTTTTAAACAGGGAGACTTGAGAATTGTTCAAATCGACAATTATCCCATTGAAATAATTCCAGAGGGCTATATGCTCGTCATCTACAACAAGGATAAACCCGGCACAGTGGGCAATGTAGGAACAACTTTGGGGAAGTCCAATATTAATATAGCGCGGCTCTTCTTAGGCAGAGATCGACAACAGGGAACCGCTATTATTATTATCAATCTTGATAATGAGATATCCGATGAAGTTATTGAAAAAGTAAGAAAAGTACCCAACGCAATATCCGTGCAAGAGGTGGTTATTTAGTTAGTTCCCGGCTAAAAAAAGGAGACGAACCATGGCAAACGTCATCATAATCGGCACCCAATGGGGTGATGAAGGCAAAGGGAAGGTCGTAGATCTCCTTACGGAAAAAGCCAACCTTATTATTCGCTTCCAAGGTGGCAACAATGCTGGCCACACCCTGGTCATTGGAGATGAAAAAATAATTCTGCACTTGATCCCTTCAGGCATTCTACACGAAGGCAAGCTGTGCATCATCGGTACCGGAGTTGTTATCGACCCTGAAGTTCTTCTTACTGAAATCGAAGAACTTCAAGACAAAGGTTATCTGGTAAGCCCCGAAAACCTCGCAATCAGCGAGAGGGCGCATGTCATTATGCCCTACCACAAAATTATCGACCATGCCAGAGACACCCAGAGAATCGGTACAACCGGACGTGGGATAGGACCTGCCTATGAAGATAAAGCACGACGGATCGGCATCAGGATGATCGATCTTACTCATGCAGACATGCTTAAAAAACAACTCGACTATATCTGCGATGAAAAGCATGCATACATGACCAAGATCCTTGAGACCAAGGGGATCGACAAACAAAGCATTTTTGATAAATACACCCAGTTAGGAGCAAAACTCAAGCCATATGTCACCGACACCTCTGTTTTAATTCACAACACCACCCAAACCAGTAAAGATTTACTCTTTGAAGGTGCCCAAGGTGGAATGCTCGACATGGATCACGGCACGTATCCCTATGTCACCTCTTCGAACACTGTATCAGGACAGGCCTGCGTCGGCGCCGGTCTCGGCCCAAACCATATAGACAAGGTCCTCGGTATCTGCAAGGCCTATACTACGAG
>Ga0272441_10015935_pt1 | contig 10461 bp, 5 predicted proteins | sample SSMProp6N_FD_193582 | JGI IMG/M metagenome (GOLD analysis project Ga0272441, IMG submission 193582) | Marine sediment archaeal communities from Little Sippewissett salt marsh, Falmouth, MA, United States - SSM-Prop-6N | ecosystem: Environmental > Aquatic > Marine > Wetlands > Sediment ... | reverse complement strand
GCGAGCCGTCTTCGGTCTGTCGTGACCACCCGCTTCTTCACGGCTCGCGAGGACGCTCGCCCCACCGCGCTCGCCCCACCGCGGTTGGATCACCGAGAATGCCCCTGGAGGAGGCGCGGGCTATTCAGCGGCGATTCGGATTGCGAAGTGGTTGCGGCCCGGGGCGCCATGGAGGGCCACGGCGTTGCGGGCCTCGTGCCAGGTCCACGCCCCGGGCGGCAGGGTCAGCGGGTCGCCGTTTGGCGTCATGACCATGGCCTCGATGTGGTGCGGCCGCGTGAGTCCGTCCGGCCAGACGACCTGCGCCACCAACTCGGCCTCGTCGTCCGGCCCGGTTCGGGCGAGGGTGACGCCGTCTGCTTCGGCGCGGACTTCGAGGCGGGTGCCGTCGGACAGCGTCGTAGCGGAAGTTCCTGCTGGAAAGGCCCAGACGTGCAGCAGGTGTGCGCGGTCCGCCGCGGTGGTCACCTCGATCGCCTCGGGCGGGTTGGCCGGTGCCCATGTGTCGATGCTCGGGTCCGCCACGGGGATGATCCCGCCCAGCCGGACAAAGACGGGTATCTCGTCGATGGGCGCCTCCACCGTGATGTCGCGCCCGCCTTCGATAGGCACGCCGCCGATGCGGAACCCGCCCGTGCCGCCGCCGTCGACCGTGCCGTCGTATTCGCTCCGATCCCAGAGTTCGACCCATTGTCCTTGCGGCAGGTACAAGGTGCGGGTCCGTGCGTCCTTCTCGACCACGGGCGCAACGTACAAGTCCGGTCCGAACAGGTACTCGCGGCGAAGCTGCCAGCACTTCGGGTCCTGGGGGAAATGCAGGAACACGGCGCGCATCAGGGGCAGTCCGGTGGTGTGGGCCTCGCGGGCCGAGTTGTGGATGTAGGGGACGAGTTGCGTGCGCAGTTTCTGGTAGCGCCGCACGATGTAGGTGAGTTCGTCTTCGTCGAGGACGTGAATCCGCTTGCCGCGCACGATCTGGCCCGCAGTCATGTCGCGCATGAGGCCGGAGAACGCACCAAACTCGACCCACCGTTTGTGCAACTCCGACGTGGGTGGGGGGACGAGCACGGCGTGGAACCCGCCGATGTCGCTGCCCCAGAACGGGATGCCGGAGAGCCCCAGGTTGATGCCCGCGCAGACCTGCGCGGGGAGTCCGTCCGAAGGCGACCAGTCGGCCTCGGGGTCTCCATCCCACATGCCCCAGGCCCACTGCTGGCTGCCCGCATACCCGGAGCGGTGGAAGTACACGTAGTCCGGGGCCACGGCATCGGTGGGGTCATCGTCGAGCTTCTGGAAAAACCGGAACGCGGACCGGAGGTAGATCAGGTTGTACGGGTTGTGCCAGTAGTGCCCGTCGTGTCCGTCCGCGAACTGGGCGTCGGGCGGGACGTATTCCCCAAAGTCGTACATGGTCCCGTCGAACCCGAGGTCGACAATGGTTTGCAACCGCTTGTGCCACCAGGCATCGACGCCTTCGTGGGTGAAGTCCACCTTGCTCACCCGGAACCGGCTTTGACCGATTAGGTTCAGTGCCACGAAAAAGATGTAGGGATTCCCTTTCGGATCGCGAATGAAATGGCCCAAATCGGCCGCCTCCCGCCACAGCTCCTTGCATTGGAACGCATCCACCCGGGGCAGGATGTAGCACAGGCTCTTGTAGCCGAGGCCGTGGAACGCGGCGTTCCGGCTGACCACGCCCTCCCCGTTGCCGCGATACGACGCGACCGGAAGGATAGCGGTCCAGACGTGACTGACGCTCGAGGGGATATCCTTGTCGCGGAAGATGCGGGCCACCTTGAGCGGGCCGCCCTGCGGGTAGCCGAGGAACTGGTTCCAGGGCGCGAAGACCCACGGCCGGGGGATGAGGCTGCGGCCGGTGCGTTCGGTGTATTGGCGGAGCGCATCCGCGGGCGTGGGGCCGGCAAAGACCACGGCCGAGAGTTGGTTGGCCTCAACCTCGATGCGCCACAGGTTGGGGAAGGTGCGCGCCATGTCGAAGTGCGTGGGGTGCGGCACGTCCGCCAAGAAGCCATAGCCGCTGCTCGATAGGAAGAAGGGGATTGGGGCGTAGCTGGCATCCTCGCCTCCGGGGATGGCAAATTCGGCGGGCTTGTGTGGGAACAGCACGCGGAGATACCCCGGCTCGATGCTGCCTTCCTCGGACCAGGTTTCGAGCGCCTTGCCGCGCTGGTCCACGCCGTTGAAGCGTTCGCCGAAGCCTGCGTAGTGTTCGTCGGGAGGCGCGTAGAAGGTGAACGCGAGCCGGTCGAACGTTGCGTTGCCCGGCGGCACAGCCGTCGCAAGCCGGACCGCTCGCTCGTAGAAAGGACCCACCACGAACAGGACAGGCCCGCGCCCGGGCCGGTCCGTGCGGACCTCGAAGAACACGCGGTCCTCGGCGGCCCAATAGCGTGTGGCTTCGGCGGTGTGGACCCAGGGTTCCTTGATGCTGCAGAAGCCCCGGTAACCCCAGTAGAACCGGTTCCACGTGAACCCGTGGTCGCGCGTGAACGCAATGGGCGCGAAGCCGGTGAAGCTCGGTCCGCGACCCGAGATCAGCAAGGGCTTCCGATCCTGTTGTCGAATGACTCTGACCGAAAACGGCTCGAGCGTGACGCTGATTTCGAGGCCGCCGCCCGCGATCGTTACCCTGTCGGGTGCCTCAGTCAGAACGAAAGGCAGAGCGGGCGGGAGTTCAGCCTTCTGGCCCGGGATGCCTGGGATAGGCGGCTCCTCAGGAAGGCCGGGGGCCTCAGCACGAGACCAGCCCGGCATCGTGGCAAGCAGGACAAGCAGAACGGAGGTCCAGATAGATCCCCGGACATTCATCCGGTTTGATGAAAGCACGCCCAACGCCTCCCCGGGGTACGCACTCCAAAGGCGATCAACTGCCGGAGTCCCAACTCCACGCGAGCCTGTAGCGTAGTCCATGTTCCGGTGACAACGCAACGCGATCCTGCGTCGGAGGCCCGGATTCGAGGACTGAGTGCGTGGTGGGGCGAGCGTCCTCGCGAGCCGCGTCCTCTTCAAGGGGGTGAGCGTCGAAGACGGCTCGCGAGGACGCTCGCCCCACCCCAAGAGGAAGATTCGGCTCGCGCGGACGCTCGCCCCACCAGTGAAATGCCAGCGCTACCTTCTCGCAAATGCCTCCACACGTACTACTCATGGAAAGCTATGCTATAATCGAATGCAGACGATCACCTTGGGCTGGGCTGGCAAACGTGGCCGGACAGGAGGGGCGCCATGCGGAGGAAGGGCTTCACGCTGATCGAACTGCTGGTCGTTATTGCTATCATCGGGATCCTGGCGGCGATTCTATTGCCCGCACTTGCCCGGGCGCGAGAAGCGGCACGTCGGGCGAGCTGTCAGAACAACCTCAAGCAGTGGGGCCTGGCGTTCAAGATGTACGCTGGGGAATCGCCGGGGAATGCCTTCCCGTACAACGGCGCGCTGCGCGGCCCGCAGGACACGCCGCCATGCTCCGGTCACTGGGGTCTTTACCTGATGCCTGACGCGGTGGCCGTCTATCCGGAATATGTCAATGATTTTGCCTTAGCGCTGTGTCCTTCCTCGAGCCATCCTTACGTCAGCCTCGACCGAAGCGATTTCGCCATGGGCGACCCGGAGTATTGGGCATTCTGGCGCAACTGTATCGAGGGAGAGCACTCGCGCGACTGGATGGTCCCGCGCTTCCCCGGGCTCACGTACTGGTACCTCGGGTGGGTGTTGGATGACGCCCTGCTCCGGCCTGATACGCTTCAACTCATCATCATGAAGATCCTCGGGCTTGATGAGAATGCATTCAGCGTGCTTCGTCTGGATAGCGACGTCCCTTACGACGGCGAGGCCCCCCTCATGATCGACGGGCAGGAAACCACCATTCACCGGATAAGAGAGGGCGTCGAACGTTTCCAGATCACGGACATCTTCAACCCTGCCGCGAGCGCCCGGGCCCAGTCCGAGATCGTGGTGATGTTCGACCAGATCGCCCCGTCCCAGGAGTTCTTCAATCACATTCCCGGCGGCGCCAATGTGCTGTACATGGACGGCCACGTGGAATTCCACACCTACCCCGGGGAGAAGGCGCCCGTCTCAAAGGACTACATCGCCGCGGCGGAACTGCTCCTGCCCTTCATCGATGGCCTCATCGAGCTACCCCATGAGACGTGAGGCCCAAGGCTTGCGGACTCGCCTTGAGCTATACCCCGTCGTCCCCTTCCGGGACTCAATCCCTTGTGGGCGTCGCATACCCAGGGCTCGCGGACTCGCCCTGGGCTTCACCCCGTCGTCCCCTTCGGGGACTCGATCCCTTGTGGGCGTCGCCCGGTACGCTCAATGCTCCGGACCAATCCCACGCACTTCGAGGATCTTCACATCGAGCGGCGCCAGGTCCGGCCGAATCGTGCCGACGGCGTCAACTTCGATGGCCGTCCCGGCGCCGTGTTCCAGCACACTCTGCGGGGTGGCGCCGAGGGCCACGCGCGCCTGATGCTCTTCACGGCTGTTGTTCACAAGGACCACGTAGGTAGTCTCGCCGAGGCGCTTGACCAGATGGTGAAGCCACTCCTCGGCGCGGACCTCGATAGCGGGCGGCGCTTCGGTGGACAGCAAGACGGGCATCATGTCCTTGATCTCCGCGGCCATGGCCTTGACCTTGGGCCAGTGCTCCTCGAACGGCGTGGCGGGGTCTCTGCGGATGTCGAACCAACTGTAGAAGATGAGGCCGTTGGCGCCTTCGGCAATGCACTGCCAGGCCATCGAGCGCATCTCTTCGTAGGTGGGCGTGCGGCACGCGGCCTTGTCCTTCTCGCTCTTCTTGTAGCAGGCCCAGTTGAACACCTGCGGCACTTGCCACACCGGACGCGCGCCGCACACGGCACCCACGGTCTTGCGGGTCCAGTCGCCCGCGCGCGACGGCGGGCTCGCGGCAATGGGATACGGGTCCGTGCCGATGACGTCGAACGACGGCAGGTACCCGCGGACCTTGTCCACCTGGTACAGCACGACCCACGCAGGGTGGTGCGGGTCAAGGTCCTCCATCCACTGCCGGTGAAGCGCGAGGCGGTCCACCATTTCGAGCGGCAGCTCATCGTTGATGTACCAGGCCAGGAGCGCCGGGTGATCGCGGAAGGCCTCGACTTTGCCCTTGATGAACGGCAGTTCGTCTTCCCGGCTACGGATGTGGTCTGGACAGTACCGGGTGCCGAAGTAGATGTCTTTCACCGAGTAGATGACCTTGAGGCCGCGCTCGTGGGCGAGGTCCATCTGCTCCTTGGACGGCGCGCCGTAGGGCATCAGGCAGTTGAACGCGCTGTCCGCATAGACGTCGAGTTCGTCCTGTTTGATGCTGCTCCAATACATACCCAGCGGGAAGAAGGGCTCCCCATCGAGGATCAGCCGGTTGTGCGCGTCGAACCAGGCCTTGCGTTGCAGCGCCGCTGTCTTGCGCACGATGGACACGCTCTCCGTGCCAATGGCTTCGCCCGTTCGGTTGTCGCGCAGTGCGATATCGATAGCGTACCGGCCCGGCGCGAGGTCCTGTGCGGGGATTCGAAGGTCCGTCTCCGCGGCCGTGACCGGCGCGATCATGCCCTCCCGCACCGGCTTTTCGGCGCCTTCGGCAATGATGCGCCAGGCCAACACAACGTCGTCGAGGCCCATCTCATAATCGGTAAGGTTGCACAGGGCCTTGACGCACACCTCCTTCGGGCCGGCATCCGTCACCTCGGCGCGGTAGTTCGGCACTGTCAGGACGCAGGCCAGCGGATCCTCGCGAGCCTGTTGGATGGCGACGTCGTCCCACCACGCCACACCCGTCATGCCTTGCCGGACGTAGCACGTGATGCTGCACGCCGCGGCCTTGTCCGGGATGCGGCCGGTTACGGCTTTGATCTGCGTCCAATCCGTGTCGCCTTTGAGTCCGCGCGGGTAGTGGCCGCCGAGGTAGTCTCCGTGGGCATCCTGCCACTCGACGCAGAGGGTCGCCCCGGAATCGTCGCCCTTGATCCCCTGCGTCTTGACCCACGCGCTGATCTCATACATGCGGCCATGCTCGAGCGGGACACGCTGGCTGCAGAGCGAGTAGTCCTCGGGGTTGTCGTTGACAAACTTCAGCGATGCCTCGCCGGAGTGGGCCTGGGCCGTATCGCGGCTGTAGACGTTGGGGCGTCCGCTCCATTCGGCGGGCGGGGCGCCTTTGCCCGGCGCTTCAAAGCCGGGGTTCTTGACGAGGTCCGCAGCCAGGCAAGGCATCGTTCCAAGAACAAGCGCCGAAAGAATCAGGACTCGCAACATATTGCCTCCGATAGGTTGAGGTGCATATCACCATTCAGGTGCCGCGCTATGACCAGCCGATTTGCGAACCAATCCTGTTAGGCCGTTCGCTCATGTTGGCCATAGACTCCACCGCCCCCGATTCTAGCCAATTCTCGGGCTTCACGCCACACGACGTTTGACGGGCGCGTGCTCGCGATCCTCGAATCCCTCAATATCGAGATTGTTCTGTTCGGGCTGCACGGACCTACGAGGTCGCCTTTCCGGCGGCGATGCGTTCCTGGGCGGCTTCGAGCACCATGCGCAACATATCCGCGTAGCGCAGGCCCTCGAAGCCCGCCATGAAGTTGAACTTGCCGTCCCAGCACCAGCCGGGATTCGGGTTCACTTCGAGCAGTTTGATTCGCCCGCGCGCGTCGGCCCGGAAATCGAAGCGCGCATAGTCGCGGCAAGCGGTGCGCTCGAAGAGCAGGTTCGAGTAGTCGAAGAGCTTACGCCGGGTCTCCTCATCGATTTCGGCCTCGCGGTACTTGACCTGTGTCCAGTACGCCGAATCAGGCAGCCATTTCGACTCATAGCCGAGTATCTGCGGGAGGTCTGGATCGAGTTCGCTGTAATCGACCTCGAGCGGCGGCAGAATGTGGTAGCTGAGCCCCGGGTTGCCGATGATGCCGACGCTGTACTCGGTTCCGGGAAGGAACTCCTGCACGAGCAGCGGACAGCCCGGGAAGTCCTCTCGCAGCATCTCGAGATAGCCAAGGAGATCCTCCGGTGAATGGACGACGGCATCCTTGGTGATCCCGATACTGCTGTCGCCGAAGTTGGGCTTCAGGAGCGCGGGGAATACGCTGGGCAGCGTAGCCGCCTGATCCCCGGGGCTGAAGAACGTTTCCAACGGAACCGGGATGTCCAGCGACGATGCAATGGCGCGCACGATGGCCTTGTTGTAACACAGCCCGAGGCACGCGGGCCCGGCCCCGGAATACGGGATGCCCAGCATATCGAGCAGCGCGGGCACGTGCAGTTCCAGGAAAGCGTCGTTGTTGAAACCCTCGTCGCAGAGGTTGACCACAAACTGGGGCGGGTGGTTTCTCAGACTCGCCATGAGCGAAGCGTGATTGCTCAAGTAGGCGAACGTGTATCCGTCGAGTTCCGCCAAGGCCTGCTTCATGCGTTCAATGGTGTTCAAGTCCTCCTCGTTGAACGTGCCGTCGCGCTTCACCGAGTCGGGCAACGACGTGTCGCCGAGGACAACCGTCATTTTCGGGAACAGGGGTCCCCGTTTCGGGACGGCGAGGGCCTTGCGGGGGGCCAAGGCCGTAATGAACATGCGGTGGGCCATCATCCCGAGGTCTTGCCCGCGTTCGGATTCGGCCGCGATCGTTGCGTGTTCGCGCACGCTGCCGAACCCGGCGCGTTCGAGCAAGGCCCGAATCGCTTCGCGCGAGTAAAGGCGCTCGGCGTAGAATTGGTCCGCGATGACGCCCTTTTCCGCGTGCACGACGACCTCGCGCGACAGCATGCGGCTCTTGTCTTCCGACAGAGACCGCTCCCGGCACACGAGGTAGCTCTGGTCGATCCATTCCCAGGACCTGGGTTCGTAATGGGTGCGCATCCAGTCGCCGTCCACCAGGTCCATCACCAGTGTGCCGCCGCCGTGCAGCACGTGCTTGACGCGTTCGAGCACGGCCAGGTCGTCGTCCTCTTGCTCGAAGTAGCCGAACGAGTTGCCCAAGAGCACGACGCAATGAAACGCGTTCTCCGTGAAGCGGAACTTGCGGGCATCCCCTTCGTGAAAGGCGATGGACAAGTGGCGCTGCTTCGCGCGTTTGCGCGCCAACCGGATCAGATACCTCGAGCGGTCGACCCCGGTCACGTTGCTGAAACCGCGCGCGGCCAACTCGAAGCAGTGTCGTCCCTGGCCGCAGCAAAGATCCAGGATCCGGTCGTTCGGCTCGAGACCCGCAATCCGGATCACCAGGTCCACGTCATTGGCCGTATTGCGTTCATTCTCGACTACGTCGCCGTCCGTTTTGAGATAGACGGAGTTGAAAAGTGTCTTCCACCACTCGGATGGGAGATGCCGCTCAAGGTCCGACACCGGGCCGAGGGTCCGCTGCGGTGCGGCTTTCAGTGGCGCCTTCTTTGCCATGACCGGGTCCTCTGGTTGTCTATTTCCTGTCCAATACTGGGCCGTATATGTACACAATTCGAGTGGCCCTTGTCTATAGTTTTTTTGAAGGGTTCCCCCGGGGCGTTGTGTTCGGTCTGTGGGGTGTGGTTGAATGCTTCATGCATTGGGAGGGCAACACGGGAGACCTGTCAGTATGTTGACTCTGGAATCGCCGGGCCGGCGGCCGCGGGTGCATTTCTGCGGCATTGGGGGCACGGCCATGGTGGGCGGCGCGCGGCTTGCCCTCGAGGCGGGGTGGGAGGTCCACGGCAGCGATAACCCGTTGTATCCGCCCACGTCGGGTATGGTCGAGGCGCTCGATGTGCCGGTGGCGGTGGGCTATGATGCGGCCCACCTCGACTGGGGTCCCGACGTGGTGGTCATTGGCAATGCCCTGAGCCGGGGCAATCCCGAGGTCGAAGCGGCCCTCGAACGCAACCTGCACTATGTCAGCCTGCCGGAATGGCTCAAAGACGCCGTGCTTCGGCCGCGGCGCCCTGTGGTCATCTGCGGCACCCACGGAAAGACCACGACGACGGCCCTGACCGCAGCGCTGCTTCATCGCGTCGGGCTTAATCCGGGATACCTGATCGGCGGTGAACCGCTCGATTTTCCGCATTCCGCACACCTCGGCCCGGAGGGGCATCCGTTTGTCATTGAAGGCGACGAGTACGATACGGCCTTCTTCGACAAGCGAGCCAAGTTCTTTCATTATATTCCACAGATCGCGGTGGTGACTTCAATCGAGTTCGACCATGGCGACATCTACCGTGACGTGGCGGAGATTGAGCGAGCGTTCCTTCTCATGCTCCGCCAGATCCCGCCGAGCGGCTGGCTGATCCTCTGCGCGGACGATCCGGGCGCCGCAGCCTTGGCCGGAAGGGCCTTCAGCAACGTCGCCACGTATGGGTTCAGCGAAGGCGCAGACTGGCGCGGGGAATGGCGCAACGCAACGCAGCCGCACCCGGCGGCGCACTGCCCCGTCTTGAGTGTCTATAGGGACGACCGGCACTGGGCCGAGGTGACCGTGCCCATGGCCGGACGCCACAATCTGCTGAATGCGCTGGCGGCCGTGGCCGTGGCCGGGACCCTCGGCGTCGCGCCGCGCGACGTCGAAAACGCCATGCCCGCTTTCCAAGGCGTGCGGCGCCGTATGGAGGTCTTCCTCGAGGCCCGGGGCATGACGTTCGTGGATGATTTCGCCCACCATCCCACGGCCGTCCGCGAGACCATCGAGGCCGCGCGCATGCGTTGGCCCGGGGGGCGGCTCCGCGTACTCTTCGAACCCCGTTCGAACACGACCGTGACGAACCGGTTTCAACAGGAACTCGCCGACGCCTTTGCCAAGGCGGACGAGGTCTGGATCGGTCCGGTGCATCGGGCCGACCGCGTGCCGCCGGAAGAACGCCTGGACCGCGATGCATTGGTGGAGGCGCTGTGCGGGGCCGGCGTTGACGCGCAATGCTCCGACCACGTGGACGACATCGTGGCAGGGATTCTTGCGCGGGCGCGCGAAGGCGACGTGGTATTGATCCTGAGTAACGGCGCTTTTGGGGGAATCTACGACCAGTTCCGCCGCAATCTGGCCGGGACTGGCTCGATAGGGAGGGATTGACGTGTCATCGATCAGCATTTCGACCACCACCTTGGGCTGTCCTGAATGGGACCTGCCGGCGATCATCAAGAACGTTGCCGCGTATGGCTTCGATGCGGTGGACTTCCGCGGGCTGGGCGGCGCGCTCGACGTTACGCAGGCCCCTGAGTTCACCGCGCAACTCGCGGAGACGAAGCGCAGGTTTGCCGATGCGGCCCTCGCCGTGAGCTGCATCTCGTCGTCGATCCGGGTCTGTGCACCCGAGGCCGAGCAGGACAATCTCGAAGAGGCGCGGCGCACCATCCCGATCGCCCTGGAACTGGGCGTGCCGTGCGTGCGCATCTTCGGCGGGGGCGATCTCGAAGCGCATAGCCGCGACGACCTGGCGGCACTCGGCGCGACCACCATGGAGAGGATCCTC
>Ga0272441_10015933_pt1 | contig 10461 bp, 9 predicted proteins | sample SSMProp6N_FD_193582 | JGI IMG/M metagenome (GOLD analysis project Ga0272441, IMG submission 193582) | Marine sediment archaeal communities from Little Sippewissett salt marsh, Falmouth, MA, United States - SSM-Prop-6N | ecosystem: Environmental > Aquatic > Marine > Wetlands > Sediment ... | reverse complement strand
AAAGATGCACGAATCGGTGAAACAAAAATCACGGCTTTTGGTATTAATACCACCATCAACCTGGCGCCAGGAACCTGAGATGATCATTTCCGGAAACATCCCCCTGTATTTATACCATCCTGCAAATATCTTGACTTTTACATTCTTTCTTTTTACAATATTAAGCTGTACCAAAATATAAAAAGGTAGATCTTACTTGTTATGAATAAAGAGGCGCTGAGAAAAAAAATCACAGGTGATCCGGCGGCAGGTACTGCCGGACTTCAAGATGACTGGTGGACGGCCATTTCTCCTGTTCTCTGGAAATCGCGGGGTTCTTATCTCCGGGATCTTTCCGGTGAGGAATACCTGGATATGTGCGGCTTTTTCGGCACCAGCCCAATCCGGTTTGATCACCCCGTACTCAGAGACCGGGAGGTTCTGAACAAAATGGGGCGGATCGCAATGATTCGTCCGTCTCTTTCGGATTTCTGGACGGCAGAGCTGGCCGAATTTGTAGACACATTCCGAAAAAACGCCGTCCCACCCTACATGCACCATCTGTTTTTTATTGACGGCGGAGCACTGGCTGTTGAAAATGCGTTGAAAGCCGCTTTTGACTGGAAAGTACGTCTGAATATTCAGAAAGGTAAAATAACGGATGATCCCAGGGAAGATCTTCGTCCCCTGGGTACGTCCGTCGTCGGTTTTGAAATGGCATTCCATGGCCGCAGCGGGTACACACTCAGCCTTACGCATACAAATGATCCCAGAAAATACATGTTCTTTCCGAAACTGGGCTGGCACCGTTTCAATCCCCCTGTGATGCAATTTGATGAAAATGGACACATTTGCAACACCGGTGACATAAAAAAAGTCCATGAAAAATGTCTGGCTGAAATCGAAGCACTGTTCGACAGGAAAGCCGATGACATTGCTGCGGTTATAATCGAACCCATCCAGTGTGAAGGTGGAGACAGGCATATTCCGGTTGATTTCTTTGTGGCTCTCCGAAAAATCACACGGGCATACGATGTCCTTCTTATCTATGATGAGGTTCAGACCGGTTTTGGAACCACCGGCAAAATGTGGGCGCATGAACATTTCGGAGAAACTGCCAGACCCGATCTGATTGCTTTTGCTAAAAAAGCACAAGTCGGCGGCATTATGGCCAATTACGATATTTTTGCCCGTATCGACGGTCATGTTTTCAGCACCACAGATACGGGCAAGAACCGTCTCAATTCCACCTGGGGCGGTCATCCGGCAGATATGATGAGATGCACCCTCTTACTGGAAATTATAAAAAAAGAAAAACTCGTTGAGAACGCCTCCAGAATCGGCCAATATCTTCTCTCAGGAATCCGGGATCTCTGCAGGCAGTATCCGGCGGTTATTACCAATGCCCGGGGATGCGGCATGCTGATCTCCTTTGACACGGTACAAATGCCGCTCCGGTCCGCTCTATGGAAAGCTTGCCTGAAAGAGAACCTGCTCTGTCTGACTTGTGGTGCCCAATCCATCCGTTTCCGGCCTCACCTTGATTTAAGCCGTCTTGATGCCGATCAGGCATTGAATCGCCTGGAAAAGGCGCTTAAATCCATCAATATATAAACAGGGGATCTGCTGATTCTGAATCAACCGACAGACATCTCTTTCCTCTATCTGGTCAGTACGCCCATCGGCAACCTGGAAGATATCTCTTACCGGGCCCTTCGCATTCTCAGGGAGGTCGATCTCATTGCAGCGGAAGATACCCGTTATACAGGCCGTCTTTTGAAACATTTTGATATTAAAAACCGGATGGAAAGTTATCATGATCACAACAAAGTGAGGCAAATCCCACGGCTCATCCACATGCTACAGCACGGTTTGTCCGTGGCTGTTGTATCGGATGCCGGTACGCCGGCTATTTCAGATCCCGCATTTCGACTGGTCAGGGAAGCCATTGCACTGGCCATCCCTGTGATCGCTGTACCGGGTCCGACAGCAGCCATCACCGCCCTGAGTGTGTCGGGGTTGCCAACCGATCGTTTTGTTTTTGAGGGATTTCTTCCTGTCAAAAAGGGACGCAGAACACGGCTGTTGTCCCTGAAGGAAGAATCGAGGACACTCATATTATATGAAGCCCCCCACCGACTCCTTCGTACATTGAAAGATTTGTATGATGTTCTGGGAGACCGGTCCATTGCTGTTTGCCGTGAACTGACCAAAAAATTTGAAGAAATCACAAGAGGAACCATCACCACTGTGCTGGAACAGTTCAGCCGGAAAGCCATAAAAGGTGAACTGGTCCTGGTGGTTGAAGGAAAGACAAGAGCCCATGACAAAAAAGCAAGACATCCTTCGTGATCCGATCCCCGAATGGCTGATGAAGGGATATACACGTGCGATAAGTCCCCTGATCCGGATTGCCATCAAGGGAAATATCAATCCCAATACATTTACCATTCTGGGATTTATTACCAGCTGCATCGCAGCTCTGATTCTGGCTGCCGGCGACCTGAGACTGTCCGCATGCATCTTGCTGGCCGCAGGTTTTTTCGACACACTGGACGGGAATTATGCCCGTGCCAGCGGCCGTGTCACCCGTTTTGGAGCACTGTTCGACTCGACGCTGGACCGTTACTCGGAAATGATTTATTATTTTGGAATGGCTTTTTACTTTCTCCGTCTGGAGTGGTATGTATCTTCGGTGGCTGTGGCTGCAGCCCTCGGCGGATCACTCATGGTCAGTTATGTTCGGGCCAGGGCCGAGGCACTTTCGTTCGAATGTAAAATCGGCTTCCTTCAAAGACCCGAGCGTGTTCTTCTTCTTGCCGCCGGCGGGTTGATTCACCGCTATATATTTGCGGGTGCTGTATGGTTTGTCGCTATTTTCTCCAACTTCACGGCTGTCCAGCGGATTTTATATATCAGAAATCAGGACATGAAAAAAAATGATTATAACGCCATAAACAGGGAACACAAGGAGACGTTATCATGATGCGCCACATGCTGCTGGCAAAAATTCACCGTGCCAGGGTCACTTCCGCAGATCTTCATTATGAAGGGAGCATCACCATCGATGAAACATTGATGAACGCCGTTGGCATGATACCCTATGAACGCGTTCAGGTGCTGAATATTTCAAACGGCGCCAGAGCGGAAACGTATGCCATTCCCGGCCCCCGTGACCAGGGGGATATTATCATGAATGGAGCCATTGCGCGCATGGCCCAGGTCGGTGATCTGGTCATTGTTCTCTCTTATGGATATGTTGAGGAAACAGAAGCCCGCGCCCTGAAACCCAAAATTATTGTTTTGGATGAAAAGAACCGAATCTTAAAACAACATTGAAGTAATTAACTTTTACGGAGACGCGAATTGATTAAAAAAGGTGTGGAAATTGAGAAACCCCGGGGAAAGTTGGGCATTCTGCTCCCCGGTATGGGAGCCGTCGGTACAACCCTTATTGCGGGAGTGGAGCTGATTCGCAATGGCCACTCACAACCCTACGGTTCCCTGACCCAGATGGCAACCATTCGCCTCGGCAAGCGCACAGAAGACCGCGTACCCAGAATCAGGGATTTTGTGCCTCTGGCGGAATTAAAAGACATCGTATTCGGAGGCTGGGACATATTTGATGACAACAGTTATGATGCGGCCATCCATGCCGGTGTATTGACCAAAGAGGATCTCGGAAAAGTACGCGAACCGCTTACAGAAATCAAACCCATGCCCGCCGTTTTTGATGCGAAATATGTAAAACGCCTGGACGGCCCCAATAAAAAGAAAGCCGCCACGAAAATGGACCTGGCCAAAGCCCTGATGGACGATATGGCCCGGTTTAAATCCGAAAACCATGTGAACAGAATTGTGGTAATCTGGTGTGGAAGCACAGAAATCTATCTGGAACATCACCCTGTTTGGGACAACATCGACAGTTTCGAACAGGGCCTCCGGGATTCGCATGAGGCCATTTCATCAAGCATGATATATGCATATGCAGCTATCCGTTCCGGTTACCCCTTCGTAAACGGCGCTCCGCATATGTGCATTGACATACCGGCTCTGATCGACCTGGCCAGAGAAAACAATGTGCCGATTGCCGGAAAAGATTTTAAAACCGGTCAGACCCTCATGAAAACCATTCTGGCACCAGGTATCAAATCCAGAATGCTTGGTGTCAAGGGCTGGTTTTCAACAAACATACTCGGCAACAGAGATGGCCTGGTTCTGGATGAGCCCGAATCTTTTCGTTCCAAGGAAGTCACAAAACTATCCGTCCTGGATTATATATTCCAGATAGACAAATATCCGGAACTCTATGGAGACCTGTATCATAAAGTCCGTATCAATTATTATCCTCCTATCGGAGACAACAAGGAAGCGTGGGACAATCTTGATATCTTCGGGTGGCTGGGATATCCCATGCAGATCAAGGTCAATTTCCTTTGCCGGGACAGCATTCTGGCAGCACCTGTAGCCCTGGATCTGGCCCTTTTCATCGACCTGGCCCAGCGAAGCGGCATGAGCGGAATCCAGGAGTGGCTGTCATTTTATTTTAAAAGTCCCATGGTGGCTGAAGGGCTTTATCCGGAGCATGATATTTTTATTCAGCTGATCAAACTGAAAAACACACTCCGATACATGCGTGGAGAAGATCTGATCACCCATTTGGGTCTCGAATACTACGATTGATAACAAAAGGACAATCCCTTTGACCGGAACAACCAGAACAATATCCAGAGGGGTCTTTTTTACATTCGAAGGCATTGACGGATCGGGCAAATCCGTCCAGGCCCGCGCGCTGGCCAAAAATCTTTCGGACCTGCAGTATCCTGTCATATCTCTCAGGGAACCGGGAAGCACGGCCATTGCGGAAAAAATTCGTGATATTCTGCTGGACCGGACCCACATATCCATGACATCTGTCACAGAGTTGCTGCTTTACGAGGCAGCCCGCGCACAACTGGTTCATGAAGCCATATGCCCGGCCCTTGAAAGAAAGGAGGTTGTGATCTGTGACCGATTTTATGATTCGACGACAGCGTACCAGGGTTACGGACGCGCCCTTTCCCTGCCGGTCATTGAATCGTTGAACCGTCTGGCATGCCAGAATGTCGTTCCGGACAGAACATTTGTTTTTGACATTCCCTGGTCCGTCTCTCTCCGGCGAAGACGGAAAGAAGCAAACCGGGCGGATCGCATGGAAAATCAGGATCCGTCTTTTTTCCGCAGTATACAGCAGGGTTATCATGCCCTGGCCGGCAAAGAAGCAAACCGCATCCGTATCCTGGATGGCACACAAAGTGTTAAAAGCCTGGAACAAGATGTCCTTGAGGATGTTTTAAAAATATTGAGAAAAGTAGAAAAGGTCACACACAAATGAGGAATACCGTTATGCAAAAAAACCGCCGCTCATGGATCAGCATGCTGTTTTTGTTTTTCCTGATGATCGTGGCCCTATTCTGGGTCAATGCCGCAGAAAGCACGGGTGTTTATGCATCCATCGATAAAAACATCAAACTTATTGCGCAGATCTATAAATACGTCTATGCCAGGTATGTGGATGAGGTGGATACCGATGAATTTTTAAAAGCCGCCATCGACGGTATGCTCAACACATTGGATCCGTACACCAATTATATAGAAAAAGATGACAATGTTCAGCTTCAGATCATGACACGCGGCAAATATGAAGGTGTGGGGCTGACCCTGCAGTACAGAGATAATCAGGTGACCGTCGGGGAACCGCCCTTTATCGGCACACCCGCGGCCCGCGCCGGAATACGCGAGGGAGACCGGATTATTAAAGTCGATGGTGAGTCAACATCCACCCTGGGTTTTGAGGGCACCGCCCGTAAAGTCAGAGGCCCGGCGGGCAGCCAGGTAACCCTTACCATTTACCGGGAAGGTGAACCGGGAACCCTCGATTTTTCACTCATCCGGGAAAAGATCCAGATCGATGATATCCGCTATTCGGGAGTGCTGGAAGATAGTATCGGTTACATACTCCTGACCCATTTTTCAGAAAAGGCCGGCCGGGAAGTCAAGGAAGCAATCATGGAACTGAATGCTTTGCCTGTGCGCAGCCTGATTCTGGATCTGAGGGGCAACCCGGGAGGAGTTCTGGAGACGGCCGTGGAAATTTCTGATTATTTTCTGCCAAAAAGTGCTGTCATTGTATCCCGCCTCGGCAGAACCAGCGATTCCGTGGAAGAGTATCTATCCACGCGCGATCCTCTCTATAACGGTCCGCTTACTGTGCTTGTCAACCGCTTCAGCGCATCCGCATCGGAAATCGTGGCAGGTGCTGTTCAGGATCACGACCGGGGCATCATCATCGGCGATACGACATTCGGAAAAGGACTCGTGCAGACCGTCATCCCGCTCTCGAAAACATCCGCATTGAAAATGACCACTGCCAAATACTATACACCCAGCGGCCGGTGCATTCAGCGGCATCAGTATTCGGCATGGAGCGATACGACCGAAGCAGATGCAAATATCACATTTTTCACAGATCAGAAGCGACACGTATTCGGCGGCGGCGGCATTGCCCCCGATATCTATGTCGAACCCCAGATGATCAGCGCTCTTGCCGCCGATCTTCGCCGTAAATCACATTTTTTTAATTTTGCGGTTCAGTATGCAAATACCAATACGATTACCGATCCTGAATTTGAAGTCACAGACGATATTCTTGACGCTTTCCGAGAATATCTGGATGCTCAGGACTACCGTTTTGAACATCCGATTGAAAAAGCGCTCGTGTCCCTGAAAGAGGAGGTTGAAGAAATGGATTACGGAGCCGATCTGGCGAATGAAATTGAAAATCTTCAGAAAGCTCTTCAGGACACCAAGGATAAAATCTTCCGCAACAGCATCGATGATATTCGTCAGATTCTGAAAAGAGAGCTTGTCTCAAAATATTTCGGTGTGCGGGCCGAAGTTGAAAACCAGATACGGACAGACAACGTGGTTATCCGTGCAAGAGAAATACTGAGAAATCCCGAGGCGTATAACGTCACATTAAATGTGCAGTGATTTTTTTTATTTGTTCAATGATCATTAATTTTTTACATTAAATATAATTTGCATATTTTTTTGAAACTTGCAAAGACAGTTAAAACCAATGGAGGTTATTTTTATGGCAAAGAAGTATGTCTATTCCTTTGGCGGCGGAAAAGCCGACGGCAAAGCGGATATGAAAAACCTGCTTGGCGGCAAGGGGGCCAATCTGGCGGAAATGTCCCGCCTGGGCATTCCGGTTCCGCCCGGCTTTACCATCACCACCGATGTCTGTACATATTTTATGAAGCATAATGGCAGCTATCCCGCTGAGTTGAAATCAGAAGTGAATGCGGCTTTGTCCAAAGTGGAAAAACTGATGGGCCAAAAATTTGGCGATACCGGAAATCCGCTGCTGTTTTCTGTGAGATCCGGGGCCAGGCAGTCCATGCCGGGCATGATGGAAACCGTTCTGAATGTCGGCCTTACCGAATCAACAATTCCTGGTCTCATTGAGAAAAGCGGCAATGAACGTTTTGTGTATGATGCCTACCGACGTTTGATTATGATGTATTCTGACGTTGTCATGGAAAAATCGGCAGGAATCGAACCTGCTGAAGGGAAAGCCATACGATATCAGCTGGAACAGGAAATGCACAAAATGAAGAAGGCCAAGGGCGTTCAGCTGGATACGGACCTGGATACGGAAGATCTGAAAAAGCTGGTTAAAATTTTCAAGAAAAAAGTCAAAGATGTATTGAAAAAAGATTTTCCGGACAACCCCAATGAGCAGATATGGGGGGCCATATCCGCGGTTTTCCGTTCCTGGAATGGAAAACGCGCCGTCTCATACAGAAGGATCGAAGGCATTCCCGCTGAATGGGGCACTGCCGTTAATGTTCAGACCATGGTCTTCGGCAATATGGGTGATACTTCAGCGACCGGTGTGGCTTTTACCCGGGATCCGGCCACAGGCGAGAACCGGTTCTACGGGGAGTTTCTTGTCAATGCCCAGGGTGAAGATGTGGTGGCGGGCACGCGCACACCCCAGGCCATTAATGAAGAATCCAAAACATCCGAATCGAAAAAACTGCCTTCTCTTCAGGAATTGATGCCATCACTCTATGAGGAACTGGCAGCGATCCGGAACAAACTCGAGAAGCATTACCATGATATGCAGGATATCGAATTCACCATTCAGGACGGGAAACTCTACATGCTTCAGACCCGGACCGGAAAGCGCAATGGTGTTGCTGCTATTCGCATGGCCGTGGAAATGGAAAAAGAAGGCACGATATCCAAAGAAGAAGCCATTCTCCGAGTAAAACCGGACCAGCTGGATGAACTGCTTCATCCCATGCTCGATCCCAAATCCGAGAAATTGGCTTTGGTGCTGGCCAAGGGGCTGCCGGCCGGTCCAGGCGGCGGTATGGGACAGGTCGTGTTCACCGCCGATGATGCAGAAGCCTGGGCAAAAAAGGGCAAAGATGTCATTCTGGTGCGTGATGAAACAAGCCCGGAAGATGTTCACGGTATGCGGGTTGCCAAAGCGATTCTGACAGCCAAAGGAGGCATGACCAGTCACGCTGCACTTGTCGCCCGCGGCTGGGGCAAATGCTGTATCGTCGGATGCGGTGCCCTGAATATTGATACGGCGAAAAAACAAATGTCCGTGCAGGGAAAAACAATCAGGGAAGGAGATGTAATTTCCCTGAACGGTACCAGGGGGATCGTTTATAAAGGATCGATTTCCCTGCTGCCTGCAGATCCTGAAAAGAACGAAAATTACAAAAAGCTTATGTCCTGGGCGGATAAAATCCGAAAGCTGGGCGTGAGAACCAACGCGGACAATCCTGCAGATGCCAGAACAGCCCGCCGCTTTGGTGCTGAAGGAATCGGTCTTTGCCGGACAGAACACATGTTCTTCGGTCCCGACCGCATCACCCCCATGCGTATGATGATTCTTGCCGATGATGAAGCCGGGAGGAAAGCCGCCCTGCAAAAGCTTCTCCCTCTTCAGCGCAAGGATTTCATGGGCATTTTCACAGCCATGGACGGACTGCCTGTTACCATCCGGACGCTTGATCCGCCTCTTCATGAGTTCCTGCCACAGGATGCGGTATCCCAGAAGGAAATGGCCGATGAAATCGGTGTTTCAGTGAAAGTCATCAAGGAAAAAGTGCAAGGCCTTCATGAATTAAATCCCATGCTCGGCCACCGCGGCTGCCGCCTTGGTATCACCTATCCTGAAATCACGGCCATGCAGGCCCAGGCTATTATTGAAGCTGCCTGCCGTGTGAGCAAAAAAGGTGTCAAGGTTTTTCCCGAAATCATGATTCCTCTTATCGGAACCAAAGCTGAACTTGCCAATCAGAAAAAGGTGGTCATTGAAACCGCTGAAAAAGTCATGAAGAAGGAAGGTATCAAAGTGCATTATATGGTCGGGACAATGATAGAAATCCCGAGAGCCGCGCTGACAGCCAATGAAGTGGCTGAAGAAGCCGAATTTTTCTCATTTGGTACCAATGATCTGACCCAGATGACATTTGGCTACAGCCGGGATGATGCCGGCACATTCCTGCCCATTTATGTACAACAAAGAATTCTGCCCGATGATCCGTTTCAGTCACTTGATCAAAGTGGTGTCGGGCAGCTGGTTTCAATGGGCATTGAACGCGGCCGTTCAACGAGAGCGAATCTGAAAGTGGGTATATGCGGGGAGCACGGCGGAGATCCCCGTTCTGTGGAATTCTGCCATCAAGTTGGTATGAATTATGTCAGCTGCTCACCATTCCGGGTTCCTATCGCGCGTTTTGCGGCAGCGCATGCGGTGATTAGAAACGGCAAATAAAACGTATTTAAAAAATTCACAGTGATCCTCCAAAGTGGGCCCCTTCGGGCCCACTTTGTTATTTTATGAACATCTTTTCACTTGACTTTCGGTTTCTAATTAATATATTTAGGTCGATCAAGGCGGTGGGTATCCAATGTGGATAACTTGTTAATAGTATTCCCAACCCTCCTTATATTCATGTTTCCATAAAATTATTTTATTTGTTGACAACGTTGTAAATAATTAGCATGGTGTTTATTAAATTATTAATAATTATATATTTAATTTTTTAAAGCCATCGAAGAATTCTCATTATTGACCGGAGGTTCCTTGAATGACTCAACATGTGGATAATTTGGCGGCACCTGTGTATAATGTGAATCCAGAACAAATCTGGGCGGACAGCCTTGAAATCATCCGTGAAAATGTGAACGCTCAGAGTTATCATACCTGGTTTTCACCCATCATGCCCCTGAAAATGGATGGCGGCTGCTTCACAATTCAGGTGCCCAGTCAGTTTTTCTATGAATGGATTGAGGAGCATTATCCCCATGTAATCCGCGAGGCTCTCACCCAGGTTTTGGGAAAAGAGATGAATATCAATTATACAATCCGCCAGCGTCCTGCCAATCCATCATTGCCTGTGAATAACA
>Ga0272441_10015931_pt1 | contig 10462 bp, 6 predicted proteins | sample SSMProp6N_FD_193582 | JGI IMG/M metagenome (GOLD analysis project Ga0272441, IMG submission 193582) | Marine sediment archaeal communities from Little Sippewissett salt marsh, Falmouth, MA, United States - SSM-Prop-6N | ecosystem: Environmental > Aquatic > Marine > Wetlands > Sediment ... | reverse complement strand
CTGACTATGGAGAAGTTCGGGCGCGTCTTCCCGGGCCATCGCGTGTTCCGGCAGTGGGACCAGATGTCGGAGACGGAACGCGACCTCCACCGCCGCGACGTGGCCGACCTCAACATCGCCATCGCCTGGGCGTACGAACACGCCGCTATCTTTCTCCAGTACCCCAACTGGGGCGATGACGAGGTTCGACGCCAACTCGATCTCATTCGCGAGATGAGCGGGATGGACTACTTCCTCACCATCCACGGCGACGCGACGTACAGCCTGCCGAACGGCGAGAAGATGATGGAATTCGTCGAGTCCATCGCCGATCGGCCGCAGGCGCTGAAGGACGAGGCGGCCCGGCGCGTTGACAGGGCCCTCGAACGGGGACGGCGGTTCGCCGACCACGGCGTCCTCGACGGGTTCACGCTCTGCGCCGACTACTGCTTCAACACCGGCCCGTTTCTCTCGCCGGCCATGTTCGACGAGTTCGTCACGCCCTACCTCGCGCGCCTCGTGGCCGGCTACCGCGAGATGGACCTCTACGTCATCAAGCACACGGACGGCAACATCATGCCGATCCTCGATGCGCTCGTCTCGGCGAAGCCCCACGCGCTGCACAGCCTGGACCCCCAGGGCGGCGTGGACATCGCCGAGGTGAAGCGCCTCGTCGGCCATCAGGTCTGCCTCATCGGCAACGTCAGTTGCGCCATGCTCGACACCGGTACCGACGAGCAGGTGGTCGAATCCGCCCGATACTGCCTGACCCACGGCATGCCCGGCGGCGGGTACATCTTTGCCACCTCCAACTGCATCTATACCGGCATGGCCCTGTAACGCTACGACCTCATGCTCGACGTCTGGCGGGAGCACGGGAACTATGAAGGCTGAGGTTCACCGCAGAGGCACAGAGATCACAGAGGAAAGACGGATAAGAGAAACCGCAGATGAACGCAGATGAACGCGGATGGGAGGGGAGGATCGGAGAGGGTGGTTCAGATCAGCGTCCGGATCCGGCCCCCATCGGAATCCGTTCCGAAATCTGCGTCCATCTGCGTTCATCTGCGGTTCCATTCCGTTCCGGACCGGCCTTTCTCTGCGCTCTCCGCGGCTCTGCGGTGCACCCTGACTGACGGAGGCTCATCCGTGATCGCACGTCTCATCGGAATGGCCGGCTCCGGTTCCGATCCGAATCCATTCCGGAATCTGCGTCCATCCGCGTTCATCTGCGGTTCCATTCCGTTCCGCTCCGGCTCCGCTCTGCGCTCTCCGCGTCTCTGCGGTGAATCCTGACTGACGGAGGCTCATCCATGTTCCGACGCTTCATCCTTCCCGTCCTCATCGCAGCGGCGCTCACCGGCCCCGCTGCCGCGGAGGAACGGCCCGGCGGCGCGTTCAACCTGCGGATCGTCAGCGATTCCGTGCCGGATTTCTCGTCGCGGGAGGCCTTCGTCTACTCGGCCCTCTCGAACTGGACAACCGACCGCGAGAAGGCCCTCGCCCAGTTCCGCTGGATGCACCGCTGCCGGCGCGTCGGGCCCTATCAGCCGGAGGATTCCCGGCCCGTCCTCGATCCCATCCTCTTCTTCAATTCCTACGGCATCACGTTCTGCTCGATGGTCTCCGAGATGAACTGCAGCCTCTGGGAGGCGTGGGGCAAGAAGCACCGCGTCGTTGATCTCTACGGCCACGTCGTCTCCGAGGTGCACTACGGCGGCCGATGGCACCTCTTCGATAACGACTTCTGCAACTACTGGATCAACGAGACCGGCGAGGTCGCGAGCATCGCGGACCTCACGACGAGCCGCGTCCACGGCAACGTGGCGGACCTGAAGCCCGGCGAGTACTACGTCTTCGACCACTGCCCGACGGCGAGCGCGCCGCGCGGCAAGATCATCATGGGCCCGAGCGCCTGGTCGGTGATCGCCATCGCCCGCTACTGGTACCCGGGCCCCCACAAGGCCTGGCCGCGCCTGAACTACACCGGCTCCCACGCCGGCCACCGCTACCGCCTCGGCATCCGGCGGGGCGAGACGTACACCCGCCACTGGCGGCCCACCGGCACCGGCGACCTCTACGCCCGGCCGCTTACGAATGGCAAAGACCCCGCCCTCGGCTCCAAACTCAAGAACTGCCGCGGCAACGGCGAGTGGACGTGGGTGCCGGACCTCAGATACGACGACGAGATCTTCGCCCTGCAGAACGTCACGCGCGCGATGGTGGACGGCCGAGCGGCCCTGAAGTCCAAGGACCCGTCCACACCCGCCTTCGTCGTCTTCCGCGTGATGGCGGCCAACGTGGTCACCTCGGCCACGCTCGCGGCCACGCTCGATGGCGCCGTCCGGTTCTCGGTCTCCGGCAACCACGGCCTGGCGTGGGAACCGGTGGCGATGCACGCCATCCGGGGGGACAAACACAACGCCGACGCCGCGATCACGAAGCCCATCGCCGGTCGGCTCGAGTACCTGATCCGCGCCGACCTGACGGCCGGGTCGGCGCTCCGCGGCCTGGTGATAACCACCATCACGCAGGTCAACCAGCGGACACTACCGGCCCTGCATCTCGGGACGAACAAGATCGCAGCGGTGAGCGACGAGCACCTGGAGTATGTCACGTTCAACCCGCTCCTGGCCGACCATCGGTACAAGGACGAGGTGGACACCGCCTCCGGTTGGCAGTCGATCGAACGGCCCCACGACTACGACCCGTCGATCCGCGGCGTGGGCAAGTCGGAACTCGTCCTGCGCGCCACGGCGCCGCGCAACATCAGGCACGTCCGCATGGCCGCCACGCTCCACCGCACCGAACCCGGCACCGACTCCTACTTCAAGGTCTCCTTCGACGGCGGCAGGACGTGGCAGAACCTCGCCCACATTCCCTTCGACGGCGCGCCCTACGACACGCGCGTGAGCGTCGAGACCCGCGACGTCCCGGCCGGCACCCGCGAGGTGCTGATGAAGTACTATTTCGACTGGGGCGGCAACGGGCTCGTCAACGTCGTCGCCGAGGCCGGCTACGAACCCGCTGGCGAACGGATGCCGTATGACGTGACGTACCACTGGGCCGAGTATCGCGGAGGGAAATGGGTCGAGCGGTCGCACACCGAGCGCGTGAAGGAAGGTTATCACGCCTGGCGCGTCAACGTGGGCGGCACGCGACCGCCGCGGATGGACCGCGTGGCCCTGCAGCCTGTCGATGACAAGCGCCGCCTGGGCTACAGCGACGGCGAGGACGTGGGCGATCGGTTCGCCCGGCCGGGGTACCGGCTGGTGTGCGGTAAGAGGATCAGCATTGGCTGTCCCTACACCGTCAGCCGACCGCCGAGCAAGGCCTACCCCGACAGCCTGCCCATCGTCCATCCGCCGCCCAACAAGCACGTCGGCTGGATTCGGCCGCCGCGCACCGTCGGCACGAAGGACGACCCCCGCACCCTCACCGACGACTCCATCGGCATATGCCACTACTACTGGCGCGACGACGTCAACTTCACCGACAAGCGCAACGCCCGGCACGTGGGCGAGATCGTCGCGTGGGAGCCCGGCGACGAGGTCGTCGTTACGCTGGACCTCGGCACGGCGCGGACCGTCGGCGGCGCGGCCGTGGCGGCCCTGCAGCCGAACAGGTTCATGCACTACCCCGCCGCGATCACCGTCGAGACCTCGGCCGACGGCAAGACGTTCGCGAAGGCCGGTGAGACGACGTGGGAGGCCTGCTTCTTCCCGCCCGCCGACGCGCTCCTCTGGGAAGGCCACGATTCGCCCAACTACAAGGACCTCCCCGCCGGCGGCATCCGCGACTTCACCTTCGCGTTCCCCTTCGAGAAACCGGTGGCCGCACGCTACGTCCGGTTCCGCCTCGCGCCTCCGGCGGATAAGTCGGCTGGCATCGCCCTGTGGGAACTGCAGGCGTTCGACGCGCTGAAGAAGGTGCCCTTCTCCGACCGTATCCGCCTGCCCGAGCCGCCCGGGAAGTGATCGGGGCCCGGCGGCGACGGCGTCTGCACGACCTGCAACCGCGCCCTTCAGAAGTGCTTCAGCCAGAAGCCGGCGTCGGCCAGGAGCGATTCCCCGGTGACGCTGTCGCAGGCCGGCGAACAGAACATGACGCAGAGCCGGCCCAGTTCCTCGGGCGTGACGATCCGCTTGAGGGGTGAGTTCTCCGCGCGGTCGGCGCGCAGTTTGCCGTCGGTACTCTCCAGATCGATGAGGCCGGGCACGATGCAGTTGACCGTCACCCTCGGCGCGAAGGTGTGGGCCAGGAACCGCGTCATCTGGATCACCGCCGCCTTGGCCAAGCCGTAGAAGGCGTGACCGTACTTGAGCGCACTCGTGGCGCTGAAGGTCACGATCCGGCCGCCCGTCTCCTGCTTCTCCATGATGAGCGCGGCGTTGCGGGCCAGGAAGAACGAGGCCTTCACGTTGCCGTCCATTGCCCATTCCCAGGTTTCCTGGTCGAGTTCCCTGACGTCTCCGAACCCGCCGGCGCCGGCGCAGAGCACAAGGGCGTCGAGCCGGCCCATCGCGTCGGCCGCCTTCCGGGGCAGCGACGCCACGGCCTGCGCATCAAGCAGGTCAAACTGCTCCGAGACCGCCTTTACACCCTTAGCCGTCAGCGCGCCGACCACCTGCTCGGCGGCGTCGGCGTGTTCGTGATACGTGAGGAACACGTCCGCGCCCACGTCGGCGAAGGCATTGGCCACGGCCGGCCCGCTTTCCGTGCTCCCGCCGACCAACAGGACCGACTTGCCCTTGAGCAACTCCTTGTCGAACATGGTTCAGTACTCCCGGAACTGAGTCTCAGCAAACGACCGAAAACGGATCCCCGTTTACCGACGGTTCCGTCCATTCAGCATCAACCCACCCAGATCGGACTCGACCAGGCCATGTGGCCGTTCGATTCGGTCACGCGGACGCGGTAGCGCGCCGGCTCGGGGCGGTCGTCGTCGAAGGCGACGGCCGTCCGGCTCATCCGCTGCGGTACGAGGCGGTGGGCCATGAGCGACTCCGACGGGAACGGCCCCGTGAACTGAACCGCGTTCCTGACCAGCAGATCGCCGAGCGACGCCCGGACTGTATCCGTGGCAGGTCGCTCCAAGTCCAGTGTCAAGCGGGTGTCCACACCACCCGCGATCCTGAGGATCACGGCGTTCGTCGGGATGCCCCGGAAGGCCTGGCGCCGCGACGTGATCGATTCCCAGCGGCAGTGCGCGTCGGACCGCTCGAGCACGCGGTTCCGCCGGTCCTCGTCGAACGGTCCGGACTGGAAACAGGGCAGCACGTCGAGGATCTGCCCGCCTTCGATCCGCGCGGTGACCAGCCATTCGGTGACGCGGGTGCTCTCGACGCTGCCGGCCGGTCCCCAGCCGAACTCGATGCGGCAGTGGACGGGCGCGTCGAGGTCGGCGGCCGTCGGCGGTGCGTCGTCCGGAAACCAACGATGGATCACGCGGCCGTCGCGCAGGACCTCCACGCGGTCGAGTTCGTCGGGTGCATCGACGCCGACCTCGATCCGCCGCCGGTCGGTCAGGCCCACCTCGCTGCCCATCGGTTGTCCGTTCACCGTGAACGTCAGGCGCACGCGGTCGCCGGTGACGGCGTACGTCCGCCGGTCGTGCAGGGCTTCGAGGACAGCCGCGCGGGTTCGCTCCGCCGCCCAGATGCCGGCCAGGCCCTCGCCGTAGGCGCCGGGGCAGCCGAGGTGATCGTCGGTGCCGGCGATCACGCCCACCCGCGCGCCGGCCGCCCAGAGCGCCGACAACGTGTTCGCCGTCGATCGGCCGCCCATCGAGTGGCCGTGCATGGCGAAGGGGCCGCGGTCGTGCTCGGAACTGCCGTGCTCGGAATACATCTCGACCACCGGCGTCAGGTCCGGCGCCAGCATCGAGAAATCGGCGCCGCGCCGGCCGGCGGCGTAGGCCACGTGATGGGGGATCAGCAGCGCCCCGGCGGCCCGCGCGTGTTCCTGCAAACCCTCGAGCGTGTCGGGCAAGACGAGGTCGCCCTCGTCGGTCGGGTAGGTGAGGCACCAGTCGCCCCATCGGGACGAATGCCACTCGTAGCCGAGGAGCGCGACGAATTCGCCCGGGCGGTCGGCCTCGGCGGTGAGGCGCTTCACGCGGGGCCAGTTCACGCGGGTAACCTCGAAGCCGGCCAAGTGCCGCTCGCGGATGTCGCTGTCGGCGTCGGGGAGGTCGGGCCAGGCGGCCTGGGGCGTGGCGCACCAGACGTCGAGGTGCGATTGAGCGATGGCGATGGCCCGTTCGAGCGACCCCCGCCCGTAGCCCACGTCCTGGTGCGTGTGCAGGTCAGCCCACAGGAGGGTGTGCGACACGGCTGCTCCTCTTCGTCAACGCGGCAAGGCCCTTGACCTCGGCCGCCGTCTCGGTTTCAATGCCCCGATCATATCAGCCCGCCGCGGTCATTGCAGCGTCAACCGCGCGGCCCCCGCGGAAATGTCGGGCGACAAGATGCAATTCCTGGAGGAGGAAACGCGCCTCATGGCCTACCGACGGAAACTCACCCAGGACGTGACCGTCTACGATTCCGCGAAGACGTACGACGGCTATACGCTCTTCGCGCCGACCTTCGGCACCGATGCGTGGATCATCGATATGCGGGGGCGGGTGGTCCATCACTGGGACACGGAGATCGCGCCGGCCTCGCACGGCAAACTCCTGCCCAACGGTCACCTCATGTGGCAGGGCAAAGGGCCGGGGTCGATCGCCGATTTCGTCGGCTCCGGCAGCGAACTGATCGAGTTCGACTGGGACGGCAACAAGGTCTGGCGGTACGAGGAGGTGGGCCTCAATCACGATTTCCTCGTCCTCGACAACGACAACCTGATCATCAACGTCTTCGAGCCGATGCCGGAGGACGCGGCCGCCAGGGTCCGGGGCGGGTTGCCCGGAACCGAACTGCGAGGCCGGATCTGGACCTGCTGCCTCAAGGAGATCACCCGGGCCGGCGAGGTGCTGTGGGAGTGGAACGCGGCCGAGCACCTGGACGTTGAGGCGGACGTGATGTGCCCCCTGTGCCCGCGGCACGTGTGGGGGTTCATCAACTCCCTGTGCGCCCTGCCCGACGGCAAGGTGCTCTTCACGCTACGCCTGCTGAACGACTTCGGCGTGCTGGACCCGGCGACCGGCGAGGTGGTCTGGCGGTTCGGCCGCGACCGCGAACTGGGCCATCCCCATTCGGTGAGCGCGGTCGGTGACGGCCACTACATGATCTACGACAACGGCCTCCACCGCCGCGGCAGCGACCCGGAACTGCAGATCGCGGACATCGCCGCCTCGCGGGTCATCGAGATCGATCCCGAGACGCGCGAAATCGTGTGGCAGTATATGGACCCGTTGGCGCCGAACTTCTTCTCGGCCATCTGCAGCGGGGCGGAGCGCCTGCCCAACGGCAACACGCTCATCTGCGAGGCCACCAAGGGCAAGGTGTTCGAGGTCACGCCCGACTGCGAGGTGGTGTGGGAGTACCACAGCCCCTTCCTGGTGCCGCGGCCCAACTACTGGGGCTGGACCATCTCCGCCACCGTCTGGCAGGCCCACCGGTACCCGGCGGATCACCCCGGTCTGGCCGACAAGAACCTCGATCCCGAGCAGTTCGAGTGGGTCATCCGCCGCCGCAGCCAACAGGATATCGAGGAGGAGAAGACCCTCCGGCGGTTGAAGAGTCTGGGGTATTGAGGAATCGGCAAGGGTCACCGCCGAGATCGCGATCCGCCGCCCGCCGGGCAAGCCCGGCGGCGAACGAGGGAGCAGAGCGGGCGGTCCGGCGGGCACACATGTTAGCCGGCGCGTTCGCCGCGCCTCGACCAGACTGTGTGCCACGGCCGGTCTTGCCCGGCCGTGCGTCTGACTGCCCGACACGGCCGGGCAAGACCGGCCGTGGCACACGTTGCGCTTCTGAAGTCGGCGATGGATTGAGTTCGACCTCTATGGATGGAAGGAGTTGGCATGTCGGAGAAGGATCAGCAGTTCGCGTCGCTCGATGAGAAGATCGCGAAGGCGAAGGACGTCATCAGCGAGGCGCTTGACCGCTACCCGCTGGAGAAGATCGCGGTGGCGTGGACGGGCGGCAAGGACAGCACGCTCCTGTTGTACCTGGTGCGGGAGGTGTGCCGCGAGCGCGGCTGCGAGGTGCCTGTCTGTTTCTGCATCGACGAGGGCGACATGTTCGACGAGATCCGCGCCTTCCTCGAGAAGTGGAGCGCCGAGTGGGGCCTCGACCTCCGGATCGTCCACAACACCGATGTCTCCAGCCACGCCGAGGGCCTCGGCGCGCCGGTGAAGGTGGCCGACCTCAACGAACGCAACCGCCGCGAGGTCCGCGAGCGACTCAACTACACCGACGAGGAGTTCTTCTACGAGCCGGAGTCCTTCGTCGGCAACCACCTCATGAAGACCGTGGCCATGAACGAGTTCCTCGAGGCGAACACGATCGCGGCCTTCTTCGAGGGCATCCGCTGGGACGAGCAGGGCGCGCGGGCCGAGGAGACCTACTTCAGCCCCCGCGAGGGTTCCGACCTCAGCCCCGAGCACATGCGCGTCTCGCCGCTCCTGCACGTGAAGGAAAAGGAGATCTGGGACATCACCCATCGGCTCGGCGTGCCCTACTGCCACCTCTACGAGGAGGGGTTCCGCTCGCTCGGCGCCCGCGTCACCACGCGCAAGACCGGCGACGTGCCCGCCTGGGAACAGGACCTCGAAAGCGCCCCCGAACGCGTCGGCCGACGACAGGACAAGGAGGGCATGATGGGGAAGTTGAGGGAGTTGGGGTACATGTAGACGGAAGGAGAAGATTGGCCACGGGAACACAGAGAGCACTGAGAAGAGCGGAGTTGAACCGCAAAGGACGCAAAGGCCGCCAAGGAAGACGGAGGGCTGAGAAGGGAAGGAAAGAGGAGTCAGAATGGAGATGATCAGGCAAGATCGAAGCATGGGACAGAGCAGATTCAGGATCCGGGTCGCCAAGCCCTTGAAGTCAGGCTCTGTTGCGCCTCTCCCCACATCTTCTGCCCGAAGGGCTCCCCTTTCCCCTCTGCCTTTGCGTCCTTGGCGTCCTTTGCGGTTGGTCCTCTTCCCTTTCTTCTCTGTGTTCTCCGTGGCTTTCCTGAGGTGCTCAGATGACTGAACGAAACGGCATTGTTGAGTTTCCTTGCGACGTGGAACGGCTGCCGAACGGCAATACGCTGATCACCGACGCCGGCGACGAGGCGGGCAACGGCAGCGAGGTCATCGAGGTGACGCCGGAAAAGGAGATCGTCTGGCGGTACGCCGAGAACCTCAGGTTCGCCCACTCGGCCAAGCGCCTGGCGAGCGGCAACACGCTCATCGCCGACACCACCAACGACCGCGTCATCGAGGTGACGCCCGACGGCGAGATCGCCTTCACCACCGACAACTGGGCCGACGGCGCCGGCACGCTCGGCGACGGCTCGCACCTGTGCTACCCCAACAAGGCCAAGGAGTTCGACGACGGCACCATCCTCATCACCGACCGCAACAACGACCGGGCCGTCCTGGTCACCCGCGACGGGGGGGTCGTGTGGCAGTACTCGGGGGGGCTGAAGCACCCGCACAACGCGAACCTGCTGGCCAACGGCAACCTCATCATCTGCGACTCCGACGGCCAGACCATCCGCGAGGTGAACCGCAACGGCGACGTGGTCTGGTCCTACGGCGACGGCACCACCGATATGCTCTTCTGGCCCCGCGACGCCGACCGGCTCGGGAACGGCAACACCCTCATCACCGATTCCAAGCATCACCGCGTGATCGAGGTCACGCCCGAGGGCGAGATCGTCTGGCAGTATGCCGTGGACTACTGGGCGAACTTCTACGAGGCCGATCGGCTGGAGAACGGCAACACCCTCATCGCCGGCCAGCAGCACCAGGAGGTCCTGGAGGTGAGCCCCCTCGGCGAGGTCGTCTGGGAGTTCCGCAACTACACCCGCCCGTACCCGGTGGTGGAGAAACTGGTCAACGCGAAGTTCGAGGAGGTGGCCGACGACGGCTCGCCCGTCGGGTGGGTCCTGTGCACGCGGCTGAGCGAGGGCGGCGGCGCCCTGGCTTGGACCACCAACGCCGCCGGCAAGCGGTGCCCCGGCCTCGCCTACGACCGCGACGGCGGCGTCTGGCTCCAGCAGACCCGCGAGGCCGTGCCGGGCAAGACCTACCGCGTGAGCGGCCTGGTCAAGACCGAGGGCCTCGACGGTGTGGCCTGCGTGCAGATGGCCTTCGTAGACGCCAAGGGCGGGATGATGTGCGACGGGGCCGACACGCCCCGGAGCCAACTGCTGACCGGCGATTCCCCCTGGACCCGCGACATCTTCTCGGCCGTCGCGCCCGACGGCGCCGTGGCCGCCGACGTTCGGCTCTTCCTCACCGGCCGCGGCAAGGTCTTCGTGGACGAACTCTTCTGTTTCGGTTGATTCCCCCTCTCCCCTCGGGGGAGAGGGAAGGGGTGAGGGG
>Ga0272441_10015928_pt1 | contig 10463 bp, 7 predicted proteins | sample SSMProp6N_FD_193582 | JGI IMG/M metagenome (GOLD analysis project Ga0272441, IMG submission 193582) | Marine sediment archaeal communities from Little Sippewissett salt marsh, Falmouth, MA, United States - SSM-Prop-6N | ecosystem: Environmental > Aquatic > Marine > Wetlands > Sediment ... | reverse complement strand
CGGTACCAAAGCCACATCGGTAGCACTGATCTCCGGGCCGTTGCCAAGCACCGCCCGCTCCGCCATCCAAGGCGTGCCGGGCTGCAGCTCATCCAGGAGCACCACCGTCTCGTCCGGGTCATCGCTGGCGCAGTAAAAGGTCGTAGGTTTCTCGTCAACAAACCCCATCGTACCTGTAGCCCGGCTGCAGAAAGTGCCATCAGCCAGCACCACCATCCAGGCAGAAGGCACCGCATCAGCGGGAAGATCGGATTCGGGCAGAGGCTCAGTCAAGACAAGCTGAAAACCCACCTCACCGGTCACAGGATCCGCGCCACAGACCACAGTCCCATCGTCAAGCTGGAAACAGGGATCATAAATACTGTTCTCAACCATGCATCGCCACGCATCTTCGCGCCCAAAAGCAGCGATAGAGGTGGTCCAGCAACTACCTTCCTGCGTGGCATCCGGGAGCTCCGGCAGATAGGTGATCAGGGCCGTCTCAGCAACGTCCTCATCAGATTCCCCAACAGAGACAGATCCGTCATCGCCAGGTCCCTCGGCACCCTCCTCAGCAACCAGGTTGAGCGTCCCATCCACAAGTTGATAGGCCTGTTTTATATGCTGTGAAGGGCAGCACATCGGGTCATCAGGACCATGCGTCACCATCTCCAAAAGGATCTGCCCGTCCACAATGCTCACAGACTCCACCTGCGCGCGGTCCCCGATAAAGGCAGCAGCAACCTGCTGTGGCTCCCCAGCCTCATTGCGCATCGCGACCAGGGTGACAAAAACACCGGTGCCGCCGCTGTGATGCCAGAGAACCACCGCCGCATCCCCGACACCGTCGCCATCCAAATCACCCAAGGCCGTGTGGCTCAGCCCGACAGTGTCCACCATCGTCGCGCCATCACCGTATTGGTGCTCATACGCACCCTCTACTAACTGGAAAGTAGACTCCTGCACGCCGTCCAACGCATAGGTCGCATTCTTGAGCAGATCTTCCGTCAGTGGAGATACCGAAGCCTCAGGCACCGAAGTAGCCGGTGTCGGCGTTCCCCCACAGGCACTCAGCACGCTCAGCACAACACCACACGATACCAAGAACTTTACCCAAGACAGTTTTTTCATTTCCATATTAAACAATTCCTCCAATTTGATGATCGATTTGCAATACAGCCTAAAGGATAGCCGATTTTCACTCAACTGACATCAGGGGAAACAGTATTCAGATGGCCCCACGCTTAAGTATTTCCGTCTACCACAAATCAGGTACCAAACCGCTTGTCCCACCACAAAATCATTGTACAGCAAAGCACGCAACTGCGAGCAAGCACTTTTATCAAAAGAGAAAAACGATGAACAACTCAAATAGAAAAAACTAAACCATCCGTTCCTTTCCAAGGGCGGATGGTTAGAAAAAAGTGTTTTTCTCAGCAAAGTCGGTTAGAATCTATAACTACACGAAAAACAAAGAGAGTTGCGCTTTACTATGCGAAAAAATTTATTATTCCAAGCGCAAATCGCCATATTTCTGAGTGCCAAAATTACTCCACGAGGGAAAGCCCTATGCGTTTTCGCTGGTGATCGATTTCCACAACTTCAACCTCAATGACATCGCCAACCGCGACCTTTTCGTGCGGAGAACGGACATAGCCCTGCCCCATACGGCTGATATGAATCAGGCCATCGCGCTTGACACCAATATCGACAAACGCGCCAAAGTCGACGACATTGCGCACGGTGCCGCGCAGGCGCATGCCCTCACGCAGATCATCAAAAGCCAGTACGTCGCTTCGCAGGATCGGGCCTTCCAGGTCATCACGCGGGTCCCGACCAGGACGGGCCAGCGCGTCCAGGATATCCTCAAGCGTCAGACGTCCCACGCCCAACTCTACTGCAAGCGCATCCAGGTCCGCGCTCCGGCGCAGATCGGTGACCTTCTGCACCAGGCGGGTATCGCCCAGCGGCAGCCCGAAACGCGCCAGCAGCTTACGCGCAATATCATAGCTCTCAGGGTGAATAGGTGTGTTATCCAGAGGATCCGCAGCATTGGGCAAGCGTAGAAAACCCGCCGCCTGCTCAAAAGCCTTCGGGCCGAGACCTGAGACCGACAACAACATCTCACGTTCAGGGAAAGCACCATGTGCATCGCGGTAGGCAACGATGGTCTCCGCCAGCTTCGGGCCGATCCCTGAGACATGCTGCAGCAGCGCAGGCGACGCGGTGTTCAAATCAATGCCCACGCTGTTGACCGCCGACTCAATCACCACATCCAACGCCTCGCCAAGCGACTTCTGATTCACATCATGCTGGTAGAGCCCCACCCCAATCGCCTTAGGTTCAATTTTCACCAGCTCGGCAAGCGGGTCCTGCAAACGCCGGGCGATGGAAACCGCACCACGAATGGAGACATCCAGATCGGGCAGCTCCTGGCGGGCCAGCGGCGACGCCGAATAGACCGAGGCCCCCGCCTCGCTCACAATCGTATACTTCACAGACACACCCTCGCTGATCATCTCCGCGACCAGCGCCTCAGTCTCACGGCCAGCCGTGCCGTTGCCGATGGCCACGATCGTCACATGATGCCGATCGGCCAAACGCCGCAGCGTCTGCATCGAACGGTCACGGTGACGGTCAGGATAGATCGTATCCGTGGCCAGCACCTTCCCGGTAGCATCCACCACTGCCACCTTGCAGCCGGTGCGAATGCCAGGATCGATCCCCAAGACAATCTGCCCGCGCAGAGGCGGCAGGAGCAGCAACGACCTGAGATTGGTCGCGAAGACACCAATGGCGTGCTCGTCCGCCAAATCAGTCAAAGCGCGGCGTTCCTCACGCTCAATGGCAGGGAAAAGCAGACGGTGATAGCCATCCTCGCGGGCCTCAAGCAGCGCATCCGAAAGGGGGCTGGCTGAATCCGCGGGGTACTGCTGTGCCAACAACCCCAGCGCCTCCGGCTCAGGGATCTCAAGCGAGATCTTGAGCACACCCTCGCGTTCCGCACGGTTGAGCGCCAGAATTTGGTGGGGGCGCATGCGCCGCAGGTCACCCTGGAAATCATAATAGTTGCGGTAAGTGCCGTCAGGGTCCTTCTCCTCATCGGAAACCTTCACCGTGAAGGATCCCTTGCGGCGGGTGAGCGTGCGCAACACGTCCCGTGCCTTCGGATCGTCGGCGATCGCTTCGGCAACGATATCCTGTGCACCGGCATAGGCATCCACGATGCTCTCCACCTTGTCATTCAAGAAAGCCTCTGCCAGCGTCTCGTAGTCGCCGTCCAGCGGCTGCGACAGGATCAAATCGGCCAGGGGCTGCAGCCCCTTCTCCCGCGCCTTTGTCGCGCGCGTGCGCCGCTTGGGCTTGTAAGGCCGGTAGAGATCCTCCAGACGCTGCAGCGTGTCCGCAGCCTGCACCTCAGCCCGCAGTTCAGGCGTCAGGACCCCTTGTTCCGTCATGCTGCGCACGATGGTCTCACGGCGATTCTCCATCTTGCGCCGGTACTCCAGGCGCTCAGCGACCTTGCGCAGTTCCTCTTCATCCAACTTCCCGGTTGCTTCCTTGCGGTAGCGCGCGATAAAAGGAATCGTATTGCCATCATCCAGCAGCGCAACGGCAGCCACAACACGCTTCAGCGCCAGATCAAGATCCGACGCGACCGCAGCAACAAGTACCTCTTGATCCACAGTGTCACCTCATCTCTCAAATTGCCAGAAAAAGGGCGCTCCCGCGCCCTTGATTTAACAAATCGAAACGTTCAAACCCTCAAAATCTACAAAACACCGGCAAACAGCAAGAGTATCACAAAAGCCCAGGGAAGGACCGCCCTGCGATAACGCGCTGCCTCGACATGGTTGATCACAAGCATCAAACCCGGGAATGCGAGCAGCAAAAGCACACCGGCCGCAAAGGGCGCACCTTGCCAGAACAAAAAGAGCGCCGCGACCACCGGCCCCACAAAAGCCAGGCGCCCTGTCCGCGTATAGCTTCCCACAAAAAAAGACACAACAATCATCGAGAGCACCGGCAGCACGATCTCACCTGCCAACGAAGCCCCCAACAGCCAGGGTACCCCTACCAACGCCAAGGCTTCCCATCCGGCCCCCACTTGGCCTTGCCCATCGTGCCAGAGCACAGCAAATTCAGCCAGAGTCAGCAAGAACACAGTCAGCAAAACCGCAAGACGGCCCAGCGCGGCGCTCAGCAGAAGCGCAATCAAAAGCGCGAAGAACACCGACCGCAGCGGCAGCGCGAGCACCGCGGCCCCCACAGCACGCCACCAAGAGAGCGCCTGTCCCAACGCCCGGTAAAGCAGCGCGCCGGGCGTTCCCGGCTGCAGGTAGGGCCAATAAGGCAAGGGATCCGCGTCACGCCACGCACGCCAACTGGCCAGCGGCGTCGCCCAATCGGTCGTCACAATCGCACGCCACAAGGGTGCCCAACCGGCCAGGACCAAGGTCACAGCTAGAGGGAGTACCTTCCCCTGCTCAGCAAGATCGGTAAAGGCCCAGGCGCCCCCAAAGACGGATACCAGGGGCAGGAGCAGCCAGCCCCCATCCCACGTACCTAACCAAAAATTAACGCTATGCAAATCCACAGAATCTTCCATATCGGGAAATATTATACCGCAGTTTACCCTATGTAAAATGCCACGCTACGCCTCCGGGGGCTCGAGGTGTACATACGCCCGATCCACCTCCGGAAGCGCCTCCACAACCGCCTGCACACGATCCGCAATCGCGTGTGCCTCGAAAAGCGTCAGCATCCCATCCACATTGATATGCAAATCCACCACCAACTGCGGACCAACATACTCCGCAATCACCTGATGCACACACTGCACCTCCAGTACCTCACCGGCCACCATCGCAATCTGCGTGCGCAGCTCCGGGGAAGCCCCCGCACCGGTGAGATAGCCCAGGTTCTCCTTGCCCGCTTCCCAGGCCGCGCGGAAGATCCACAGAGCGACCAGGAAGCCCGCGAGCGGGTCCAGAAGCGGGTGCACATAGGCCGACCCCAAGGTCCCCACAAAGGCAGCGCTCGAGGTCAGCATATCGCTCAAATTATCGCGGGCTGTCACGTCCAGCGTGGGGCTGGCGAGCGTCTCCGCGATGCGGCGGATCGCAACATACATCCCGGTCTTGACCCCTGCACTGAGCAGCAGGACAAGCGTCGGCAAACCAGGCGCGACCGCCAAGCCACCACTGATGAAACGCCCAACCGCAGCGCGGGCCGCCTCGTAGCCCGCAAAGGTCATCGCCAGAGAAACCATCAGGCCAACCAGCGGCTCAAAACGGCTGTGTCCCTGCGGGTGTGAGAGATCAGGCGGCTGCTGCGCCATCCAAAGGCCCCAAACCATCAGCAAAGAATAAAACACATCCGAAATGGAGTTCGCGGCATCGGCATAGAGCGCCACACTCTTGGAGAGATAGGCCACAATCGCCTTGCCTGCCGCCAACACGAGGTTCCCCACCAGGGTGATCACAAGCGCGCGCGTGTAAAGCGCTCGGCGGTCAGGATCAGGGGTATAATCACGCGTCCATTGCATAGGCACGACTCCTTTTATGCCCTGGCTATACGCTATGTAAAAAGAGCAGGAAGTGGACCTCGCGATGAGATCACTCCCTGCCCGGGTTGATAATTAAAGAGATGCAACGCGGTTGCTGTGCTGGGTCTCCGTCACCGCAACCGCCTCAGTTCCCAACCTCCCGGAGGCTGAAAAAGGAGCTTCCGAGAGGTTCAAGACTAGGCAGGATCGCGGAAATTGTAAATCTCGCCCTCCCGGCGCCAGGTCTTCCCACAACGTCCGCAGGTAAACGCATCCTGGGGCGGTGCTCCCAAAGGCGCACCACAGTCCGGACACGCGAAGAAGATCCCCTCCGGTGCAGCCGGCTTCTCCGCTGCAGCGCGCGAGCGGACGAAGACGCTGGGACTCCACTGCCACAGCGCCCCCGTCGGCTGGGCCAGCGCATCCAGCGCCACCAGCCAAGAGGTCGGGAAGAGCCGCTTCAACAGGCCCATGCGGTAGTGCGAGACCGTCCGCACGGTCTCCCGCTGCAAGCCACAGGCAGCGAGCTGCTGCCAGATCCAGCGGGGATGGAAGTCAAAGTTAAGCTCGATAAACTCAATCGGATCGCGATCAAGGGCGACCAATCCTGACGCCCCAGCAAGTAACGCGCCAGCGCCTTGAGATTGTGCTTGTTAGCGAACTCCAGCACAAAAGCACCGCTGGGTGCCAAAATAGAGGCAACCCCTTTGAGCACCGCGGGCGCATCCACCGCGTGATGCAGCGTGCGCACCATCGTCACCGTGTCAAAGAGCCCGCTGACAAAAGGCATCTTGTAGAAATCGGCTTTGACGTAGATGTACTTCGGCTTGCCGGAGGGCCCCTGCTGTCCCAGGCGCGCCACCGCCTGCTCCAACTGCGTCTCGGCGTAGTCAAAGAGCACCACAGTGTCATAACCGCTGTAGAGATCCGCCAGGCGGCCAAAGCCCGCGCCGATCTCCATCAACGTACGGCCAGTCGGGGGCAGCATCGCGCGCATCGCCACCCGCTCCGCGCCATCCTCATAGGCGCGGGAGGTATTCCAAAACTCGGTGCTGTAGCGTGATCCTTCGTAGCTGCAGACGGGAGGACGGGTATCGTTCATGGTAATGGTAAAAGCTCCTCGGTAGAATCTGGGAGGCTCTGCAAGGTCGTCTGAATCGGGCTGAAGACACCGCGCAACTGCGTGATCGCCGGCCCCATTCCGGATTCATTCAGGTTGATCGTCACCGGGATATCCATCACCACCGGGACCGTCGTGCTGACCGGCACATCAAGGTCCAGATAAACCGGCAGGACCATCCCTGTGGGCAGGTTTAGGCTGACTGTGCCGTTGATCGCCCCGCCGCCACCGGGCAGGTAAAAAGTCGCAGGCGCCTGCAGCGGGACCGGCTGCACCAGCGTCACATTGGTCGCCTGCTCCAGCGGCAAATCAAAGACAACCGGCAACATCTTATCCAGCTTGACAGTCGTCTCGATATTGGTCTCACCCAGGGCAGCGAAGGCCCCATCCAGATCATCCAGAAGCGGCTCTGCGATCTCCGTCTTCGCCATAAAGACCGGCTCAGGCGCGAGCAGCAGCACCAGGATCAAGACAAAGTTGACGACAAAAGAGAAAACAATAGCGATATTCTTGAACGCGTGCCACAGGTGTGACACAAACTGCCGGGACTTGCCCTCTTCTTCCGCCACCTTGCACCTCCCCAAATCATGGCGCCATCAAGCCAAAGCCTGCAAGGCGCCCCTCTAACACTAATCATCGGAAACGTATAAACCATCTTACCATGTAACAGAAGAATGACAAAAAGTAAATCGGAGCGCTGCTCCCATTCTATACATATAATATTGTCTGTGAATTATATGTAAAATTATAAAATAGCAAAATAAGGCTAAAAAGCAGGTCTGAAAGGCCTCAAACAGGCATAGAGTATGTCCTTTTTAATGGCACTAATGGCACTAATGGCACTAATGGCACACCTGGAATGCCCAGACAAATCCGTGACTTCTCTTTTTTAGCCAGATGCGTACGCCCTACAGGCCCTTGCTTGCAGCAGCCATCCCTTTATAATGATCAAAGTAAGTCGGAGCGCTGCTCCGACTCATTACGAAAGCAATCAAGGGTCGAAGCCGGCGCTTCGACCTACATAAAGACGAGAAAAACCATGACAAAAAAAGAGACCGAACCAACATCCTATTACCCGGCCCGCATCGCGGCGGTCGCCCCCCACAGCGCCGCCGCCAAAGCGCGCCTCCAGCCCGGCGACACCCTGCTGGCGATCAACGATGAGCTGCTACGCGACGTGATCGACGTCCAGATCCTGGCCGCGGAGCCCGAGCTGACCTTCCTGATCGAGCGCGACGGCAAGCAGCAGGAACGCCGCACACAGCGGCACTACGGCCAACCCCTGGGGCTCGACTTCGAGGAAGAACTCTTCGACGGTCCCCTGCGCGTCTGCCGCAACAACTGTGACTTCTGCTTCGTCGCCCAGATGGCGCCCCACATGCGCCGTTCGCTCTACGTCAAGGACGACGACTACCGCCTCTCCTTCCTGCACGGCAACTACATCACCCTGACCAACCTCAGCGAGGCGGACTGGGAACGCATCGAGGAGCAGTACCTCAGCCCGCTCTACATCTCGGTGCATGCCACCGCCCCCGACGTGCGCGTCGGGCTGATGCACAACCCCAGGGCGGGACAGATCCTGGAGCACCTGACCCGCCTGGTCGAGATGGGCATCGAGGTGCACACGCAGGCCGTCCTGGTGCCAGGCCGCAACGACGGCGCCGTCCTAGACCGCACCATCGCCGACCTGGCCGCGCTCGCGCCGGGCGTCGCGTCGCTCTGCATCGTGCCCGTGGGATTGACCCGCTGGCATACCCCCGGCCTGCACCCCTACACGGATGCGGAGGCCGCGGTCATCCTTGCCCAGGTGCAGGGCTGGCAAACGCGCCTGCACGAAGAGCTAGGCGTGCACTTCGTCTATCCCTCCGACGAATGGTACCTGCGCGCCGGGGAGCCCGTTCCCCCCATCGAGACTTACGACGCACTCCTGCCCGCGCTGATCGAAAACGGCGTCGGCATGCTGCGGCGCTTCACGGACACCTGGCCCGAACAACAGCAGGCCCTGGCAGCACAGGGCGGACCGCGCCAGACCTGGGCAACCGGCAGCCTCTTCGCCCCCTTCCTGCAAACCTACGCAGCGACCTTCTCGCAGGAGACCGGCATCAGCGCTGAGGTCGTCGCCGTCCCCAACCAGCTCTTTGGGGAGACTGTGACCGTCGCCGGCCTGCTAGGCGGTGCGGACATCCTGTCCGCGCTGGGTGATCGTGACCTCGGCGACGTCGTCGTCCTGCCGGAGGCCCTCTTCCGCGGCCCGCAGGGACAGACTCTCGACGAAAAACACCCCGAGGCCCTCGCCAGCACGCTCAACCGCAAGCTGTACATCGCCGAAGAACTGTAAGCACTCCAGCAAATTGCCCTTCCCATATTCCCCGCTATAATGGGCACATCCTAACCAATCAGGAGGTGCCCATCGCAGACCTATAAAAAGACCCTCAAGGGGAAGAGAGCGCCGGACCCGGGTCCAAACCGGGTGACGAGGTGGCGGTTTATCGAGATTTCGGCGGATGCCGCCAGGGAGCAGATCCCTCCCTTGTTTTCCCCTCCAAGCAAGCGATGTCCCAAAACCGCCGGGCGACCGGCGGGACAGACCCATCGCAGGATCTTCCGACAAGCAGCCGACAGCCGCAGCACTGCTGCATGCCTGTCGCGTTAACTTAGCCTTGTCGAGGCGGGACGCTGTCCCCGCCCCCAATAAACGGACTTCTGTCCATACCCAAGGAGGGACATTATGTGTGGTATCGTAGGCTATATCGGTCCCCGGGATGCAGCACCCATCATCCTCGGCGGCCTCAAAAGATTGGAATATCGCGGTTATGACTCTGCAGGCATCGCCGTCTTACACGACGATTGCGAGCTCAGGGCCTGCCGCGCCGTCGGCAAGCTCAACAACCTGGCATCGCGCCTGGAAGAAAGCCCCCTGCCCGGCAACCTGGGCATCGGGCACACCCGCTGGGCGACCCACGGCGGCGTCACCGAGCAGAACGCGCACCCGCACCTGGCCAGCGGCCGGGTGGCGGTCGTCCACAACGGCATCATCGAGAACTACGCCCAGCTCCGCCAGGAGCTGATGGATGAGGGCGTCCCCTTCACCTCTGAGACGGACACTGAAGTCGTTGCCCATCTCGTCGACCGCCTGATGGCAGGCGGCAGCGATATGCTGGCAGCCGTGCGCCAGGCGATCGGCACCATCCAGGGGGCCAGCGCCTTCGTCTTCATGAGCACGGAAGCCCCCGACCAGATCATCGTCGCCCGGCTGGGCAACGCGGGCGGCATCGTCATGGGTCTGGGCGAGGACGAGGCCTTCGTCGCCTCCGACATCCCCGCCATCCTGGAGCACACGCGCCGCGTCATCTTCCTGGAAAACCGCCAGATCGCCGTCGTGCGCCGCGATGGCATCACGGTCACCACGCTGGACGGCGCGCCGGTGCATCCCCAGGTACACACCATCGCCTGGGACCCCATCGCCGCGGAAAAAGGCACCTACCGCCACTTTATGCAGAAGGAGATCGCCGAACAGCCCCGCTCCGTGACCGACACGATCCGCGGGCGGGTGGACTTCCACGAAAACCGCGTCCACCTGGACACGCTGCCCCTCTCCGAGGAAGCGGCGCGCAGCCTGCAGAAAATCATCATCGTCGCCTGCGGGACCTCCTACCACGCCGGGCTAGTGGGCAAATTTCTGCTGGAGAACCTGGCCCACGTGCCCGTCGAGGTCGATTACGGCTCGGAATTCCGCTACCGGCACCCGCTCATCGGCCCCCACACCGCGCTGCTCTCCATCACCCAGTCCGGCGAGACGGTGGACACGCTGGCCGC
>Ga0272441_10015927_pt1 | contig 10463 bp, 22 predicted proteins | sample SSMProp6N_FD_193582 | JGI IMG/M metagenome (GOLD analysis project Ga0272441, IMG submission 193582) | Marine sediment archaeal communities from Little Sippewissett salt marsh, Falmouth, MA, United States - SSM-Prop-6N | ecosystem: Environmental > Aquatic > Marine > Wetlands > Sediment ... | reverse complement strand
AAAAACAGGGAGGACATAGTCCTGCACAACATAGGACCGACACGAAATGTTCCCTGGATGAGCCTCACAAGCCTCGGGGGAACGGACATATTCTGGTCATCATTCAACGACGGCGACTTTACCAAGCACCCCATCACAGCAGACGACTACACGGGAATAAAAAAGATAACGGAGGACTGAAAGGATGACTAGGGAAATAATAGTTGCGCTTGACGAAGAAACATACAAAAAATTATTATTCGCACAAAAAAGTAACGAAGCAAACAGTAAAAAACTGGTAGGTCGGCTAGGGGCTTCTGAAATAGTGATTGACATGATAACCAGGGCAATGGAGGAAAAAAGGGAAAAAATATACATATATTCAACACGGAACGGAGGACTGGATGCCTTACAAAGATGAGTTATCTGATGAACGGGCAATGAGCCACCTTCAAATAATGAAGCCTGACGGAAGCTTTTGGATACCCAAAGAAGACGAGGATGATTACCCAGATGGTTTCAGGCACGGGTTCAAAGATGACACAAATGACGTATTATTTGGGGATACAAGAGGGGGCTGAAAGGATGCAGGTAGAAAGCACACGAAGAAGAACACGGTCACGCTACACACTATTCCCCATAGAACACATCAAAGTACCCGTGCAATTCGGGAAAAAAAGCAGACGAAAACGCAGATGCAGGAACCTAGGAATGACAGGCTCCTTATGGAAGGAACCATACCTAATCGAGAATTTCTATAGGATAGACACAAGTGAAAGAGGAGCAGGACGGTTCATATGCGAGACCAGATGGCACGGTGACGAGCTGATGAACATAGACAAGGACGGTCCTGTGTGGACAATGATGCACTACACAACCTATAAGGGTCTGCCTCAAGAGATTAAGGACCGTATACAAGGTGACTAAAATGACGGACACGGGAGAGTACACCTGTGGTATATGCGGACGGGAGAAGACAGGATACGGCATCAAACGGGTACAGGATGGATACATCTGCCGACGGGGCATATGCACAAGGATTTATAGCAAATGGGGCCATATGCTCAACTCCCGTATAGAATTCGAACGCAGGCTGAAAGAGGGCACTATAGAGGCGATCGACAGGGGCAGGGGATACGGCGGGATACTCTACAGGAAAAGGAAAAAATGAAATGTGTTCATTGCGGTCATGAAATCCGTTATTGCGATTACTATAAAAAATATAAGCATGTTAACCCGTATTGGGGAATGATGAAAAGGGAAAAATGTTATGTAGAAGGATGCAACTGTAAAAAACCGGAACCGAAAGAGGTGAAAAAATGGTAAGAGAAGAATGGTTAAAGGACGGCGATACAGTCATCACAGAAAGGCAACTGGATTATTACCTCGCATACATCGGCTATATCGAAACAAACTATCCAGATGCCCATACAGAATGCCATGCCTACCTTAAAGATAAAATATTCAAAAAGGACAAATCAAAAACGAAAGGTGAGAAATGAGCGAGAAAACCATACGGATAAAAAGGATGAGCAGGACTCTCACATCCAAGGAATGCAACGAGCTCGCCCAGTACTACACTGACCTGCGGATGAAAAGACGCCGGGGCGAACGGGAACGGGAAATACTCGACCTCGGGATAGGGGGACGGGTCGTCTACATATCTCCCAGCAGCCAGTTCGATGTGACAGGGAAATGTGGAACAATCCAGGGCATCACGGAGAAAAAACGGAAAGGGGAACCAAGCAGATGGCGGATAACCGTCAAATTCGACAACCCCGTGGGGGAACGGACATACAAGAGATACGACCCCGGCTACCACGCATGGCATAATGGATTGGACAGGAACAGCACAGACCAAGGGATGCAGGATCTCGTACGAAGGATAGATGAATCCAAATACACGGGGGGATTCTGGGAGAAAAGCCAGAAATACTACAGGCATGTCATCAAGAAACCCGTCTTTACAAAGCACCAGGAACCCATGCACGGTCTCATCGTGAACCCCTCCAACCTAAAACCCGCCACACCGGAGAACATCCAGCAGGCGCAGGACACACGGAGAAGGCAGCCCTTCATCAGCCAGCTCAACAGGGCCCTGGAGAAGGAGATGGACAGATGAAAAAAAAAACACTTCCCCTATCTGGGATACTGGAAAAAATTCCAGGAAAAAGATAAATATGGGTAGGGGGATAGAAGAAGCATGAACAACACGGACGGCTGCAGGCCAGGATACGAAAGGATAGGGCGGCGGTGCATACGGAAGAAGACGGAGGGCCCGATAGCCCATAAGACTGTTCTGCGGTCACGAATGGGCAGATGGAGGGAGCCCACCCCTGACGAGCTCAGGCAGATAGACGAGCACACCATGGGCATGATGGGTGGGGAGAAGAACTTCTCAAAAAGGGAAGAGCTTCCCTACAGGGCGAAGGACAGCTACCCCATAGTCCTCGAGAACTACACAAGCGAATCACCCGGGTACTCCGGGAAGATGGTTTTCATCGTATGGGGAATCCCTGAGGCGTTCAATGTCTTCATAGAGAACGGGGACGGAGGGCTGAAACCCATACTCCAAGCAGGAACGAACTGGGAGAGATGGTAGGATGTATAAGAAACACGGATGCAAACAGGGCGAGGAGATGATAGGGGGAGTATGCGTCCCCATAGAGGCCAGGCACCCGGGAAGATTCATGGAGGGAATAGAGATGATCCCTGTGCAGTCATCGGCGATAGCGATAACAAATGGATACGACCCGGATATCGGAGCCATGGTGCCAGTAGGGATACTCATTCGCACCTATAACCATCTGGATAAGAGATATGGCGACAAAAGGGAACAGGTTGACTTCCAGGAATTGATACCTGATGAGGAAGAGGAAATATTCTTCAACCATGACTGGGTGAGAAAAATGCAGAAGAAATACGGGGGAAACAAATAGATGACAGATAAAGAAGGATGCCCGCCTGGACAGATAAAAAGAAAGGGAAGATGTTTTCCATATGATGATACATCAAATCCTTTTATTTTAAACAAAGAAGATTGGATAACTTTCGAAAAGATACGGAAAAAAGCAGGATGGGCTGACATAGAAGAAATGAAAAAAATAATTGACTTTGAATTCGTAAAAGGAAGATAATCATGACAGATAAAGAAGGATGCAAAACAGGTATGATCAATGTTGGGGGCATGTGTTTCCCAAAAGGAACCGTCATCGTAACAGTTGCTCCCGTGAAAGGAGATGTCGAGGTGAGGAAATGGGGAGAGGACGGATGGAACGAAGGGGTTCTGCCCCAGGACACATATGTCCTGGCTAGGGGGGAGGGTACAGGGGGCGGACATGTCGATCTCGCCGTCGACCTCTGGAACGGCAGGATAGGGCATACCCATAATGCGTCGAGCAAATGGATATACCGCGTGCCATCAGAAATAATGAAAGGGATGTTTCTCGTATACGGGAAGCCAAGACGGCATGGAGGAGAACTGAATGTCAAATAAGAAACACGGATGCCCGAAAGGGCATATATACTTGGATAACGAATGGATAAAGGACACATGCGTACCATTCGGAAAGAAAGTGCGTGACGACAACTCGCATTTATGCCATGGCATATTCAGGCACTGGCAGGAAGAGTACGGCATAAAGGACGGGGGTGTCGATCCCGGATGGCTCATGGAGCTTGACCGCCAGATGAAGAAGGGGCTGGTCACGGTCGGGATGCTCTCGGCAAGGGTACAGGATTACTACGAGATAATGACACGGAGGATATGAGAATGGCGAGAAAAACAGGATGCCAGCCAGGGCAGATAATCATAGACGGCAGGTGTGTTCCCATCCCTGTCGCAAAAGGGATGTACATGGAGGCCGCACAGGAATTCGAGATATCGGAGAACAACGAGGACTGGAGGGCGAGCGCGGAAAGGATGAACCGGATGCTCACAATAGAGAGCATACTGAAAATAAGCCATCCTGGAATCCTCAAGGAGCTGAAAAAAGAGACAGAGGGGCTGACAGATTCTGAGAGAAAGATGGGGATAGCCCCCCCGTACATGTACCGGGGCGGGAGAGAGTATCAATGGGATGAGGAATTCGGCGACAGGAAGAAGGCTGAAGAAGCCGTCGAGTCGTCGCTTGACGCAGGATGGCGATCATTCATCATTCCTGCGGAAGGGAAATATCATCAGTACATCGAAACAGAGGAACAATACCTGACTAGGGAAAGAAAGAGCCAGGATGACGCAAACCGTGTTTCAAGAGGCCAGGGCGGGGGAAAGAAATGAAAAAAAGAGGATGTCCGCCAGGGCAGATAAGGTTTAATGGGAAATGCGCTCCTGTTCTTTACAGAGCAAATATACCTAACATATACGGATACGGGATAGTGGGGAACGGCAGAACAGTGGACGAGGCATTGAGGGCATGCAAAAAAAAGCTTGACACGGCGGCCAAATCGAGAATGAAAAGTTACCCATTGCCCGATTATGCGTCAAGCATAATACCCGCATGGGATTATTTCAGTGGGAGTGTCGAAAAGATAATAGCAGGTCATGGCTACCATGAAGGATTAGGCGAATATGTTGGGGACAACGAAGTAGAGAAGGAGCTTGTAAGGATATCTAAAAAAATGGGCCGCAGGGGTGATAAATAATGGGAATGGAAATCATAGCTGAAACAAAGTTAAAAGAGGTTGACTCATGGGGGGGCAACACCCTGGATGTCACTTTCGGGGTGGAAACAAACTTCGAGGAAACAGATGAGGACGGGGAACTTAACCTGTTGATAGAAGATTCAACCCCTGTGAAACATCACCCGACTATGATTTTTCTCGGATCTGACGATATAATGAAGCTACGAAACTTCCTAAATAGCAAAGAAGTTTCAAGAACACTAGACAACTATTACAGGGAAGAAAAAATAAACGAAAGAAGCCGTAGGAAAGAATCCCTCATGCAAAAAAACCTGGAAAAGCACGGTTGCCCGCCTGGGGAGAAATGGAGCGAAGACCTGAGGAGGTGCCATTGACATGACGGCAAAGAAGCACGGGTGCGGGAAGAACGAGGTCGAGATTGACGGTAACTGCTACGCATACACCAAGTACAGGGAGAACATACAGGAATACTCCGTGATGGAGATACGGGGCAACGCAGAATATTACGGATCCGCGAATTCAATAGAGGAGGCGATGAGGATAGCCGTCAGGAACAGGGGGAAAGGCCGCCTGAAAGGAGAGATACCATGGATATTCAGGAAAGGAGGATTCATCACATGCAAGGGGAAGGCGAAAGGGCATAACAGGAAACCCGTGGAGCATCCCCACGGATGGCGGGTGGAAGGGGCAACAAGCAAAAATGCGAAGAGATGGGAAACATACATGCCGCCGGCGAACATTTCTGAATCAAAACGTCTCACGAAGGATCAGGCGGAACGATGGCGCGCCTCATTGTCGCGGGGGAATCCAGGTTGGCCATTCAGGGTCAGGCCATGGAAAAGATGAAAGGAGCCATAAAATATGGAAATAAGTGATTTAGGGAAAAAAGACCAGGATGCCATAAGGGGATTGATAACAGGTATATATTCCAGAAACGAAAAAATAGCTAATGCGATTGACGACGCATTAGAAACCGCTAAAAACAGGAAGGAATTCATACGGATTGCAAAATCCAATATGGAAGACATATGTTCCTGCAGTACGAGCGCGGTATGCCATTCAGCCCTTGCCGTCAAAAGGATAATAACCACACGATTCGAGAAAAATGGCGTGAATGAGAGAGGGAAAGATGAATAGGGAAAATAGGCTATCATTATGAGGGACAAAAAACTAGGATGTGTCGGCATAACACGGGGGAAAATGCTCCTATGGCTGACAAGCGACGGCCACGAGCATTCATGGATAGACGACTGTGTCACACCCAGCGGCAGGGGGAAAGTTGGGGGCAAGAGCATGGTGGCGGTCTACGACTGGAAGGAAAGAGAAAAGGCGGAGGCGTTCAAGGACAGATGGGCCGCAAAAGGCCATTATGTCATGGAGGTCGGGACAATGAACGACCGCATCAACCTAGTAGTCCTTAAAAGGGGTGTCGAGCCCGTGGGGAATCCCATCACGAGATCATACAGGGCGAGGGACAAGGTGCAGGATATCAAAGACGACCTGAGGGATGTGGGCGGGATGGCGACAAGCCCACTAATAGTGTCGGATTTGCGGAAATCATACAGGAATGATCTGAAGGAGCAGAAAAGGGAGTACAAGAGGCTGTCATGGCTCGCCACGCACGAGAATGAATGGAACGACTAGAATTGGGGAACGGGCATGAAAAGGAAAGAGAGCAATATGACGACTGAAACCGTGGACAAAGGATTCCTGCACGGATGCAGGAAAGGCAAGAAGGAATACCTCTTCATCCACAGGCACACCCACACGGGAGGCGCAAGACAGACAATCATATGCGCCGGGTCGATGAGGAAGGCCGAAAACCAGGCCGCAAAGAAGAACGGCGACTTCTTCAGGGTGGAAAAAGCGTACAGGAGGATCCGTTAATCATGGGAAAAAGGCAAAAGAATGACAGGGAACTCTGGTTCGATGAATGGACTGACGGATGCCCTGTCGGGATGGAGATGGACAAGGGCAGATGCAGGGAGATCACGAGGATAGGCAACTGGAAGCGGATATACGACAAACGGGCCAGATCGAAGGATTCCCTGAGAATAAAGTCCCTCTGGCAGGAGCAAACCAACAGGGGATCCAGCGAGGGGGAATATCTCAGGATAATAGGGGCTGGGAAGCCGATGTGGAAACAGACAATTGGGAATTTTTATGTGCAGCACTCCCGGCATAACGAGTTCATCCCCGGCAACCAATTCATATTCGAAACACTTGACGGAGGAATCCATAGTTCCTACTACGACGCGTTCAAGCATGCGGAAAGCGTGATGCTGACTGGTAGGCCACGCAGGATGAAATTCGCCATCCCCCAGCCCCATATTTATTAACGGTTTTTTTTTTATGCAGAATAATGGAAAATTTTCCAGGTAAAATATAAATAGTTTCATACCAATCAGGAATAATGGCAGCAACAGTATATGTCGGGGATGATGGGTTAAACACAAGAGCGATTACCGTCAAGGAAACTTGGCCGCAGTATGCGGGACCTGGCCTCAAACGCCTGATGGACGACATACAATCCATACGGAGGGAGGGGGAGATAAGCTTCGAGGAAGCGGGCCTTATCGCAGTCAAAAGGGAAAGGGCGAAGCAGGATAGCATACTCCATCAGGAAGGACATCAGCTCTACCCCGGATCAGAATATACATACTGGCTTAACGGCGACGGGACAATCGACTATCAGAGAAGGGACGACCAGACGATGGTCAGCCTGAAGAAAGACGGATGCCCGAGGGGTTTCAAGTGGAACGGGAGGGAATGCGAAGACACAGGGGGATTCGCAAGGGAAATGGCGCATATGGACTAGGAACACTATTTTTTTTTATGCAGAATAATGGAAAACTTTCCAGAGAAATTATTTATAGAAGATATATGATGGGATGATAATGGCGAAGAAAGACGGATGCCCATACGGCACAAAGCCCCACAAGATGGATCACGGAGGAACGGAATGCCTTGTCGCAGGCCTGATAGAATTCACAGACATCACGGGGATGAAAGAAAGGATTATCACATGGACTGACGATGCCGGTTTTGCGCCAGGCCTCATATCCGAACAGATACATAGTGTGTCAGAAAAAGCAAAATTCCCCGATGATGATTTTTTGGAATCATACAATAGAAAGACAGGCAATATAGTATTCAACATATCCGGGGGGAATGTCATCCCCTCAGGGATAGGCCATACCACTATCGAAAACGGGGAGATAGACATAAAGTTCGGCGCCCCCGCGATGGATAAGATAAAAAAACTCCAGTCGGAAGGGATTAGACCCGAAAGCATATACTGCATTGACTGAAACCTTGTCAAGGCAAACCGTTTTTTTTTTTCAGAAAGAGTTATAAACCGTCAGACATTTCACATCTTTGAATGGAAAAAGGGGACGGCGACAGCATACGGTTCATAGACCTCTTCGGGGGAGTCGGCGGGTTCCGCCTCGGGATAGAGAGGGCCACGGGGGGACGATGGAAATGCGTCTGGTACTGCGACATAGACAAGTACGCCGTCAAGGTGTACAACAAGCGGTTCAACGAGAACCATGCGCCGAGGGACATACGGGAGGTCGACGAGAAGGACATACCGCCCCACGACCTCATCTGCGGGGGATTCCCCTGCCAGGCGTTCAGCGTCGCGGGGAAACGGAAAGGGTTCGAGGACACACGGGGGACGCTCTTCTTCGAGATATGCAGGATCGCGAGCCACCACAGGCCCAGATACCTCTTCCTCGAGAACGTCAAAGGGCTCCTCAGCCACGACAAGGGGAAGACGATAGAAAAGATATGCGAAAGCCTCAGTGCCCTCGGATACATAGTCAACTACGAGGTATACAACTCCAAGCACCACGGGGTCCCCCAGAACAGGGAACGCGTGTTCCTCCTGTGCGAAAGGATAACCCATCTGGCTTCCGACTGCTCCCGGGGGGAAACAGGGCCGCTGGGGAAAACGGTCAGGGACTACCTCTTCCAGAAGCTCCTTGAGAACTCAAAAGAGGTGATGAGGATGCAGGGGAAGGAGACGAAGGAATCCGTGCTCGCCATGCTCGTCCTGAAGGAGATAGGGGAATCCCTCGGGAAGAAACTGGTTTTCTCCCCGAAGACAGGCAACTACCTCCTCGGAAACCACAAGGGATTCTTCCCAGAAAAACAGCTCGCCGGATCGGCGACAAACCTCGACAACTGGGAATCCCACAAGGGGGCGGGGAACAACGGTGGCGTCTCCCTAATAGCGGACGGATCCGGGGGGATAGACCCCGAGAAGGCATGGGGGGAAATAGAGAGAATCATCGCGTCAGCCTGGGAGGAAAGGCATCTTGACGGGGAAAAATACTCCCCCGGGGAGGCGATGCGGGCAATATCCCGCTGGAGCGAATTCCCATACGAGGACATGCTCCTCGCCACATTGACATTCACCGTCCTGCTGAGAAGGTCCTCGAGGGGCCTGTGGAGCAGGATGTTATCTGATCTAACCGTGATAAAGAGAGGAACGAACTATGCGAGAATCGTTAGTAGAACAGAAGAAGAGATTGTCGAAGAAGGCGATACTGCCCACCCATGCAAGGGGATGGACATACCGGAGGACTCCTTCATTGTCCCAGATACTGGAGGACGAGGTGGAAGGGAAGTACTTCCTGTCGGAAAAGGCGACGGAAAGGCTTTTCAAGACCGCCAGGGCGATGCGGGACAAGAAGATACTGCCTGGGCGCTCAGGGGAAGGGACTACAAGGACGGAACGAACTTCATCGAAGAGAAAAAAAGGGGGAGAGGAGAAGGGGAAGACATCGCCTGGGGCATCAGGGCGACAGACTACAAGGACTCAACGAACCTCGTCGCAGAAGGAAAACCTAGGGGAAAAGGAAAGACGCCCCTTGTCAGAAGCAGAAGCAACAGGCCCTGGAAAAAAGGAAGGACAGCGCCGGCATTGAGAAGAAGCGACAAGGGGGAGATACGCATCGCGGAGGACACGGAAAAGGCGCTCCTCGCCCCCTGCAACTTCAAGCACAAGGCCGGCGACGGAACATCCACGAGGGAGCGCATACTCACGCGGACCCATCCCGCCCTCCAGTCCCAGCCGGGTCACACCCAGGCGACATACGTGATAGACGGATACAACAAGACGGTAAGGGGGGAGGACGAGGCGAAGGCGCTGAGGACGAACGAGGGATGCCACACCTCCGGGAACCTGGTGACGGGGGACACGGACGAGAAGGCAGGGGTCAACAGGATAGGGGGGTGCGGGACAGCGAGGAAAGGAAGCACATGACAGGCTCCGCGCACGGCAAGGACGGCATCGTTCCCGCCATCTGCTCCAGGAAGCCGGACACGCACAACATCATGATGCAGGAGGACGAGAATGGCGGAGAGGAATGACGGCGGGGGGGAGGACACGGGGGAGGCGATGATCATTGACGACCAGGGCAGACGGAACAAGACTCATTCCCCCAAGGGCATATGCCCCGCCCTCAGAAGGGAGACACACGGGAACACCCCGAAGGCGATCATCATCAAGAGGCACCGGAAGGACGAGATACGTGACCACGGGGAGATATCCCCCACCCTCACGGAGAGCAGATACCACATAGGGGGGGCGAACCCCCCCATGGTGGTGATGAGGAAAGGGAACACCCATCCCTCCGGGAAAGGGCAGACCGGGGACATCATAGACCCCGGGGGCATATTCCCATCGCTCGCAGCCGGGGGGAAGACGGAAAGAAGGCACGCTGGGTACACCAACCCTGTCATACACGACAAGGATAACAGGCGGATAATGAAGGTGGGGAACATATTCCCGAGCGGCCACGAGGAGGGGGATGTCCTTGATCCAGAGGGTA
>Ga0272441_10015926_pt1 | contig 10464 bp, 9 predicted proteins | sample SSMProp6N_FD_193582 | JGI IMG/M metagenome (GOLD analysis project Ga0272441, IMG submission 193582) | Marine sediment archaeal communities from Little Sippewissett salt marsh, Falmouth, MA, United States - SSM-Prop-6N | ecosystem: Environmental > Aquatic > Marine > Wetlands > Sediment ... | reverse complement strand
TACGAGGGCGACGCGCCATACGATACGCCCCGGCCCCGTGGGCAAAGGCCCGGATAAACCGCGCCGGGTGTTCGGGCACCACCCCACTTCCAGGCCGGCCGGCAGTTGTCTGCGTTCCTGCGCCAACTTCGGACCATGACCCTCCGCTGTGTTCAGTGCATTGTACAACGGAATCCGCCGACACTTCACGATATGCAGGGGTGCTGCTCTGGTTCTACCGCGCCACCCCGGCGTGGATGCGGCCCAAGCGGTAAGACCACGCCAGCACCCGTTTCTCCCCATGCGCACAGACCTACGAGGCGCGACTCAGGCGAGGCGTTCTATTGAGGTAAGCGCTGAAACCGGTGTGCGTGAAGGCAGGAAGTGGTAGCGGTGCAGGGATTCGAACCCCGGACACGCGGATTATGATTCCGCTGCTCTAACCAACTGAGCTACACCGCCTTGAACACTTAAGATGATAGCACAACGGCGGCGATTTGTCCACGCGCGAGGCGTTCCGGCGCAGCGCCGGTGTTGGAGGGCGCATGGCCGGGAGACGGCAAGGGTCGAGGGCCGCTGTTGTTCAACTGTTGTTCGAAACTTGCAGAAAGGCACACCGCATAGATATACTAAGCATTCTGTTTTTCCCGTATTAAGGAGCCTGGTATGACGCGCAGTATGACCGGGTTCGGCAAGGCCGACTGCGAATTTGAAGGCGAACGGGTCTGGGTAGAGGTCAGCGCGGTCAACCACCGGTTTCTGGATTGCGTTGTTCGCTTGCCCTCGCCGTGGTCGGCAATCGAGCCCGTGGTCAAGGAGGCCGTCCGGCAACATATCTCGCGCGGCAAGGTCAATGTGACGATAGCGCGCAAGCGTGGCGCTGCATTCCGGCAAACGGTCGTGTTCGATAGGGAGACGGCGAAGCAATACCTCGACGCGGCGAGGGAACTCGCGCAGTTGCTGGGCACGTACGACTCGCTGAGTCTTGATGTGCTTGCCCAGTTCGACGGGGTCTTCTATCAGGAGGAACCCGAGGAAGACTTGGACCGGGTCCAGGCGGCCGTCGTGCCCCTGATGCATGCCGCGTTAGAGCGCCTCGACGATATGCGCACGACCGAGGGCAGGGCTCTGGAACAGGAGGTGCGTTCTCGACTCGGATTGGCGCGTGAGGCCCTCGGCACGATCGAGCAGCGCCTGCCCGAACTCAACGCGCTATACGAGCAGCGGCTTCGCACTCGTATTGAAGAGTTGAACGCGGATGTGTCGCTGACGGAAGAACGAATCGGGATCGAGATCGCCGTGATGGCGGATAAGTTCGACGTCACCGAGGAAGTGGTTCGGCTCAAGACGCATCTCGATCACGCAAACGAAATTCTGACTGACGAGACGCCCGGCGGCCGCGAACTCAATTTCCTCGTGCAAGAGATCCACCGGGAAGTCAACACCCTGGGCGCGAAGCTCCGCGACGGCGAGACGGCCAAGGAAGTCTTGCGGATGAAATCCGAAGTCGAACGGATTCGCGAACAAGTGCAGAATATCGAGTGAATGACCCAGAAGCGCGGAACGCTTTTTGTGATATCGGCCCCGTCCGGCGCAGGCAAGCGCACGGTCCTGCAGGAGGTATTCAAGAGGGACAGCAACCTTGCGTTCGGCGTCTCGGCCACGAGCCGGCCTCCCCGCAGAGGCGAGGTCGACGGTCGAGACTATGTCTTTCTCGAACGCGATGAGTTCCGCAGACGTATCGACGAGGGCGGCTTCGTGGAATGGGCCGAGGTCCACGGCAACTTGTACGGCACGCTTCATGAGCAATTGGACCGGCACCTGGCCTCGGGTAAGGACGTCATCCTCGAGCTCGACGTGCAGGGGATGCGCAGCATCAAGAAGTTGATGCCCGGCGCCGTGAGCGTTTTCATCATGGCGCCCACGTTCGCGGAGTTGGCGAACCGGCTCCGCAGCCGCGGGACGGATGCCGAAGAGGAGATCGTGCTCCGGTTGAAGAATGCCCGGGCCGAAGCTGCGGCCCGGAACGAATACGACCACATCATTGTTAACAAGAACGTCGGCGATGCTGCCGCGGCTATGGAGGCCATCATTCGCGCACAGCGGCGCCGCGCCACGAAGACTACAGAGGAGTGAGAAGATGGACCGATTCTCTATCGAGGATTTCAAGGACAAGATCGACAGCCTGTATCGCCTGTGTATTGTGGCGGCGCGGCGGGCCAGTCAGATCAACCAGACCGAGTCGCGCCCGCTGGTCGTCACCCATTCCAAGAAGCCAACCGTCATTGCCCTCGAAGAGATTCTCAGCGGCAAGGTCACCTATCGAGTGATAAACGACGATGAGGAGGGTTTTGTCGAATAGGGAGATCGTGCTCGGCGTCACGGGCTCGATCGCCGCGTACAAGGCGTGTGAGATCGCGTCACGCTTGGTCGAATTGGGCGCCGCGGTCACACCGGTGCTGACCCGATCCGCCAGGGAACTAGTCGGCCCGGCAACCTTCGAGGCCCTCACGGGACGCCGGGTGATCTCGGAGATGTTCGAACCGTTGAGCAACGCGGAGGTCGGGCACATCGCCGTAGCCACGAAGGCCGATCTGTTCCTCATCGCCCCGGCCACCGCGAACATCATTGCCAAGGCGGCCAGTGGCATCGCCGACGACTGGCTGAGTACCACGCTGCTCGCCACCCGCGCCCCTATCCTCTTTGCGCCGGCCATGAACGCCAACATGTACGATCACCCCGCCACCCAGGCCAACATCCGAACACTTCGCGACCGGGGCTGCCACTTCGTGGGGCCCGCAATCGGCCGGCTCGCGTGCGGCACGGAAGGCGCCGGGCGCATGGTCGAACCCATGACCGTTATCGAGGCCGCGCTGCCGTTGGTCTGCACCGGCAAGGATCTGGCCGGCAAACGTGTCCTCATCACCAGCGGCGCGAACCACGAGCCCATCGACCCGGTCCGCTTCATCGGGAACCGTTCCTCCGGCAAGATGGGCCGGGCGCTCGCCCTTGCCGCGTTGGCGCGCGGCGCAAAGGTCACCGTGGTATCCGGACCGGCCGAGGTCCCCCTGCCCTACGGCGCCGAGGTTATCCACGTCCAAACCGCGCTCGGAATGGCCGAGGCTATCGCTCCCCTGGCAGGCGAGGCCGACGTCGTCATAGGCGCGGCCGCAGTCGCCGATTACCGCGTCAAGGACGAATCCTTGGAAAAGAAGAAGCGGCACGGTGAGCCCCTCAACCTGGCCCTGGTCGAAAATCCGGACATCCTCGCACAGATCGGCGCCGCCAAGCGCAAAGGCCAGGTAATTGTAGGCTTCGCCGCCGAGACCGCAGACCTCATCCCCAACGCCAAGGCCAAGCTTCAGCACAAGGACCTTGACCTCATCGTGGCAAACCAGGTTGGGACCAGCGAATCCGGGTTCGGCACTGAGGCCTTGCGCGCCGCGTTCCTTAGCCCCGACGGCCACGTCGAAGAGCTCGGCCTCATCCCCAAAGACCAACTCGCCCACAAGCTCCTGGACCGCATCGCCGCCTTGTGCAGCGCGTGAGGCCACCAAACAGCCAGACCCGCCAGTTGGAACGCCTGATCGATCCCGAAACGCGCGGCGCAAGAACGGATCATGGCAATGCCGGCCACCGCATCCCACCCATGCAGCCAGGCCGCATGCTGCCTCAAATCCTCCAGGGCTGCGCCCACCTTGAACTGTTGCACCAACGCGCGCTCATCATCCACCACCGACACCGCGTGGCCGTCTTGGCCCCAATCGAGTCCGAGCCAATACCGCTTTTCTTCGTGCTTTTTCGTGGTCGGTTTGCTCATACTCGCCTCGCTTTCGTTGAGGTTTGGGCGAGCAGTTCCCGTTACGTCAAGCCTTATAGAACGGCGCTCGAAGCGCTGCACTTGATTGTGACTGCATCGGGATACGGCGCAGGCGGACAGGCTTTCTTTGGCCCTCGAAGGGCTAAGGGACTGTCCCTTTTCTTGCGTCAACCGTTACGCCCGTCTCAGGGCCGCACAAGGACCTTCGGCGCATCCGCGCTCATAGCCCGGGCGAACGCCGCCCCGACGTCGTCCAGCGGAAACGTCTCGGCAGGGATCTGGCTCAGCGCCTTCCGTGAAGACAGCGCCAGATCGATGGCCGCCCCGAACGTGTTCGGATTCAACCAGCTTCCGCAGACCTCCAACTCCTTGCGCGTGATATCCCCGAGCGGGATCCCCGCCCCGGGCGCCTGGCCAACAAGCCCGCCCAGCACCAGCCGGCCCCCCTTGCGCAGCAGCGCGATCGCCTGGGCCACCGCCCGGGCGCTGCCGCTGCACTCGATGGCGGCATCCACACGCCCCACCAGCTCCGATCCGGGCAGTTCCTCGGGCGTCATCGCACGGACACCGAGCAGCCGCGAAACGCGCTGCCGCCTCGTCTCGTGCGGTTCGATGAAGAAGACCTCCGCACCGCGCGACTGGAGCGCCATGCCCACCAACGTCCCCATCGAACCCGCGCCAAACACCGCGACAAGGCCGGCCGATTTGACGTCAGCGACGTCGACCATGTGCAGCGCACACGACAACGGCTCTACGAACGGCGCCAGTTCGTCCGGCAAGCCCTCCGGCAACGCGTACACCATCCGCCCGTCCAACGCCACGTAATCCGCCAGGCCGCCATTGCTCTTGATCCGGCGCGTCTTGAGGGCATCGCACAGGTTCGGCCTGCCCATCGTGCAGAAACGGCAGACCCCGCACCCCAGGTTCGGATCGATAACGACCCGCTGCCCCGCCTCGAGCCCCGAGACAGCGCGTCCCGTCTGCGCGACGACCGCGCAGAACTCATGCCCCGGGCTGTACGGGAAACCCTTGCCGCCGATGCCCTGCCACGCCGCCACATCCGACCCGCAGATCCCGCAAACACCCACCTTCACCAACACGAAACGGTCGCGCACTTCCGGCACCGGCCGCTCTTCGAGTTCCACGCACTTGGCCGAACGAAAAACACAGACCCTCATGACTGCCGTCCATCACCCTTCAACAGCCCACAACAAACCACCGCCCCTTTGCAGCACCCCCACCTTACACCGGCACCCCTCATTCACGCTACCCAACCTGTTGACTGCCTTGCAATCATCCACCCGCAGACGGCTCCGGTCAACGGCATGTGCTATCATGCGCACTGCAAACGCGTAACCAACGGACGGCGGCACAGAGGAGCATGCCATGAGCAAGCAACGTAACACGCATGAGGGGCCTTGTGATTGCGCTGCGCGATGCAGCCGGCGGGGATTCCTGACGTCCATGGGTGTGGCGGCCGGCGCGCTTTCGGTGACCCCGCTGCACACGGTCGCCGCAGCCGATGACGCGCCGGGGCCTTCGCAAAAGCAAGGGGCGCTTGTCCGTGCCGTATTCGTATACCCGCCCTCCAGCACGTTTGCGTCCGACCCGAACGGTTGGTGGAGTTGGCCGGGCAACGAATTCGACGCGGAAGCACGGCAGCGAGAGTACACGGCGGCGTTGCGCGGAGTCGAGAAGAAACTTGGCATGCGCGTCGAGGTCGATGAGCAGTCCGTGGCGTCCGAGGAGGGGGCGCGCCGCGTGGCCGACGAAGTCCGCGCGAATTCCCCCGACGGTCTCCTCGTCGTGATGTTCTACAACCGGAGTTTGTCCCACGCCGACGTCCTTCTCGAGGCCGCGGAGGCGAGCGGCATCCCCGCGATCTTCTTCATCGGGCTCGGCGTCAAGCACGGCGGCATCCGGCAATACCGCCGGCCCGGCGTGTATTTCATCCAATCCCTCGACAATCTCGACGCCATCGAGAGCGGCCTGCGCATGATCAACGCCAAGAAGATCATGGGCCAGTGCCGGCTGCTCAGCATCACCGAGGCGGACGAACCGCGCGAGGGCGTCGAGCCGTTTCTTGGCATAACGGTGCGCGTGATCCCTTTTGCGCAATACGCCGATGCGTTTCACGCGGCGGCCATTGACGAAAAGGCCCGGGAGTTCATCGCGGCGTTCACGGGCGGCGCGAAGGAGATCCGCGGCGTCACGCAAGAGGCCCTCGATAATGCAGCGCGGGCGCACCTTGCGCTCGAGAAGCTCCTCACAGAGGAACAGGCCGACGGCGTGACCATGAACTGTCTCAAGCGCGGGATGCTCAAGCCGTGCATGAGTTTCAGTGCGCTCAACAGCCGCCTCACACCCGCGGCCTGCGAGAACGACCTGCCCGCCCTCTACACGCAGTTGCTCGGCCAACTCCTGACCGGCCGCCCGGGCTTCCAGCATAACCCCTGCTTCGAGACCGAGCGCAACCACTACTACGCGTCGCACTGCACCTGCGCCACGAAGCTCTATGGCCCCGACGGCCCGCACCTGCCCTATCTGCTCCGCCGTTTCGCCCACACCAACGAGGGAAGCTGCGCCATCCAGGTTTTTTGGAACCCCGGCGACCCGGTCACGATGGTGCGGTACTATCCCGGGGACGAGCCGGCCCTCGACGTGTACGCCGGCAAGGTGGCTACCTCGCACCCGATGCCGCCGGCCGCGGGCTGCACCACAAACGTCGAGATAGAGATAACCGACCGGCCGGACGCGTGCATGGTGCAGGGCCATCACAACCTGTTGTTCTGCGGCGATTATGCCCGGCGGTTCCGCCTGTTCTCGCAGTTGTTCAAGATGCGCCTTGCCGACACCGATTTCCAGGGCCCCTGGCCCGCATAGCGCACGCCGCGAAGCGCCCGAGTAAAGCGCCCCTAGCCTGGATTCCCACGCCGGCACGTCGATTCTGTAAGAGCCCGCGGCGAGAAGCAAGGGGTTGTGACTGCGCTTCTGGAAGCGCACCGCCGACGCGAAGAGAAACAGGCCGCCGAACCTTGTGCCAAACGTGCGGGGACTCGAACCGAGTTGTTCGAGTGCGAACCCGTTGTTCTTGTGCACATTGAATTCCTTCGCGGTTTTCCATCGCAGGCGGGCGCCGTTGTTGGCCTCAAAGTGGGAATTGGTGGCCCACCGGAAGGTGATGGGCTTTTCGTTTTCCGCTTTGGTCTCGCGGCACTGCAGGACATTGGATGAGCCAGGAAGACGAGGAGGATTTCAAACGGTACAAGAAGATGCTGGGTCGTCTGGGCAAACCGCTGACCATGGCGTCGGAATCCCTACCTCAGACGCAGCCCAAGAAGTTGCGTTCGCGGGGCCTGTTCCCTCATATTGTGCCGCAAACTCCCCGAAAAACGATGAACTCAGTAGTGGATAGGATTCGAGCCATGCCCCGAGCTTCTGTAACGCTTCTCATACTCGTTGTCGCAGGCAGCCCATGCTGCCTTGCCGGATGGATGGACATCACTGGTGTTAAGGTGTGGAACAATCTGACTGAACTGGGCGGGCCTAAGATCATTATCGAATACGACTTGGCGGATGAGGGGGTGTCACCGGATTCTCCGGCGTATGTGTTCCTCCATCTCACAAAGGGTTCAGACGATATCTGGCGCTTGATCCCCACGGACCTGTTGGGGGGCAATGGTTTCGACATCGTCACCGAGGCGGGACACAAGAAGGTCATTTGGTGGGGAACGCAGGAATTCGGCTTCGAAGATCTTGGGCAAGTGGAATTCCGTGTGCGTGGCATCCGGATGGCGCGGGTGCCGGCCGGCCGCTTCACGATGAGAAGCCTCCCTGGCAAGGGCAAGGACGAATCCTTCGAAAACGAACCGAAATCCAGTCTTGCAACCTACTACATCGCCCAGAACGAAACAACGATTGGCATGTACGTTGATTACTTGAACGAGGGCTGCGGCGAAGGGGTGGGATACAACCCGAAGATGGCACACGAAGGCCGGTGCGGCATTGCTCTTCAGGAAGACGGAACGTACGGCATTGCACCGGGCCGGGAGGACTATCCGGTCACGTATGTTTCCTGGTATGACGCGGTGGGTTTCCTGCGGTGGTGTGGGTTGCGTTTGCCGACCGAGGCGGAATGGGAAAAGGCGTGTTGCGGCGGTCTGTATCTTGATGGGGACGATCGCCAGAAGAAACCGAACCCCCTCCCCGAGCGGCGTTACCCGTGGGGCGACGAGGCGCCGAACGCCGATGGACGCTATCGGTGCAACTATGATGGCGAGGAGGATGGCTTTGCGCATACGGCCCCGGTGGCGAGCTTCGCGGAATTCAGCAGCCCTTACGGCGTCTGCGATATGGCCGGGAACGTGAACGAGTGGACCCAGGATTGGTACACCACTTCGTACCACGCCGGACTGGATGGGTTTCGCGTGGTGCGCGGCGGCTCGTGGTTGGATGTCCCCGAGGGCTGTGACGCCGTCTCAGGGGCGACCGTGCTGCCCCTCAAAGAGAAATCGATTATGGGGTTCCGCGGGTTAAGGGCGCCGACGGCAACGCCATAACCACGCCCCATGCCCTGACGAAAAACGGCAGCCGTTAGCGTGTCCACCGCAAAAAATGGAGAATCGTGTATAATTGTCCGTGTTTGAAGTAGCCGTGAGTTTCGCCCTATTCCTAATGCTCAACGCGACGCGGACGTGAAGGCGTAGCCCAGGAGCGTCTTGGACCAGACCTTTGGCCTGTTCAATACACCCCGAAAGCGTTCTGTTCGTCTCCCGAAGCCGGGAGTTGAGATTCGGCAAACCCGTGGCGCAGGTGTCCGCGCGCGAACTCGAGCACGTGCTTCCCTGCCTACGGCGGGTCGAAGCGGCGGTTACAGACGGGCTTTACGCGGCGGGCTTCATTGCTTACGAGGCGGCGCCGGCATTCAACGAAGACTTGGCGACTCACCCGCCAACCGAACTCCCCCTGATCTGGTTCGGCCTTTTTGAAGACATGGAGGTCTCCCAGCCGGGCTGCATGACGGCACAGGAGTTCTCGGTGGGCGCGTGGACCGCTGCGGTCAATCGCCCGCAATACCTCGCTGCCATCCGGCGCATTCGTGAACTGATTGCCGCAGGGGATACCTACCAGGTCAACTACACCTTCCCTATGCACGCGCCCTTTGAAGGCGACGCGGCCAGTTGGTTTCGGTGTTTGTGCCGCGCCCAGCAGTGTGACTACGCTGCACTTGTCGACACCGGCCGGTTCACGGTTCTCTCCGCCTCGCCGGAATTGTTTTTCCGATTGGACGGCGATGCGCTTGAGACGCGGCCGATGAAAGGCACCCGGCCCCGAGGGCGATGGATTGAGGAGGATCGCGAGCGGGCGGGCGAACTTGCCGCCAGCGAGAAGGACCGCGCCGAGAACGTCATGATTGTGGACCTCTTGCGCAACGATATGGGGCGTATCAGCGACACGGGCTCTGTGCGCGTTTCCCGGCTGTTTGATATCGAACGTTACGAAACCGTCTGGCAAATGACCTCCACCATTACCTCGCGGACCACTGCGTCGGTCCCGCAAATCCTCTCGGCACTCTTCCCCTCCGGTTCGGTCACCGGGGCGCCCAAGATCCGCACCATGGAGATCATTCGCGATCTTGAGCCGTTCCCGCGCGGCGTCTATTGCGGCGCCGTGGGCTGGTGGGCGCCCAAGCGCCGTGCCGAATTCAACGTCGCCATCCGGACCGTCACCCTCGACCGCCAGGAGGGCGTGGCGCGCTACAACGTCGGCGGAGGCATCACGTGGGGATCCCGGGCAGAAGACGAATACCAGGAGTGCTACGACAAGGCCGCGGTCCTCACCCGGCAGCGCCCCGAGTTCGACTTGCTCGAGTCCCTGCTGTTCAGCGGCGAGTACTTCCTGCTCAACGAACACCTCGCCCGTCTGGCAGGCAGTGCGGAGTACTTCGGATTCCCCGTCAACCCGCACGCCATTGAATCGGCCCTTTTCGAGAAGGCGGCAGGCTTTCGCACGGACGGGGATCAAGCCCTCAAGGTCCGTTTGCTCGTGGCCCATGACGGTTCCTTTCGGATCGAAGCGGAACCGGCTACGCCTGCGAATCCCGTCCGGCTCGGGTTTGCCCGCGAGCCTATAGACGACACAGACGTCTTCCTGTACCACAAGACGACCCACCGCAAGGTCTACGATAAGGCCAAAGCGTCTCGCCCGGATTGCGACGATGTGCTCCTGTGGAACCATCGCGGTGAGATCACCGAGACCGCCACCGCGAACGTGGTTGTTGTGATCGATGGCAGGCAGCTTACGCCGCCAGTCCAATGCGGACTCCTGGGGGGCACGATGCGCGCTCACTTGGTAAGCCGAGGCGAAATCCAGGAGGCCGTCCTTAGCAAGGCCGACATGAGCCGAGCCAGTTCCGTGAAGCTCATTAACTCGGTGAGGAAATGGATAGCCGTGGAATTCGTGGCTTGAGCGCAGACCGATGGGCGCTTGACCCGCTGGACTGCCAGCGCGACGTATCCCATCAAAGGAGTTGGCGATGGACAGACCACAGCACGAAGCGAAGGGAGTGGCTCGGTGGGTCTTGGGAATATCCTTGCGGACAAGGCTTGTTGCCGGGCTTGTCCTGGTGGTTCTCATTTCCGGTCTCACGTCTACGTTCATCGGTA
>Ga0272441_10015925_pt1 | contig 10464 bp, 8 predicted proteins | sample SSMProp6N_FD_193582 | JGI IMG/M metagenome (GOLD analysis project Ga0272441, IMG submission 193582) | Marine sediment archaeal communities from Little Sippewissett salt marsh, Falmouth, MA, United States - SSM-Prop-6N | ecosystem: Environmental > Aquatic > Marine > Wetlands > Sediment ... | reverse complement strand
ATGAAGTGATAGGATTTTTAAACGGAAATATTTCTATCGAACCAACAGACATAGATATTGATGCGATTTTTCGTCGAACCAATATTCCGGTATTGGATTTTGACGAAGTAAAAGGACAGGAGCATGCAAAAAGAGCCTTGGAAGTGGCCGCTGCTGGCAGCCATAATGTGATTATGATTGGACCTCCCGGTTCAGGAAAAACAATGCTTGCTCGTCGATTGCCCGGTATTTTACCATCGTTGACATTAAAAGAATCAATAGAAATCACCAAGTTATACAGTATTGTAAATTTATTACCAACAAATAAGCCTTTAATCACGGAAAGGCCATTTAGATCTCCACATCACACTATCAGTAATGCCGGTTTAATTGGCGGAGGTAGAATTCCAAAACCCGGAGAAATTAGCTTGGCGCATAATGGTGTATTATTTTTGGATGAATTACCTGAATTTTCAAGAAGTGCACTGGAATCGTTGCGTCAGCCTTTAGAAGATGAAATTGTAACCATATCCCGTTCATTGAGCTCTGTAACTTACACGTCTTCGTTCATACTGGTTGCATCATTAAATCCCTGTCCCTGCGGTTTTTATGGTGATCCGGTAAAAGAATGCACTTGCAGTTCATCTCAAATTATAAAGTATCGCTCAAAAATATCAGGCCCATTATTAGATAGAATAGATCTACACATCGAAGTACCGCGTGTGAGTTGCCGTGAGGTAATGAAAAAAGGCTCGTCAGAAAATTCAAGCAATATAAGAAAAAGAGTCGAAGCCGCAAGAAATATACAAAGAAAAAGATTTAAGAAAGAAAATATTTATAGTAATTCACAGATGTCCAGAAAGGTTATTGAAAAATATTGCCGGATTGCACAAGACGGAGAAAATCTCATTTATAAAGCCATGGACAAACTGAATTTAAGTACAAGAGCCTATGACCGTATTTTAAAAGTTGCGAGAACCGTAGCGGATTTAGAAAAATCAGAAAATATTGAGATATCGCATTTATCCGAAGCAATACAATATCGTAGTCTTGACCGAAAAATATGGCTTAATTAGCTTACCGCATATGAATTTTGTGCAAAATGAAATATTATTTAAGGTTATTTTTAAATAGCAGTATGATATTATCACTAAATACTGTTTTTATGATTTGGTTTTGATAATGTTCAAAATGTTATAATAATACATCCTTTTGAATAGGTGCAGTAATTGACATAATAAATTATAACAGCAATAATAAACAATAACCTTTTTCACAAAAGATTGAAAAAGAAGATACTGTTTGTAAATATAGGTAAAACCATATAATAATCAAAAAATGATATAATAAATTTAGAAAATTATTGTTATTGTAATTAAAAAAGGAGTGAACTATATGCTGAAAAGAAAAATTGCCCCCTCTATATTAGATGCAAATTTTCTTAATCTGGGCGAACAGATTGATAAGATTAAAGAAGGAAAAGCGGATTTAATCCATTTAGATATCATGGACGGAAGTTTTGTTCCAAACATATCTTTCGGAGCAAGGGTAGTCGAATCTATAAGAAAAAGGACTTCCATACCGTTGGATGTTCATTTAATGATAGAAAATCCTGAAAAACATATCGAATCCTTTATAAAAGCGGGTGGCGATATTATTACAATCCACGCCGAAACCGGTAAGCATTTGGACAGGTTAGTGCAAAGCATAAAAGAATCCGGCGCAAAGTGCGGAATAGCATTGAATCCGGCGACTTCACTAAGTGCAGTTGAATACCTTCTATCCAAAATCGATCAACTACTGGTAATGACGGTTAACCCGGGTTTTGGTGGACAGAAATTTATCCAGGAAATGCTAATCAAGATCAAGAAAGCAAGGAAGATGATGGATGAAAGAAATCTTTCCTTGGATTTGCAAGTGGATGGAGGCATAAATTTCGAAAATGTGTGCGAAGTAATTCATGCCGGAGCTAATGTGATTGTTTCAGGTTCACTTGTTTTCAAAAGCAAAAGCCCGGCAGATACCATGATTAAAATGAAAAACGCCATCAATAATTGTTAACTAAAATCACTATAAAAAAATAAGAGTAAATATATGAAAAAACCGATTGTTTCCATCATTGGAAGAATCAATGTCGGGAAATCGACATTATTTAATAGAATAGCGGGTAAAAGGAAAGCTATTGTAAAAGATGAGCCCGGAATTACAAGAGATAGGATATATACGGAATGTGAATGGAAAGATCGACTGTTTATTCTGGTAGACTCCGGAGGAGTGGATATTCAGAATATAGAAGGAATCAATAAAAAAATAATCAGCCAAACGGATTTAGCAATCAACGAAGCGGATTTAATCCTTTTACTGGTAGATATCAAGGAAGGAATTAACACGGATGATTTTAAAGTAGCTAAAATGATTCGACAAAGTAATAAACCGTGTATATTAGTGGCAAACAAAGGAGACATCCGGGACAGTGAACAAAATTTATTCGATTTTTATGAATTGGGATTTGGAGAAGCAAATATTGTTTCAGCAGAACACGGGATAAAAGTCAGTGAATTATTAGATAAAATCATTTCTTTTTTTCCGGAAGAAATTTATGAAGCAGAAGATGAGGAAGATTTAGTAAAAATATCTATTCTTGGTAAACCGAATGTAGGGAAATCAAGTTTACTGAATAATATCCTGGGTGAAGAGAGATTGATTGTGAGTGAATACCCTGGAACCACACGGGATGCGATTGAAGTCAGGTATAGTCAGGACTCCCTGAAACTATTATTTATCGATACAGCCGGATTAAGACATAAAACCAAAGTAAAGAAAGATATCGAATATTATAGTTCCCTAAGGGCTATGGAGGCTGTAAATAATTCTGATATTGTGCTATTGGTCATTGATTCCACCCAGGGAATTAGTATGCAGGATAAAAAAATTACTGATTTCGTGAATGAATCAAAAAAAGCCTGTATCCTTATTTTGAATAAATTTGATTTAATCAAGGATAAGGTCGATAAAAAATGGTTGATTGAAGAGACTAAATATGAAATACCTTTTGCCAAAAACTTTCCAATTATCTTTACTTCTGCTTTGACAGGGTACAATGTCCGGGAAATATTCCAGGTGATTAAAAGGATATCACTGGAATATTGCAAAAGAATTCCAACTCCGGAATTGAATAATTTTTTAAAAGAAGCTACTCATAAAAATCCACCCAGATATATAAATCGACATTGTTTGAAAATTAACTATGCTACTCAAATAGGAATAAAACCGCCAAGATTTCTTTTATTTGTAAATAATCCAAAATTGATGTACAATTCGTATCAAAAATACCTGGAAAATGCAATGTATAAGAAATATGGCTTTGAAGGTTCTCCGATAGTTATTAAGTTAACACGAAAAGATAGGAATGACAGAAAGGAGGAAAAGAAAAATAAATGAAAGAATTTATAATCATCTTAACTTGCTATTTACTGGGCTCAATACCCTTTGGATTTATCGTAGCAAAGTTGATAAAGAAAATCGATATAAGAGATTATGGAAGTGGGAATATAGGAGCTGCCAATGCATTCAGGACACTGGGCCCCGGATTAGCAATATTCGTATTAATTGGTGATTTGATGAAAGGATTTATTGCAATTTACTTATTTAAGTTGTTTAATATTGATAGTTTGTCAATGGTTATTTTAGGCGGATTGGCGGTTATCGGAGGTCACGATTGGTCTATATTTTTAAAATTTAAAGGCGGGAAGGGCATAGCAACTACCTATGGCGTTATTCTTGCTCTAAACCCGATGATTGCGGTCATGTCAGCTTTGGCATGGCTCATAGTTATTGCACTCACCAGGTACGCATCGCTTGCATCAATATTATCACTAAGTGCATTGGTTATTTTAATGGTGGTATTTAAACAGCCGCAAACATACATTCTATTTAGCGCCATCATTCTAGGATTAGCTTTATATCGACATAGAGGAAATATTGTACGATTAAAAGAAGGTAGAGAAAATAAAATATTCTCAAAAAATAATGCTCAAAATAATAAGAAATAGTAAAAAATTATTTAAGGAAAAATAAAATAACAGATAAAATGTAGGATATTAAAGCAATGACAAGAATTATTCTAAAAAGTACTCTTAAAAATTCACTCCCTGATATTATTAAAGATATTTTTGATAAATCTGATGTTAGAAAAAAAGTGTTTAATAAGACGGTCTTAATAAAACCAAATTTAATTGGTGCTTTTCCGCCTGAAAAAGGAGCAACGACTGACCCGGAAGTAATAGCAGCCATTGTAAGAGAACTGGAAAAATGCAATACAAAAGAAATAGTTGTCGGGGATAATTCTGGTAGCATACATTTTGATCCCATGAAAATTGCCAGAATAACCGGTATACTTGATGCATCTAACGGTCATTTCCGGAATATTGCCGAAAAAGTTGAAAAAGTCGAAATAAAATCGAAATTTATCAAAGACCTGCATATTTCAAAGATTGTACTGGATGCTGACTATGTTATTAATGTTCCAAAATTTAAAACTCACAGTTTAACAACTGTTACGGGAGCAATTAAAAATATGTTTGGAATCATTCCGGGTGGCAAAAAAGCAAAATTACATACCGTTACAGGTTCAGTGATGGAATTTGCAGAATTGCTTATTGACATCTACCAGATAAGAATACCTGATTTAAATATTATGGATGCTATCATTGGAATGGAAGGAACAGGGCCAACCAATGGACAGATTCGAAAAATCAATAAAATTATAAGCAGTGAAAACGGTGTTTCCCTGGATGCAGTCGTAGCTTTCATGATGGGAGTTAATCCGAAAACAGTTGAATTGTTAAAAATAGCAACAAATAGGAAATTGGGTGAAATAAATATTGCAAACTTGGATATTGACATTGATGAGGAATTAAAAAAAATAACGGGTTTTAAAGTACCCAATAATGGTATTTTGCAAAAAATAAGGAAAAAAGTTGTGCCTCACATTTTTCATTTAGCATCCGTTAAACCAATTGTAAACCATAAAAAATGCAAAATATGTAAAAAATGTGTTGAAGTATGCCCTGTATCGGCAATGACCATTAAGGATAAATATCCGGAAGCTGACAGGAAAAAATGCATTTCCTGTTTCTGTTGTGATGAACATTGTCCATACGGAGCCATAAAACTGCCATCCTGGCAGACAGATCTTTATTACCGGTTTATTGGAAAATAATTTAAATTGAAAATTAAATCAGAGGGAATAAAATGAGTAAATTTCTTGTTATCGTGGAATCACCGACAAAAGAGAAGACTTTAAAAAGAATATTAGGAAAAGATTATTTAATAAAATCCAGCAAAGGTCATTTAATAGACCTGCCGAAAACAAAATTGGGAGTTGATGTTGAAAACAGTTTTGAACCAAAATATGTGGTTGTTCCCAGGCAAAGAGGCACTTTAAAGGAATTAGCAAAAACAATAAAAGGGAAAGAAAAGGTCTTTTTGGCAACCGACCCGGATCGGGAAGGAGAGGCTATCGCCTGGCATATCGCACAAAAATTAGGCATTAAAGATTTGAATAGCCGGATTACTTTCAATGAGATCACCCAAAAAGCGGTCTTGAATGCCATCAGTAATCCGCGTGAGATTAATTTAAATATGGTCAATTCCCAAAAGACAAGAAGAATATTGGATAGATTAGTCGGATATAAAATCAGTCCTTTGTTATGGAAAAAAATAGAAAGAAAATTAAGTGCAGGAAGAGTGCAATCTGCTGCACTTAAACTTATCTGTGACCGGGAAGCGGAAATTGAACAATTTAAACAAGAAGAATATTGGATAATTACTGCATTTTTTAAAGAAACTGGTAATAAAAAAGCAAAGATTTTTGAAGCCAAACTCTTTTCTATCAATGCGAAAAAAGTAAAATTGAATAGCGAAAAAGAAGCCGGGAAGGCAGTTGAAGAAATAAAAAAAGGCAATGCGCTGGTAAAAAGAGTAGACATTAAGGAAGATTTTAAAAAATCACCTTTTCCTTTTACAACCAGTAGTTTACAGCAGGAAGCTTTTAGTAAATTAAATTTTCCCATCAAGAAGACAATGTTTGTTGCCCAAAAACTTTATGAAGGAATCAATTTGGGAAAAAAGGGGACAATCGGTTTAATAACCTATATGAGAACAGATTCAACCAGAGTATCAGATGATGCAAAAATTGATGCGAGTGAATACATAAAAGAACATTTTGGAAAAGAATATGCCAAACATTACAGGGCATCAAAGGACGAAGGAAAAAAGAAAACAAACAATAAGATTCAGGATGCTCATGAATCAATCAGACCAACTTCGGTCAAACATGAACCTGAAGCAATATCTGAATTTTTAGACAAAGATCAATTTAAGCTTTATAAATTAATATGGAGTAAATTTGTTGCCAGCAGAATGAATGATGCCAGATTGAAAAAGATGTCGATTGATGTTGGAATTGGAAAATACATTTTTAAAGCTAGCGGTTCTGAGATTCTTTTTGATGGATTTTTAAAGATATATTATCAGAATGATATCAATGGTATCAATTTTCCCCTGCTTAAAAAAGGGGATAAACTCGATTTGACAGATTTAAAAAAAGAACAGTTTTACACAAAACCGCTTCCCAGATACTCTGAAGCCAGCCTGGTAAAAAGAATGGAAAAAGAAGGTATCGGCAGACCAAGTACTTATGTTCCAACCATAGATACTATACAGAGGCGAAAATATGTGGAAAAAATTAAAAAGAAATTCATCCCGACCGATATTGGTAAAAATGTAAATAATTTTTTAAGCCATTATTTCTCCGACATTGTCGATATATATTTTACGGCAAAGATGGAAAAACAGTTGGATGAAATTGAAGTAAAAGGTAAAAAATGGGTTGATGTTCTGGAAAAATTCTATTCATCCCTCTTAAAAGATCTGGAAGAAGCCGGTAAAGCACAAAAACTAAAATTAGAACCAATTTATAGCGATGAGATTTGTGATAAGTGTGGAAAAAAAATGTTGATTAAAAACGGGCGCTACGGAAAATTTCTTGCTTGCTCGGGATTTCCGGAGTGTAAAAATGCAAAACCATTTTTAGTTAAAATTGGCATTCCCTGCCCGGAAAAAGATTGTAACGGGGAAATTATTCAAAGAAAAACAAAAAGAGGAAGAATATTTTATGGATGCAGCAACTTCCCAAAATGCTCTTTTGTATCCTGGAAAAGGCCAGTGAATAAAAAGTGTCCTAAATGTCATTCAATTCTAGTGATTACTCAAAATAAAAAAAAGGGAAATTATCATGAATGCTCTAATTTTGAATGTGATTACAAAGAATTTTTAGAAAAAACATGAGAATATGAATATGAAAAAATTAATCAATGACTTTGCAATTTATCTAAAAAATAATAGGAATTATTCAAAACATACCATTTTGGCCTATGAAAATGATTTATTACAATATTATCAATATTTATTGTCTTCAAGAAGACATGAATCCATAGATGAAATCAATCATTTTGCCATACGAAAATACATAGTGCATTTAAAAGAAAATAACCTTGCCAGGAAAAGTATTGCCAGAAAGGTTTCGACAATCCGCTCTTTTTTTAAATATTTGTTAAAAGAGAGAATCATTAGCTCAAACCCGGCATTAAATTTAGTAACTCCAAAAATAGATAAAAAATTACCATGTTTTTTATATATTCAGGAAATAAATAAATTAATAGAATCTACCGAATCTGGAAAACCGCAAGGAAAAAGAGATAAAACCATTCTTGAGTTGTTGTACGGAACCGGCATGAGAGTAAGTGAAATGGTGAATCTGGATATGAATGATATTGATTTAGAAGAGAGAACCCTAAGAGTTTTTGGAAAAGGCTCCAAAGAAAGAATTTTGCCTTTAAGCAATCCTTGTATGAAAGCATTAGACGATTATATGAGTATTAGAAAAAAATATTATCTGAAAAAATATCCGAAAACGAATAATAATAAAGCATTGTTTCTTAATCGATTTGGAGGAAGGTTAACTGCAAGAAGCATATGTAGAATCATTAATAAATATATGGAAATTAGTGGTTTAAACAAAAAAATAAGTCCACATGTCCTAAGGCATACCTTTGCTTCGCATCTTCTGGGAGGCGGTGCGGATTTGCGTTCAGTTCAGGAATTATTAGGACATGAGAGCCTTTCAACTACCCAGATATACACGCATATCACCAAAGAAAGATTAAAATCTGTGTATCAAAAAACACATCCACGTTCATAAATAAAAGCAAAAAATTAATACATTTTGTTGATTTCTTTGAATGAAAGTAATAAGATGACTAAAGTAAAAAAAAGATTTGAAAAGTTTAAAAAGAGAGGCCTAAAAATGTTTAAAGGAACTACGATATTAGCGATAAAACACAAAGGCGAAGTAGCGATATCCGGAGACGGACAAATCAGTATGGGAAATACCATTATGAAAAACAATACCAACAAACTTAGAAAATTATATAATGGCCAAGTTTTAACCGGTTTTGCCGGTGCCAGCGCAGATGCCATCACTTTATTCGAAAAGCTGGAAAAAAAAATCAATGAATACCGGGGAAATTTAACTAAATCGGTTATAGCATTAGCTAAAGAATGGAGAACTGACAAGATACTGAGAAAATTGGAAGCGATTTTAATTGTTGCAGATAAGACGAATATTTACGTTGTTTCAGGTACAGGTGATATTATTGAGCCGGATGACAACATTGCAGCAATCGGTTCAGGAGGCATGTATGCATTGGCTGCGGCGAAAGCTCTGGTAAAATATTCTGTTCTATCGGCAAGTGAAATTGCATTGGAATCTTTAAAAATCGCCGCTTCCATCTGTGTTTATACAAATAATCAAATAAAAGTGGAAAAATTATAGAATTAGGAGGGATTGAATTGGATAATGATTTAACACCTATACAAATCGTAAAAGAACTTGATAAATATATTATCGGACAAGACAATGCAAAAAAAGCAGTTGCAGTAGCCTTAAGAAATAGACTGAGAAGAAAAAAGCTTCCCCCGGAATTGATTGATGAAGTTACACCAAAAAACATTATCATGATTGGACCTACGGGCGTGGGAAAAACCGAGATTGCAAGGAGACTTTCCAAATTAGTGAGAGCTCCTCTTGTCAAGGTTGAAGCAACAAAATATACCGAAGTCGGATATGTCGGAAGAGATGTAGAATCAATTATCAGAGACTTAACAGAAGTGAGTATTCAACTCACCCGAAAGGAATGGGCTAATAAGGTAAAAAATAAAGCGGAAGAAATGGCAGAAGATAAAATTTTAGAATATTTATTTCCGGTAAGCAGAAATAAAAGCAAGGAAGCAGGGACATACGAACTAGAACCTCAGCAATTTAGCAATGAAGAAAAGACCATTGATCTGGTCAACAAGGATCAACAAAAAGAAGATCGTTTTTCTAAAACAAGAGAAAAATTCAGGGAAAAATTAAAAAATGGCGAAATGGAAAATAGAGTGATTGAAATTTTTGTTGAAGAAAAAAGTCAATCTACCATAGAAGTATTTTCAAATACCGGTGTCGAAGGTATGGGATTTAATTTTAAAGATATCTTGGGAAAAATGTTTCCTCAGAAAAAGAAAAAACAAAAATTAACCATTGCTGAGGCTAGAAAGATTTTAATTTATAATGAAACTCAGAAATTAATCGATATGGATGCAGTCATCAGGTCGGCAATCGATAAAGCTGAAAATTTGGGAATCGTATTTATTGATGAACTGGATAAGATTGCAAGACAGGAAAAATCTTATGGTCCTGACGTGTCTAGAGGGGGTGTGCAGAGAGATATATTACCGATTGTTGAAGGCTCTACTGTCATGACTAAATATGGGGCAGTAAAGACTGACCATATTCTTTTTATAGCTGCCGGAGCTTTTTCGGTCTCGAAACCCTCAGATTTAATACCTGAACTTCAGGGTCGATTTCCAATCAGGGTAGAACTGGAACATTTAACCAAAGAAGATTTAAAGCGAATATTAACTGAGCCATGTAATTCATTGATTAAACAATATATTTCTTTAATTAGCACAGAGGGGATAAAGGTTGAATTTCTCGATGATGCTATTGACGAAATTGCGAGTATTGCATTTCAAGTGAATGAACAAACTGAAAATATCGGAGCGAGAAGGATTTATACCATTCTTGAAAAACTATTGGAAGACATTTCCTTTAATGCACCGGATATTAAAGAAAAAAATATTTCGATTGACCGGGAATATGTGTTGACAAAATTAAAAGATATTGTAAGAAGTGAGGATGTATCCAGGTATATTTTATAATTCGCTAATCAGCTGATTGATTAACAATTACATTAATCGATGAGTATGTCTTATTTATAATTATAGATAAGACATACATCAGTATTATCGAACCAGAAAAACGAATTGCCCAATTATCTAGTAAAACGATTCACTGATTTAGTGATTTTGTGGAGAACAGAT
>Ga0272441_10015924_pt1 | contig 10464 bp, 14 predicted proteins | sample SSMProp6N_FD_193582 | JGI IMG/M metagenome (GOLD analysis project Ga0272441, IMG submission 193582) | Marine sediment archaeal communities from Little Sippewissett salt marsh, Falmouth, MA, United States - SSM-Prop-6N | ecosystem: Environmental > Aquatic > Marine > Wetlands > Sediment ... | reverse complement strand
ATCACCGGCACCGGACAGACATTCACGGTCACCGAGTCTGACATCCAGTCAGGAAAACAGCTGAACTAAAATTGATAAAAATTGGTTGTCCTTTTAGGACAGTCTTCTCTTTTTTACCCGTGACGGGTCGATATAGGATACCTCAAACCCGGGGATGACCACACGCCAGACGGGGAGGGCGGTCCGGGTGAGGTCTGCAATACAGATCCGGTCGGTATGGGGGGCAACGGCCGCAATCGCAGCTGTTAGTTCATCATCGGTTGCCTCGTAGTCTGTTGCAGGCAGATCCGTACCCGCAACCTCCGGTGCATCCGCAAACCAGAACCGGTTGATCCGTTTGAAGCGATCATATCCGGCTTTCTCCACCATGGCCGACCGTCCGGCATGGATGCCCACCTCGGTTGTGAAGATCTGCAGTGCCCGGTTTCGTGCAAGTTTCAGGAGGGTGCATTCCGCTGCCACGCCCGGATTTGGGTGTGTGGATGCGGCCATCATGATCATAAAGGGGTCGCGGGTGACGGTGTCATCCGAAACCGCTGCGATGGTGGGGATGCCATAGGTATCATCCAGGAGCCACATGGTGATGTCAACGCCTGCTCCTGCAAAGGTTTCCATGAGTTCATCTGCCGGCGTTCCCGGTTCCGGGATGAAGCGTTTGCCAAGAGAGAAGTTCTGTTCCGCCCGGCTGAGCGCGTCGCGTTCGATCACTTCATAGATGCCGTGGATGATCGCCTCTTCCGGGACACTGCCTGCTCCCAGACCGTTCGGGTCACTGCGGAAGAGCTGGTTTGCCATGCCCAGCGGGTCATAGGGATGGTAGATGGCATTTGCCGGGATGTAGACCCGTTCGTCGTGCAGGATGTCCTGTCCCGGCACCCAGTGGAGTTTCTCGCCGAACTCCGGTTTGCGGGGAAGGATCAGTTCTTCGGGGTCGACGGCGCGGGTCAGTCCCACTTCTTCATAGGATGCGATATCCATCATGCCGCCCGCATAGGTGGCGCTGTATCGTTCGATGGTCCCCATCATGGCAGCGCACCGGGCATCGGATGCGGTTCTTCCTGCACCGGCCGTCAGCTTCCCCAGTTTCTCCCGCGGCCGGACGGAGCACCAGACCGGAATCCCGATGCGGTCTTTTCCGGTGATATCCAGAAAATCCACAATTCCGGTTTCTGCTGTCAGGCCTCCCGCCATTTTGCAGGTCTCTTCCACACTATGCGTGCGTGGGACGCCCGATGTGGTGCAGTATTCATGGTGGCTGATTGTGAACAGGTTCATTATACCTACCATTTGCGATCCAGTTTTTTTATATCTTGGCTCGTCCTTTCTTTTGGTATGGAAGATGTGGCCATACGTCCGGGGGTGCGGGTACGCTATCCCCGGACGGGTACTGCGGGCACGGTTGTTCGCGTTGAAGAGACCGATGGCAACGAGTTTGCCGAAATTGATACGACTGGGCTCCTCTACCGCACAGACCAGCTGGTCGTCATTGAAGGGGAGATTGAGGTGAAGAAAAAGGTGCGGAAAACATCTGATATATCAGACTATGACCGTCTCAAGGATATTGAATCGTCAGAAGATATGCAGGATGCCTATGATCAGGTGTCCGGTGTTGGTGCCGGATAACCGGGATTGGCTATATCTGGTCTGACGAATGTTATTCCTCAATCGGAATGGTGGTCAGTTTCACTGATTCAACCCCTTTTTGCGACATTAACCGCTCGGCGATATTCCTGAGTTTTTCCCCGTCTCCGCGGAGTAGGATCACTTCTACGCATTTGTCATGACTGACATGGGAATGGAGGGACGACTGAATGACATCCAGATATTCGTGCTGGATTTCCGTGAGGACCTGCAGGAGACCACGGTGTTCGTGATCATAGACCATGGTGATGACTCCCTGTCTCTCACCGGTCACATCAGACATCCATTTGTAATAGGTAATATAATTGCGAATAGCATCGCGTATTCCTTCTGAACGAGACGAATAGCCCCGATATTCAAGTATTTCATCAAATCTGTCCAGAAGATTTTTTGGGAGGGAAATTCCGATTCGTGAAAGGTCTGATTCGTGTGACATGTCTGTACCTCAAAAAATTGCCAGTTATCCTATGTTGTACTTATTAGCAACAATGATTAAGTTTTTTCTTACGCCGTGTTAAGAATAGCTCCAATGTGTCCGGGACCGGTGGTTCACTCTGGTGTCTGCATGGATGCGACGTCCTGTTTCTGTCGGAAAGAATGGGTGAATCGGCACACCGAGTAGGTATAAGTAGGGCGGTTGTATATTAATAAGGAGGTTTGAAGTTCATTGAGTGATCCATTGATTCCCAGTGTCAACATCGGCGTAGTCGGGCATGTTGACCATGGCAAGACTACGCTTGTGTCTGCACTTACCGGCTTATGGACGGACCGGCACAGCGAGGAGATCAAACGAGGGATCTCCATCAGGCTTGGATATGCGGACGTTACGATCTATGAATGTCCGTCGTGCGAGGGTCCGGAGGCATATTCCACAGCCAAGAAATGTGCATGTGGAGAAAAGGGGGAGCCGGTGCGTACCATATCCTTTGTTGACGCGCCTGGCCACGAGACGCTGATGGCAACGATGCTCTCGGGGTCTGCACTGATGGACGGCGCCATGCTTGTTATTGCAGCAAATGAGCGCTGTCCACAGCCACAAACAAAAGAACACCTGATGGCACTCGAGCTTGTTGGAATTAAAAACATCGTGATTGTCCAGAACAAGATTGATGTTGTCTCTCAGGCTGATGCAATGGAGAATTACAAGCAGATCCGTGAGTTTGTAAAGGGGACGATTGCAGAGGGCGCACCGGTGATCCCGGTATCTGCACAGAAGAAGATCAACTTCGGAGCACTTGTCCAGGCACTCAATGAGTATATACCTGAACCGGACCGTGACCCGGAGGATGAACCGCTGCTTCTGATTGCCCGCTCCTTTGATATCAATAAACCGGGATGCAGCTGGCGCGAAGTAAAAGGAGGTGTGATTGGCGGATCACTGACCCAGGGGCTTCTGCATGATGGCGACGAGATTGAGATCCGTCCGGGGCTCAAGATCCAGGTGGAAAACCAGACGATATGGGAGCCCATTCAGACAAAAATTACCACAATAAATGCAGGTTCCAAGCGGGTGCAGGAAGCAACACCGGGCGGTCTGCTGGGTGTCGGTACAAAACTCGACCCGTCACTGACGAAGAGTGATGCACTCTCCGGCCAGGTTGCCGGTCACATCGGCTCTCTGCCGCCGGTATGGAACAAGCTTGCATTCAATGTGAAGCTGATGGAACGGGTTGTCGGTTCTGATGAAGAGTTCACCATCGAACCGCTCCGCCACAAAGAACCTCTGATGCTTTCGGTAGGCACGGCAGTCACGGTCGGGGTCGTCGTAAATACGAAAAAAGACGTGGTTGAAGTCGTCCTCAAACGGCCGGTATGTGCAGCTGTCGGGTCACAGATTGCAATATCCCGGCAGGTCGGCGGACGCTGGCGTCTGATTGGTATGGGGACACTGGTCTGAGTGCAGGTCCTCTTCGATGCAAATGCACTGATGATTCCGGTCCAGTTCGGTGTGGATGTCTTCACCGGGGTGGAGGAATTAATCGGTGCGTTTGAACCGGTGACGCTCGCGGGTGTGAAAGATGAACTTGTCGGGCTTTCCCGGGGGAAGGGCCGCAATGCGGCGGCAGCCCGTGTGGGGGCAACACTTGCCTCACGGTGCCGTGTTGTCCGCAGTCCGTACCAGGATCTGCCGGTGGATGACCGGATTGTACAGTATGCAGAAGAGTGCGGGTGCATGGTGGTGACAAACGACCGGTGCCTCCGGGAAAAACTGCTCTACAGGCATATCGATGTGATATATCTGCGTGAGAAAAAGAGGCTCGATATTATTCGGGGATAGATACGGGTGATGACATGTATTATAAGATGACACTGAATGACAAGGTGCGGGTTCCCCCGAACCGTCTTTGGGATAAAGAGATAACGAACGAACAGGACAATGAGGATTACCTTGAACATATCAGGGTTGTTGTGCTGGACGTGCTGCAGGAACAGCTTGAGGGGAGTATCGACAAGGCGATTGGTATCTTCATTGCAGTAACGAAGATCTGTGAAATAGGTGAGGGTGACATCATCCCCAGTGATGGCGGCGTATACTACTCTGTCACATTCGAAGCGCTTGTGCTTCGCCTCGCCCATCAGGAGGTCATTGAGGGCGTAGTGGTGGAGACGACCAGTTTCGGCGCATTTGTCTCCCTTGGCCCCATTGATGCGATGCTGCATGTGAGTCAGATCTCTGACGATTATATCAATTATGACGAGAAGAACAGCATGCTGATCTGTCAGGAGACCAAGCGCCAGATACGGACCGGTGACGGACTGCGGGGTCGTATTGTGGCATTGTCTCTCTCCGAGCGCGAACCGCGCGAGTCAAAGATCGGTCTGACCATGCGGCAGTCGGGTCTGGGGACATCCACCTGGCTTGACGAAGAATTTGAGGCGGAGCAGGCAGAACATGGCGCCTAAGAAGCAACCGTATGTCTGTCGCGGCTGTCACCGCATAGTGGACGGCGAGTCCTGTGTGATGTGCGGTTCATCCAATCTTACCCAGGACTGGGCCGGATATCTGGTTATCATCGATCCAAAGCATTCTGATATTGCAAAAAAGATGAATGTGGACACTCCCGGGCGGGTGGCACTGAAGGTCCGGTAATGGATTATTCTCTTCCCGATGAATGCCGGAACTATTTCCGGGAACCATTTGGGCCTCTTTTTCCTGACATTATGGCAGCAAAAGAGGTATTTGCAGACGGTATGGTCATCGCAGTCGGTGATGTCGTAACCCATAATCTTGTCAAAGCAGGTATGCTGCCGGATGTGGCGGTCATAGACGGCAGTACGATGCGCAAACCCTGTGATCGTGTGCCTGAGCTTCCGGTGCCCGAGGTGCGGATCGCAAATCCTGCGGGGATGATCACCGGCGCTCTCATCACCGCGATTGAGGACGCAGTGCATGCAGGGCCGTGTCTTATCCGGGTGGATGGCGAAGAGGATCTCGCAGTGATTCCTGCGGTGCGTGCCGCACCCGATGGCGCCCATGTCCTCTACGGGCAGCCCGGAGAGGGTGTGGTTGTGGTAACGGTTGATGCGGATATGCGGAAGCGGGCGGACGGACTCTTTGAACTTTTTGTGGCGGTCTGACCGGAGCGACCGTTTTTGATCACGACTTTTAAGTAACTATATTAACAATATTGTAGGGATATCGATGGATTTTGAATTTGCACGTGATGAATACAACGGGCTGTTAAAGAGGAGAGAACTTGAATTCCTCCTCACATTTGAGGGGGCAACTCCCTCACGACAGCAGATCCTCGGGAAACTCTGTGCTCTGCAGAACGTTCCTGTGGAACGTGTTGTGCTTGACTCAATCAAGACAAGCTTTGGAAAGCAGGAACTGAACGGATACGCACGTATTTACGAAGATGTGGAGACTCTGAAGGCAACTGAGCCGGGATATCTCATTGAGCGCAGCAGTGCTCCTGAGACCGGTGAAGGCGCAGAGGAGGCATAATATGGCTGTCAAACGCAGTGAATACTATAAGATTGAAGGAAACACCGCAGTCCCTCAGCGGAAGGCATGCCCGCGCTGTGGTCCGGGTGTCTTCATGGCTGAGCACAAGGACCGTGTTTCGTGCGGCAAGTGCGGATATACAGAATTCAAGCAATAGAGACGATGCCTGAAACGGGGCATATTCTCGGTATTGAGGGGACTGCATGGAACCTCAGTGCCGCTGTTTTTGGCGATGATCGCATCATCGCACTTCACTCATCTCCATATAGGCCACCCTCTGGCGGGATTCACCCGCGCGAGGCGGCACAGCACCATGCCAGTGAGATGAAGGCGGTTATCTCAGAGGTTTTGGACGATCCGTCTGCGATCAAAGCCGTTGCATTCTCGCAGGGGCCGGGTCTGGGTCCCTGTCTTCGCACCGTGGCAACTGCCGCGCGTGCCATTGCGCTCTCTCTGGGGGTGCCGCTGATAGGGGTGAACCATTGTGTGGCGCATGTGGAGATCGGACGCTTTGCATGTGGGTGTGATGACCCGATTGTGCTCTATGCGAGTGGTGCCAATACGCAGGTGCTGGGGTATCTCGGTGCGCGCTATCGCATCTTCGGGGAGACACTGGACATTGGTCTGGGCAATGGTCTGGACAAGTTTGCCCGCTCGAAGGGGATGACGCACCCGGGTGGTCCGCAGATTGAGGCGCTTGCACGGAAGGGTGAGCCCATTCATCTGCCCTATACGGTCAAGGGGATGGACCTTGCCTTCTCCGGGCTGGTGAGTGCCGCTCAGGAGTCGCAGGCACCCCTTGAGGATGTCTGCGCAGGATTGCAGGAGACGGCGTTTTCGATGTGTGTGGAGGTGACGGAACGTGCGCTTGCCCACTCGGGTAAGGACGAGGTCCTCCTTGTGGGCGGGGTCGGGGCAAACGGCCGCCTGCAGGAGATGCTTGCGACGATGTGTGAAGAGCGCGGGGCGTCCTTCTATGTGCCTGAGCGGCGGGTCATCGGTGACAATGGTGCGATGATCGCATACACCGGGTCGCTGATGCTTGCGGCAGGCCAGACGCTTACGCCTGAGGAATCAACGGTCAATCCCGGATACCGTTCGGATGACGTGGTGGTGGGCTGGCGGGACCCGGATGCCGATGCGGCGTATGCCCGTGCGGATGTGATGGGCGGCGGTGGTGCACGCGGCGCTGAGGCGGCGGTTACCCCTGCGGGTGATGATGTCGTGAAACGCCGCCTCCCGAAGGGCTACCGTACACGGTCGCTGGACCAGCGTCTCATCACTGAGCGCACCCGTGCCGAGGCACGCATGATTGCCGCCGCCCGTGCGGCGGGTGTCAGAACACCCATTATCCGGGATGTGACAGGGGATGCCATCCGTATGGAGCGCATCGAAGGGACGCTTCTGAAGCATCAGCTTACGCAGGATACTGTCTATCGCGCAGGTGTCTGTGTGGGGCGCCTGCATGGGGCAGGCATCATTCACGGGGACCTCACCACCAGCAATATCATCATATCGGACGGCGTCCCGGTCTTCATCGACTTCGGGCTGTCCTACCGGTCTGATGAGACCGAATCGCAGGGTGTGGATATCCACGTCCTCTTCCAGACACTGGAGAGCACGTCACGAAATGCGGAGTGCCTGAAAGAGGAATTTGTGCGGGGGTACGCTGCTGCCTTTGCAGGTGCTGCAGATGTTATTGAACGGGTGGACGCGATCCGCCAGCGGGGAAGATATCTATGAAATTCACTGTTGTTACCAGTAATGAGAATAAGGCACGCGAAGTGGCGGCCTTCTTTACCGGTGTGGCGGACGTCGCTCACACCTTCCTTGAGATCCCTGAATTCCGCGATAATGATGTGGGGGTGATTGCAGAGGCGAAGGCACGATATGCCTGGGATGTGCTGCGCTGTCCCCTGATCGTTGACGATACCGGGTTTTTCGTGCATGCGCTGAACGGGTTTCCTGGGCCGTACGCCGCGTATGTGCTGGACACGATTGGCATGGAAGGGGTGCTTCGCCTCCTGGAAGGAAAAGAGGACCGGAGTGCATACTTTGAGACAGCGATTGCGTATGCGGATGGTGAGGGCCGGGTCCGTGTCTTCCGTGGGGTGGTGGAGGGCACCGTCGTTTCACCCCGTGGAGACGGGGGCTTTGGATATGATCCCATCTTCTCGGTGGATGGCAGGACGTTTGCCGAACGGACGATTGCAGAGAAGGCGCTCATGTCCCACCGCGGGCGTGCGCTTGCCGTGTTCCGGGAGTTTATGCAGTCGGTGCCGTCCCGAAATGGTGCGACAGAACCAAACTGTTAATAGTCCAGAATGCAACGTATAAAGAACTGAACAGTACGAGGGTTAGAGCAATTATGGCACGTTTTCCTGAAGCAGAGGCACGCCTCCTTGATAAAAAAATCTGTATGCACTGCAACGCACGCAATGCACCGCGGGCAACGACCTGCCGCAAGTGTGGATATAAGAATCTCCGTCCGAAATCAAAGGAACGGAAAGGATAATATTTTTTGGGGAATTTTGCCTGCAAAACCCCGTTTATGGTCTGGTCACGCCGTGTAATATGTGACCTTTTTTCCTTTTTCGCTGTATTCGCCTTGGAATGTCTCGATGTTGCGTTTGTAGCCGATTCTGTCGGTGACGCCAAGGGTTCTGAGCACCTCGCGGATGCGCATGACGTCCTCTTCGTCTTCCCAGTCGCTGGTGTAGACATAGATAACCATCCGCTCGTCGCGTGATTCCGGGCTCTGTTTTGCGGTGGAGACCTTTGTGGATATGCCGAGTTCTCCTGCGGCGGTGGCGTTACGGATCTTTTTCCAGAGTTCGTCTGTCTGGTCCGGTTCCAGAAAGATAAGCCACTTTCCTGCTTTTTCTGCGTCCGCACATCCGGGATCATATCCGGGAGCGTCGGACAGGATCCAGTAAATCTTTGTCGTCTGTGTCGGGATGACACCCTCCCCTTCTGAAAAAAGGGCGTATACGCCCGTTTCTGATCCATATTCTTCTGTCAGTGCGCTGGCGAGGAAGGGATAGTCAACGGCAAACGATGCAAAAATATCGGAAAATCTCCCGGAAAATTCAGTATTGGCTTCAATAAGTTCAAACAGTGAGTGCCCCTGTTTGCGCAGTTCCGTGTTCAGGAAAACCTCAAAGAGTCCGTAGGCAACATCTGCAAGCGCTTCACCTTCGGTGTCCATGGTATTTTGGTTTTAACGCGGTATCATTTATACCACTCGATTTCTGTATGGGGGGAATAAAAGTTGGCGGAGGTTTTCGATGACAATCTCTGCCGCACGCCTGCCGGAGATGAGCATGCCTCCACCGATGGAGGGTCTCTTTTCGATGACTCCTGTCTTGATGCCTGCATCTGCCAGGTATGCAGCGGCGGTGGGTCCTGCAGGCCCGGCGCCGACGACAGCGCATTCAAGGTTCGGGTAGTCCATCATGACAGCATTCTGCTCTGCAAGAATTGCACGGGTGGTTGCCACTTCATCGAGTTCATTCCGGCCCACATATGTGGTTATTATTCGTACTCAGGATGTCTGGTGAGGGCGACGCGGTCTGGCGTTTCGATGGTGGTGGATCGAATAGGTATAAGGGGTCTGTAGTGAAATAGTAAAGGTTATGAAATGGAAGAGAGACTGGGGACTGACCGGTCGTGTCTTTATGACTTGGGCATTGCTCCTGCTGTTATACCTGTTCTTCCTTGGGTTCCTGAACTGGATGCTGCCGGGGGCATTTGGGATGCTTCTCGCATTTGTCGTTGTATTCGGATTAATCCAGTATTTCTTCTCCGCAAAACTGGTGCTGATGACCACCCGTGCACGGGTTGTCGGGGAGGATGAATATCCTGAACTTCATCAGATGATCGCAAAGCTCTGCCAGGAGGCGGACCTCCCGATGCCAAAGATCGCGGTGATGCCGTCACCGGTGCCGAACGCGTTTGCCACCGGGCGCAACCCCAGGAACGCGGTTGTCGCGGTCACTGACTCCATTATGCGGACACTGGACCGCGAAGAACTCGAAGCAGTGCTTGCGCATGAACTCTCGCATGTGAAGAACCGTGATATTCTCACGATGACGGTGGCGTCCTTTGTGGCGATGCTTGCGTCGCTGATCATGCAGAATGCAATATTCTACTCGATATTCGATAACCGGGAGAGTAACGGGGCATGGATTATCGCGTGGATTGTCTCCATTGCGGTCTGGCTCGTTGCAACGATTCTCATGATGAGCCTCTCGCGCTATCGTGAGTATGCAGCGGACCGTGGCAGTGCGTATATCACCGGCAACCCTGCGGCACTCCGGTCTGCCCTCACGAAGATCAGCGGCAGAATGGACCAGGTGCCTGCAAAGAAGAAGGAGGAGATGGCCGGGGCAAATATGTTCTATATCCTGCCTGCGCTCTCCGGAAAGAGTTTCATGGAACTCTTCTCCACCCACCCGCCGTTTGAGAAGCGGCTCGCGGCACTGGAGGAAATTGAACGGGAGATGAAGGGGTTCTCCTGAGTACCCCTTTTCCAATAATATATCTTTAATACGAATTAGAGACAACATTATCGGGCACAAGGGTTGCCTGTGCGCACCGATGGTCTAGTGGCATGACTTTGGCCTTCCAAGCCAATAGCCCGGGTTCAATTCCCGGTCGGTGCATCTGACATTTTTATTTCTCTTGTCGTTCATTCGCTTTTGAGTATGACTTTTCTATTTTTTTTGCTTTTATAGCCAAATCGGAGTTTTTTTCATGATGCAGATGAGATTCAGATAATATGCAGAAACAGGTGTGTGTTGCCTTTGTCTGTGTGTGTGTACTCTTTGCGGTCGCGTTTGCCGGGTGCACATCACAGCAGGAGACGAAGGTCT
>Ga0272441_10015923_pt1 | contig 10465 bp, 9 predicted proteins | sample SSMProp6N_FD_193582 | JGI IMG/M metagenome (GOLD analysis project Ga0272441, IMG submission 193582) | Marine sediment archaeal communities from Little Sippewissett salt marsh, Falmouth, MA, United States - SSM-Prop-6N | ecosystem: Environmental > Aquatic > Marine > Wetlands > Sediment ... | reverse complement strand
AAGGATCTCAGCTTCTCTTAGCCAGAATGTGTCCGGATCATTGATCGACTCATCATACATTTTCTGATATTGTTCAACGGACTTGATATATGCTTTCTTTGAAAATTCCGGAAGTGGTGGGAACTTCCGCGTTTCCCCCATGACGGAGTCGATCCCGGTGCTCTTCTTTTCGGCCATAAAAATTTTCCTCCCCGTTTATTGGTGAAAAATGAACCGCGTTATTGACTACCAGCGCACTATGCGACTGGCAAAATTATTATATTAACTTATGCCCCTATAATTAACCCATCCAACGCGCCAATTATTCCCGGAAAAAACTGGGCAGATTTGGGGTGGGGATTCATCCGCTTCTAAGTTCGGCCACAACCGCACTAATCTATGGCTTATGCAGTTCCAGAATAGTCGGATCCCACGGGCTTAATTCTATTGTTACCTGGTCTGTTGTGCCGTAGGATTTTCCTGTGCGCACGTCCTTCACCATAGAGTGATGTGGGAACCTAACATTCAGACGTGCGACCTTTTCCAGATTCGGGTTATCCTCAAATCCGATGCTGCCGAGGGAATCAGCGTCAACTTCGGCATTGAAAATTAGGGCAATATAACTTGCGCCGCTGCCCAGATAGCGCCAAACCTCTACACATTCAGGCGGTTGACCGTCCGACGCGTTAGTCACCTTCACCGGGCTTTCAACGCCTGCTTCTGAAAGCAGTTGCCGGAAGCAGTTACGATAGCCTTCTCCGCTGGGCGGACTAAGACGATATTTTCCGTAGTTGTGCATATCCAGATTGAGATATAGAGCAAGTCCCTTGCCGACTCGATTTCTAATGACAGCAGGGGTATGATCAACGGAATTGGCCGCGCTTCCGGTTGTCAAAGTTATGTTAGGTTCGTAGACTTGCAGCGATTCAGAACCTTCACCCACTGGCGGCAGCGATCCGGCCGCTGCTGCCTCTATCCATCCCACTTCGCTCCTTTGGATTCCGAACAGCTCATCCAATTGTCCTCGCGGCAGCCGCTTGCAGTGTTCGTCCATAGTTGCCGTCATATTATCGGCCACGACCAGACCTCCAGCGCGGGCGAAGGCCTCGATCTGCTGACATTCTTTCTGGGACATGGCGACGGACTGAGGCAGAAGGAGAACCTTATAGCCGTCCTGGATCAGTTCTCCGTTTTCGATCTGCTCATAGGATACGAAGTTGTATTGTAGCCCCAGATCCTCAATGACCCGGACAAAACTGTCGCGCACCCGGGCCAGACGGGAATGTTTTGCCTCGTATGATGAAAACCGCCGGGGCCAGGTATCGCCATCTTTTCGGGAATCGAACATCCAATGGGCCTGGATGCTTGCCTGCGAATAATGGATCGCGATGCGATCATCCAGCCTTTGCAGGTTGGAAAACATGGGGGCAACAGACTTCAGATCAGCGAATATTTTTGCCAGTTCTTTCCCCCGATCAGTCAGTGGCATGCTGTCCTCATTTTTCTCTATACAGCGGCTTTTTTCGTCGTCCCAGATTATGCAGCCTCGATCTCCATGCAGCACCAGCCACCAAAGTCTGCGGCGGATGCGCTGGAAATCACTGCCGAAAACCGTTCCCAGCACAGGAGCGTGCGACGGCAGGAAAGAGCGGAGTATCTCGCGGCTGCTGGCAATGTTATATGGCTCTATCCAATCCACCGCCTGTGACATCCGCCACAGGTCATATCCACCCCAGGCGCTGGGCATTTGAGTGCCCTCCACACCAACTGGTGTCCCTGTGTCCAACTCACCAATGAAGCCGCGCATACGATCCAATGTCTGGGCGAAAGCAATGTCCATAAAAGCTCGGTGATCAGCCCAGGGCGAGTAGTTTTCCGGCTGTCCCGCTTCCAGCGCTTCCCGCTCCCGATCTTTGATCTCGTAGGTGGTCATGGGAGCTACCTCGTCCCAGGAGGCGAAGTCAGTGTCCCACTCGTGATTCATAGCGTCCAGAGAGCCATACTGCTCTTGAAGCCATTGACGGAACGCGCTCATGGTATGCGGGCCGAAGCAGTAGTCCATAGGCGAGGCAAAGGAGCCGATGGATAACTCGTCCTGAAGGTTGTAAAGCAGCGGCTGATGCGGAACGTAGGGTCGCACCAGGTTTTGTAAATAAGGCTTTATCTCCTCCCAGAAGGCCGGGTCGTGCAGACAGGGATCTCGTGTGAGAAAATTCCTGTCTCGCGTGGTGGTATAGCCCTGGAAATCCTCTTTGTATGTTTTATTCCGGGAGTGTAGATATGCGAGTTGGGGGACAAGATTTTCCACATAAAATGCGAAGTCATTCCGGGTAAAATCATCCGCATCCCGTCCACGGTAGCACTCTTCGGCGTCACATTCCATCTCGCGCAGCCGCTGAAACCAGAGAGATTGGTCTTTAGGGCTACCAGTGCTCCACATGATGACATGGTATGTATCCCATCCTCGCCAGTTCTGTGATGCGGCTTGCGCTTCGCCTGCTGTCCCCTTAATTCCACTCAGGATAACTGCTGCCAGAGCGATATGCCATGAATTCACTTCGATCTCCTTACAATGCTAACTATAGGCCCTTCTTGACTTCAGCCCAGGTAGTGATACCGCTGCCGCCTGGATCTACCGCCACTGAGAAGTTTCCACCGCCTTGCACTTTGTCTATAACTGCTACGGTCAGCGTGCCGGCCGCATGGGAAGTGACAGCTATACCAACAAATACAGGATCAGACATATCCACAGTGGCGACGCTGGGCGTGCCTGGTACTTCCGCTGCTTCCCAGGTCTTCCCGTCCTCGGACAAGAACGCAGAGAACTCATTACCTTTTCTGACAAGTTTAAGCCATATGGGCGCCTCAAAATTCTTCTCCCAGGGCTCAGGGCCGGTATTGGCTCCTGGCGCGTCCCTGTGTATCATCTTTACCCCGTAATCCGGCGTCACGTTCAGGAACGCATTTTGTGAATTGGCCTCGATGCTTTGTCTGACCATCAGCCCTGCCTTTGACCACTCGTTCGCCCTCTCCAGGGATACAAAATGGGCGGAAATCTCAAAGTCGCCGCTTACTTCCTGGTAGACATATCTACATGCGTCGGCAGCTCCCCAGATGTCAGCGCCGTTAGCAGTAATTGTTATCACATCACCATTAATCTCTGTGGAGCCGGCTATGGTATCTCCAATGTCCGCGCTTTTCCATTCGTTGACAGAAAAGACCGTTCCGGCTAGAACCAAAATAGATAATCCCGTAACAAACCACAAAAAAATTCTTGAACTTATCATGCTGTAATCCTCCTTCGTCCTGAATGAGCTTGGTTAAGTTTGGAAATACAGAACGGCAATAAAGAGTATAAGGATTTAAAGTGCTTATGTCAAATCATTTTTGCAGATCACATAAAAGTGTTGGTTTGACAGCGGAAAGGCCTGACTGTTTAAGGCATCGCCTCTGGGAACGATGCAGAAGCGAGGGTTTGGCGTCACTGTCTGGCAGCTAGTGTTTCAAGACGTTCGATCCGCTTTTGGGTGGATGGATGAGTGCTGAATAGAGAAGACTTGATACCTTTTTTCAGTGGATTAACAATGAACATGTGAGCTGTGGATGGATTGGCGGATAGAGGACGTCTCTGGGCAGCAGACTCCATTTTTCTCAGCGCATCGGCCAGGGCCAGCGGTGCGCCGGAGATCTCTGCCCCCCGACGATCAGCAGCATATTCGCGGGATCGGGATATACCCAGTTGGATCAACATGGCCGCTATGGGAGCGAGGATCATCATCAGAAGCAGCCCCAGAATGCCACCTTCATCATCATCTCCGCCAAAGCCGCCGAAAATGGCCGCCCACCTGGCCATAGTGGCTAACATGGTTATTGCGCCGGCCATGGTAGCTGCGATAGCACCTATGAGGGTATCCCTGTTTTTCACATGAGCCAGCTCATGCCCCAACACACCCTCGATCTCATGAGACGTAAGGCTTTTTAGCAGTCCGGTAGTAACCGCTACTACCGCGTGTTTGGGATTTCGGCCTGTAGCAAAGGCGTTTGGCACATCATTGGATATGATATATACTCTGGGCATGGGAAGACCAGCATTCTGAGCTAATCGGCTCACAATGCTGTAGAGTTCGGGAGCCTTATTGGTATCTACCTCTTTGGCCCGATAAATGGAAAGTACTATCTTATCGCTAAACCAGTAGCTGCCGAAGTTGATGAGCAATGCAAATATGAAAGCAAAAACAATCCCCACTTCCCCACCGATCAGCCCTCCCACGAGGACCAACAGCACTGTCAGGATTGTCATCAGCATTACAGTTTTGAAAATACTCATTACCTAATCACCCTTAATATTAAAACCGACCAGGCATGTAGAATTATTCCCGTTTCTAATGTTCTTCTCCTTCCACTGTTCCGATCTCGATCTCCAGTTCCTCTCTCTTTTTAATCTGTTCTACCATTCCATCTCTGATATAGATAACTCTATCTGACACGTCAAGCATCTTCAGATCGTGCGTAGCGGATATGATGGTCACCTGTTCCTTTTCGTTCATTTCTTTCAGGAGGTTTATTATGTCCCTTCCTGTTCTGAGATCCAGGTTTCCTGTAGGTTCATCAGCAAGTATAATAGTCGGTTCATTGGCCAGGGCTCGCGCTATAGCAACTCTCTGCTGCTGACCGCCGGACAATTCCGTTGGCCTGTGATCAGCCCTGTCACCCAGCCCAACTTTTTCCAGAAGTTCCATACCATTTTCTTTTCGCTGGGAGATCGGAACCCCTGCAAAAATCATCGGTAACATAACATTTTCCAGAGCGGTCATAACCGGGAGCAGGTTGAATGTCTGGAATATATAGCCAATCTTCCAGCATCTTATCCATGCGATCTCAGCAGGAGTTAATTCAAGGAGGTTCACATCGTCAATGAACACATTACCAGCAGTAGGTCTATCCAGAGCCCCGACCATATTGAATAGGGTAGATTTACCTGATCCGGAGGGCCCCATTATGGATATATATTCACCGCGCCCGATTTCCAGATCGATCCCCTTTAGGGCCTGAAGCACTGTACCGCCCATCCGATATTCCTTTATCACACCCTCGGTCTTAATCGTGATTTCTTCCGCCATAATAGATCTCCTGTAATTCGTCTTTTTATCCGCGGACTATATTTCAACTCTCATAGCATCTGCAGGGGCCAGTTGAGCCGCTCTGTATGCTGGCAGGGCAGCACCGATGATGGCCAATATCATACCAAGTATACAAGCGACCCCCATGTATGCGAGAACCCCCAGGATATATTCCGGAAAGCCTCTGAATACATCCATGCCATAGTCCTTTAGACTTAACAACATGATGCTTATGAATCCTATTAAGGAACCCATTATAGCTCCGACCAGACCCTGGAATCCCGATTCCAGCAGGAATAACTCTATAACAAATCTGTTGAGAGCGCCCAGACATTTCATAGTTCCTATCTCCCGGAACCTCTCTGTAACAGCCATCAACATGGAGTTAGCAATTCCCACAACACAGACTATCAGAGACATCACTATCAGCCAGATCTGTTGTGCTGATATACCAGCGGCCTGGGTATCACTATCTATGATCGTTCTGATAGTCTCGCGATCGCTCATTGCATTAGATATTTTTGCACCGGATAGGACAGCGACAAAGAAGGCTATGCCTAGAAGTATCCCCGCCGTTGTAATCATTGACCTCCAAAATCTGATTTTCAGGCTTTGAAAGCTAATGCGTATTGCTTCAGTAAAGGGTAGCTCGATCTGACGTCTAACTTCACGTTTCGCCTCTTGGGCCAATTCATTCACCTCCATACAGCTTAACTTGCTGCATTCTCCAACCTACTTTACACAGTCTAAAAACACTCGCCAGCTATATATCCAGGGATAATATTGGTTTTCCCATTTCCAGTAAACTTAGCACATACAATTTTAACTGTCTTTATCCCTATTGTCAAGCCAAAAAAAAATCTGTGCTTTCAGACCTAAATACCACCGCAGTGGGTAATTTTGTAGTTGACAAAAACATCCCACATTTCTTAAACTTTCTAATGGCAGTGATGTATGCGCAGAAATCGTGCCACCTCAGCCTTGCTGGAAACATAAATGCCAGAATTCATCGACATAATGACTTGCAGTTCCCAGAGACGTTTTACATGCCTGTAACTGGCATCGGTAAGATAGTCTCGCTCTATCTGCCTGTCAGGGAAAAGGCTTGATTGGGAATTGATCAAAGAGGGTGGTTTCCCATGGCAAATATTGCTTTTGTTGAACCTAGAGGCTCTTTCGATGCATACGGGTACTACCGACTTCCACTTATGGGGCCGCTTTGCCTGGGAACGATCCTGAAAGAAGCGGGACATGAGGTATTAATCCTCCGTGACAGCGTGAGAAGTGTATATGACGAAGAGAAGGGATGGCTTCACAAGGCCCTGACGCGAGCGGACGTGGTTGCCATTTCGACGATGACCTACGGTGCCAACAGAGCCTACCAGATCGCCGATGCCGTAAGGGAGGTCGCACCAGGAATCAAGATAGTTATGGGAGGTCCACACCCCACTCATATGGCTGAGGAAGCGATCAAGCATGCCGATCTGGTCGTAAAGGGGGAAGGCGAGGGGGTTATTCTCGATGCTGTGAACAACAGGAATCTGACTGGCATAATTCAGGGAACGCAGGTAGAAGACCTGAATACACTTCCTTTCCCTGACTTCTCTATACTGAGCGATCAGGATCGCTTGCCCAGAGTTACACCCATCTCAACTTCACGCGGCTGCCCTTACGATTGTGTATTCTGCACTGTGTCCTCCACCTTTGGCAGGAAGTATAGATTCCGGGACACTGAAAACATTCGGGAAGAGATTAGTATGCGTCTAACTCAGGGACACAAGCGATTTTTTTTCTATGATGACAACTTCGCCGCCAACGTAGAAGGTACAAAGGCTTTGCTGGACGCAATCGCGGGAAGAGATCTGAAAATTCGATGGGCGGCAGAGGCCAGAACCAATATAGCCAAAGATAAGGAGCTTCTCAGGCTTATATCCCGCACGAGTTGCGAGCGTTTGTTTATAGGTCTTGAATCCATCAATGCCCGGACGCTTGCGTCCTACAACAAAAAGCAGACAGTCGAGGATGTGAAAAGCTGTATTACGCTATTACACGAGCATGGTATACCGGTGCATGGTATGTTCGTCCTCGGCTCCGATGATGACGACTTGAGCACAGTGGAGGATACGGTCAGGTTCTGCCATGAGATGAAACTGGATTCTGTTGGCTTCTCAATCCTTCATCCTCTACCCGGCAGCCGATTATACGATATTCTGGATTCCCAGAATAGAATATTCACCAAGGACTGGTCCCTGTATGATGGAACGCATGTGGTATTTAACCCCCGGAAGATGGCTCCTTTGGAACTTCAGGAGAAGTACCTCTGGGCGTGGAAGAAATTCTATTCATTGCGGAAGAAGCCGCTTCTGTTCCCCATTTTCTGGTATGCAGCCAGCAGATGGTATAAAGCCAATAGAAAGGCACTGGGGGATCTGGAAAGACGTTTTAAGGGATGAGTTGATTGGTTCTATGATATATCTTTTGAGCGTTTCTGATCATTGATGGGAATACCATATAGACTAGCCTAACCTTTGATATTCTAACGCTTTTTTGTGCCATTTCTATTTCCTGAGATGTCTTTCGGATGGGCAAAGTAGCGATTCCAGAATCGCGTGATGCTCATACAAAAAGAAAAGGCGTCAAAATGACGCCTTTTGCAATTGGACATTGGGTTCCGGCTACAAATACGCCAAAGCCCTATATATGGATGGAATAAATCCTAGCTTACCATCGCTCTCTGCGACCGTAACCACCACCAGAATTCCGGCTTCGCTCTTTTGGTGCTCTTGCTTCGTCAACCTTGAGGGCGCGTCCACCGAGTTCTTTGCCGTTCATAGCTTCCTTAGCTTTCTGTGCATCCGCTTCCTGGGTGTATTCGACGAACCCAAATCCTCTGGATCTGTCAGTATCCCGATCCCTGACAACGGTTGCAGAAGCAATTTCTCCATGTTCGGAAAATGCTTGCTCCAAATCCTGATCAGTCGTGTCAAAACTTAGATTGCCAACGTAAAGTTTACTTCCCATTATATTTACCTTCCTCTGGATGAATACATGCGAATTTGCTCAACACCACATGCAGAGCCAGTCGCATAATACTGATGTAGAGAGATACTACCTGTATCTCCCACTGAACCTATTCTCATTACTCTCAGGAAAACTTGCGTAAACATTTGATCAAAGTTATTGCATACCAGGTTACTTAAAGCGTAACTGATGAAAATAGGCCAAATATAAAGTTCTGCACAGGGTGTCTGCTATAGAAAATTGGTGTGCAAAAGAGAGGAATTTCGGTAAGATGGAAACTCAGACAATCAATTTCGCAGCAAGTTTTCTGTAACGCTGCCCAAGCACAGCCTCATGCGTATAATGTTAGCACGGGGAAACGGCTTTGTCAATAGTTATTTTGTGTAGGGCTGCAATTCATAAATGTCACAATTATGAATTGCACTCAACACGAAACGGTTAGCGGCCAGCTATCAGCGGTTAGCAGTCAGTACTACTTTGTCATTTATGTAGTTTAGGTCTTTATGTCCGTTTTTGATTATTGCCGGATATTTACCAGAAACGCCCATAAAGGGCTGGACTATGGATTGTCTCCGGCTAGCTGATAGCTGATTGCCATAACCTTAACCTTCGCGTCTTTGTGCTTTACCGGGAGAATATGAAGAGGTATAATGCAGGCTGTGAGTGGGACATAATGCGTAAAACATAAGGCGTATGATTTGCCATTGGATCAGGAAGGAAGTCATTATGGAATATGGTAATTACTGCTGGGTTGATATTGAGCAACTAGATAAGGACAAGATTGTTGTGCTGCCACTTGGCTCTATGGAGCAGCACGGACATCACGCTCCCCTGTTGACAGATACCTACCTCGTCAGTGCTGTAGCGGAGCGCGTTGGTGAACTGCTTTGTGATCAGATTTATGTGCTTCCGACTCTGTGGCTGGGCGCGTCTGATCATCATCTGGATAAACCGGGAACCGTGAGCGTCCCCAACCATGTTTACACGCTGATGATCAAAAATATCGTCCGGTCTATAGCAAAGGCCGGGTTCAAGCGTATTTTCCTGCTTAATGGTCACGGCGGTAATACCATTCCGGGAACGCAGGCCATCACGGAACTAACAAGCGAATCGGACGTTTATGACAGGATGTGGATAGCACTCGCCTCCTACTGGACGGTTGCTGCGCCGGCAATGGCTCCGGAGCGTCATGGCATGGCATCCAAGCGGCTTTCGCACGCATGCGAGTATGAGACCTCCATGATGTTGTTCCTTCATGGGGAGATCATGAGAATGGATCGCGTCACCGCAAGTCCGCCATTAGTGGATTCGCCATATTATCACAGCGAGCACGGTGGGCGCATTCATGTTGCCAAGCGGATTGCGACGTGGGCGCCAACCGGAGCGATGGGAAGCCCTCAGCACGCAACTCCGGAAAAAGGTGGTTCACTGCTGAAGGCCATTGTCGACGAAGTAGTGAAATGCCTCGAAGACTTCGCCACCTGGTAAAAAGGAGAGATACCATGTCCCAACGGAAAAAGATCGCAGCAATTTTGACTACATACTTCCCTGCATCCCACGCGGACGTGATCGTAACCAAGTTCCTGAAAGGGTTCCCGACAGATGACGGGCTTCTTCCCCCGAAGGTTGACGTGGTGTCCATGTATATGGATCAGATTCATGAGCGGGATGTAGGAGTAAAACTCGCTGAAGAGCACAACGTTACCATATATCCCAGCATCCCAAAAGCATTGACGCTGGGCGGCAAGGAATTGGCGGTGGATGGTGTGCTGCTGATTGGCGAACATGGTGATTATGCGTGGAATGAGAAGATGCAGCACCTCTATCCTCGTCGCTTTTTCCTTGAGCAGATCTGCGGAGTCTTTGCCACGTCGAAACGATCGGTTCCGGTATATAGCGATAAGCATCTCTCGTATAACTGGCATTATGCAAAATGGATGTATGATCGGGCAAAGGAACTCAACGTGCCGTTCATGGCGGGGTCATCATTGCCCCTGGCCTGGCGCAACCCGTGGCTTGAGCATCCATTGGAGACTCCCATAGAGGAAGCCATTTCAGTAGCCTATGGCGGACTGGATTCTTATGGGTTTCATGCGCTGGAACTCCTTCAGTGCATGGTAGAAAGGCGATCAGGTGGCGAGACAGGCATACAAGCTGTCCAATGCCTGGAGGGTGATGATGTCTGGAAAGCCGGGAATGATGGTCTATGGTCGCAGGAACTGGCCGCGGCTGCACTTGCAGATACTGAGAATAGGAAAGATGGGGTGATGGAGACACACTGCAAATCGCCAGCAGCATTTCTGCTGGAATACTCAGATGGTCTACGGGCAGGAGTGCTGATGCTT
>Ga0272441_10015922_pt1 | contig 10466 bp, 7 predicted proteins | sample SSMProp6N_FD_193582 | JGI IMG/M metagenome (GOLD analysis project Ga0272441, IMG submission 193582) | Marine sediment archaeal communities from Little Sippewissett salt marsh, Falmouth, MA, United States - SSM-Prop-6N | ecosystem: Environmental > Aquatic > Marine > Wetlands > Sediment ... | reverse complement strand
AAACACATCATTGGATTATATCAGCCGACGAGTGGGAGTATCGAGATATTTGGAGAGAATATTGTTGATATGGAGGAATCGCGTTTCAATGATGTGTTGAGGAAAATAGGTGTTCTTTTTCAAAATGGCGCGCTTTTTAATTCAATTACAATCAAAGAAAATGTGTCCATACCGTTGGAACAACATTCTGATTTACCACGCTCGCTTATCGACCGAATTGTTCGAGATAAACTGAATCTTGTTGGCCTGGGTCACGCATTGAATTTATACCCGTCACAACTTTCAGGCGGTATGAGAAAACGCGCTGCGCTCGCAAGAGCAATTGCCCTCGATCCTGAGATCCTTTTTGCCGACGAACCAGGTGCAGGATTGGATCCCATAACTGCTGCTTCAATAGATAATCTTCTTTTAAAATTGCGTGATTTACTGGATATGACGCTCGTCATTATATCTCATGAAATAAGTAGCATCAGGAGGATCGCAGACAGGATTATTTTTATGGATAAAGGAATGGTGAGATATGATGGCCATATATCCAAAATCAACAGCGAAGCTGATGATACCATCAAATCTTTCTTTCAATCTTAAAAACTTGCTTATTTGAGGACAGGTAATGCAATATTTTCGTTTACGGCTTTTAATATGCCTGATGATTACTATTGTTGTCATTAATAGTAAACCGGCTAAAGCTGAAGAAGTAAAATTTAATTTCATGGTTGGTGAGGAATTCGCCTATAAGGTCAGATGGTCATTTATTCGTTTGGGAACGCTAAAGCTCGTTGTCAAAGATACATCCAGGATCGATGGAGAGCTTGTGTACCATACGCAACTATTTATTGATTCCAATCCACTCCTGTTTTTTGTAAATATGCATAATGTCTATAATAGTTATCTGGATGAGAAGTTCAGGTTACGACTATTTACAGCTGAAGAAAGAATTGATGATATTCTTTATGAGACTGTTTACAAATTTAATTATCAGGATAGCACGATAAAAGCAACATACACAAATATTGAGAATCCTGAGGAAGTATTACAAAAAGAAATGTCGATTGATGAACTTCTTCTGGATGGGAGTTCCCTCATATTTTATGCTCGTTCGAGGGTGCACAACGAAATAACCGAATCGCTTACCACCTTTTTTGAAGCGAAAAAAGGCAAGGTTCAGATCAATTTCAAAGGCAAAGGTGGCAATCAACGGATTTCTTCATTTGAGGATCCAATCGAGACATATTATGTTGATGGTGTCATGGATGCAACGGGTATTGCTGGTATAACAGGCCCATTTAAGGGTTGGTTTTCAACAGATCGGCAAAGACCGCCAGTAAAAGCAAAGTTGAAGGTCTTTATTGGATACGTTACTGTCGATTTGGAGAATTGGAAAAAATGGGATTTCATTGAAAAATAATGAAACTTAATTAATTTAGAATCGTACTTATATCTAATTAAGCTATGAAAATAGCTTAATTTTTTAAATGTTTATATACTTAACGGTAAGTAAAAAAATATGGCACATATAGACACAATTGATGCTCAATACAAAACCGAATCTGACACAAAATATATAATATTCTATGAAGCAGCAAAGCTATTCACAGAAAAAGGATATTATGCTGTTTCCATGAGAGAGATAGCTGAAAAGTCAAACGTAACAAAACCAACCATCTACTACTATTTCGGAAGTAAAGAAGATTTATATAAATCGCTTATTAAGTTAGGGATGGATGAGGGCTTTGATTCGTTTAAAAAAATTGCTGAAATGGACATTCCTGTAAAGAAAAAATTGGTTAAGTTTTTGAAATTAAGATTTCAATTGAGTGTGGAACATCCGGAGCTTTCCAATTTTTTTCTGAAAGTTTTTTCATCCGTAGAAAATCTTCCATTTTCAGCTGAAATACATTGTGACGCGAAAAGCCATAGAGATATTTCCATAAAAGTAATACGTGAGGCAATAGACTCTGGTGAGTTTGGTCCTGGAGTCAACCCTGAGTTAGCAATAGACTTCATCGGAGCAGTTACATACCATTTTATTCGCAAACAATTGAAAACAGATAAAAAGATACTCACAGATAAATTGGCGGAAGAGATCATTGAGCTGCTGTTCAAAGGTTTCAATGAGTAGTATTTTCTCCAATTACTGGACAGAAAACTTGGAGGCGTTAATGTCAATCGCAAGAAAAATAATGTGGATCACAATTGTACACCTTATAATATTGAGCGGGGTGACACATGCTCAAAATGAGATCACACTCACTCTTGAAAAAAGTGTTGACCATGCATTCAGAAATAATCCAGGCTACCGGATTGCGGAAAAGGAAGTTCGCAAGGCACATGTCGGAATATGGGAGGCATATTCTGCAGTTCTACCGCAAGTTGATTTAAGCGCAAACTTTCAGCATTCATGGGAAATACAGACGAATAAAGTTCCCAACTTCATCAAGCCAATGTTAGGACCGCTGGCTCCGATGATTCCTGAATTAGCTGACATGCCTGATTTTGTGGAATTTGCATTTGGATTGGAGAACACATTGAATTACGGAGCTTCTCTATCACAGCCACTGTTTTTAGGTGGGGCGGGCCTGGCAGGTATTCAAATCTCTTATGCAAGCAAGAAGGCGGCTGAATTAAATCTTGTGGAACAACGACAGAGTTTAATTTATCAAACCTCTTTAGCGTTCAACAGTTGTTTATTAGCAAAGCAGCTCATTGAAGTCCAGGAGGAAGCGCTCACCCAGGCGGAGGCTAATCTTGAATTAGTCACCAAGAAGTATAATGTCGGATCCGCATCCGGATTTGATAAAATGCGCGCCGAAGTTGAGGTAGCTAATTTAATGCCCGATGTAATCAATGCAAGAAATAATTATCAATTGGCATTAACTCAACTAAAGGTGATTATCGGTCTTGAAAGAGAAGTGGATGTTGATGTGCAGGGCAGTCTCAATTATAGAAACGATGAATTTGGAGATTTGACTCTGGAGGAAATTCAGGGATTGGCTTTCGAAAACAGACCGCTTGTGAGGACAATTGAGCAACAAAAAAGAATTTCACATAAAGCTGTAACCATTGCCAGAAGCAATTTTCTGCCGAAATTATTCTTTGCATCTGACTATTCATTCCTGGACATGCGAAATAATTACAAGTTTAATCATGATGAATCGAGTAAGGGATTTACATCGGCCTTAAGTTTACAATTCCCGTTGTTTCATGGATTTAAATCAAGTGCCCAATATCAGAAGGCACGGCTTGATTACAGGATGATGCTGGACACTGAAAAACAGATTTATGATGGAGTGACAGCCGAAGTGGAGGTCGCTTATAATTTGTTTCAGGAAGCAAAAGAAAAATATGAATCCTCTGTAAAAACGGTTGCGCTAGCTACGGAGGCTTTGAGGTTGGCTAATTTGTCGTATGAGGAAGGTGCCAACACACAGTTGGATGTATTAAATTCACAACTGGCATTAACCAGATCGAAACTAAGTTATATCAATTCAATATTTGATTATCAAAATGCGCGTTACCAGCTACGAAAAGTCGCTGGAGAACTAAACAGTATTTTGAAATAGGATGAATCAACACAGACTTAAATAAATATATAAGGGATATCATTTAGGAAGTTATTCATGAAGGAGTTAATAATGAAGCGATTAGTCGTTTTAATTTTAGTAATATCGTCACTCGTGGGTTTATTGATTATTAGTAGTTGCTCCAAACCGGATACAAATGCAGGAGAATCAGAGATCGAAATACCTGTGGAAGTAGAAAAAGTGTCACTCGGAAATGTATCCAGAGAATTTGATTACACTGGTAATATTGTCGCCGAGCAGGAAGTGAAAATATTTTCCAAGATTCCTGATCGTATTCTCAAGTTTGAAAAGGACGAGGGTGATTACGTTCGCAGGGGTGATGTTTTGGTACGAATTAAAGCTTCACAAATCGAACAAGCAGTTGCGCAGGCAAAGGCGTCACTCGTGAGTGCCCAGGCGCAATTGGCAAATTTTGCGACTGAATACGATCGCGCGAAAAGATTATATAAAGAGAACGCCATGAGCAAGCAGCAGTACGATGGAGTTGAGACGCAATACGAAGCAGCTCAGGCACTCGTTGAACAGGCAGAAGCTGGCTTAAAACAAGCTCAGAGCAGCCTGGCCGACGCAACCATTGTTTCGCCAATCTCTGGCATTATTGGTATCAGAAATTATGAACAGGGAGATATGGCATCTGGTCCACTACCCTTGGTAACACTTGTACAAATGGAGCGGGTTAAAGTAGAGGTCAATGTCCCTGAACAAGACCTGGGGCAATTGAAACCTGGTTTATGTGCGGAATTAACCGTATTGAGTTACCCGGAAACGACCTTTCAGGGCACAATATACAAGATACGCCCAGTTTTGGATCCAATGTCCAGAATGGGAAAGGTAGAAATTATGGTCGATAATAAGAACTACCGTTTGAAGCCAGGGATGTTCGCGGAAGTGAAAATTTGCGTGAACACTCTTGAAGATGTTATTGTCATTCCGAAATATTCCATCATTGAAAAAACGGAGTTAAAGCGGATCAAGGGGATTGAGCAAACGATTGTAAATTCTCAGGTATTTGTGGAAGATGAAGGATACGCGTTATTGAAAAATATCGAAATAGGATATTTAAATGGAGTTGTTGCTGTTGTCGATTCCGGATTGAAGATTGGAGAAAATCTGGTAGTTGTCGGGCAACAAAGCCTCAAAGATAGTTCAACAGTGAAAGTTATAAATAATAAATAATTATAATCCGTGCAGCAGTTTGTCGGAGGTCGTTAAATGAAAATTACTACAGTCGCGATAAAAAGAGGTATAACCTTTTTCATGATATATCTAATTTTAATTGGATTCGGATTATTCTCCCTGGCCCGATTAAAGATAGATTTATTTCCGGATTTGACATTCCCTGTCATAGCAGTCATCACGCAATATACTGGCGTCAATCCGTATGATATAGAAACGACGGTCAGTCGCCCGTTAGAGGAAACCGTGTCATCGGTAGAAAATGTAAAAAAAGTGATGTCCAATTCACAGCAGGGTCTCTCCCTGGTTATTTTAGAGTTTGATTGGGGGACGGATATGGATCAGGCGGAGATAGACACACGTAAAAACATTGATTTCATACGTGACTATCTGCCGGAGGATGCATCGGAACCAGTCGTTTTTGCATTCGATCCTTCCATGCAACCGATCATGTTTTTAGGAATAAATTCCGACCAGTATGGTCAGGCCGAATTGCGCAGGATTTCTGAAAATGATATCGAGCCGAGGTTGGAGAGAATTGCTGGTGTAGCCAGTGCCACGACATCGGGTGGTCTTGAACGAGAGATTAAAGTGCTTGTCGATCCAAATCGATTACAGGCGCATGGTTTCGCCATTGATCAGGTTGTGAATGCGCTACGAATGAACAGTTTGCAAATCCCGTCAGGATGGGTTGGTGATAAAAAAATGGAGTTTACAGTCCAGACTGTTGGTGAATACAAGAATATTGATCAAATACGTAATACAACCATTATGAGCATGAATGGGACTCAAATTCGAGTGCGTGATGTAGCCGATGTTGTAGATGGATTCAAGGATCAGCGACAACGCGAATTTGTGAACGGAGTACAGAGTGTTATGCTTTGGATTAGCAAGCAATCCGATGCAAATACGGTTCAGGTGTGCGAAAGAATCAATAAGCAGCTGGCAAATATCGATGAAGTATTACCCAGTGGTGTGACGATATCGAATTTTTGGGATCAATCCACATTTATCAACAGATCGTTGTCAAATTTAAGTTCAACAGCTATTCAGGCGATATTCCTTGCCTTTCTGGTACTGATGTTTTTCCTGTTGAATGTAAGAAGTTCATTGATTGTTGCGGTATCAATCCCGACATCATTGATTGTTACATTCGCGGTTATGGATCAGGCGGGACTTACCCTGAACCTCATTTCGATGGCTGGGTTAGCTCTGGCAGTTGGATTGCTGGTTGATAATTCCATTGTTGTTTTGGAAAACATATTCAGACGTAGACAGTTAGGTGACAATATGGTCGAGGCGGCGGATAAGGGAGGATCTGAAGTCTCCATGGCGATCGTTGCATCCACGCTGACAACTTTGGCTGTATTTGTGCCCGTACTTTTTGTCCCGGGTATTGCCGGAGAGTTGTTCAATGACATGGTTGTCACAATCTGTTTTTCGCTAGTCGCTTCGCTGGTGGTTGCACTCACGCTGGTTCCATTATTGGCTTCGCGTTTTCTGGAGCTATCTTCGAACGTGAAAAAGAATAGCATCTGGAATAAATTGGGTGAAGTCGTCCAAAAATTTCTGAATACGCTAAATAAATATTATGAAAAGATACTACAGTGGTCAATCAATCATAAAAGAACTGTACTTATATCAGTATTCGTAATGTTCATTTTGTCCTTGATTACATTGTTTACGCGAGGTGGAGATTTCTTCCCTCAATCGGATCAGGGATTCATTCAAATGACTGTAAAGCGGGCGCCGGGCACAAGTTTAGATGAGATGGAAGCTACTGTCAAACGAATAGAAAAAATGATTATTGAAGAAGTCCCTGAAATGACGGATATCAGATATGAATTTGGCCAGGGTGAAGGGATCGGAGCCTTATTTGGAGGCGGTGGTTCCCACGAAGGTGAAATCAATGTTAAACTGACACGAGTTATGGAAAGGGACCGACGTCAATCTGAAATCGAGGACGCAATTCGAAAACGTTTCAATGAATTTGCTGGTACAGAGGTGACGTTCCAGGATGGTGGTATTGGCTCCATGTTCGGTGAAGGCGATATTATTGTTGAAGTCTTTGGGCACGATTTAGAAAAATCAAAGCAGATTGCAAATGAAATCAAAGAGAAAGTCGAGAAAATACAGGGCACGTCTCAGGTTCGTATCAGTCTCGAAGAGGCCATGCCCGAGCTGAAAATCGAGTTGGATAGAGATCGGCTTTCAGATTTGGGATTGTCATCCTCCATGGTTTCGCAGACTATCAGTTCAAATGTGCTGGGTAGTATCGCAACAACATACCGAGATGGTGGTGATGAATACGATGTGCGTGTACAACTCGACAAGAAATACCGTACAAATATGAGGGACCTTGAAAATATATTGATCGTTGCTCCAAATGGTGCTCGCGTACCATTAAGAGCTATTGCTAAGGTGCAGACGAGTTCAGCACCGCAACAGATCACTCGAGAAGATCAGGAACGCGTGGTCACAGTTTCCATGATGGTCTCCGGTCGTGATCTTCAAAGTGTAACAGCAGATGTTCAGAATGTAATGGATCGGACTGTACTACCGAGTGAATATCGTCTGGAAATTTCAGGAATAGCTGAGGATCAACAAGAGTCGTTTATGTATCTTGGAATCGCAATGTTGGTCGCCATTGCATTGACGTACATGGTCATGGCATCCCAGTTTGAGTCTTTGCTTGATCCATTCATCATTCTGTTTACGATTCCGCTATCGTTAATTGGAGTGGCACTATCGCTTCTATTGACGGGAACGACGTTAACGGTGATGGCGCTCATTGGTATCATTATGCTTGTTGGTATTGTTGTGAACAATGGAATTGTACTCGTAGATTACATGAACCAGCTGAGAGAGCAGGGACGTAATTTAATAGATGCCGCTGTCGAGGGCGGTAAAACTCGTTTGCGTCCAGTCTTGATGACCGCCCTGACCACTATTCTCGCCATGATCCCGTTAGCGCTGGGACTGGGGGAAAGCGGTGAAAACTGGGCTCCTATGGCTCGTTCCGTAATTGGTGGTTTGACGGCTGCAACATTCTTGACGCTCATAGTCGTGCCAATCCTCTACATTGTATTCGAAAGAGTGACACTACGTATCGTCGAGCGTAAAAAAGCAAAAAGAGAAGCGAAACTTCAGGCGCAATCCGCATAATCATTGTAAACTAAAACCGTAATATCAATTTGGTCTTCTTGAGTTGGGATAATTTAATAATTGATATTACGGTTTTTTTTTTGAACCAACCACTACTTATCATCGTAATAATATTAATTTTACTTGACTGGGATCTTTTATATTCGTAATTTTAAAATTCGATTTTTAGGATATCGAAAACTAAACGTCAAGCATTTGTAGCGGATGTACCGATATACACTGCAATAATGCACTTTATTTGTAATCATAAAATACGAGTGATATTCACTATTATCTTTCAAAGAGACTCGGCGTGTATTGTTTTAAAAAATGACGAGTTGCAGATATACTTTTTTCAATTTCCTAATGGATGATTCAGTATTAATTTAAAACCGATGAGGCATGATTTAGTTTAAGGATTCGAGAGGTATTATATGATAAAATGGATTTTTTTTGATGTTGGTAACGTCATTTTAAATGATGATCCGGCGATGGCAGAAATGTATCGACATATTTTTAATTTTGTAAAAGAAAAGCACGAAACAATTACTCTTAATCAACTTTTGAAAGAAAGGGAATATCAAATTATTCATAAGCGGGATGGTCGTCACTATGCATCGATCATGGAAAAATATTTAAATAGTGCTGGACTCGATAAATTTAAGATAATCAAAACACGATTAGGAGAAAAATGGGCTGAGATAAGTCCATTGATGACCGGCATTGTTCCGGTAATAGAGGAATTGTCAAAATCGTACAAACTTGGACTCATTGCGAATCAACCGGAACAGGTTGTTGATGTCCTGAACAGGTACAACTTGTTGAAATATTTTGAGGTTCAGGCCTTGAGTGATATCGTTGGTTTAAGAAAACCTGATACACGTTTTTTCAAATATGCACTCACGCATGCAAATTGTAAACCAGAAGAAGCAATTATGATTGGTGATCGGTTAGATAATGATGTATATCCCGCAAAATCGATCGGAATGCGGACGATATGGCTGAAGTTGGCAATTGAAGAGAAAGGATATATTCCAGCGACAGAATTTGAGCGTCAATATCTCGAAAGTGTGACACGAGCAAGTGCCTCCCGACTTGATCCAGGATCTAATGATGAACAACCAGATTTCACAGCAACATTTTTTCTGGAAATATTAAAAGGGATCTATCACATCGATGATAATCAGACTTGAAAGGATTCATGTTCATCAGTCCAATAAACCATGAATTGATAACAATAGAATAATTTAGTGGTTCTTTCTAAAATTGTGTGGGTAAACTATTATGGTATTAGCGATATTAATTTATCTGTAGCCTGGAATGGAATAATCATCACATGCACCTGTAATGATTCCAGAGCCGGAGTTGCAATAATTGACGGGATTGCTTCGTCGCGAATCCGTTTCTCGGACTCGCTTCACGCAATGACAGGTTTATGTTTTTTATAGTTTTAGCAGGACTATAAGATGCACCCTGGAGGTGAGTCGCACATTTCGCAGGCGAGTGCAATGATTAATTAGGATTTATTAACCATTTCCTATACAAAACATCAAAGAACAAATTTAGTTTATAATAAAAGAAAAAGGTTACTCCAATGAATAAACATAACATTGAACTTGATAAAGTCGTAAAAGATTTTATTGCAGAACATCCACATGTACTGCAATCTTTGATCACGTTTGTTGATCGACATCCAGCGCTGAATTCAGTGATTCCGGAATTAATGAAGCTTTATATCGCCACGATCAAATGTTTTGAGAGTGGTCACAAAATGTATATATGTGGTAATGGTGGCAGTTTTTCCGATGCCATGCACATTTCCGGTGAGTTGATGAAATCGTTTATAAGATCGAGGAAATTGAGTCAGGAAGAGCGAGATAAATTTAAAGGTTTACCGTATGGAGAAGAATTGGCAAAGCATTTGGAGCATGGTTTTCCGGTAATGGTATTGGGTGCGAATCATTCTCTTTTCAGTGCATTGGAAAATGATGTCCCCATGCGATATATCGGTTTTTCACAGGAACTCTATTCGCATGCTAAAGCCGGAGATTTATTTCTTGGCATCAGCACGAGCGGGAATGCTCGTAATGTAAATTATGCTGTGACAGTCGCACGAGCCATCGGTTTAAAAACAGCTTGTCTCACAGGCAAATTGGGTGGTGAGTTGGCTAGGAGCGTGGACATTGCCATCAAGGCACCGGCCATGCGAACCAGTGAAATTCAGGAATTGCATCTTCCAATCTATCATACCTTCTGTGAAATAATTGAAGCGCATTATTTTGGTGATAAATAATAAGGGATTTTCATGTCTGAAAAAATTAAAACCAGAGAGGAACTAGCGATCATATGCCAAAATATTCGAGACGCTGGTAAGACGATCGGATTCACGTCAGGGGCATTTGATATTATTCACGCAGGTCATGTAGACTATTTACAACAGGCAAAGAATCAGGTCGATGTGTTAATCGTTGCCGTGAACACGGACAATTCTGTGAAGCGTTACAAGGGCGACCATCGTCCGATCATTACGCAGAATCATAGAATCAAGTTGATTGCAGCGCT